>Ga0070741_10000393_pt1 | contig 162527 bp, 147 predicted proteins | sample Coa_R1_4_FD_66440 | JGI IMG/M metagenome (GOLD analysis project Ga0070741, IMG submission 66440) | Surface soil microbial communities from Centralia Pennsylvania, which are recovering from an underground coalmine fire - Coalmine... | ecosystem: Environmental > Terrestrial > Soil >... | reverse complement strand
GCCTCGCTGTGGTCCAGCATGCTGTACAGAACAAGGGCGGCCTTACGCGGTGAAAAGCTGATCAGCGGCATGTCTCCTCCACGGCCACTGTCATATCGGTAGTGATAGCTGCCGAAGCCAACAATGGACGGTCCCCAAAGTTTCGGCTTTTCACCGGAAGCCCTCTGCATAAGTTGAGCCAGTTCCTTCGCGTCGGAACGTTTCGTGGGATCGGTTAGGGCGTCGATGTAGGCCGGGACGCTCAAACTCGTAGCTTTGGTTTTGTTCTCTGCCATTTACGGCCTCGTTCCAAGCTGGAAGCCTAGCACAGGAATGTGCCTCGGCAGTATTGGCAATTCGTGTCGAATGACTGTTGCTAAATCTCGATTACACTCAAAACCCCCGGCGTTCCGCTCAATGAGCGCTATCGCCTGATTACAACAAAATAACTTCGCTACATTCCCGCTACCTTCTGCAATGCCGATAGAAACTGTTGTGCAGCTGCTGGAGGTTGCACCTGCCCATCCAGAACAGATTGAAATGTCATACCCTCACCGTAGACTTTCTTAATCGTGTCCGAATCAGTACCGATCTTCGAGCCTCCTACATCGGCACCTGCAAAAGCCCCACTCGAATCTGAGTAGGAAAGAACGGGAGCCTTCCAACCCGTGCTTGTATCCGTTCCCACATCACCGCTAGGACCAGCCGCGGTCGCTTCTCCTCCGAGTTCCCAATGGCCGCTTTTGAGTTCCTGCGCACCCTGGGAGTTCATTAAGAGAAGGATGTCCTGCTGCGCTCCACCGGCTTGCAGACCTACACTGCCGCCCGTGATAGTGATAAACGCGGGCGCACTCCAGCCCGAGCTGGTTCGACAGCTCACTACACCATTCCCATGCTTACCGCCTACAATAAAACCTGCCTTGGTCATGTTGGGGATTACCGCGATGCACTTAGCCTGTTTGAGCAACGAAGACGGAATCTGATTCGACGATGTCATCTTCTGCACAACTTGGGTCGCAGCATCCAGTTGTTTTGGTGCATCTGCAGCCCAAGCTAACCAACAGCAGAGTACGGCGGCAATTACGGCTAACGACACTTTTTTCATACAGTTACTCCTAGACGGAACATTTTCAGTCAAAGCCGCTGCATATGATGTGGGGCGCGAAAAGTACAGTCGAAAGGGAAGGGTGTGACTGAGACTCCCCTCATCCACCTTGCAGCCACAAAGAAGTTTAGTCATGAATCATCTTCCCGAGACTGTCACAACTGACAGTTCCGGCTCAGTAGTCCGTCGGGCGACAGTGTGAAGACTTTGTGAAACCCGCTCGGCGAAGGGAGGACTTTGTGAAAACACGGCCCCACATTTCATTGCTTGCCACTCTGACCGTGCTCTTGGGCGTATTGTTCTCAGCTGCGCCGTTGCGGGCTAAACAAAGTTCACCTCCGTCGCAGTCACCGTCGCAGCCAACACCCGATCAGGGCGTAAAGCAGCCGCCCAGCGGAAGCTCCGGATCTGCGCCGGACGCAAGCACGAACAGTACGGCCGGTACCCAGACCTTCACAGGCGTCGTTGCGAAACAGGGCGACAAGTATGTTCTGCAGGCCGACAACGGCACGGTCTACGATATCGATCACCAAGATGAAGTACAGAAATTTGATGGAAAAAAGGTCAGAGTGCACGGAACCCTAGATCCAAATGGCAAGATGATTCACCTGCGGTAGGAGTACGCACGGCGACCGTCTGCCGCATGAGGGGGCCGGACAGAATTGGGTTGCCATTCAGATCCTCCTATGTAACTGCGCTGCGTTTGTGCATCAAAAATTGCGCAGAGATGACGTCCGCGCTCGACCTCCGCACGATGACCCGAGTTACACGGACACTACCGCGCCTTTCCTTTTGGCCTCACGCTGAGGCTGCCCGGCATTGAGTGTGCCTGGTTGTGGCAAACCAACGCGCAGGAGTTCGTCGCCCGACTGTAAGAAATCGGCGTGCCTCCATTCTGCGCCACCACGTTCACATCGAAGTTCACCATCCGCTCGCCCGAAATATTCGGATTCTGCCCACCCATGCCGTGCGATGTATGGCACGCAGAACACGAGAACCCATCATTGATGTGCCGCGCATGCTCGCTGAAGCTGGCGTTACTCAGAATGTTGCTCAGGTTATGACACTTCCCGCATAGCGCGTACGGACCCGCCGCACTCAAATCCGGACTCGGAAACAGGTTCGTAATCAAACCGCCCGGGGTCGCCGCCTGGCTGAACTCATAACGCCGCTCCAGGATGTGCGTCCATTTCGATCCATGCGGCCCATTCGGCCCGGCTCCGCCGAACTCGCGATTGTCATCCGCATTGTGGCAATCCGTGCACAAAATCCTCGCCCCCATCACGCGCCCTTGCGTCACGCCATCGAGAAACAGCATGTAATTCAGCAAGCTCGGTTGCGGCAGGGCGCTATTGCTGTCGTGCGTCACCGGATGGCTCGACGTCGCGCTCGTGGCGAATTGCGGAATCACGTTCAGCGGATCTCCCGCCGACGCCGCCCGTACCGGCAAATATCCATAAATCGGATTCACCACTTTCCCGGTGCTGTTCCCGTGGCATCGCAGGCAGTTCTCGAACTGATTCACCGCCGGCTGCAACACCGTCACGCCATCGGCTGCACTAATTCCCGCAATCAAATTCTGCGAAAGTCGGATCACCGGAGGCAGCGGGAACGTTGGTACCTGCTGTGCCGCATGCGATTCATGACAATCCACACAAGTCGAATGCCGGTTCTGATTCAGCAGCACTGCCTCGGCCGCATCATGCGTATTGTTCCCGGCCGGGATTGGATGCCCCACCTTCGGCGTCGCATACTCCGAAAATACATTCGGAGCCGCCGGGGACACATTCGATCCCCCGTTATGGCACGCCATGCAATCCTGCTCATTCACTCCCCGCAACAGTCGCAACTGTCCCACCGACTCATGCTGGCTGTGGCACGATTCGCACGCGTTCTGCGCGATCGTCGAATATCCTCCCACCGACGGGTGGTTCGTCGTCTTGTTCTGCGCCAGCGCGTGAATGCCCGTGCTCCACCCGGCAATGTGATTCACTTGCCCCGACACCGCCCGATTCGGATCATGACACGCCAGGCACATCTGCCCGCTCGAGCTATCGCGCACCAGGAAGTCTTTCACTACCGTGTCTGTCGCCTGCACGTGAGCACTATGGCAACTCGTGCACTCGATATTTCCGTTCACCAGCTTCACTGCTCCGGTTGGGTCCGCCGTTTTTCCTTGCGACACCAACGTCGAAACCAGGTCCGGAGAATCCTTCAGCGGCAGCACCAGGCTGAACGGATGCGAACCTTGCAGGTTCGTGCCAAACACATCGCTCCCGTACATGGTTCCGGCCATCGAAATCTTTCCATACGCTTTCGTCAGCCCCGGCGCGACCGTCCCATCATGGCAGCTTAAGCACAAATTGCTGTCCTGCCCCAGCGGAGGTTGTGCATTCCCCGTCTCCACGTAGGTCGAGCTCGTATACGGCGTGTAGGTCTGCGTAGTCAGTGTCTGGTTCCACAGCGGAGTCGACAGCGTATTGGTTGACACTCCCGAGTGCGGAGCATGGCAGTAGTAGCACGCCCCCGAAAGCCCTCCGCTCACCGGCGCTTGCGTCCCTGGCCCCAAATTATGAATGCCTATCACATCGCTGTTGATCTGCGCCTGTACCGCCATTGCCGCCAGCAGCACAATCATCGGGATTGCTCTAAGCTTCAATGCCCGCCTCCTTCGGCCGATTTCTTCAATCCGAAGTAGCGGAACACCTGCACGCGTCCATTAAACGAATCCGCAACCAGAACGCGGTCGTTACGATCGATAAATACTCCCGCCGGCAACTGAAACTCTCCCGGCCGCGAGCCCTTCTGCCCGAAGTAGTACAACAGCCTGCCCTGGTCATCAAACACCTGCACATCCGCATTCAATCCCTCAACCACGTACAGGTGCCCCTCCGAATCCACCGAAACTCCCTTCGGACGGAAGAAGTCCCCCGGCCGATCTCCCAAATGCCCAATCGCATACTTGAACGTTCCCGACCGGTCCAGCACCTGCACGCGGAAATTCATCGCATCCACGACGATCAAGTCGTTCCCGTTCAGCCGCAATTCCGTCGGGTAATGAAATTCCAGGTTTCCCTCGCCATGCTTCCCGATCGTTTGCAGTATGCTGCCTTGCATGTCCATCACGAAAATCTTGTCGCGCAGCGTGTCGGTCACATAAATGCGTTGCGCATCCGAATCCACCGCGATCCCCGTCGGCCGCTTGAAATAACCCTCGCCGCCTTTCAGACTTCCAATCACGTGCCGCAGCTTGCCGCCGCTGTCCCACACAAAAACCTTGCCCGATTCCGAATCCGTCACATAAATGTTGTCCTGCTTGTCCACCGCGACGCACTGCGGCATCACCATCTCGTCCTTGCCTTCGGCATGAAACAAGAACTTGTACTTCTGCTGGACGAAATCAAAAATGTGGACGCCCTTCGCCCCCGGATCGCTCACAATAATCCGGTCCTTCGAATCCGTCGTCACGCTGTACGGGCGAATCAGGCTGTGATACGCCGGCGCCCCGGCCACCGCATCCACCAGCTTGTTCCAGAAGCTGCGTTTGTATTTCACCTCGCGCTCGGAAACGATGCTGCGCTCAAAAATGAGCTGCCTTCCACCCGTCAGCTCCAGCCGCGGAACACTCGTATCCACGGGCGCATTCTTCGACCGCTTGGCCGCGCCCGCAAACGGAACTGCAAGGATCAGGATTGCCGAGGCGATCCAGCACCGCCTCAGAAGAAGTTGAACCATCGCGACACCCCGACGAAATAGGTGCTCAGACTGGCCGGGGGGAGCCCGGCGATGCTGAAGCCCTGGTTCAACATGCTATACCCAGCCTGGAAGTACATCTGCCGGAATTGATACTGCAACCTCGTCGTCACCATCTCGCTTTTATTGTTCGAGGCAAACTCGCTGCTGAAGGTGTCGCTGAATGCCTTGGCATAGCTGCCCGAAATCGTCAGCCTGCGGATTGGGCTGGCTCCAATTCCCACTGAGTACGCATGGCCGCCATACAGCACCACCGACGTCGGCGTCACCACCGGCAGCGGAATCGGCGTCGGCACCAGCCCCGTCCCCGTCAGGATCGCGTTCCCGTTTGATTTCGAGTACGATCCGCTCACCCCAATCCACTTCACCGACAGGCCAGTCGAGTAGCTCTGGTTGAAGGTCCCTCCGCCCGCGTAATTCATGATGCTTGTCTGCGTTCCCGAAGCCGTCGCGCCCCAGTGCGATCTCCGTCCGATTCTGCGTCCCAGGCTGCCCGTGTAGCCATAGCTCGATGTCGTGTAAGTGATCAGCAGAGTTTGCTGATTTTTCGCATAATTCCCTCCGCCTGACAACTCCCAACGTCCCACCTGCCGCGAGTAGTTCAGCGATCCCAAATAGCCCAGCGTGTTCTGGTCACGAATCGTGATCGTGTTTTCCACGATGCCGCCGGTAAGATTGAGAAACCCGCCCAGCAGCGAGTTCGAATAATTCGCCGTGCCGGTGTAGGAATTCGCACCGAGCGTCGAACCGAAAATCGATTGCTCGCGGTGATCCATGTTTCCGCTGAATGTCATGTGCACTTGCGGCACGCGGTAGGTCACATAATTGTTGATATCCAGCGCATGCGATTCCATGTTGAAACTTTGCGGCGGCAGCACCCCGCCCGCTCCCAGCACCGCGTTGTACAAGGTCCCCGCCAGATTGTCGTTGTATTGCGCGTTACTGCCGAAGCTCAGGGTGCTGATCGGCGCAAATGATACACCCGTATTCAAGGTGTCGATGTGTGCGTTGTAGTTTCCGCCGATATAACTCGCATCTGTAGTCGAATGACTCGCCCCCGCTGAGAACCCGCCACTGAAAGGAAGCCGATGCCCGATCGCAACATTATACGAATCGCCGGACGAATCCGATTTCTCTGCCGGTAGACCTTCTATAAAATTAGGAACTTCGGTGTTCGAGTTCGAGTGGTGATAACCGGCGCTGAGACTAAATCCAGCAAGGTTGTACGACGAATTTGCGCTGAATGTTTTGAAATTCGCTTGGCTCTTTGAGTTAACACCGTAAATCGAGTAATCGTTGCTACCGTCCTGGAAGCTCAACGCCAGGCTCGGCTTTTCCGGCAGGTTGATCCCCCACCCCACCGAGAACACATCACTGTTTCCATGCGTCGTAAAATTCGCCAGCCCCGGTACCGCGAAATTTCCTTCGCTATCGTAGGCGCGGCTGTAACTGATCGATCCCGGAAAATGGCTGCCGCTGAACAGCGCCGCGCTGCCATTAAAACCGCTGGCCGCAGAGATCGACTGGAAGTCCGAGTTCGCCCGCGACTCGTTGTAATACGGCTGCAAGTGGAACGAGACAAAATTTGGATCGTAGTAAGAGCCGCTCAGGTCGCCGGTACCGCCAAAGGTGAACCCATGGTTCGACTGGATGGTATTTCCATAATCGGCGGTGTACCCCGCCGAGGCGTTCGCGTTCAGGTTCATGCTGACATTGTCACCAATCGTGACCTGTCCCCACGCCGGCAGGCTCGCCAGCAGCGCCACTCCCAACGCGATTGCAACTTTCCCTCTCACAGCAACCTCTCACCATGAAAGCTGGCATTCTGCGTGCCATCACCGCCCAGGAGCTTACAATTTAAGACTTTTATTTCCCGTGACTTACATGCACTCTCGTTGCGCTTTTCAACGCCCATTACCAAAGTGCGGGAATTGCCCCAACCTGCGTCGTGATATGCCCCTACCCTCGGGTGGCCCACGTTTCGCCGCTTTTGCGAAACGTGGGATATATCGACTGCCTCATTCTGCAGATTTTTGGCTGCCCCACCCTTCGCGGTTTTCGAAGGGTGACATGAACTTTGAATGGGTGACCCACTCAAGCCGGTTTTGCTTGGGTGGGGTATTTCCCGAACTCTCTTCACCCGCTCCATAACTCATCCCTACAGCTCTTCCACCTTCGCCGTCTTACGCAGGCGTTGGTCCAGAGCGGCGCGGAGCTGTTCCGTCCGGTTCTTCTGCATCTGTTTCCGCAGATCGTCCTTCACATCGGCAAACTTCTTCATGCCGGCCGGGATATGCGCGTTCAGCCGCACGATGGTGTACGCCGTTCCCACCTGGATCAGGTCGCTCACTTCCCCTTCTTTCATTCCCCGCACGACTTTGGTCACCTCCGGAGGCAGCGTCGCGATATCCATCGCTTTGCGATCGCCCATCATCACCCGCCAGTCATCCTCGGAAATCTTCTCCGCCAGCATTCCAAACTCTTCGTAATTCTTCGTCGCCTTGGCCTGTTTGATCGCACTGTCGGCCCGCTGCCTCGCCTCTTTCAGTTGCGCCGCATTCGCATTCGCCGGCGGCAGCACCGAAATCGTCTGGATGGCGTACGACTCCGGAATCTTGAACTCATCCGGATGCTTGTCGAAGTACGCTTTCTCCTGCACCAGCGAAATTGCCGCTCTCTGGTCGACATCTGACTTCAACAGCTGCTCAATCAGCAGCGAACGCCGGATCTTCTTGCGCAGCACCAGCCGCGACCCGTCGCACTCTTCTTTCAAATAGGCCGCATATTGATCTGGCGACCGGAACTGTTTCCGAAACTCTGTTTCCGCCTTCTGCATCCGCTCCGGAGGCACCGTCAATCCCCGCCGCACCGCTTCCTGGTACACCAGCTCTTCAAACTCCATCATCTTCATCGCGCCGCGCCGGATGTCATCTTCCATCGCCTTGGGCACGCCGCCGTTGTGCTGCCGCGCATACGGAAATATCGTGAACATCTCGCGCGTGAGGTCGCGATCCGTCAGCACTACTCCGTTGACCTTCACAACCGGCTTGCCGCTCGGCGCCTGCACCGCCACGTTCTGTGTTGTCGCCGCCACCGTGCTTTCGTGGGACGCCACTTGCCCTGCCAGCGGCATCGCCGCCGCCAGTACTGCCATAAGAATGAATAATTGCGTTTTCATAAACCCTCTTTTGTCATCCCGAGCGAGCACGCTGGTTCGCTTGCGAACCAGCAGCGCAGTCGAGGGACCTGCTGTTGTCCTGCTTTCCCAGGACAACTGCACGTTCCTCGTCTCTCACTGCTTCGTCTTGGTCTGTCTTTTTCACCCCAGCCATCCTCTTTCAAAAAAAGGGGGAGAACATCTCTCCCCCCCTTTCACCCAACGCGATCTGTCTATGTCGTGGGGACGTTGTATTGTCCGTGCGACTCGTTGGCTTCGCCACCATGGCACTGACGGCAGAATTGCGCTGCATTGTTGCCGCCCGTGGTGGGGTTGTAGTAGCCGCGCAGGAAAAACGCGGTCTGGTAGTTGCCAGCCACGTTCGTCATCGTGCCGGTGTAAACCAGCTCGCTGTGCTGATCGTGGCAGCTGGTGCAGGTGACTACCGGCGTGGTGCCGTTGATCGTCGACAGACTGACCGCGAATCCATAATTGAGCACGAACTGCGAGGAGTTCGGGCCGTTCATGCTGACCTTGCCGGCCGTGATCGTGCAGTCCCAGCTCCACGGTCCGCCGCAAGTGAATGCCGCATTGACGCCCACCGGGTGATCGTTGCCATAGTTTCCGGCTCCGGATCCATCGTTGCCGAGGAAAGTCGGAGCGTTGCCGCCCACGATGGGCAGCGTTTCTACGGTCTGGCCCTTCATCATTCCGGGCTTCGCCAGGTTGCCATCATGGCAGCTCAGGCAGAAGAGAATGACGACGGTGGGATCATGCGCGCCAGCGGTGGTAACCGCAGCCTGGTTGGCAGGCAGGGTCACTTGATAGGTCGCCTGGCCGTCGCCGCTGAAGTTGATGACTTGACCATAAAGAGGGGTCAGGTCCTCGCCCCAGAGAGCGACTGCGCCGGTCGAAGTTGCGATCCCGGTTCCATTGTTGCCGGCGGGGCCGCTATGCGGGGAGTGGCAGGCGATGCAGCCACGGCCGTATGCATTGTGGGCGCCGAGAACGTCTTGCGTGAGGCCAGTGATTGGCGGAATAGTGACGCCACTGCTCGCCATCGCCAGGCTCATCGCAATCGTCACGAAGAGAACTACTAGCATTGCTTTTTTCATATAGTTTTAAGACCTCCAGTTTTCGTACTGCTGGTGTTGCTGAACTTCTACTGCTTCACATCCCGGAAGCGGGGGATTTCAATTTCCCGTCTCCCGCTTTGGCTGCCCTCGAGGGCGCAGCCAAACTTGGCTGCGGCCCACCCCGCCTTGGGGGTGGCCCACGTCTCGCCGTCTTTGCGAGACGTGGGGAAGCATCACTTCGCCGCAGAACTCTTGGCCGACGCGGTCGTCGTCTTCTCCGTGGCCGATTCTTTCTGCGCTTGCTCCTGCTTCGCCTGCTCGGCCTCCGCGTCAGTCACATACCGAAAAACCTGCACCCGCCCGGGGAACTGTTCCGACGTGATCACCCGGTTGTTCTTGTCGATCGCGATCCCGTACGCCGCGGCAAACTGCCCCGGATACTCGCCATGTCCGCCGAGGTAAATCAGCAACTGGCCGGTCTTGTCGAATACCTTGACCCGGTCCTGCGCCGCATCGACCACCCAGATGTGTCCGTCGCAGTCAATCGCGATCCCCTTCGGTCGCTCGAAATCCTGAGGTCCGTCGCCGCGCTTGCCGAACATGCTGATGAAGTTTCCGTCAGCATCGAAAATCTCGACCCGCGCATTCATGGTGTCGGTCACGTACACGTTGCCGTCACTGTCCAGCGCCACCTGCGTGGGCAGGGAGAACGTGCCCGGATCCATCAACGCATGTTTCTTTCCCGGCGTTCCAATCTTGCGCAGCAGCTTGAAACTGTCGGCGTCGAACACATCCACCACGTCGTTGCCGGTATCGACCACATAAAGGAACCGGTTCTCGGTGTCGATGGCCACGCCGCCCGGATTTCCCAGAACGTTGGCGCCGAATGCCGCTTCTTCTTGGTGATTGGCGTTAAACACCAGCACTTCGCGCAGCTTGTCGTCGGTCACAAACAGCCGGTCGGTGTCATCGATCGCAATTCCGTTGATCAACCCGAAGTGCGCTTCCTTGCCGTTGCGGATCATCTCCACGCCCTTGGTCTCGGGGTTGAAGATGAAGATCGCGTCCACGCCCTGGTCGGCCGCGTAGATGTTGTTCTTCGAGTCGACCGCGACGCCGTAGGTGCGGATGAGCTGGAACGGAATCTTGCTCATGTCGATCTGTTCCGACGCCGGCTTCGTGCCCGCCAGGCGATCCATCCACTTCTGTTTCGGCTTTTCCTGTTTCTTGTCGAAGGCCGCCCAGTCGATCTTCTGGCCCGTGTACATTTCGAGGTAGCGGATCCGGGCAATCGCCGGGGGATTCGGCCATACAATCTTGCGGATGTCGAATGCCACTCGCTTCGCGACTTCCGGTTTCGGACCGCTGTCCGCAGCCTTTTTCTTTCCCGCCCAGGCCGCGTGCGGCAGCATCGTCGCAATCGCGATCACGCTGATGAGCGTCCAATTCGCTACTCGCGCCAGATTTCCTCGATTGGCCATGACTACTTGCCCCCCACTTGCACCGCTTTCAGGTTCAGCGGATTGTTATGGCAGCTTTTGCAGAACTGCATGTTGCTTGGCTGGTCTTTTACCAACATCGCTTCCGCCCCACCGGCATGCGGCTGATGGCAGCTCAGGCAGTTGATCTGGGTCGCAATCTTCCCCGGGTTCTTGGGGTCCATGGTGTCGGTCACCGGATGTTCCTGCGTCGGGTGCCCGATCCCGTACTTCACCGGAATCACCGATACGTTGCGGAAGTAGTCTTCCGGCAGCTTCACTTTGCCGTCGAAAATCGTGGCTACGTGGTCGGTCTCAGAAATCTGCGGATTGCGCTCCGGCCCATGGCATTCCATGCACAGACCGTTGACCGAGGCCACCCTGAGCAGCTTGGGATTGTCTCCGCCGTGCGGTTCGTGGCAGGTCGTGCATCCTTGTTTGAAGGCCGGCTCGTGATGAATTCGTTTCTGTTTCAGGTCGGCGATGTCGCTGTGGCAGCTCAGGCAAACATCCACCCGCGTCGTCTTCGGCAGCCCCGGTTGGTTGCTGGCATGCGGATTGTGGCAGTCGGTGCAGTCGCCCGCCGCTCCCGGATGCTGAACTTTCGCGGTCTCGATCGTCTTCGCCTTGTCATCGTGGCAAGTCACGCATAGTGACTTCGCGTCGGCCTGCGTCAGCACGATCTTTCCGTCTTTCGCCGGTGCGTGGCAGGTATCGCATTGCTTGTCGGCGAACGGCGGATGTACAAACTTGGCCATCAACTTCGGCGCCGCTGACTGGTGCGGATCGTGGCAGGTCAGGCAATCCGCCTTTTCGAATGGCTGGTTGTTGTGTGCCTTCTGCAGGTCGGCGCTCTTCGCATCGTGGCAGTCGAGGCAGAGCGCCGGAGTCGTCTTGGTCAGGTGATAGTCGAATTCAACTTTGCCGATTTCGCCGGTCTTGTGGGTCGTGTGGCAGGTGTCGCAGCCCATGTCCAGGGCGGCGTGCCGGCTGCCCTTCTCGGGAACGTTCAGCCCCGTCTTGTGGCAGCTCAGGCAAAGATTCTCTTTGGCATCGCCCGATACCGGCTTCAGCAGCTGGTTCTTATTTTCGGTGGTGTGCGGATCGTGGCACTTCACGCAATCGCGAACCGCCGGCGGATGCACCGAACCTTTAATGTCCGACGCTTTCTTGTCCGCATGGCAGGTCAGGCACAAAGCATAAGGAGTGGTGGTGATCAGCTTGACCCGGGTAACGTCCTTGGTGGTGCGGACTTCGTGGCAGCTCATGCACCCCATCGCCATCGCGGAGTGCACTGCCTTGCCTTTGGTCTTATCTTCGTGGCAGGCAATACAAGTCGAGGCGTCGGCGTTCTTTTCGAGCGGAACCGGATGTTTGGCGGCGTAGGCCCGGCCGCCCGCCATTAGTACTACCAGCGCGCAAACCAGGAACCACTCTCTGTGAATCGCTTCGAACCTCGAATTGGAATGCCCTAAAGCCACAGCTCCCACTACCTCCATTGCTGCATGTGCACGCCTCTCGCCCTTCGCGAGGACGTACTGATTTTCGCCTCAGTCGTTGTAAGTACCTGCAACCACGTGATTTGCTGGTTTGGATTTGCGGTGTTGAAAATTGCAGCAGGCGAGAACCGCCTCACATTGCGGCTTCTCCCACAGTGGGACTGGTGAAATGACGCAAGTAACATCTGCCGATGTGTGACATCCCTCAGCAGGCTCGGATTAGAATTTGCCCACACCATAAGTGCTGGGTCCTATTTCAATCCTTCTCCCAGCTACTCACGATGACCAACCTCACATGCCGTTGTGATCTACATCACGTTGGGATCAGCCGCCCCTCTCTAAAGTGAACATGGAGGTGGGGGTTGTGCGGGCATTCTTCCAGTATGTGCGTGAAATCACCGCTCCAGTCCTTCACTTTGTGTGATATGGCTCAACCGCAAAAATCGAATTCCCAGCCTGTTGCGAATCGCTTGCATAAGATTCAACAACTTCCGGCCCTCCCCCTCCGTGGCGCAGAACGTGCATTACCCACTGGTGAGGAAGGGAAATTTATGGGCGCATCCACGAAAAACCTAATTCGCCGAGTCTGGCAGACGTTGGGCTCGATCAAAACCGGCGTTCTTCTTTTGATCATTACGGTCATCATTTCGGCCGCCGGCACCATCATCCTGCAACGTCCGGCAACCGACCCCGACGAGATCCAACGGGCCTATTCCCCGCAGATTCTTCGCTTGCTCGACGCCGTCGGACTCACCGACGTCTTCCACGCCTGGTGGTTCGTCCTCCTGCTCGCACTGGTAAGCCTGAGCATCATCGCGGCTTCTATCCAGCGCTTCCCCCAAGCTTGGCGTTTTTATTCGCGTCCTTATAAGAGCCCGGATGAGACGTTCCGCAAAGCCCTCCCCGTTCAAGCCCAGATCGCCGTCCCCGATGAGGAAACCGGCCTCGCCGCCGCCGATGCCGCGTTTCACAAAGCGGGATTCAAGCCGGAACGGATCGTCCGCGAAAGCAGCTTCTCTCTATTTGGCGAGCGCAACCGCATTTCGGAAATGGCGGTGTACATCGTGCATGCCAGCCTGCTGCTCATCTTCCTCGGTGGCATCGTGGACGCCGTGTACGGCTGGCGTGGCTTCATCGCGCTGACGCGAGGTGAACAATCGACCCAGCTCCAGCAAACTGCCAAAAATCGCACGCTTCCTTTCGCTATCCGCTGTGACGGAGCCGGCCAGGAAAATTATGCCGACGGAACTCCCAAGCGCTGGTGGTCAAAGCTCGCGGTCATCGAGGATGGCCGCGAAGTCATGCGCAAGGAAATCGTCGTTAACGATCCGCTGGTTTATCGCGGCATTCGCTTCTATCAGGCGAGCTATGGACAGACCGGCAAAATCGACAAGCTCGTGCTGACCGCAACGCCAGCGAATGGTCTAGGTCAGGCACAAGAATTCGCGATCGGCGAAGGTGAAACGCAATCCCTCGATCCCGATACCACCATCCGCCTCGCCGAATTCTTCCCGGATTACGTTCTGCGGGATGGACAGGTCTACCGCCGGTCCAATGATCTCGAGAATCCTGCCGTCCACTTTGTCGTCGAGTCAAAGAGAACTGGCAAAGCCGTCAACGTCTGGCTGCCCCCGATTCCCGGCTTCGAGCAGAACGCTCAATCTCCTTATCAGATCGAAGGCAAAGATGTGCAGATGGCCTACTATACCGGCCTCGAAGTTTCCCATGAACCCGGCCAGTGGGCGGTGTGGGGAGGCGTCGTTCTGATGGGCTTTGGTCTCGCATTCGTCTTCTACGTGGTGCACACCCGTGTTTGGGCGGTGCCGGTCGTCGATCCGGACGGCCGCGTCACCCTCTGGATCGGTGGCACCGCCAATCGCAACAAAGATGCCTTCCAGCGCCGCTTCCGCGACGTGGTGCAAGAAATTGAAAAAGGACTTAAGCAACAATCCGAGACCTATGTCTCCACTCGTGCGGCGTCGTTGGTCACGGAGTAACCCAGGTTTGGAGGAACTTTATGGCACGTGCAAAAGCTGAACAGCCGCCAGTAGCCACCGGTACCACGCTGCTGGTCATGGTCGGACTCGGGGTGGCCTTCCTGCTGTTCATGGCATTTCTCAACGTGGTGAAAAGCGGAAATCTGCTGAGCGAGTCGAATCTCCTTTATGCCGCGCTGATCTTCTACGCCGGCGCAGGGACGCTCTATCTCGGATTTGGCGTGACTGGAACCCCGTCCTATGTCCGCTTCGCTTCGCTCGCCACTTGGGCTGGCCTGCTGGCCAACACCGGGGCGGTAGCGCATCGCTGGTATGAAGCCGGGCATCCGCCCTTCGCCAGCATTTACGAAATGCTCCTGAGTTTCGTGTGGACGCTCGCGGTGCTCACTTTGATCGCCGAAAAGAAATATGGCGTCAAGGTCATCGGCACCGTGACCATGCCGGTGGCTATTCTGGGTGTGGTGCTCATGCAGTTGCTCCGCACTGATGTGCGGCCCTTGGTCCCAGCCTTGCAATCGACTTGGCTGCACGTGCACGTCACCTTGGCGATGCTCGCCTACGCGGCATGTGCACTGAGTTTCGCGCTGGCCATGATGTTCCTGGTCCAGGACAAGGTGAAAACCGAAACCTTCCTCGCGGCCACCAGCCTGTTCACCATCGGCACTTACATCGGCGTTCTAACCCGATTCGAAAAATGGGGCGGGCTGAACGTCATCGCGTGGAATCCGCAGGAACGCTCCGAAGTCTTCCTGTCGAAGGGCGTTCGGCTATTCGTGGTCATTCCCGATCTCGGCTGGCTCATGCTGGTTGTGCTCGCCGCCGTCACAGCTCCTTTCGTCCTTTACCTGATTTCGCGCAAAACGGGCAACCCTGGCCTGCTCGACATGGCGAATCGCTCCGTCTTCGTCAGCATTCTCCTTCAGATCATGGCGCTCGCGGTCTTTCTACTCCGCGCCCGCGATGGACAATACGCGTCGCTGGATGCTGAGGGCCTCTACCCGACCAGCCTCCCCGCGAGCCCATTTATCCTCGCCGGCCTGGTCGGCGGAATCTTCGTCTCCTTGCTTTACCTGTTGCTCTTGTGGCGCCGCAGCGAGATTGAGCGCATGCTGCCCAGCGCTGAAGAACTGGATCTGATCACCTATCGCACCATCGCCATTGCTTTCCCGTTACTCACCCTGATGATCGCGGCCGGCGCCTATTGGGCCAACCGCACCTGGGGCTCCTACTGGAGTTGGGATCCCAAGGAAACCTGGGCCGCTATCACCTGGCTCGTCTACGCCGGTTATCTGCACATGCGAGTAACCCGCGGATGGCGCGGTCGCCGTGCAGCCTACTTTGCGATTCTCGGATTCGCCGTCGTCATGTTCACTTTCTTTGGGGTCACTTATCTGTTGCCCGGACTGCACGCATATGCCTGAGACACTCGCTCAAGCCGCTCCGGGTACGCAGTCACCGGATCTCCCAACCGGGAAGATCGTGGCTGAGGCTCGCAGCGCTGACGAACCTGCGGAGAACAGCGGCGGCCTCCGTCTGAACTGGCAAATCAAAGCCGTACTGCCGATCGTCTTTGTACTTATTAACGGCATGGTGCTGTTCACCCTCGCCACCGTGTCCTGGCAAAATCCCCAGCGTCACATGGTGCTGGTGGTTGCAGGCGCGGGCGCCATTGCCATCTGCGCCGCGCTGGTTTTCGTCCTCACCTACACCATTCAGCGTCCTCTCATTGAACTCCAGGAGCAGATCGCGAAACTCGGAGACGGCGACTTGAAAGTCAGCGTTAGCTTCGCCAAGCGCGAGGACGAAATCGGAGATCTGGGCCGCAATTTTAATCGCATGGTGACGCAGCTTCGCGAAAACCGCGAGGAAATCGATCGCCTGCACCGCACGCAAATGTCCCGCGCCGAACATCTGGCGACGCTCGGCGAACTCGCCACCGGCCTTGCCCACGAAATTCGTAATCCTCTGGCCGGGATTGCCGGCGTTATCGAGATTGCCGCGCGCGACCTTCCTTCCACCAGTCCTGCCCGTGAGGTGATTCAGGACATTCGCCAGGAAATTTCGCAAATCAACCACATCATCGGCGACCTGCTCCAGACCGCACGCCCGCATCCTCCCGAGATTCGCCGTAGCGACCTGAACGTCACCATCGAGCACTCCGTCATGCTCGCCAGGCAACAGGCGCTCTCGAAACCAATTGAAATCATTTGGAAGAACAACCCTGACCTGCCGCAAGTCGAGCACGACAGTGATCAGATCCATCAGGTCTTACTGAATCTTCTGCTCAATGCCATTCAGGCGATTCAGGGGATCGGCAGAATCGTAGTGGAAGCCCAAGCCCAGGAGGGAGTCGCAGCCGTCTCCGTCTCCGATACCGGCAAGGGCATTCCCATGCAGGAACTGCCCAACATCTTTCGCCCCTTTTATACAACCAAGGGAAATGGCACCGGCCTCGGCCTGTCGCTGGCGCGCCGAATTACCGAGGAGCATCACGGCCGCATTGAAGTCACCAGCACGGTCGGAAAGGGAACCAGGTTTACCGTACTCCTCCCGGTTGACAAGAGAACCTCTGCTACAGTGGGTGCGTGAAGATCACATGACCAGCTATGCAATCCTGACTAACCGTAAACGATCGATCATTGCCTTGGTCCACTCCGTTGTCTTCGCAGGGATCGCATTGCACAGTGTTGCCGTTGCCACCCATGTTCATCCCATCTGGGTCAAACCCTCGAATGTGGCGAGCCTGTTGATTCTGGTGATCTATGTCGCGGTCTCATCCATATTGATTCAACTCACTCGAATCTCCCGCTCTTCCCGTGAGCGGCTTTATTTCGGATTCTGTGCCACCAGCGCCACGCTCGGACTGTTTCGCACCATCATTGGCGACCAGAACTTGCCCGCCGGACAGTACCTCCGTGTTCTCATGTTGCTTTGCGCTGTGATCACCGGAATCATCATCGTCCGCAGCCAGTCCCCGGTCCAGCTAGCACCTGAAACAAACGCTTAGATTCGATCGGCTCGATGCCTCAGCGCACGGCTCTGCCAGTAGCGAGGCGGCTTGGGTCAGGAGTATCCCGAATACGTCCAGACGCCGCATCGGCAAGTACCGCGCGAAGCCAGCGGAGGTCAAGCCGGCATTGCTCCGCCATGTGCTGCATCAGATGACGGCTCCCTGTGGGCAGCATCCCTCCCCATTGCCGTTGCAGTTTTCGGATCTCCGCAACCCGCGCATTCTGCCTGTCGATTTGTTTCCGTAGAGCCTCGGCCACCAGCTTGAGGTCGGCCAGATGCAAGAAGAGCATGGGCCCGTAAAGCGTTTGCCTGAGATCACCTTCGGCGGCAAATTGCGCGTGCAGAAGTTCTCGAAAGCGTTCGCGTCCCCGCGGAGTAATTCTGTAGACCGTACGCATGCCGCCCCGAGCCACGCGCTGGTGGGCGACCGCGCTTAGTAACCCAGATTCAACAAGTTGCCGCACGGCGTAATACAGCGTGCCAACATCGACATCCGTAAAGCATTCAATCATCGCCTGCGTCAGGCGCCGCTTGATCTCATAGGGATGAAAATTGCCGCGGTGTAGAACCCCCAAAATATATAATTCAGCTTTCATTAGTTTAATTGTACTATTACACTTGTATCAAAGGAGCAACCTTCCATGAAACGTTCCGTTCTCGCCTGCCTCGCAGGACTCCTCACCTGGGTTGTCGTCGTTAGCGTGATCAACCGCATGCTTCGCCTCAGCTTGCCGGATTATACGGCCGCCGAGCATACGCTTCAGTTTACGCTGGCCATGAAATGGGCACGCCTGATAATGGCTATCGTGACTTCAGTGGTGGCCGGTGCCGTAACCACTTGGATCTCCCCGCAAAGCCGCTGGACGGCGTTGGTTGTCGGTGGCGTCGTGCTTGCGATGTTCCTGCCCTTGCACATCGCCATTTGGAGCAAGTTTCCGGTGTGGTATCACCTGACATTTCTCTTGACCATCATTCCGGCGGTCCTCGTGGGCGCGATGCTGCCTTCCAGACGGAGCAAAGCGCTCACCCAGGTTTACTCCACATCCACGTAACGCTCCACATCCTGGGCTTGCACGCTTATTCCCCGGGAGCGAGAATATATGTAACGGTGAGGTGGCTTATGCGTTTCATCTCCTTGTTGTGCACAGCGGTTCTACTCTGCTCTGTCCTGTCTTTCGGCGAGCAAATTCACGGCGACTACATTGAGACCCGCAGCGCCGATGTCTATACCGGCCAATGCTTCGCCAATGGGGAAGTAAACCTCGTCGGCAATGAAGCGATACTCGCCTGGCATGTCCAGAGCGGTACCTGGGACGGCGTCTCTCTCGACGGCCTGACCGTCGCGGCCGCAGTTGAAGCCCGTGCCACGCTGGGCGATCCCTACGGCAACCCTTACCCCGCGAAATCCATCCTCTTGGTCGACGATCAGGCCAACGAGCAGCAGCGCTCCGCGCTCGTGGCCTTTGCCCATCAGATGGGTGGCGAACTTTTAAGCAACGCCGAGCAAATCATCCCTGCTCCCATGGAACTCGTCGTGAATCACGAACGCCACGGATTTGCCATGCTCCGCGCCGGACACTTTGCCACGGTGCAAACTCGCTCGCTTAACGAAAACGATCACCTCTGCGGGAACGAAGTAACTTTCTATCCGCCTTTAACCGAAGTTGCCCACTCCATGCCCGCCGTCGCTTTGACTGACGCTTATCGTGGCCCCGGCCTCGGTGTCGATTGGGAATCTCACGGCAAACGCAGCGCCTTCGTCGGCACCTTTTCGCGCTAAACGTTCTGAGCTTCGCTGTAAGCTCTTATTCTCTTTGTGGCCTCTGGGCCCTCTGTGTTTAAAGCTTTTCGTAGCTTCGGCGGGGTTGATTCCTTTGTGTTCCTTCGTTCCTTCGGTGGTTGATTTCCCATCTCGGCGCTCTCAGCGGCTAAAGATCTTATGCGCCTACCGGAATTTCAGCATCACCATCACAACCGTGAGCAGCACCATCAGTACGGTGCCGATGGTATAAAAATGCGCTTGCAGCCAGCCCGTCTTTTGCTCTCGTTCTAACTTCGCCAGAAACTCTGGGGCCGCCCCGCCCTCTTGTCTGGCCCGCGCCTCTTCGCAATCCAGGCAAAGCTTTCTTCCCTCGGATACCGGAAACCCGCAAGCTTCACAGGCTCTCAGATTCTGAGCTTCTTTCCAGCCGGCATCTTCCGCACACTCTTCTTTATTCTCTGAAACCTCTGCTGCCGCAATGATGTTTGGCGCATTCTTGCCAGCTTCAGCGTGCTCCCATGCGATCAGCACGACCTTCGCCACACGTTCCAGAACGAGACCATGCTCATCGCCAAACGCGCCGCCTTCTTCCGCCGCCAATTCCACTACTCCGACCGCCTCTGAATCATGAAGCAGAGGCATCACCATCACCGCTCCAACCGGACTCTCGCTCCCGCCTTTCGCCTTCACATATTTCGGCAAGTCATTGCAACAAACGATCTCCCCCGCGCGAACGCATTGCTTCACCAACTCCGCATCGGCATACAGTCGTGCACCGGAATCAAGCGCCATGCCACCTGCACTAGCGCGGCAGGTCATTTCAGAATTATCTTTAAGCGCAATGCTCGCTGCGCCCGCTTCAGTAAGGTGTTGTAGCCGCTCCGCTAGCAATTTCAGGCTGGCGCGCAAATCACGTTCGGAGACATCCGCGACGCTGGAATAGTCCATAGATACCGCAACCAAAAATCTTATCTTGGAGTGAGTCTCCAGAGATGAGAGGGTTACCGCCGATAGGACTAGCCCGAAAGTTTCACTCTGAGAACTGAGAACCGAAAACGGCAAACCGCTGTTTCCCACCGGGTTCCTGACACCTGCCACCTATCTTTTCTGCGGCAAGTACTTCTTGTCTACCGACGCCACCACAACGTAATTGGGATCCACCATCTCGTTCAAATGAATCCGCGCCACCTCCGACAACAATTCGTACGCGTCCAGTTCCGATAACCCGTAATCCTGATGAATCCACGACACCAGTTCCGTGAACGCAATCCGCACGCAATCATCCAACGGACGATAAGCGCCCACCGTCATGATCGCGTGCTCATTCTCAAACCTTGGCCAGCCGATTTTCTTGCCTTTGATCACACTTACTTGGACACGAGCGTGCAGCGGAACTTCGATCGCAGTTCCGGCAACCTCGCCGTCGCCCATCGCCGCATGACCGTCGCCCATATAAAGGAGGGCACCCGCCACGTTCACCGGGAAATAAACTGTATTGCCGGCACTCGCCTCCGGCGAATCCATGTTGCCGCCGAATTCTGCCGGCACAATCGAACTCCGCGCTTCGCCTCCCGATGGTGCCACTCCAATACATCCGAAAAACGGATGTAACGGAATCTTCGTCGAAAAATCAGAATCCAGCGCGTGGAATGTCGCCGTGTTCGTCGCATGATCAATGGGATAAAACCATATCTTCTCCGGCAAAGGCGGCGCGAGCATCGGAGTATAGTTGGTCGCATTGATTGCCCCGAATCCCGGTGCAAACGCACCAATTCCCTGATCGCTGTCCACATCCACTTGCAAAATCTTCACTGCGAGCGTATCCCCCGGTTCCGCTCCTTCTACATAAAAAGGTCCCGTCAGCGGGTTATCGCCTTCTGCCATACTCAGCCTATCGCCGGGTTTGTGGATCGCGTTGCCAAAGCAGTCGAGCGTATTGGTGTCCAGAATCTCCCCGGACTTCAATCGCGCCACCGGGAGCGCCGACGCATACACATACTTCACATTCTGAATCGTGGCTTGATACTTCACCACGTTCTGCTGCCCGACCGCAGCCACGCCCGCCAACAGAACTACTGCAACGCCAACCGCCTGGTGTGATTTCATTTCCTCTGTTCCTCTGTGCCCTCTGTGGTGGGGAGCTTTTCTCCGTGTCTCCGCGGTTAAAAAGCGTTCAACGCACCCAGGCCAGCCACATCGATCCCACGATCAACGTCGCTACCGTGATCGGCAATCCCACGCGAAAGTAATCCCAAAATCCAATCTCGATCTCCGGCCTGGCGCTCTCCACCACGATGATATTCGCCACGCTCCCGGTAATGGTCAAGTTTCCCGCCAGCGTCGATGCCATCGCCAGCGACAACCACGCCGTGTGCGGATCCGCGAAGCCCGGAATCAGCGATTTCAGCAGCATCACCGCCGGCACATTGCTGACGATATTACTAAGCGCCGTCACCGTCACCACAAACGACGCCGGGTGCTGCAAATTCAGGTGCTCCGCGATCTCGAGCAGTTTCCCTACAATCCCGGCATTCTCCGCTCCGCCCACAATCAGGAAGAGCCCAATGAAAAACACCAGCAAGCCCCAATCGACTTCTTTGTACAGCTTTCGCGGCTCTATCGTCCGCGTAATCAGCAGCGCCGCTGCGCCAAGAGCTGCCATCATCGCGGGCGGAACTCCCGTGAAAAACCCTATAACAACAATCGTCACTACAACCGCGGGTTTTCGGATGCGGCTCAAATCCAGCGCAGGAAGCGGGATACCATCCTCCGCTCGAATCATTTTTCCCAGATCACGCACGCTCAACCAATGCAGCACCGCCCAATCCAAAAACAGACCGATGATCGCCACCGGTCCCAAGTGCAAAATGAATTGCCGATAGGAAATCCCCGAAAACGACCCGATCAGCATGTTTTGCGGATTTCCGGTAATCGTCGCTACGCTCCCGATATTCGAAGCCGTCGCCACCGCGAGCAGATAGGGTATCGGCCGCAGGCCCATTTTTTTCGTGATGCTCAGCACCAGCGGTACCACCACCAGGCACACGATATCGTTAACAAAGAACGCGGACAAGATTCCCGCTGTAAAAATCACCGCCGGCAGTAGCTGCGACGGATGCAATCGCTGCAGCACCAGCTCCGCATTCCACTCAAAGAAGCCAACCAGATGGAGGTTGCCCACAATCAGCATCATCGAGAACAAAAGAACCAGTGTGGGGAAATCGATGAAGTGAAGGGCATCGACAGGACGTACTACGCGAGCAGCAATCATGGCTACTGCCCCGATAATCGCTGCCCCAGGACGATCAATCTTCAGACCTGGAAACTTGCCGATCGCAAATACCAGGTAGCTGGCGAGAAAAATTACGTATGCGGCAATCTGTTGCGAGTGGGATAGGACCGCCGAAGCCACCTCGTGCATGCCGTAGCAGCATAGCAGCACATCCTCGCCCAAACCAAAACAAGGTTACTGTTAACCATCAATCGGCGGCAAACTGCTGCGCTTCTCGCCATGAACCCTGTCGCGGAGCCTTCAACTCCCTTGCCGAACTACGTCTTCCGCTGACCAGCACAACTCCCGCAACAATCACGATGGTGGCCGCAACTGTTCGCATTCCCACCGCCTCACCCGCAACCAGCCAACCGAGTAAAACCGCGGTCACCGGATTCACATACGCATAAGTCGACACCATCGAGGGAGAAGCCACGCCCACCAACCACGTGTACACGGTGAAAGCAATAATCGAACCAAACACAATCAGATAAACCAACGACAACGTCGACCTCAATGTGAAATCGTGAATGTGAACTCGACCCATCTCGCCATTAAGCAAGCTCGCCGCAAACAGCAGCACACCGCCGCAAATCATCTGCATCGCCGCCGAAAGCGTTTTCGACGACGGCAACTGTACGCTCCGCGTGTAGCTTGTGCCCATCGCCCACAGCAATGCGCTCGACAACACCGCTCCCGCAGCCAACAAATCGAGCTTTTGCCCCAACGCCTCCGGCCCGATGAGCAATCCCACCCCTCCAAACCCCAACAGGATTCCAGCCCATGCTTTCCACCCCAGCTTCCTTTCGGTCCCATCGACCCGCGCCAAAAGTACCGTCCACAACGGCAGTGTGGCGCACAACAGGGCCGCCAATCCCGATGGCACTTTCTCTTCTGCCCACGCCAGGATGCCGTGCCCTCCTAAGAACAACATCACGCCCGCGATCCCCGCCCAACCCCACTGCTTTAACGTCGGTTGCACCGCTCCTCGGGAACGTGCCCATGCAAACACCAAGACTCCCGCCGTAAAGTGACGAATACCCATCATCAGAAACGGCGGAATCGTCTCCACCGCGTACCGAATTCCTAAGTACGTGGATCCCCAAATCAGATAGATCGCCGCAAACCCCAGCACGACTTCGCCCCGCGACGGAACATACCGCAACTGCTTCCGCTCACCTTTGCCAATCTCCGCCACGTTTCCGTTACGAATGAGCGCCATGATCTCTGCTGGTTGGTCCACGAACATTGCCCCTCTCCTCACCATCAAAATATGGTTAACTGGTTATAACTGTAATTCGGGTCTCATAACTTGTCAACCCACTTTTACTGGTTAGGTGAAATGGTGTAGTCTTCGGTTAACGGGTATGCATCAGATCCGGCAGAAGTCGCCATTTGAATTCACTGGGGGCAATATCTCCCTCGATTTCGCGAATACGGTCGACAATCGCACCAGCCACAACCCGCAGGAACTGCTTACCGACTACACACGTCTTTTGCGATGGGGAGAAGAATCGGGCGTAATTACGAGAAAAACTGCCGAGAAGTTGAGCGCGTTAGCCGACAATCGGGCGGACCAAACCCGCACAGCCCTGCGCGACGCGGTACAACTCCGCGATGCTATCTATGACGTCTTTTCTGCCGTCGCCAACCACCGCGCGATTCCCGCGACCCAATTGGCAACCATAAACCGCGCCGTTCAAAACGCCTCCGACCACGCACAACTTGTGCACGCGTCCCGTCAATTTACCTGGCACTGGATATCCCCCGACCAGCATCTGGATTCCATCCTCTGGCCTCTGGCGCGCGCGGCCGCCGATCTGCTTACATCTGACGATCTTGCCCTTGTTCGTCAGTGCGCGTCCGAAACTTGCGCCTGGTTGTTTGTGGATAGAACCAAGAATCATCGCCGCCGCTGGTGTGATATGCGAATCTGCGGAAATCGCGATAAGGCGAGGCGATATTATCAGCGGCAAAAGAAAGCTTAGTCGTTACTGCCGCTCTTCCCGCTGGCGCAGCCATTCCACGAACATTCTCTCCAGCGGTTTGTCGTAGCCCATCATGACGTGGCGAATGGTGTGTCCGCTCACGAAGTGGCAGACTTCTTCCGCCAAATTCTTGGCGTGATCTCCAGCTCTTTCCAGAGATTGCGTCATGAAAATCACTTGCAAACTTGCTTGACGCGCCAATCCTTCCGGATTCTCGATGTGCCGGAGAAAAATCAGATTGCGAATCCTGTCCATTTCAGCGTCCGCGCGCAGCACCTCGACCGCCCGCTTCATATCGCGAGCAGAAAATGCGGCACCCACGTCATCCAGCATCTTCTCCAGCACGGTCGCCATGTGAGTCAGGTCACGAGTGTCCTGCGGATCTAGCCGTCCCTCTGCCGCTTGCGCGCTGCTCGCAAAACTTAGCAGCAGATCGCCGATTCGCTCCAGGCCGATCATGAACTTCATGCATGCCAACAGCTCTCGCGCTTCCGGTTCTGTGACCTGCGTAATCGCCAGCGTCACGCCATCATCGATTTCCTGATCCAGCCGGTCTAGTTCTTTTTCTCTCTCTCTCAGCGTATTCAGGAGCGGCGACGATCCCGTTGCAATTCCTTCCGCCGCAGTGCCGGCCGCTTCTTTCGCCACCCGGCAAGCTTCAATCGTGCGAGTCACAAAATGTGCATGATGACGTGGCAGCGGGGAACTTGCTGAGCCACCGGTCATCTCTGTATTTCGATCGGGCATTGACGTAGCCGAAAATCCCGAAGGTCGGGAGCGCTTGAGAGAACTTTCCAGCACAGTATCAGCATAGGTTGCTGACCTGCAACCCGCTGTTAAAGTTCAGTTAATTCCTCGGCAGTTTCGATCGAATAGGGCCCGGGCTGGTCTTTTGCCAAGGGAAGGCTGAACACAAATACCGAACCGTGATTCAATTCGCTTTCGGCCCGGATCGCGCCGCCGTGCGCCAGCACAATATGTTTCGCGATTGCCAATCCAAGCCCCGTCCCCCCCGACTCGCGGGATCTCGCCTTGTCCACACGGTAAAAGCGCTCGAAAAGCCTGGGCAGATGCTCCGAGGCAATGCCCTGGCCAAAATCGCGTACGTAAAACTCAACTGCATTTTCCACGTCGCGCGCCCCCAGCACCAGTCGTCCACCAGAAGCGGCGTATTTAAGCGCATTGTCAATTAAATTTGCAAACACCTGGTGGATGGCCTCGCGGTCTGCGCTCACCAGATTCTCGCTGGAATTCTCCACCTGCAACTCAATCCCGTAGTTCCGCGCTTGCTCGCGAAAATTCTGCACCGCATCTTTCAAAAGCTCTTTGGGAGTCACCGGCTCTGCTTCGAATCGCTGCTCGCCTGATTCCACTCTCGCCAGGGTCAGCAAATCCTCCGTCAATCGCGACATTCGACTCGCGTTCTTTCGAATCACTTCCAGGAATTCCCGGTTATGCTGATTTTCCGCCGAATCCAGCAGGGTTTCCGCATACCCCTGGATCGAGGTCAGTGGCGTCCGCAGCTCATGAGAAACATTTGCGATGAAGTCGCGCCGTGTTTTCTCCATCCGCGCCGTCTTAGTCAAATCCCGAAGTACGGCAACCGCGCCGCCCTCGGGCATAGGAGCCGCTGTAACGTCGAAAATTCTGCCTTGCACAATCGAGGTCGCTCTAGCGGTCAGCACTTTTCGGCTTTCGTTCGCGCCGCGAATCGCCCGCAAAAAATCCGGATCTCGCACAGTTTCAACCACCGGTGCTCCCAAACGGGTATGTTGCGGAACCAGCCTGTCCATCTTGTCATTCGCCCACTGCACGCGGGCATCGCGGCCAATCGCAATCACCGCGTCTTCCATGCTGTTCAGCAAAGTTTCAAGCTGATATTGGCTGGTTTGCAAAGCAACGAAGTTTCGCTCCAGATGCCGCGCCGTTTTGTCGAGCGCCGCCGCTAGTTGGCCGATTTCATCACCCGATCTCGCAGAAATTCGGGCCGTCAAGTCGCCCGCCGCAATCTGATCGGCAAACTCCACTATTCGCCGTAGCCGCACTGCAATCATCTGTGACGCAATTACAGAAACGGCGAGCGCGATCAGGAAAGCCACTCCTAATCCTGTCAACAGCGCCTTTCGGCTTTTTTCGATCGTCGATTCCACGTCTGACAGTGGATACGCCAACCTCACCGCGCCAGCAGGAATCGGCACGGCCACATACAAGAAGCGAATTCCCAAAGTCTGACTTCGTCGGCTGTCGTCTCCGACCTTGCCGTTCAGCGCAGCCGCAAACTCGGGCCGCCGCGAATGATTTTGCATGCTTGCGGGTTCCGCTTCCGAGTCCGCGAGCACACGTCCACTCGCATCGATGATCGTTGCTCGTGCCCCCGCGGCATGCGCTTCTTCCGCGGCAATCTGCTGCAGGTTATGTTCCTTGTCGACGCTGAGACGACTCGCAAACATCAGCGCTTTCTGGTGCAGGTTGCGCTGAATCTCGTTTTGCAGGGAAGCTTCCCAGACCCGGCTGATGAAGATGTCCAGTGAGATGCCCCCGGCCAGGATGACCAGCAGCAATGCCGCGAACAGCTTGAAGAAAATCCGATTTCTCACTTACCCGCCTCGAAGCGGTAACCGGCTCCGCGCACCGTCTTCAAGTATCGCGGATTCTCGGGGTCGGGCTCAATCTTTTCGCGAATGCGTCGCACATACACGTCGACCGATCGCGGCGTAACGTACGCCGTGTCCCGCCACACCGAGTCAAGAAGCTGGTCGCGCGTGAACACCCGTCCCAAGTGGCGCGCAAAGTAATCCAGTAAGCGAAACTCGGTTGCCGTAGTGGTCACCGTTTGCCCACGCACGGTCAAGGTCATCGCCCCCGGATCAATCTCGATTTCCCCCACCTTCACGGGAGATTGCGACAGCGGACGCTCAAATCGCCGCAATACTGCTTTGACGCGCGCCACCAATTCCCGAGGACTGAACGGCTTGGCGATGTAATCGTCCGCCCCCAGCTCCAGCCCCAGGATACGATCGGCCTCCCCGCTCTTTGCCGTTAAGAAGATGATCGGCGTTGCAGCCAACGATTGCATCTGCCGTATCTGCCGGCACAGGTCCAGCCCATCTTTCCCCGGCACCATGATGTCCAGAATGAAAACGCTGGGCCGCTGTTTTTCCGATTCAGCAATGACGTTATGGCCGGTATGAAAGACCTTCACCGTATAACCGGCGGCTTCCAGGTGGTGGCGAACCAAACGCGAAATATCCGGGTCGTCTTCGACGACAGAAATGCTTGGCCTCACACCGATATTCTAGCTGCCAAGCCCTCAGATTTCCCCAATTGTAACCAGATTGAAACAATTCCCCCGAACGGCCTTAGGTGGCCCGGGCTGCGCGAGCTCTTTTCGCGAGCCGATCTGGGACAGATCCGTTTCTCGGCGCTATCGGCGGTTTAAGATTTTTGATTTTCCGGCTTCCAGCGCAGAATGGGCTTGCGCGCCGCGGCGACTTCGTCCAATCGCGACACCCGCGTCGAATGCGGCGCCGCCAGAACCATCTCCGCATCCTCATTGACCTCATCGGCGATCGACCGCATCGCCTCGATGAACAAATCCAACTCTTCTTTCGGCTCGCTCTCGGTCGGCTCAATCATCAACGCGCCCGGCACGATCAGCGGAAACGCCGTCGTATACGGATGGAACCCATAATCGATCAGCCGTTTCGCAATATCCATCGTCCTAACGCCTTTTTTCGCCTGCACCTTATCGCTGAAAACTACCTCGTGCATACTTGGCGTCGAATACGGCAGATCGTAAACGCCCTCCAGCCCCTTGCGGATGTAATTCGCATTCAGCACTGCATCTTCCGTCGTCTGCCGCAGGCCATCCGGCCCATTCGCGTAGATGTATGCCAGCGCGCGGACAAACATTCCGAAGTTCCCGTAAAACGCCCGCACCCGACCCACCGATTGCGGCCGGTTGTAGTCGAATCCCAACGTCCCATCCGCCTTCGTGATCACCACCGGTTTCGGCAAGAACGGCTCCAGGAATTTTTTCACCGCCACTGGCCCCGAACCCGGCCCTCCACCGCCATGCGGCGTCGAAAAAGTTTTGTGCAGGTTCAGGTGCATCACGTCCACGCCGAAATCCCCCGGCCGCACCTTCCCCACCAGCGCATTCATGTTGGCGCCATCCATGTAGAGCAGCCCGCCCTTGGCGTGCATGATCTCCGCAATTTTGTGGATCTCCTGCTCAAACACACCCAGCGTATTGGGATTCGTCAGCATCAGCGCGGCCACGTCTTCATTCATCTGCGACGCCAGCGCCGCCACATCCACCATGCCGTTGGCATTCGACTTCAGGTTTTCAACCGCGTAGCCAACCGTCGCCGCTGTTGCCGGATTCGTTCCGTGCGCCGAGTCCGGAATCAGAATCTTCTTCCTCGGATGTCCCTTCGATTGATGATGCGCCCGCACCAGCAGCAACCCCGTGAGTTCCCCATGCGCGCCCGCCGCCGGCTGCAGCGTGATCGCCTCCATGCCAGTGATCTCAATCAGGCACTCGCTCAAGCTTTTCAAAATCCGCAACGCGCCCTGGGAAATCTTTTCCGGCTGATACGGATGCCCATTCGCGATCCCATCCAGCCGCGACACCACTTCGTTCACCCGCGGGTTGTACTTCATGGTGCAGGAGCCCAGGGGATACATTCCCAAATCAATCGCGTAGTTCCACGTGGAAAGCCTGGTGAAGTGACGAATAATCTCGATCTCACTAACCTCAGGCAGATTCCCCAGGTCTTTTCTTTCCGCCGCTCCTAACGCTTTGCTCGCGTCCACTTCCGGTACATCCAGCGGCGGAAGTTTCCACGCCGCCTTCCCCGCCGACGATTTCTCGAAAATCAACCCTTCATTCTGGTTGACGTGCCGGGTGGCTTTTCGCGTCATGTGCTTCATCGCGCCACCTCCTCGACGTCGGCCTCGCTACCCGCTTTCACCGTGGCCTGACTTTCAGCAACCAAACTGGCCGCCGTATCCATCGACGTCCGGGTCGTCATTTCCGTGCAGCACCACACTGCCGCGTTCCCCAGTTCCGGATAGAACTTCTTCAGCGGAAGCCCACCGATAATCCTGCGTCCCAGAAGCCGGTTATTAATCGCGTACGGGTCCTCGCTCGTCTGCAACACAAATTCATTGAACCGCGGCGCGCCTTGAAACAGCACCTTCGCATCTTTCCCGAACTGCCCCGCCGCATACGCTGCCTTCGCAAGATTCTGTTTCGCCAGTTCGCGCAGCCCCACCTTCCCATAGACATTCATGAAGATGTTGACCATCAGCGCCACCAGCGCCTGGTTCGTGCAGATATTCGAGGTCGCCTTTTCCCGCCGGATGTGCTGCTCCCGCGTTGCCAGCGTCAGCACGAAACCGCGCTTGCCATTGCGATCCGTCGTCTGCCCCACCAATCTCCCCGGCATCTGCCGCACATATTGTTCTCGCGTCGCAATCACTCCGCAGTACGGCCCGCCAAAGCCCAATGGCACCCCAAACGACTGCGCTTCCATTGCCACGATGTCGGCCTGTCGTGGCGGTTCCACAATTCCCAGCGACACTGCTTCCGCAATCGAAACCACCAGCAAAGCTCCGCTCCGGTGCGCAATCTCCGCCACCGCCGCAACATCTTCTATATTTCCGAAGAAATTGGGCGACTGGATCAGCACACAGGCCGTTTCAGCCGTGACCGCCCGCTCCAGCTCTTTCAGATCAATCCGCCCGGTGTCGCTGTACCCAACCGTGGTCAGCGCCATCCCTTGGTGGTGAGCATACGTCGAGAGAACCTCCCGATATTCCGGATGCACGCTCTTGGCCATCGCAACCGCATGTCGCCCCGTTAGCCGTACAGCCGTCATCACCGCTTCCGTTGCCGCCGTCGATCCGTCGTACATGCTGGCATTGGCAACTTCCATGCCAGTGAGCTCGCAGATCATCGTCTGGAACTCAAATATCGACTGCAACGTTCCTTGCGAAATTTCCGCCTGGTATGGCGTGTACGCGGTGAGGAACTCGCCACGGGAGATCAGCGAATCAATAATGACGGGTCGATAATGCAAATACGCTCCGGCCCCGAGGAAGCTCGTGTAGCCGTCGCCATTTTCCCGCGACCGCTCGCGGAACCACTCCACAATCTCCGATTCCGCCATCTGCCGCGGAACCTTCAAGTCGCGATTCAACCGGTATTCCGCCGGAATAGGCGCAAACAAATCATCAATCGACCGCGCTCCAATCGCCTTCAGGATGGCTGCTCGGTCAGCCGGACTTTTTGGTAAATAACGCATGGAAATATTTAGATGAGATCACACATCGATTGGATTTGGCCTCAGTGGCCGCCTTCTTCCGCCACAAACTTCTCATAATCCGCGGCGGAAAGCAGTGACTTCACTTCATCGGGATTCTTCAAATTGATCTTGATCATCCACGCGTGGTGCGCATCCTTATTAATCTTCTCCGGAGAGCTCGTCAGTTCGCCATTCACTTCCGCCACCGTCCCCGACACCGGCGCGTAGATATCCGACACTGCTTTCACCGACTCCACCGAGCCCATGGCCTTTCCCGCGCTAACCTCCGCCCCCGCTTTAGGGAGTTCCACGAACACAATATCTCCCAACGACTCCTGCGCGTAATTCGTGATCCCGACCGTCGCGCTCTTCCCGTCCGCCTTCACCCACTCATGCGATTTCGTGTATTTCAAGTCGTTGGGATAACCCATTTCTTTTTGCTCCTGGCTTCTAGCTCCTACCCACTAGCTACTGCCTTCGTGTCCCTTGGGGTTAACTTCGCCGTGCGCCCTTTCTTTTTCCGTGCGCCGCAGCCATATCCCTCTCCACCGCTGTTATCCTGAGCACCGCGAAGGATCCATGCATTCCCTCTGTGTTCCTCCGTGCCCTCTGGTTAGCCCTTCTTCGCCCTCTTATAGAACGGAGTCGGCACCACCTGCGCCTTCACTCCCTGGCCTCGGATCTCAACATTGACCGTGGATCCGACGGCTCCGAAGTCCGGCGGCACATATGCCAGCGCGATATTCTTCTTCAAGAACGGCGCATACGATCCGCTAGTCACGTACCCGATCTCCCGTCCCCCATCATCCAGGACCTTATATCCATCGCGCGCGATCCCCCGCTCCACCATCTCAAGGCCCACCAAAGTCCGCTTCAGCCCCGCCGCTCGCGCCTTTTCCAGAGCGTCGCGTCCCACGAACTCCGCCTTTTCCATCTTGCAGAAGCGCTCCAACCCGGCTTCCCAAACGTTGATCGTATCCGAGATCTCATGTCCATACAGTGGAAGCTTGCCTTCCAGCCGCAATGTATTTCTCGCACCCAGCCCGCACGGCACGACTCCAAATTCCTTGCCGGCTTCGAGCACCTGGTTCCACACCATCGCGCTGGTCTTCTCATCGGCCGGAACATAGATCTCAAATCCATCTTCCGCCGTATACCCTGTCCGCGCGATCAGGATATTTTGCAGATAGCGGCGGACATTGTGCTCCATTACGAGAATGTTCCCTCGCGTCACCCAATAAAACTTCACCGCCCCAAGATTCGCATCCGTCAACTTCTGTAACAGATCGACGCCTTTCGGCCCTTGGATCGCGATCTGCGTGAAATCATCCGACAGGTTCTCCACCTTGCAGTCAAACTGCCGTGTATTGTCCCGCACCCAGTTGAAATCTTTTTCCCGCGTGCCCGCATTGATCACCAGCAGGTAATCATCCTCTCCCAGCCGGTGCACAATCACGTCGTCGACAAACGTGCCCTGCGGATACAGCAGCGCCGAATACTGCGCCTGCCCAATCGCCAGCCGCGCCGCATCGTTCATCGAGATATGCTGCACCGCATCCAGGGCCTGCCGCCCCTGCAGCCGAATGTCGCCCATGTGCGAGACATCAAAGATGCCTACGCCCGTGCGTACCGCCATATGCTCGGCGATAATCCCGCCCGCCGACGGATATTCCACCGGCATATCCCAGCCGTTGAACTCGACCATCTTCGCGCCCATCGCGCGATGCACGGCATTCAAGGCAGTCTTGCGGATGGCAGGTGTGGTTTCTACTGCTGACAATTTTTCCTCGAACAGCCAGCGGCTGTGAAAAGACTCTTTACCGTAACACGCTGAACGCGAAGCCATCAAGGAAGCGGAACGGGTGACAGGTCTCAGCCCCCATTGTCATGCTGAGCGAAGCGGATTGGCTCGTTGCAGCCAATCCGTGGAGTCGAAGCATCCCTACCCGAAAGCCTTAAACCTGTGACCTGACACCTGCGACCTTAAGATCTGACCTTCATTACCCCCGTCACTTTCCCTCACCCCGCCCTCACGCTACATTTCCCCCATGTCCACCCACACCAAGAGCAAGATCCACTGCGCCCAATGTGATATGCCGGAAAAGATGTGCGAGTGCGAGAAGTACTGCGTTCTCTGCCAATCGCAGATCGACATCCGCCTCTGCACCGACGGTCTTTATTATTGCGAGCCCTGCCGCGAAGCCTGCGACTACAAAGTCTCCGACTAGTTTGGATTTAAAAAAGAAGTAATGTGGGGCGGGCGCCGTCGCCCGCCAAGAAGTGCTCAGCCTGCCCTACTGGTCAGCGGGTTGTAATCTTGAAAACCACCCCGGAATTGTGAGGACCACCGCCATTCGTGGTCCCGTAAAGCTCCCCTGAAGCTCCAAGCGTTAATGCTGACGAAGGCCAAAAGCCGTCTTTTCCGTCGAAACTGTGCAGCACCTTGAACTGCCCCGCTTTGGTCAGCGCAAAAACCGTTCCACAGCCTTGCCCGCCCGGACAGTGGGTTCCTCCACCGTAAAGCGTGGTTCCGTAAAAAACCCCCTCGGCGTCTCGGGTCAATGCGGTCGCCGGATTTGCGCCTTCTGCCCCTACAGTGAAGGTGTGCAGCACCGTGAAATTGCCCGCGGGATCAAGCTGGAACACCGTTCCAGAATTCCCCACGCCTCCCCCACTGGTTCCGTAGAGGTTACCCTGCTCGTCTCGAACCAGGCCACCGTTGGGCCATTTGCCGTCATTCAGCCCCTGGAAGCGGTACAGAACAATTTCCTCCCCGCTCGTGGTGATTTCATAAATGGTGCCGCACCCGAAGGCTCCCAGGCACTTGGGGTTGAAACCGCCACCCGCTACCGTCGTACCGTACAGATTTCCGGCAGGATCTCGCACCAGTCCGGCCAGAGTATTAGCCCCGTCGTCGCCATCAAGAAAAAAATGGACCACCGATTCTTCGCCGCGCCGGTCCAGGGCGAACACCACTCCCGCTTCATCGATTCCCCCATTGTGGGTGGTGCTATACAGCCTGCCATCCTCACCCATCGTCAACGCTGCGCTTGGGGTGGCTCCGTCCTCTCCACCTGTGAAGCTGTAAAGGGTTTTCTCCTCGCCCGACGGGCTCACGGTGTACACCGTTCCGCACCCATCACTGCATGCGAGCGGGCCGGAAGCCCCACCAGCGTACGTCGTGCCGTAAAAACTGCCGTCGGCGTCGCGAATCAGCGTCCCATATGGCAATCGCGGATCATTCGGGTCACCGCCGAACGCATAGAAAACTCCTTCACGCCCGCTTCGGTCGATCCGAAAAATCGTTCCACAGCCTCCCGTTGCCACACATTGCCCAGTCTGCACGCCGCCGATGGTTGTGGCCCCGTACAGATTCCCCTTATCATCAAAGATCAAAGATGCATACCCGGGAAACGCTCCATCCGCGCCCCCCGCAAAAGCATGCACCAGGGAAAAATGAAAAACAGGATCCTCCGGCAGCGATTGGCCTTGGACAAGCTTAGAAGTCGCCGCAAATACGCTGAGTAGCAAGAAGATGTACCACAGTCGGGACATGTTCTACTTCCTGAGGACTGGATTCAACTACTGGGACAAACCGGGGGAGGGCCATTCTAAACAGATTTTGACGCCCGAAACAACCCCATTTACAAATGCCTGGCCGTCGATGGTCAAACTTGGGCCACAGCCTCTTGCGCTCACAAGGGTGGAAGTGATGATCGTTCCTCCATGTGGGTCGACAACGAGCCCACCAGCGGAACCTATGGCCGCATGTACGTGTCGTGGAATGATTTTACTGTCGGCGTCGGTGCGCTTTCGGTCGTGTCAGCCGTTGGCTTCAGCCAACGGCTTTTTTACGCTTGGCAGCATAGTAAGTTAATGCACCCGAACAGGCGCGCTCGCAATTCTTCCCAATGGTCTCTTCATTATCTGCGCCGCGTCGCCCTCGGTGAACTGGCCGTCATCCGCCACCCGGTCCCAGCCGCTGTTTGCGATGAAATAGAATTGATCGCCGATAACCACGCCGTGAGTTGGATCCCCCAACCCACGCCAATTTGCCTCCAGCACCCCGAACTTGTCAATCCGAGTTGGCGAGACCAGATGAAACGCCGTAATCCGCTCCGGCATTGTCCCATTCTGAATCGCGATGAGGCACTGCTTGTACAGATACATACCATCGATGCCTTCCAGCGCCACCGGGCGAGTGCTCGACAGCCACTCAATATGCCGATCCGACAGTCGCAAGGCAGCAATGCCGCCAACGTAATCTGGAACGTACAAGAGCTTCTCGTCTGCGCTCAGGACAGGCATTTGCGGAGACACGAAGACGCCAGCTGGCGCCAGAGGTTTCAAGCGATCGTCCGCATGGGAGATAAGGAACACGTCTCCCGAAAGACCGTCGCAGACATACGCATCTCCATTTGAGGCAACCGTCATATCGCCGAGGGCGTGCTTGCGCCCATCCCCAGGCTCGAATCTTTTGAGCAGACGACCAGAATGCAGATCAAGCTTTAACACCGAAGATTGGCCATCCTGCTCCTTTTTGAAGTCAGCCTCAGCGTTCATTTCTGCCGTCGTCGCCCAAAGAACGCTATGAAGACTATCGGCATGCAGCGCAAGAACCGCACCCAACGGCAGTTCGGAGGATGATTTTACAAAATCCCTGCAATGACCGTCAGAATCGCAACGAAGAATCTTCCGCTGGCGAATGCTGCTGAGAAAATATTGCTTCTGCTGAACATCGTATGCAATGTCTTCTATCACTAAACCGGAATCAGGCGCTGAAAACAGCTTTTCAGCTTCTGTGATGGCTTCAGAGTTCTCCTTCAGCTCGGGCACTTCTTTGCTTATCTCTACCAGAGGAGCCAACCACGGTTCCTTCAAGTCCAGTGTGAGACCTAAAGAAGCGTAGGTCCGCACTTGCCTGAGCGCTTCTGCGCGGTCCCCCAGGCGCGCTTCTATTACCGCACGATTTCTGAGCCATCTTGAATTTTCCGGAAACTCTTGATTAAGCCTGATCACCGCATCCCGATAAGCGCTCAACTCGCCGGCTTGCAAAGCTTTGCCCGCGGCCCGCGATTCCCGCATGTAGCGATGTCCGCGCGGCAATTCATGCGGAGTGCGACCTCCAGCAACACAGGTGCCGAGCACGAACGCGAGCGTGATGATCAGCCCGATCTTTGTCGCCTGAGACACGTGTTAGTACCCCCTCGTTGTAATGTAATCCAATCGGGAGAATAGAATGCCGCAGAAGGGGAAGAACGATGCCGACGATCGAAGGAAAGCAAGCCGGAATCTGGATCACTGATTACCTGAACAAAGCTGGCAAGCTTGAGGCCGTCGCCAAGGCGGTACGGGCTCTGACGAAAAACACTGTCCGGGGAGTCGAAGAGTACGTAAACCCATGGAAGATTCCGTCGTTTGATTCGAACGGTCCGCTGTGTTGCTTCATGGTTGGTAAAGAGCACGTGACCTTTGCATTCATGCGAGGTGCCGCACTGCTAGACCCGGAAAAGCTGCTGGAAGGAACGGGCAAGGGGGTGCGACACATCAAGCTGCGCAGTGTTGCCGATGTGAAAAAGCCGGCAGTGAAGAAATTAATCACGCAGGCCGTCAAGCTGAACAAGAAAGACCCACCCTCAGGCATGATGGTGGGAATGGAAAAACGAAAGCGCAGGACTGATTCCAAAAAGCAACGGCCCTAGAACCCTCAGTTGTAATTAGAGGTTCCCTACCCTGGGCGTGTTTTGGATCATCGCATAGCCCAAGCCTGCGCCATCTCTCGCCTTTTCGCCATGAATGACTGCTATGGGATTATCCCAACCTATGCGCTTGCTACTTCACAAAAGCGTGGAAAAAAGAAGAAGGGCTGCGGTTTTGGTGGCGTTCTAGCTGTCAGCTCGTTCCCTGAGTCAGCAGCGTGGAGGCGCACGCCCTCGCAGCCCTTGATGTGATCATCGCTTTTGCGGTTCCAAACCCCGGCTGCTCCTCCAGGGCAGTCGGTTTTTTCGGGTTTGGTGGCTCGATGAGTTGCCTCATTGAGCGGGTCACCCAGCCTACTCTGGACCGTTTTGCTGGTACCGGTCTTTTCGGCCGCCGGCAGTTGTTACCGTAATCCTCCCGAACCGGGAAATGATGTGATTAGCTCATCTTTTTTTGGGGTCGCGCATGTTGGCGCTTACATCGCGTTCTGGCTGAAAAAAGCATTCGCGCGTGAGGATGCGAAGGCCCTTTCGGAGTAACGTTCATTGCTGAACGGAGAAGTTCTAATTAATGATGACGGCGGGATTTTTCGTCAGTTGTTGTAGACGGGACCTCTTCCAGGCTTTCGAGGAGGGAAAATGAAAAGACTTTGGATAGTTGCTTTCGGAATTAGTCTTTTGTTGCTGGCATCCCCACCTACGATGCAGTAAGCGACTTCCCGATCCAATCCCAACGGGGGGTTTGCTCCTACGCTGGTAGCCCTGGCAGCAGCTCCCGATTTCATTGTCTACGGGGCAAAGACGGGGACCACTACTATGACGCCATTGGTATTACGGTCGAAGTCTGCGCCTGGGCCAGCGTTAAGAGAGCCGCTGCCGACAGAACTGGCGGCGGCTCCTTCCGAACGCCGCGATGCACGATCAAAATCGTACTGCGCCGAATTGAAGACTGTCTGTCAGGGAAACTACTGATGTGAGTAGCGCAGATAGGAACATAGCACAGCTGGTGCCTTTCACAGCGCCGGTTTGGCGCAAGATGACGCTTGCACTGTCCGTAACATTAACCTAACCTTAACGACGTGCGCCGGAGGTTTCATCTGTAGCCGCGCTTTAGCCTTTGGCTAACCGAACGCCGCCAGAGGGTTCTTCGGCGCATTTCTGGCTTGCCGCATGCAGGCGTTGACCTCCTCGTGCTGAGTCTTGCTCGCGTCTTCGCTACACGAGTTACCCTATATCCTTTCGTCCCCGACTCTTCTACTCTAAGCTGCCATCATTTCAAGGAGCAACCCATGGAAGCTGCAGAGTTGCGCTCGCAACGCTGAACTGCTGGAAGGAAATTTCTAGCTTTTTCGACAGAGGCATCCGCACGGTTCAACGTTGGGAGGCGCATGAGCAGTTGCCCATTCACCGAATCGGTACGGGCTCACGATCTCCGGTATTTGCTTACGAATGGGAGTTGAATCAGTGGCTGCGAAAGCGCGCGTACGTCCTGCCAGAAAGCATCGTCGAGAACCCAGCGCTAGCGAAATCTCCAGGAACTATGGACGACGCGCGATCGCCCAAGTTCGGCAACACCCACGCCCTGATCGCACGTAATCGTTCGGATTCTGCCACTCTGCATGAACGTCTTCGAAAGCAGCAACATCTGTTGCAGCGCATGAGCGTCTTGTCGGACGCGATGTTCGCCTTAATGGAACACCTTCGGGGTACCTCATCGAGACTCCGGGCTAATAAAACCGAGATCGGCGAAACCGCTTTCGCACAATCATAAAATTACAAAATTTATCGTAGCCACTGTTTCGCTGCCAACGGTTGCGAACAGGCGTTATCACGGATTGTGGGATGATCCCCGTCCGGCGCTCAGCTCCGGAGGAGCGGAATACTTTAGTTCGGCACGTCAGTTCCGAATAAGCCAGCGCTATTAACCAACCCGGCAGATTGGATTCAAGCTAGGAGCTAAGAGCTAGCTGCTGTTCTCCTAATAAGCCTTGCTTCACTTCTGTCCTCGAGCCCCCAGTGCGATATTCTGGGTCACTTCGGAGGCCTCGACTTGAAACTCGCTGCCATCATTCTTCCCCTCGCCCTGCTCTCATCCACCCTGCCTCAAGCGCCGCGAGAAGCAGCGCCCGCTTCGCCGGCCCAACCCCAGGCACATACTGCGTCCGAGGAGAGTCACGCCGCCGATACGGTTCCGCGCAAGTACATCGAGTTTTGGAACACCGGGGACGCGAAAATAATGAAGTCTTTCTTCTCTCCCTTCTACATGTTTTCTCATGGCCACCGCGTGATCGTCGATGAAGCCATGCTTGCCCGGGTGGTGAACGCCTGGCGCGAATCCATGCCCGATCTCAACTTCAAAATCGAAGACACAATAACGGACGACAACAAAGTGTCTATGCGCCTTACGTTCACCGGAACCTACAAAGCCCGGCTGTTTCCCAACACCGCCGATCCCGCCAAGCTCACTCCTCCCCGTCACGTTCACGCCACTGAAATATTGTTCTTTGAGCTCAAAGACGGCAAAATTTGGACGATTTGGGAGGAGTATGACGAACTCGCAATGCGCAGCCAGATGGGGGCGCGGTGGCTGACAAATGACCAACTGGATGCAGCCCAGAAATCCGCGTCAGCCCCCACATCTAAGCAAAGAGTAAATCTGCCACCGAAACCTTGAGCGGAGTTTGCCAAGCCCGGCTCTTGCCAATCCTCCGAATGGGCAGATTTCAAGCCTGTTTTCCGCGGACGGAGCCTTCCTTCTCTCTTGCCTCGCGCGCTGAAGACGCTTACCATGTTCGCCCATTCGCATTTGGGTCTAGAACGTTCAATTCAAACTTGAACACAGAATCGCTCACATCAAGCAGGGCCCTTGAAAATAGAACTGCAAACTCAGTCCAACCCCCAACAAGGAGAAAATGCACAATGAGGAAATCTCTCGCCGTTCTGACGCTCGCCGCCATGACGCTCGCTCTTTGCGCGGCTAGCTTTGCCGTTTCTTTTGAAGCCGTAATTACCAACGATGACAACCCCTCGGCAAACAGCGGTACAATGTACCTGCTCAACCCCGCCACCGGCAATTTGACCCAAAAGAAAGTTCTTAGCACTGGCGGCACCGGATTGGGCTACGGCTTTTTTGCGGTTAACGGCAGCACCGTGACCCAGAATGCCCGCTGCATCTTCATCACCGATCCCGGCTCCAATGACATCGCTGCTTTCGCGGCGCCGAACTACACCAAAACCGGCAACTATTCGGATCCAGCTTTCAACTTCAGCGACTATGCAGGCGGCGGTATCGCCGTGACTCCCAACGGCCGCTTCCTGTATGCCAGCTACAGCGGTTCTGAGAACATTGGCGCCTGGTCCATCGGCTCCAACTGCGCTCTGACCAAGGTCCAGGCCTTCGTTCCCAGCTTGGGTGCAGACGTGTTCGGCGCCCTCGCAGTGGACCCCTCTGGAAAGTGGTTGGTGTTCGGTGCCGACGATTTTGAGGCAGCCGACGTCGCTTCCATCGACCAAACCACCGGCGCGTTGACTGACAACGGAAGTCTCCAATACTCCTCGCTGCCCGACTGCTCGGGCGGATGCTACCCCGCGGGAATCGACTTCACCGCCGACTCCAAGGTAGTGATCTTCGGTAACGCCACCCTCACCGGCCCCAGCGTGTTAACCGCTTCCCTCGGATCCTCCGGCTTGTCCAACGGCCAGTTCTGGGATATGTCAAATAGCGCGGACGTGACCAACATCAACATTCCGTTCCTGGGCCACGCCGCCTACACGACCGGAAAAGGCTACCTCTACCTAGGTGGCTCTGGTTTCGGCGCAGGTAAAGTCAGCGGTGTAGTCACCACCAACTTCACCGAGAGCCCGTTGAGCATCACGGTCGCTCAATCCATCCACATTGCCAACGCTCAGAACTATCAGGATTCGATTGCAGTGACGGGCAGCACTCTGGTAAGCGCCGAGTCGCCCAACCTGCTTGACACGTTCTCGATCGCGGCCGATGGATCTTTGACAAAGCTACACACCTACAAAGACAACCAGGCCAGTGGCCAGCTTAACTTCGCCCTCTATCCCAACACTCGATAGTTCGCGAAACAATCTCAACTCTGATGGCGCCCGTCTTTCGGGCGCCTTTTTTTGCCATTCGATGTCCTCGGCCGTAGTTCACATTGCGGTGTCCACCTGCGGCTATAATGGCGCACACACGTGCAGCTCACCTTGATTGAGCGCGCCCAAAATATCGGGAGGAAAATGGAATGAGCTTTCACAGACGCCGATTGCTGCAAATTTTGTCCTATGCTCTCGGCTCCAGCTTGTTTCTACCTCAGAGTGGATTCTCCGTCTCCGCACAGAAACCTGGACAATCAGCGAGTCCTGCTCCGCCTGCAAAGGCGGATGCTAAAAACGATTCGGGAGGAACGAAAATGGAAAAAGTAGCCGGAATCGGAGGCTTATTCTTTCGAGCTCATGATCCTAAAGCGCTGGCGAACTGGTATCAGCAACACTTGGGCATCTCTCTCACCCCCACCAGCGAGGGTGGAAAGGTTTGGCAGCAAGAGGCCGGACCGACTTCCTTCAGCCCCTTCCCTGAAACCACCAAGTATTTTGGCGACCCCAACAAAGTATGGATGATCAACTTCCGAGTGCATGACATGGACAAAATGGTGGCCCAGCTACGCGCGGCAGGCATCGAGGTAAAAGACCCCGAATCCTATGAAAATATCGGGCGATTCACTCGTCTTCACGACCCCGAGGGAAATCCCATTGAATTGTGGCAGCCCGCATAATCTGTCGCTCCACGCGGCACACGAGGCCCAATATTCAGTTCCCAAGATTATTCAGTACCCCCATCATATGAGCCGAAGCCTGGAATGCCTGCACCCGCCCTGGCCCACGTCTCGCTCCTTGCCAGACGTGAGATGATTTCGACCGCTCTCATCCCGCGCGAAACAAATCTCGCGCGTTCGCACGAGTTCTGCGCGAACGTACTCAAGCGCGAGAGGTCGCTATGGGACGGTGACAATCAGTGCGGCGCTGGTTTGTCCGCCGAGGCGGCCATACGAATGGCGAACACTCGAATCGAAGTAGATCGCATCGCCGGTTTCGAGCGTGTGCGTGTCAGACCCGATGACAAGCTCGATCTTGCCGCGAATCACATAAAGGAATTCCACTCCGGGGTGCTGGTGCGGTCGTTGCCGATCGCCAACTGGCTGGAACTCAGCCAGGAACGCGTTGAGCTTGCGGTCATGGGCGGTGAAATCGAGACTTTCGAACCAGTAGGAAACCGCAGTCGCGCCTGGACGCTCGGGAAACCGGATCCTATCTTTCTTACGCACAACTGCCACGACGTGACGCTTGCGTTCGTCGCTAAAGAAGTAGTCGAGTCCCACACTGAACACCATCGCGATCCGCAAGAGTGTGGGAATGGTGGGAAACAGTCTTCCATTCTCCAGCTTCGATAGCATGGCCGGAGAGAGCCCGGTGTGCCTGCCCAGTTCCACCAGGCCCATGCTCTTCTTCAGGCGCAGGCCACGCAGCTTTTCCCCGAGCCCATAGGGTCTCAAACCTTCCGTGATGGTCTGGTTTGGCAGATTTTCCTCCCGCTCAAAAAATCGCGTGTCGTTTGAGCTTCAGTCACATAATTTTTGGATCAACGCGTCTTTTCGTAATGTGCAACATCTTTTTATTTATAGTCAATAAGAAAGAACAATCGATGAATCTTGAGAAACTCAGCATCAATGAGCGCGTGACAGTACGGCGGCGGGGAATGCCCGACGCGAATGGCGATTGCGTGGTGTACTGGATGCAACGATCCCAGCGGGCTGCCGACAATCCCGCATTGGACGTTGCCGTTCAAGTTGGGAATGAATTGAGAAAGCCGGTGGTGGTCTTCTTTGCGCCGGTTCCGTTTTATCCAGGAGCAAATCAGCGAAACCTGCGCTTTCTGGCACAGGGACTTTCCGATATTGCTGATGGATTAGCCCAGCGCAACGTTGGCTTTTGCTTTCGCCCCTATCCCCAACACAAATTATTCAAGTTCTGCGACGAGGTGCGCGCCGCGATGGTGGTCGGCGATGAGAACCCGCTGCGGGAGCCGAACGACTGGCGACAGCGAGTCAGTGACAGGCTGCGGATTCCACTCTGGACGGTAGATGCGGACGTGATCGTTCCCTCAAAGCTCCTTGGGAAGGAACACTATGGTGCGCGCACCATTCGTCCTCGCTTGCTCGAGCTCTTGCCGAAGTTTTTAAAAGCACCGGACAATCCCAAAGCGCGCGTTGCCTGGACAGCGCCTCCTGGCCTGAAGTCGCAAAGTTGGAAACACGAATTCACCCGCGACTGGTCGATAGATCGCACGGTCCCGGCTGTGAGTGGCTGGCGCGGCGGCACGATGGAGGGCATGCGTCGCCTGTCAGACTTCGTTCACAGTAAGTTGTGTAGCTATCCGCAAGATCGCAATCACCCCGAGATGGATAGCACGAGCCGGCTGTCTCCGTACTTGCACTTCGGCCATCTGGGACCGCATACCGTCGCCATGGCCATTCGCAAGGCGCATGCACCGGAAGCCAGCAAGCAGGCGTTTCTCGAACAGTTGATCGTTCGTCGCGAGCTGGCGATCAACTTCGTTCGGTACAACCCCTCGTATGACTCAATCGAGTGCATGGAGCCATGGGCCGACCGGTCTTTTGCGCAACATGCGGCCGACCGGCGTCCCGTCATCTATAGCGCTGCGCAGATGGGAAATGCCGAGACTCACGACCCGCTCTGGAACGCCGCCCAGAAGCAGATGGTGCTGACCGGCTGGATGCACAATTACCTGCGCATGTATTGGGCAAAGAAAATCCTGGAGTGGAGCCCTTCGGTTGGCTCCGCCTATCAGCGGGCGATTTGGCTGAACGACCGCTACGAACTCGACGGCCGCGATCCCAACGGCTACGCCGGCATCGCATGGTCCATCGTCGGTAAGCATGATCGCCCGTGGTTTGAGCGGCCCGTGTTCGGACAGGTGCGTTACATGTCGCTCGCCAGTACCGAGCGAAAGTTTGACGCACAACGCTACATTGGTGAGGTCGAAAGACTGGAGCGATCTCATGCTTAGCCGGTGGCTGAGCTGGATCATGTTCCTCGCCATCTGTTTTGTTGCAGCGGCGGTGGGTGCATCATTCACCAACTCCTCGGTGAAAACCTGGTACCCGAGACTGCAGAAACCTGCTGGCACGCCTCCGTCGTGGGTGTTCGGCCCGGTCTGGTCGGTGCTCTACTTCTTAATGGGAACAGCAGTGTGGCTGGTTTGGCAGCTACGCGAAGAGCGCGACGTTCGGCTGGCACTCAGTTTGTTTTTCGGTCAGCTCCTTTTGAATGCTGCCTGGTCTTTTATATTCTTCGGGCTGCAAAGGCCAGACGTTGCTCTGGCGGAGATTCTCGTTCTGTGGCTGGCGATTGTGCTGACCACGATGAGTTTTTCAGAGTACTCGAGTCCCGCTTTCTGGTTGATGACGCCATATCTCGGTTGGGTCACTTATGCGACGTACCTGAATTTCGGTATTTGGCGCCTTAACCGGAGCGCCACAGAAGATGCCGGTCGCAAAGTAACGCGCAGCCGCATGCTATGAGGACCCATATCCTGCAATCGGAAGTTTTGGTTCCGCGTCCCCCGGAAGAAGTCTTCGGTTTCTTCGCTCGTGCCGAAAATCTGGAAGCTCTTACGCCACCGTGGCTGCATTTTTCCGTCTTGTCGCCCGGCCCAATCGAGATGAAACAGGGCACCCGAATTCTGTATCGCTTACGACTGCATGGCATTCCTCTGCGGTGGGAAAGCGAAATCACAGTCTGGGAGCCGCCGTATCGTTTTGTGGACGAGCAAAGGCGTGGACCCTATCACCAATGGATTCACGAGCATCGGTTTTTGGAGCATGACGGAGGGACCCTAGTTCGGGACACCGTGCAGTACGCTGTCGCGGGAGGCTCTCTGGTGAACCGGCTGTTTGTCGCTCCGGACTTGAATAGGATTTTCGAATTCCGCCGGGTGAAAATCTGCGAGATCATGCACCGCAACCCATGATCTCGAGGTCGGCACCCTTGGCGCCAGCGTGCATCACCTCACCAATGATCATGCTGAGCGAAGCGCATTTCGCGCTTACTGCGAGATATGCGCGGTCGAAGAGCCTGCCCGTTTTTAGATCACCACGGCTTCTTTGTATTCCCCGAAGACTTTTCTGAGAGTGTCGGAGATTTCGCCGACGGTGGCAAGGGCTTCGACGGCGGAAACGATGGAAGGCATCAGATTGGAGCCGGAGCGGGCCGAATCCTCGATCTTCTTTAAGGAATCCTGCCAGGGCTGACGATCGCGGCGGGCGCGAACGGCGCGAACGCGGTCAATTTGCTTGCGCTCGAGTGATTCGTCGATGTGCAGGATCGGGATGGGCTTTTCTTCTTCCACGGTGAAGCGGTTCACGCCGACCACGGTAGCATCGCCGCGGTCCACCTGCTGTTGAAATTCGTAAGCCGCGTTCTGGATTTCCTGCTGCACGAATCCGCGTTCGATGGCCTTCAGCATTCCGCCGAGTGCGTCGATTTTTTCGAGGTACCCGGTGGCGTGCTTTTCAATGTCGTTGGTGAGCGACTCGATGTAATACGATCCGGCCAGGGGATCGATGGTCTGCGGCGCGCCGGATTCGTAGGCGATGATTTGCTGGGTGCGCAAGGCGATACGCGCGGATTGCTCGGTGGGCAGGGCCAGCGCTTCGTCAAAAGAGTTGGTGTGCAGCGATTGCGTTCCGCCGAGCACAGCCGAAAGCGCCTGAAGCGCGGTGCGGACGATGTTGTTCTCCGGTTGCTGCGCCGTGAGACTTGAGCCCGCGGTCTGAGTGTGGAAACGCAGCATCCAGGAACGCGGGTTCTTGGCTTTGAACTGATCGCGCATGATACGTGCCCACATGCGGCGGGCAGCGCGGAACTTGGCCACCTCTTCTAAAAAATTGCTATGGGCATTGAAGAAGAAAGAGAGGCGCGGAGCGAACTTGTCGACGGCGAGCCCGGCTTTGAGAGCGGCTTGAACGTAAGCGATGCCGTTGGCCAGGGTGAAGGCCACCTCCTGCACCGCGGTCGATCCCGCCTCGCGCATGTGATAGCCGGAAATGGAAATCGTGTTCCAGTCAGGAACGTTTTCGTTGGTCCAGGCAAACATGTCGGTGATGATCCGCATGGCCGGCTCGATGGGGAAAATGTAAGTTCCGCGCGCGATGTATTCCTTTAGAACATCGTTCTGGACGGTGCCCGAGAGATGGCGGATGGCGGCGCCCTGGCGGCGGGCGACGGCCACATACAACGCCAGGAGGATTGAAGCTGTGGCGTTGATGGTCATCGATGTGGAAATTTTCGTCAGGTCAATGCCATCGAAGAGCCGCTGCATGTCCTCGATCGAATCAATCGCCACGCCAACCTTGCCAACTTCTCCCAATGACAGTGCATTATCTGAATCCAGCCCGATCTGCGTCGGCAGATCAAACGCCACCGACAGCCCCGTCGTCCCGCTCGCCAGCAGGTACTTGTATCTCCGATTCGACTCCTCCGCGTCTCCAAACCCCGCGTATTGCCTCATCGTCCATAATCTGCCTCTGTACATCGAACTTTGGACGCCGCGGGTGAAGGGGAATTGGCCGGGGTACCCGAGTTGCCGGTCGTAGTCGAAGCCGTCGAGATCGGCGGGAGTGTAGAGAGGGTGGATATCGATGTGAGAGGAAGTTTGGGGGTCGGGGGCGGTCTTTGTCTTATCCGGCATAGGTGAACCACAAAGGGCACAAAGGAACACGAAGGAAGGTGGTCAGAATTGTCATCGCTTTCTTACCCGCCAGAAGGAACTCACGCCGAACCATCCGAAAAGCAAGGTGAAGCAGACGGCTAGGAGGACGCGGCCGGAACCGACGCGTCCGGCGTGGAACTTGTTGAACTCGCGCATAAAGGCCAGCAGGCCGATGGCTGCCAAGGCCAAGAAAACAAATCCTGTGACTTCCAACCAAAGCTGACCGAGGACCCGCCCAAAGTGGGAGGCGGTAGCCCGGGCGGCGGTCATCACGGCGCGAAAGCTGCGGGTGCGGCTGACTTGCTTGCCGGCTATACGGGTGGCAATTCCCAGCTTGCGCGCGGTGGAAACCTTCATCATTTGGCATCGATTTTATCAAGCATGCGGGGTACAATACGCCCGGGCGGTGAGGTGTGTCACGAAGCATTGTGACGAAAAGCGGCATCTAATGGATTAGGCATTTCTTTTGAGGGGGATCCGTGGACCAGCAGCTTAAGCAACTGATGAAGGAATTGGGAGAAGCGATCAACGAGTCGCTAGCCGACTCGGACCAGATCGCCGAAGTCGTATCCAAAATTAAAGATGGCGGATATGACATTTTCCTGGTGCTGGAGGCCACGATTGGTGTAAGTAAGCCCGGCGAAAAAGCAAACGACAAGACGTCCATGGTGACTACCCTGACCAGCAACCCCGAGTTCAAGGTCAGCGACCAGGACGTGAAGTTCTTAAAGTCGTTGCGAATCAAGATAGAGGACGACGCGGCATAGGTTTGCGCCCTCACTCACTTGCCAGTTATACCCACGGCTAGCGCCGTGGGCTTTATTCTTGCGCGGCTTCGCGGCTAGCTAGATTTTGCCGCCGCGACGTGCAGCAACCCTGTTGTGACTCTTTAAAAACTGCAGATCCCTCGACTCGGTGTGTCTGTCGAAGCACGTCCTTTGTTCCCCGACGGCAATCAACTTAGCCCGAATGAGATTTGAGGGGCCGGTAGGAGCCGCAAAACTACATGGGGGCCTTCGACTTTGCAGCGTGATTTGCAAACGAATCACACTGCTGCGCTCGGGATGACCGAGGTGGGGGATGGGAGCTGGCATTGCTGGACAGGTGAGAAATGTACGTGCGCAGATGCCCATGTCTCGCAAAAGCGGCGAGACATGGGCGCCCAGCGAGTAATACAAACCCGTGCGGCGCTGAATGGGAAGCACTTATCAAGTCAGAAAAGTAACCAGCAAATTCCTTTGACGAATTTCGAGTCTGCGTGTACTCTCGCCGTCACTTGGGGCCGGACACGCGAATGCGGTTCTTCCGATCGTCAGTTCTGCGACACCTCCGGCTGCCTCAAAATAGGTAAGGAGGATTTGGTTTATGACAGGCATCGTCAGGAAAGCCGGGAGGAATGCGGCGCTCGTTTGCTTGCTGTCCATGACCTGGGTGGCAGCACCAATTTGGGCGCAGTCGTATCAGGATCTCTACAACTTTGACTGCTCCTCGGGCGGAGGCGGATGCACACCTGAAGGTGCATTGATTCAGGGGACCGATGGCAATCTCTATGGAACGACGACCGCAGGAGGTGCAAACGGCCTGGGAACGATTTTCAAAGTGAGCACAACCGGAACCGGATACACGGTCCTGTGGAATTTCGACAGCTCGACCGGAGCCTCCACGGGCGGGCTGACGCGGTCGTCTTTCGATGGAAACCTTTACGGCACAACGGTGAGTACTTTGTACCGCTTTGTGGTCTCCAGTCAGAGCCTGACTGTGCTGCATACATTCAGTACGACGGAAGGCGTGCCAGCGGGGCCTCCGGTGGAGGACACGCAGTACAACCTGTTCGGCGCGACTGGCCCGGGAATGGCGTACGTTTGGCGGGTGGCAACGAGCACCTATACGGCGCTTAAGGGCAAAGTGCCCAAATCTCCGAGCGGGCCGCTGGTTCTAGCATCGGACAAGAACTTGTATGGCGCCAGCTTTTCGGGAGGCAGTAACGATGCAGGAGCGGTCTTCAACATAACTTCGAGTGGAAAAACTAGCACTGTGTACTCCTTCACCGGTCTCGACGACGGTTTTTCTCCCAACGCTCCCCTGGCTGAAGGAAAGGACTATCAACTGTACGGCACAGCCTCTGGCGGGGGCTTTTTTAACGACGGCACGATTTTCAGCCTGACACTGGCCACGCCTTCTTCGTTCGAAACGACTCAATACGAGTTTAACAACACGAACAGCCAAGCCTACGAACCGGGAGCCGGACTTCTGGCCGCGTCGGATGGGAATTTTTATGGCAGCACACAACTGGGCGGGGTCGACAACCTGGGCACGATTTTCCAGTTCCAGTCGGGAGGATCGTTTATCCAATACGTCGATCTTTCGGGCACCACCGGCATAGACCTCGGGGCTTCTCCGGATACAAACATGATGGAGGACACCAACGGCACCTTTTATGGAGTAACTCCGGCCGGCGGGACGAACGGAAGTGGAGATGGCGACGGAGTGCTTTTCAGCTTTACTCCGCCGAATCCGTTGAGTCACATCTCGCTGTGCTGCAACTGGTGGGTCATCCTCGACCAACCGGTGACGATCATTGGGCAGAACCTGACGGGCGTGATTAGCGTTCAGTTTGGCTCGGTGGCGGCGCGATTCCGCGCCGGTTCGGATACATATCTCACAGCACTGGTGCCGAGCGCTGCGATTGACGGTCCGGTTTCTGTGACCCTGGCGACCGGACTACAGGTCGAAAGCGCGCAGGGCGTCCACGTTTTGCCGAAGATCACGAGCCTCGATCCGTCGAGCGGGTCCGTGGGGACGGTGGTGGACGTCGTGGGCGGCGGATTTGCAGGGACGAGCACAGTGACTTTCGGAGGAGTGGCGGCAACGAATTTTACGGTGGTCTCGCCGGCCCTGGTTCAGGCCACGGTGCCTGCGGGCGCGGTGACGGGGAAAGTGATAGTGACAACACCGAATGGGTCGGCAACCAGCAAGCAGACGTTTACGGTGAGGTAAGGAAGGCGCTTCGATTTTAGAAATTCCTCGAGTGCCGCTGGAATGCAGGCAAACACGGGCTTCTTCGACTAGAGTGTGGTTCGCAACGCGAATCACACTCTTCGCTCAGAATGACAGAGCTCAAGAGAGATGTGGCCCGTATCCTATGCTAGTATTTACACTTCCGGCGCGATTCGGCATCGCGAGTAGCGCATCCGGCAGGTTCACAGCTTCATCCGTTCTGCAAATCCATGAAGGACACGCTCGGAGTACTGTTGGCGGGAGGGGCAGGGGAACGCCTTTATCCGCTGACCCGCGACCGGGCAAAGCCTGCCGTCACGTTCGGTGGTAATTACCGCATCATCGACGTGACACTTTCCAACTGCGTAAATTCCGATCTGCGGCGGGTCTACATCCTCACCCAGTACAAAGCGCTGTCGCTCAACCGGCACATTCGTGAAGGGTGGAATATCGTGGCGCGGGAGATGGGAGAGTTCATCGAGGTTCTGCCGCCGATGCAGCGAGTCAGCACAGAATGGTATCAGGGGACCGCGGATGCGGTTTATCAGAACATTTATTCGATCGGATCAGAGCAGCCGCGACACGTGCTGATTCTTTCGGGGGACCACATCTACAAGATGAATTATGGGCTGATGCTGGAACAGCATCGTGATTCCGCCGCCGACGTTACCTTAGCTACGATCCAAATCGACCCTGAAGAGTCATTCCGGTTTGGCGTGATTGATGTCGACCGGGACAATCGGATCAATGGGTTTCAGGAGAAACCAAAGCAAACCGATTTACGTTCTCCTTACAATCCGGCGAAGATCTCGGCCTCGATGGGCGTGTACATCTTCAATACCGACGTGCTTATTCCCGTGTTGCTTAAGGATGCCGAAGATCCGGAATCAACCCATGATTTCGGAAAAGACATTCTGCCTAAGATGGTGGACGAGTATCGCGTGTACTCGTTCGACTTCGTGGACGAGAACAAAAAAGAAGCGCTGTACTGGCGCGACGTGGGAACGCTGGAGGCTTACTACGAAGCGAATATGGACATCGTTTCGGTTTCGCCGGTCTTCAATTTGTACGACGAAGGATGGCCGATCCGCACGCACCAGAGGCAGTATCCGCCGGCGAAGTTCGTTTTTGCTGAGCCGGGAAGAACCGGGACGGCGCTGGATTCGATTGTTTCGGCGGGGTGCATCGTGTCAGGAAGCGCGGTGAAAAACAGCGTGCTGTCGCCGGACGTTCGGGTGAATTCGTATAGCGAAATCGATGCCAGCATTTTGTTTTCCCATGTCAACATTGGAAGACATTGCCGGATTCGCAAGGCGATTATCGACCGCGATGTTCATATCCCCGAGGGGACGACGATTGGGTACGATGCCGAAGCCGACAGGCAGAGATATTTTGTGACGGAAACCGGGATTACGGTTGTCACGAGAGATTACTCGCTGTTTGAGAACCCGGTGACCGTGGATTACTTCACGAGCGAGTAAGCCTCACTGAGCACGTCACTGGTTCGAAAGGCGTAGATCCTTCCTTGCGCGGCGCTCCCCAGGATGACAGGGCAGGAGTTTTCCGTTCAGGGAAAGGAGAATAGGCGTGGAATGACTTCGGTAATGAAAGTTTGCAGGTTGGGAGTTGCTGGAAGTGGGAACGAGTGTACATTCATGCGTGAGTACAGCGTGACTGCAAGGAGCAACCATGATTCGCAATATTCAAGAGCGGCAGCGCGTGGCAACGAATTCCCGCAAGCGTGGCAATCCAAACTGGGGAAAGCCGATGGATCAGCCGGCGCCGGTGGTACCGACAGAGTTCGAAGTGCGGGTAAAATCGCTGGGCCTGCGCGAGAGCAACTACACAAAGTCAGAAGAACTGCGAAAATGGTGCGAGCACAATAAGAATCGCGTGTATATCCCGGAGTGGTTGCTGAAAAATTGGGGGATTCCGGTAGATGTGACCTGCTGAGCTCTACCCCGGATTATCCACTCGCGTTCGAATCCCGCTGTTTGAATCAAACCAGTTGTCAGTTCTCGGTTCTCAGAGCCTGAGACATCTTACAAATATCGTGTCGCGATCAGCTTATACAAGCCCCACGCAGTAAACCACATCCACCCAAGTTGACATCGAAACCCCAGGCGTGAAGTTCCGGAGTTTTCCGGCAACGTCCATGCCATGCACCGAGATGGCCCTTCAGTCGAGTTTCGTGCCGATCAGCGATGTGCAGGTGTCTACCTACACAATCCCCACAGATTTTCCTGAATCAGATGGCACCTTGAAGTGGGACCACACGACGATTGTCGTGGTCACTGTTCATGCCGGAAAAGAGCAGGGGTTGGGCTATACCTACGCGGATGAGGCGACGGCGGCTTTGATTCATGGGCTGCTGGCATCGGTGGTGAAAGGCATGGACGCGCTCTCACCGAATGCGGCGTACATGGAGATGTGGACGCGGATTCGGAACCTGGGACGTCCGGGGATTTGCTCGATGGCGATTTCAGCGGTGGACTGCGCGATCTGGGACTTGAAGGCGCGGCTGCTGGGAGTGGCGCTCGTGAAGTTGCTGGGGCAAGCGCGACAGGGCGCGACGATTTATGGGAGCGGAGGATTCACGTCGTACTCAGACCGGCAACTTGCGGATCAGCTCTCGGGTTGGGTGAAGCAAGGGATCGGCGCAGTAAAGATGAAGATCGGCCGCGATGTCAGACAGGATCGCGAGCGCGTACGTGTGGCGCGAGAGGCAATTGGCGAAGGGCCTGGGTTGTATGTGGACGCGAATGGCGCGTACTCGACCAAGCAAGCGCTGCAGCAAGCGGAAATCTTTTCCGAGTTCAAGGTGAGCTGGTTTGAGGAGCCGGTCTCTTCCGACAATCCGGAGGGATTGCATCTGCTGCGTGAACGCGTGCCGGCGGGGATGGACATTGCGGCGGGAGAGTACGGATACGACATCTTTTATTTCCAGCGAATGCTGCAAGCCGGAGCGGTTGATGTGCAGCAAGCCGACATCACGCGCTGCGGCGGAGTAACCGGCATTCTGCAAGTTGCGGCACTCTGCCAGGCGCATAACGTCCCGTTCTCCGGGCACACGGCGCCGGCGCTCCATACGCATGTGGCATGCGTGGTCGAGCCTTTCAAGAATCTTGAGTATTTCCATGATCACGTACGAATCGAACAAATGCTTTTCGACGGTTTGCCTCAACTGGTGAATGGCGAACTGCGGCCTGACTTGTCGCGTCCGGGCAATGGGCTGGAACTTAAAACGTCCGACGCCACGAAATTCGCTGCCTGAGGAGGAGAAATGTCTGCGAGCAGAATGCCACTGAGTCCACCCGAACACGTTCGGCAAGGGTCGGTGACGAAGATGGCTGATCTACCTAAATCGATGCAGGTGGATGTTCGCGGCCTGCAGGGTGAACTTGAGAGGAACGTGGAAGGCGAGGTGCGCTTCGACGCGGGAAGCAAGGCGATGTATGCGGTGGACGCCTCCAATTACCGGCAGGTGCCGGTTGGGGTGGTGGTGCCGAAGTCCAAAGACGATGTTGTCGCGACGGTTGCGGTGTGCCGAGAGTACGGAGCACCGTTACTTTCACGCGGCGGAGGAACAAGTCTTGCGGGACAGTGCTGCAATGTTGCAATCGTCGTGGACTGGACGAAATACATGCACGGCGTGATCGAGTTAAATACGAAAGAGCGCTGGGCACGGGTATTGCCGGGAACGATCTGCGATGAGTTGAGAAACAAAGCGCTGCAGGAGAGCAATCGGCTGCTGGTGTGGGGACCGGATCCGGCTACGCACAACCATTGCGCGTTTGGCGGGATGATAGGAAACAACTCGTGCGGCGCGCATGCGCAGATGTCCGGGAAAACGGACAACAATATTGAGGAACTCGAAATCCTGCTCTATGACGGCACCCGAATGAGTGTCGGCTGGATGACGGACGCGGACCTGGATGGTTTGGCGCGGCAGAGCGGGCGAGTGGGGGAGATTTACAAGAACCTGAGGTCGTTGCGGGACCGATATGCTGGCCTGATCCGCGAAAAATATCCTCCAATTCCTCGGCGAGTGTCGGGATACAACTTGGATCAATTGATTCCCGGGAAAGATGGTCGATTCAATGTGGCGCGTTCGCTGGTGGGCAGCGAAAGCACGCTGGTGACGGTCCTCGAGGCCAAGTGCCGGCTGATCGATGCGAAAGCGGAGCGGGTCATCCTGATGCTGGGCTATCCAGACGTGTACGAGGCTGCGGACCATGTCATGGATATTGACCCGTTCCAGCCGACGGCGCTCGAAGGCATTGATCATCGGCTGTACGAAAACATCATTAAGAAAGGCGGGCCACACACAAAGTTTCTGAAGCTTTTGCCGGAAGGCAAAGGCTGGCTGATGGCGGAGTTCGGAGCGGATCGGAAACAGGATGCGATCGACCTGGCGAATCAGGTGATGAAGTCGCTGAAGAAGAAGCCGAATACGCCGCACATGCACCTGTTCACAGATCCGGACGACATGCACCACCTCTGGGAGGTGCGCGAATCCGCTCTTGGTGCAACGGCGTTTGTTCCGGGCGAGCCGGATACCTGGCCGGGATGGGAGGATTCGGCGGTCGCTCCGGAGAAACTGGGGGGATATCTGCGGGAACTGCGCGACCTCTACAACAAATATGAGTACAACCCCGCGCTGTACGGTCACTTCGGCCAGGCTTGCGTGCATTGCCGCGTGGATTTTGATATCACCAGCAGCGAGGGCATTCGGAAATGGCGCTCATTCATGGAAGAGGCAACCGATCTCTGCACGAAGTACGGCGGCAGCTTGAGCGGCGAACATGGTGATGGCCAGGCCCGCGCCGAATTCCTCTACAAAATGTACGGGCCCGAGTTGATGCAGGCATTCCGCGAGTTCAAATCCATTTGGGATCCCGATTGGAAGATGAATCCAGGCAAAATCGTCGAGCCGTATCGGATGGATGAAAACTTGCGGCTGGGAGCGGATTACCATCCATGGGAACCGGAGACGCATTTCCAATATCCCGACGATCACGGCAGCTTTGCGCATGCAGCATTGCGATGCGTGGGAATCGGGAAATGCCGGCGCAAGGGCAGCGAGCGGCCGGAGGACGACACCATGTGCCCCAGCTTCATGGTTACCCACGAAGAGCGGCACACGACTCGCGGACGCGCGCACCATTTGTGGGAAATGCTGCACGGTGGCGTCATCAATAAGGGCTGGCGTGACAAGGACGTCAAAGAAGCGCTGGACCTTTGTCTCGCCTGCAAAGGATGCAAAGGCGACTGCCCGGTCAACGTTGACATGGCGACGTACAAGGCGGAATTTTTGTCGCATTACTGGGAGGGACGGCTGCGGCCGAGGCACGCATATGCATTCGGGTTGGTGGATAAGTGGTCGGGGGTGGCATCGATATGGCCGGGGCTGGTGAACCTGGTGACGCAGACGCCGGGGTTGAGTCACATCGCGAAGCTGATGGCTGGAATGCCCCTGCAGAGGCGGATTCCGGAGTTTGCGCCATACACGTTTCAATCTTGGTTTGCAAAACGTGAGTCGCAGGATGGAGCAACAAGGGGCGAGGCGATTCTGTGGCCGGATACGTTCAACAACCACTTTTTCCCAGAAACGTCGCAGGCCGCGACTGAGGTACTGGAAAGTGCAGGATTTAAGGTTCGAGTTCCGGAGACGCATGTGTGCTGCGGGCGTCCGCTGTACGACTACGGCTTCCTTGATCTGGCGAAAAGCTACTTGCGTCGGACGATGGAAACCATGCGTCCGGAGATCGAGGCGGGGATACCAATCGTCGTTCTCGAACCGAGTTGCGCGTCGGTTTTCCGCGACGAATTACACGGATTGTTTCCGAATGATTCGCTGGCCAACAAGCTCAAAGAGCAGACATTTTTGCTGAGCGAATTCATTCAGGAGAAGGCGAAGGACTGGGATCCGCCGAAACTTGAGTCGCAGGCGCTGGTGCAGGGACATTGTCATCACAAGTCGTTGCTGCGGTTCGATGACGAGAACGAGGTTTTGAAGAAGGTCGGGCTCGATTACAAACTGCTAGCGTCCGGATGCTGTGGGATGGCGGGATCGTTCGGATTCGAGTACGACAAGTACGACGTGTCGGTAGATATCGGCGAACGTGTGTTGTTGCCCGCGGTACGGAAGGCAGGGGGAGAGACGCTCATTGTCGCCGACGGGTTCAGTTGCCGGGAGCAAATCGCGCAGGAGACGAACCGACAGGCATTACATCTGGCGGAGGTGATTCAGATCGCACAACATCCGGCGATGATGATTTCGAGGGGTGGATGTGTGGAATCTGAAATCGTGAAGAAAAGAAAAAATGCACGGCGCAAGGCGCGAATAAAGGCTGGAATAATACTCGGGGGGGTGGTGGCGGCGAGTATGTTGCTCCCCAAGTTACTGAAGAGACGCTGAGAGGAACATATGGCAAAGGCAATTGGCGCAACGGAGTGGGTCATCGCGGAGGGATATATCCCGCCGGAAAGTCACGGGCCGCAGCCGCAGATGACCAGTCACGAGACGGTCTGCATGCTGAATGCTTCGGATCAGGAGGCGCACGTGGAGATTACGATCTATTACAAGGATCGGGAGCCGGTGGGGCCCTACCGAATTACGGTTCCGGCGCGGCGAACGCGGCATGTGCGGTTTAACGATCTTCGCGATCCGGAGGCAATTCCGCGGGACACCGATTATTCGAGCGTGATTCGATCGGATGTGCCGATCGTGGCGCAGCACACGAGATTGGATTCTCGCCAAGCTGCGAACGCGCTGCTGAGCACGATCGCGTACCCAAATGCGGCGTGAAATCTACTTGAGGTGGTAAAAAGCGCCGAAGATCGCTCCGAAAATCGCGTGAGAGAGAATAACGGCGATAGGAGTTCGGCCGCCGTAATGCAAGGCGAGAAAACCGGGTGGCTCGAGCATGTTCTGTGCTTCCGGGCCGTGTTGCTCGCTGGCCATTCGCGGGTGAAGACCGGGAAGAAGCGCCATAAACACCAGCAGCACAAAGAAGGCATGCACGATGCCGATGATGGCTCCGCGCCACCATCCTGCGGCGCCCACGGATTGGAAAATCAGAACGTAGATCAAGGAAAAAGCCCAGCCAATGCCCACGTGGACGAAGAATCCATATAAGCGTGCGCGATCGCGGTCGGGGGTGAAAATCGTTCCCAGCATGTAAGGGAAATTCATGCGGGTGAGGCCGAGACCCTGGGTCGCGGCATTGATCATGGTAAGGATCACGTTGGCGAGAAATCCCCAGAGGAGCCAACTGGACCAATTCATGCCTTTGCCTCCATCGGGGAAGATTTGACGTCGGAGCCAACCTGGATGGCCGGATGTTCTTGCCCGCGTTCCTGTTCGGCCAAGGTAAGCGCGGCGCTGATCAGGCCAATGTGAGTAAAGGCCTGGGGAAAGTTGCCGAGAGCATTGCCGGTTTGCGGATCGACTTCCTCGGCATAAAGGCCGACATCATTTTGATAGGTGAGCAGGTGCTTAAAAGCCTTATGGGCCTGGTCGAGGGTTCGTTCACACAGGGCGAGATGCTCGACACCCCAGAATCCGCAGACCCCGAAAGCGCCTTCGGGTGGCTCGCGTCGATAGCGGTAGAGCAGACTATCAGCAGGAGAGAGTTGCTGGCAGATTCGCTTGTATGTGCCAGTCATGCGCTCAGAGTCGGCGTGTTCAAAGCCATACCAAGCCAGACGGAGAAGCGTGGCGTCCATCTCGTCGCCGCCGAAAGTGCTGACATAACTATGCAAGCCGTCATTCCACGCCTTTGTTTCGATTTCCTCACGAATACGATCTCGGGTGCGGGTGAACAGATCGCGCGGAACTCCGTGCAGCCGACCTTTGTCGTTGAGAGCAAGAAGGCGGTCGAGCGCGGTCCAGCACATCAACTTGGAATGCGTATTTTGGGTACGGCCGGTTCGCGGTTCCCAGATGCCTTCATCCGGTTCCTGCCAGTGCTGCGCGACATATTCGCCGAAGCCGATCAAGACCCTCTGCGTGGTCTTGTCGAAACCCCCAAGGTATTCGGCGTACTGTGCCGTAGCCTCGATGACCTCGCCATAGATGTCGAGCTGAAACTGGCCGCGCGCACCGTTGCCAACGCGGACCGGACGGGAATCAAGAAAGCCGCTTAAATGAGGAAGCTCTTTTTCGCGAGGAGCAATTTGGCCGAAGACGGTGTACAGAACTCGCAATTGTGGCTGGGTTAAGCGTGTGGCGTGGAGAAGCCAGGTGAGGAAGCTTTCGGCTTCGCCAAAATAACCGAGGCCCAATAACGCACGGATGGTGAGCGAGGCATCGCGCAACCAGCAATAGCGATAATCCCAATTGAGATTCGCTCCGATGCGTTCGGGCAGAGAGGTTGTGACTGCGGCGGCAACCGCGCCGGACGGAGCGTAGGCGAGCAGCTTGAGAGCGAGCGCGCTTCGGACAACTACATCGCGATAGGGGCCGCGATACCGGCAACGTGCGGCCCATTCTTGCCACCAGCGGATGGAACCATCAATCACTTCGGGTGCTCGCTTCAAGGCCGGAAGCACGGCCGGCGATTCTTCGGTGTAGGTTAAGGAGAAATGGATCACGTCGCCTTGCTTGAGGGACAGGGTGGCTCTGGCGGTATGATCATCAATTTGAAGAGGCATGCTGCTGCGCAACCAGTAGGCGCCCCGACCTACGTCGATTCGCAGACCGAGCGGGCTCGGACGGCGAATCTTGACCGAACGGCATCCGTAATCTGGCCGGGGGCGAAACTCGATGGCTACTTGCATTTCTCCGGAGGTGCATCTCAGTTCGCGCAGGATCTCATGATCGGGAGTTAATGCCGTTCGCTTATAGGCTTCGGCGTAGACCGGCATGAGGTCGGTCAAGGTAGCGCGGCCGGCAGCGGAGTGAAACTGGGTTTCCAGAACATTGGAATCGTGAATGTAGCAGCGCTTCACTGCGTGGGGATGGACTGGACAGATCGACCAATGGCCGCCTTTGTTGGAATCGAGAATAGCGGCAAAGATGGAGGGGCTGTCGAAACGCGGCCAGCAAAGCCAGTCGATGGAGCCGTATTTGGAGACGAGGGCGGCAGAGCGGCAGTCGCCGATCACGGCATAATCATCGATTTTGCTAGTACTTGCCTTGCCAGAGGACACCCTACATAGATGAGTGGTGGTGGCCCAGACGATGCCAAAGAAGGGCGCTGGTAGGGCGAAAGTGTCTTTGGGTCTAAGGGACGATTGGGGTTGGCAATCCGGTCTTAACCACAGGTGACTAGCGGCGAAAACCCTCGACCGCAAAGAACTGTCGAAGTACGCCAGGAGGGACTCGCCATCGAACATCGGCGGCGTTGCTGAATCCTTTGGTTATCCTTTAGAATCTAAAGATTCGCGTAGAGGTCCAGGAGATCATGAAAGCAGCTATTCATCCCAATTATTCAGAAGTGCGCGTCATGTGCGCATGCGGTAACAGCTTCACTACCCGTTCGACCCACAAGGGCGACATCCACGTAGAAATTTGCTCGAGTTGCCATCCATTCTTTACCGGCAAGCAGAAGCTGATGGATACGGCCGGCCGGGTGGAGCGCTTCCGCCGCAAATACGCCAAGGTGGAAACGGCGAAGAAGTAAAAATACAGGAGATCGTTTAAGAGAACCTCCCGAAAGGGAGGTTTTTGTTTTGCTCAAAACAGGTGACAGGTCGCAGCAGGCCGCGCTTAACCCTTAGCTACTAATGTTAAATCTGCTCAGTCCTCGGCGGGATTGATGGGCTCCCCGACGGAGTTGTAGATGATTTCCTTCGGCTTCTGAGGTTTGGCGGGGGGTTTTGTCGACACCGCAGGCGGTGGCGCAGGTTTTGGAGGTGGTGCCGGAGCAGCGACCGGCGGTGAGATTGGAGCCGCTTGAATCGGGGCTGGAGAAGGCGCAAGTGGTGGCGCGGTTACGACGGGCGCGACTCGTTGCGGAACCGGTTTTTGTACCCTAGCGACTTGGACAGCGGATTTGGACGCCCAGGCTCTAAGCATCAGAAACAGGATTCCGGCGAAGCAAAGCTCGAGAACCGCTGCAAAGAGATCGGAGATGTTGAGGTCCCCTTTGCCGAGATACAACGGGGACTGAGGATCAGCAGTACCCATGACTCGGGCGAGCATAGGCAGAACGAGGCTGCGGGTGAGTGAGACCAGAATTCCCCAAATGCCTTCGGCCAGAAGGACTGCGGCCACAATCAGGCCGATCCAGCGGCCTAAAGAGGGCGGCGCGGGTTTCGCGTTTTCGTCCATAAATTGTGTGATGCAGATTGCGCCATGCCGGGGTTCCAGCGAAAAGTCTATTGCTGGGGAGGCTTGGCGATCCACTTTCCTTTCTCATCCTTTTCCACGTACGCCCAAGGCAGATTGGGATCATGGGTAAACATGGTGAGCCAGCGCTCGCCAACGGCCGCGGAATAATAGGTTTTGCGGCTTTCGATGGTTTCGAGAGGAAAGAGATCGAAAGCCATGACCCAAGTGAGATCGAGATGTGCGGAGGTGGGAATCAGATCCGAGATGTAACAAGCGGTTTCGCCTCCGCTGCGAATGATGACGGCTTGCATGTGGCGCGTGTGGCCGGGAAAAACTTTGACCGAAATGCCGGGGACGATTTCCCGATCGCCTTGCAGCAACTCCATTTGTCCACTGGAAATGAGGGGATCGTAGTTGGCGCTCATGTAACTGACGGCGTCGCGTTCGAGTTGACGGCGGCCATGCTGCCACTCGCCTTCTTGGACATAGTAGCGAGCTTTGGGAAAAGTGGGGACGAACGTGTCGCCTCGGCGGATGGTATTCCATCCGCAATGATCGAAATGGAGATGGGTGTTGATAACGATGTCGAAATCGTCGGGCGAAAATCCGGCGGCGGACAGATTGTCGAGAAGGTTGGCGGGTTGACCGTAGATCTTGACCATGCGATCCGGCATTTTGTTGCCGATGCCAGTTTCGATCAGGACGGTGTGGTCGCCGGTGCGAACAACGATGGAATTTAGGCCGGAAGGGATGAGGTTCTTTTCGTCCGGCTGAACTTTTTTTTGCCACAAAGATTTTGGCACTACGCCGAAGAAAGCGCCGCCGTCGAGGTGATAGATGCCATCGGAGACGGCGGTCAATTCGAAGTTGCCGAGCGATCGACGATGCATTTGTTCAGTTTATCGAGCTTGAACGGTCGAGAACTGGCTTATTTCAGCTCCTTTTGAAAGTGATCTTCGATGAGGTGAAACAAGTGATCGCGGTCATCGGAGCCGCCGATACCGTGAGTCTTGTTGGGATAAACCATGAAGCGAAACTGCTTTCCTGCCTGAATCAACGCTTCAACCATTTGCACGCTGTTCTGGAAATGCACGTTGTCGTCGCTAGTCCCGTGAACGAGCAGAAGAGAACCGTGCAATTTGTCGGCGACGGTGGAGAGATGCAGGTCCTGATATCCCTTGCCGTTGTCTTTGGGCAGCCCCTGATAACGCTCGGTGTAAATCGAGTCGTAGTTGCGCCAGTCGGTGACTGGAGCGACGGAAGCGCCGGCTTTGAAAGCGTCGGAATGCGTAAGCGAGTAGAGCGTCATGGATCCGCCGTTGCTCCAACCCCAAATGGCAACGCGATTGCGATCGAGCTGCGGATACTGGCCGAAAAGCTGGTCGAGGGCGGTGAGCTGGTCTTTTAGCTCGATCTCGCCGAACTCACGGCGAATAGCAGTTTGGAATTTGCGATCGCGACCAGGCGTGCCACGGTTGTCGACGGTGAAGACCGCAATGCCATCCTGTAGCAGAATCTCGTGGAACAGGTCGCGGCCGATCCATTGGTTCCGCACGGTTTGGCCTGCCGGACCGCCATAGATGTAAACGACGAGAGGAATCTTGGTGGAGGTCTGTGATGGCATGAGCAATTCACCGTACAGCTTGGTTCCATCGTCGGCTTTGAAGTCGAGAAACTTCGGCGAAGTGAGGCCGAACGGGTCGACGCTTCGCGATTGCCAAACTTTTTGGCAACCGCTTCCCGCTGTGCAAATGGAAAAGCTGGGCGGCGTCATGAGCGCCGAGAAATTGTCGATGTAATGCTTGGCATCAGGCGCAAAGGTGCTTTCGTGGGTACCCGCCTGCTCGGAAACGGCGTGCATGTCCGAGCCATCCAGCTTCACGGAGTAGAGCTGGCGTTCCCGTGGGTCGTCTTTGTCGCACGTGAGATAGATCACGCCGGCGGATTCATCGATGGCCTCGATTCCGGAGTGGGGTCGCTCTTCGCCGCCGAGGACCTCAAAGTCTCCCTTGGTGAGCTGGCGTTCCAGCTTGGCATCGGACGCGAGAGGATTGTTTTTGTCAAAGCTGTAGAGGTAGAGCTGGGTGGTGCCATCTCGCCAGCTCTGCCAGGTGAAGCGGTCGCCGGATTGCAAGACGTGGAAGTCGTCGTTTACATAGATCCATGCGCCGGGCGCGGTCTCGGCGAGCACTTTGCGGGAACGGCCGGAGTGGGCATCGGCAAAGTAGAGATCCAGCTCATCCTGGGCGCGGTTGAGAACCTCGGCCCAGATCACGCCATCGCGCACCCAACCAAAACGCGGGATATAAGTGTCGGGATTGTCGGTTAGCTGGATCCACTTGGTTTTGCTGCCATCCGCGCTAGCCACCCCAAGGCGCACCACGGGATTGGGATCGCCGGCTTTCGGGTATTTTTCCTGCTCGACCGTGGGATGGGTGGGCATCCAGTTCACGATGGGATAAGTAGGAACGTTGGTCTCATCCATTTGCAGGTAGACGATGTCTTTGCTGTTCGGCGACCAGAAATAGTTGCTGCGAACGTCGAGTTCTTCGGCGTAGACCCAATCGACCTCGCCGTTGAGAAGGTTTTCGTCTTTTTCTTTATCGCCGGTGGGTTTGGTGACGGCTTTCTCATCACCACCGGCGGTGGGACGGGAATAGAGATTGTGGCCGCGAAGGTAGGCGAGCTTGGTGCCATCGGGGGAGAACTTCGGATCGTTGCTGGGCTCGGGAGCCGATGTGACTTGAACACCGGTTCCGGTCTCGATGGTGTAGAGCCAGAGTTGTCCCTGGGAATCGAACAGCAGGTGCTTGGAATCAGGCGCCCACTGATAGGCGGCGACGTGATAGCGCGTGACTCGCTCCTTCTCGCGCTCATTCTTGATTTTGCTTTCGGGAGGGGCAAGGGCGGCAAGCTTGACTTCGGAAACGAGAATTTTCTTTTCGCCGGTAGCGGCGTCGACGTACCAAAGTTGACCGTGCTCACCGGAGTCATCGCGCTGCACGAAGGAAAACTTGCTGCCGTCTGGACTCCACTTGATGGTTTCGGGGGCGCGGCCGGTAATACCGCCTTCGGCGAAGATGGCTTCGATAGTGAGAGGCTTCTTAGGGGTTTGCGAGAGAGCTGACGAAATACAGATGAAGCATAGGGCGACTGAAAAGAATCGTTTCACGAGAAGCTCCGTGGGGAGTCGAGGTTGTACGCAAAACTCAAAAGTGTACACCTTCCTGGAGCTTTTCACGGCAAGCGCGCAAACATCCTGAATATTCGAGAACGATGCAGACAATCAAAGCATGAACCGCAAAGAGCGGAAAGGGATCGCGAAGTGCGCAAAGACGGTTTTAAGTCTCAACCACAGAGCACACAGAGAAGCACAGAGATCGCAGAGTTGGTGCCACTCAAAGAAGATCGCAAAATGCGCAACGGCTGACCCGATCAAATTAGCGCAAGCGATTCGATTCCGGGGAGGTGTTGCGTGGCTAGGCCTTTCATCGCTCGCGAGGCGATGGCCAGCATGGCGTTCTCGGTCCCGGGGGAGATTTGCGGACGGTGGTATGTGGCGAGGAGTTCCTCGGTGCGGTGGCGGGCCCGGTCCCACAAGCTGCGGGGCTCGGGATCGGCGCGGCGGTCGATGACCGCGGACGGGAAGTGTTGTTCCTTGCGGAAGAGGGCACGAGTTTCCGGCAGCTTCAGGAAATCTCCATGGAGTCCGGTCTTGGCGAAGGCGCCAAGGGCGAACGTTTCGGCGCGAGGCTGGACACCGCAGATGAGGCGCTGGGCGCTGGCGATTGCCTCCTTGTCAAGGACCAGTTTTTCGATGCTGTGGCAGGCCAGAAAATCGAGCATGCCGGCTCCGGAAATCATGTTGATTCCGGCAAGGGCCCCGAGCAAGGCCGAACCACCGCTTTCCATGCCGGCCTGCGCATCGAGTTCACGGCTGTCGCTGGCCACAAGATAGCCATGGGTCGGAAGACCGAGCGATTTGCCTACCTGAGCGCACCCGAGATTCAGCATGGCAGTTTCAATAGCGCCCATCGGGGTGTTCCCGGTTTGCATGTCGAAGATGGCGGGGGCTCCGCCCCAAACGACCGGCGCGCCAGGATTCGCCAGTTGCTGAATCGTGATTCCGGCGAGGCATTCAGCCGCATGCTGCACGATGGCTCCCGCGAGAGTAACCGGCGCGGTGGCGCCTGCCAGTGGCATGGAGACGATTTCGGCAGGTACGCTGGCGCGAGCCAATTCGATCATGTTCTGAGCGGCGAATTGCGACCAGTTCAGCGGTGGCGACGGACAAACGTCGAACACGGCCCGGGGCTTCAGTTTGAGCTTTTCTGTTCCGCCTGAGTCGGCAGCAAGCAGGCCAAGCATGACCTGCAATGTGGGGATGCTGAAAGCACCGGTGATAACGGGCTTGTCGGAAAACCACAGGACCAGCAGGAGGCGGTACCAGTCGCCGATCTCGCTGGTCACGTCGTTGCAGACCATGGCCGTGGATTGGGCGGCGAACTCCGGCAGCACCTCAGTGACCTGGATCATGCGCATCAGGTCGGATGACAGAGCTGGGCGGGGCTGCTGGGTTTCCGAGTCGAGGATGTTCAGGCACGACGAGCCAGGATCGAAGTGGACGTCATCGCCACCGTAGTGCACGACAGTCTGCCCAGAACGAGAGTATAAAAAGAACTCTCGAGGCACGGTTTCCAATGCCCTCTGCGCAAGGGTTTTCGGGAGTTGCACAGCATCATAAGAGACAGTCGCACCAGCGGACCCTAACAGCTCAACCGCTTCCGCCGATCCGACCTTCGTACCGACAGTGCGCAGCAACTCGAAAGCCTCGTCAAGAATGCGATCGACGAGTGCAGGTTGCAGGATCTGGAGTTTCGGTCTCATGCGGATACCGTTGCTCTGACTGACTTGTCGCGAAGCAGATTTCTTACCAGCTCAACAGCGCTGATCGCGTCCTTAGCATAGCCATCGGCCCCAATTTCGTCGGCCCACCGCCGCGTCACCGGGGCTCCTCCCACGATGATTTTTACGGATGCACGCAGGCCAGCGTTTTGGATGGCTTCGACCACCGCTCGCTGACCTCGCATGGTTGTGGTGAGTAAGGCCGAGACCCCAACGATGTCTGCGTTCAACTCGCGCGCCTTGCCCGCAAATTGCTCGGGAGCCACATCCACCCCAAGGTCGTAAACTTTGAAGCCATTGGCGGTCAGCAGCGTTCCCACCAGAGTTTTGCCGATCTCATGAATGTCTCCCTTGGTGGTACCCAAGATCACGGTGCCGGCGGTGGGGCGCTCTTCTCCCATTTTTCGCAACGCTGGCTCAAGGACGTCCAGGGCCGCTTTCATGGCCTCGGCAGCCGCCAGCATGTCAGGCAGGTACATCTGGTGCTTGGCAAACTGCTCGCCGACTTCGGCCATGCCGGGCACGAAACCGGAATCGATCACCGCGAGTGGATCCAGCCCCTCGCCAATCGCTTCCTTCGCCAGGGCAGACGCCGCTTCTGGTGCGCCATCGATTACGCTTTGCCGCATTGCAGCGAAATTCGGGGTTGCAGGAGTCATCCTTCCGGATTTCACCCCTTGTGCGCACTCCCGTCTGTGATTTGGATCACGCCGCCGGGTGAGGCTTTCGGACGCGGCTGGGCCCATCGCTGCGTGCTAAAATCTGAATAGCGCACTCTCATCCAAGATGCTTCCAGACGTTCAGAACCTTATCGAGCTGCAAAAAGTCGACCGTGAAATCCTGCGCCTTCAGCAGGAGATCGCTGCCCTGCCCAAGCGGGTGGCGGCAATCGAAGCCAAACTGGCAGAAACCAAGGCGGTCCTGGAGAAGGCAAAAGCCGCCATGAAGGCCGACGAAGCGTCGCGGCGCAAGTACGAATCCGCGATTACCGACCTGCAGCAAAAGATCTCCAAGTACCGCGACCAATCGCTCGACGTCAAAACCAACGAGCAATACAAGGCCTTGCTGCACGAGATTCAGTTTGCCGAGCAGGACATCCGCATCAATGAAGACAAAATTCTCGAGCTGATGGTGAATGCAGAGGCGCGTGAAAAGGACGTCAAGGCCGCCGAACAGGAACTCAAAGAAGAGACAGCCGAGATCGAAAAAGAGAAAGCGGAGGCGCGGCAGCGCACCGACGACGACGAAAAAGAGTTGGCGGAGTGGAACGCCAAGCGAAACGGGCTACGTTCTAACGTCGACGCAGACCTGTTGCGGCAGTACGAGCGGGTGGCGAAGTATCGCGGCACAGGGATCTCCGAGGCGCGCGATCATAAGTGCTCGGCGTGCCAGGTGATGCTACGTCCGCAGACCTACAATGAAATCCGCGCCGGGCAGACGATTGTGGTCTGCGACTCCTGCCAGCGAATTCTCTATCACGATCCAAGCCACGACAAGCCCATTGAGCCGGTGACCGCGCCCAAGAAGCGCCGGGCACATCCGAAATTTGAAGCAAGCCAGGCATGGTATTACCGACAAAGCTTTGATGAGCATGGCGAAGTGCTGCTGGCCTTCGTGAATGATCAAGGTCGATCGCGGCGGCGAGTTTTTGACCTGGAGACCGGCCGAGAATTGGGAAATATTCTGGAGCGTGAAGGCGAATACCGGTTAGCGTTTCCGGAGGATTTGTCCGATGCCATTCGCCTGAACGGCAGTTGGAGTGAAGAGGAATTGGATGCATGGGGAAGCGAGCTTCCGATGGTGATCCTGGATCAACTTCATCGGGATCTTGATCTTGCGCGGGCCGAATCCGCCCGGAGTCACGCCGCGCCGGAAGCATTGGCGTCAGAACGGTCAGCGGTATCCTGAGCTGCGTGGCAGCGACAATATCCGAGTCAGTGAACATCCCCAGCCTCCGCACAGAACGCGGAAGGCTGGGCCAGCCGGCGGATGATTTACCGTATTTTCGATCGGCGTTCATCCTCGCTCGTTGGGGGCACTCAATCATTTGGGCTGGAAGGACACGAGATGCGGAAAGGGTTTACCAGAAAACCGCAAGCGGACGAGCTGGCGACGCGAGGCAAGAACTACATCACACCGGACGGGCTGCAGCGTCTCAAAGATGAGCATCGGTTTCTGCTCACCAGGGAACGCCCGGCGGTAACAGAGGTGGTGGCGTGGGCTGCCGGCAACGGCGATCGCAGTGAGAACGCCGACTATAAATACGGCAAGCGTCGGCTGCGGCAAATCGATGGGCGGATTCGCTTTCTTACCAAGCGAATTGAAGCCGCGGAAGTAGTAGACCCGGAAGCTCCGAGAGCGGGGCAGGCGAAGACGAGGGCATTCTTCGGAGCCACGGTGCGGTATGCCAATGCCGCGGGGGCGGAACGAATCGTAAGCATCGTAGGCACCGACGAGGTCGATCTCCATCGCAACCACATCAGTTGGGTGTCCCCCCTGGGACGCGCGTTGATGAAGTCGGAAGCGGGCGACAGCGTGGCTCTCCACGCGCCGGGCGGTACAGAAGAGTTGACCGTGCTGGAAGTGCGGTACGAGCGCATCCCGGTCGAACCATTCCGTGAACCACCTGGAGCCGAGGCCTCCCCCAAGGGAGTTCCCGGCAAACGTGAATCCACCTGAGTCTCCGAACATCCTGCCGCATCCTGAGCCGCTTCCCAGGATGAATGAGAGGCGGTTTCGCAGAATCCCCTGCTGGTTTTATTGCAGCTTGGAGTACTCTGCCCTGGCTTGTTGCAAAAGATCGGGAAACTGTGGGGCAGGGCAGAAACGGAGTGGAGCAATTCCGAAAGTGTTACCTGCGCAACAGATTCTTGGCAATGAACAAAACGTTGGCGGGGCGTTCGGCGAGGCGGCGCATGAAATAGGGATACCATTCGGTGCCGAAGGGAACGTAGACCCGCATGCGCCATCCTTCTTTGACGAGACTTTGCTGTAGGTCACGCCGGATGCCATGAAGCATCTGGAACTCGAACGAATCGGGCGCGATGTTCTCGCGAGTAGCAAAGGCCTTGGCTTCAAGGATGATGCTTTCGTCGTGAGTGGCGAGGCCGTGATAGATGCCGCTCTTGAGCAGAGTCTTCATTAACTTCACGTAATTGGCATCAACGTCGGACTTCTTCTGGAAGGCGATGTCGGGAGGTTCCTTGTAAGCGCCTTTGCAGAGACGGATGCGGATGCTGTTGGCCAGGAGATCCTGCACGTCCTTCTCAGAGCGGTGCAAGTAGGACTGAATCACAGTGCCGACAGAGCCAGCATTTCCCGGCATGCGATGAAGATTTTGGACGAAGGCCAGGGTCTTTTCCGTGTAAGGGGAACCCTCCATATCGACGCGAACGAAGTTTGCGGGATTCAGCTTGGCGGCTTTGGAAACAAGGGCGCTGACCTGATCCTGCGCGAGCTTCTCGTCGACATCCAGACCCATGTGGGTGAGTTTCAGGCTGATGTTGGCGTTCAGGTTCCGGGCGTGAATGTCGTCAAGCAGCTGGTGGTAGATGGCGGCGCTGGCGCGGGCTTCGTCGGCGTTGGTGACATTTTCGCCGAGATTGTCGATGGAGACGCTGAGGCCGGCAGCGTTAATTTTGCGCGCGGCTTGGAGGGCGTCTTCGATTTGGGTGCCGGCGACGAAGCGGCTGGAGAACTTCTGACCGAAGGAAGAGCGCTCGGCGACCCCGCGCAGCGAGCGGTTCTCTGCCAGAGAAATAAAAAGAGCTCTTAACACCGGCGATCTGCTCGCGCGGTGTAAATAAAATTATCTATGTTCACAAGAACTTTGTACCACAAGTATCCGGATGGCGAGATAGGACGGGGGTCACAGGGGAAGGTGTCCGGTGGCAGGTCTCGGATGTCGGCGTCTGAAAGGGTAGGGATGCTTCGGCTGCGCTGAAACCTTGCAAGCGAAGCTTCATGCTCGCTCAGCATGAGGAGTGCCCGCCTATTCAGCGTGGTCTTCGAGGTACTTTTCGGCTTCGAGGGCGGCCATGCAGCCGGTGCCAGCAGCGGTGATGGCCTGTCGATAGCGGCGATCCTGCACGTCGCCACAGGCGTAAACACCAGGGACGCGGGTGAAGACGTTGTTGGTGGTCTTGAGATATCCGTCCTGATCCATGTCGAGCTGGCCTTCGAAAATTTTGGCGTTCGGGTCATGTCCGATGCCAAGAAACATGGCACTGACAGAAAGGGTCCAGACATCACCGGTTTTCACGTTGCGAAGCTTCAGGCCGGTCACTTCATTTTTGCTGACATCGTGAACGTCTTCCACGACAGTGTTAGTTAAGAAGTGGATTTTGTCGTTGCGTTGTGCGCGCTCGAGCATGATCTTGGAGGCTCGGAAAGAATCGCGGCGATGAATCACAGTAACTTTTGTGGCGAAGCGGGTCAGGAAAATGGCCTCTTCCATGGCGGAATCGCCGCCGCCGATGACTGCGATTTCTTTTCCGGAAAAGAAAAAGCCGTCGCAAGTGGCGCAAGAAGAGACACCGCGGCCGATCAGGTGCTGCTCGTTCTTCAGGCCGAGCCAGCGGGCGGACGCACCGCTGGCGATGATCAGCGTGCGGGCATACACAACTTCGTGGCTGATGTGAACGCGGAAAGGCTTGACACTCAGATCGACGCTGGTGATGTGACCGAGCTTGTATTCGGCGCCGAAGCGCGAGGCCTGCTTCCGCATGTTCTCGACGAGTTCGGGGCCCTGGATGCCTTCGGGGAAGCCGGGGAAATTTTCGACCAGCGTGGTCAGAGATAGCTGGCCCCCGGGCTCATGTCCCTCGATGACCAAGGGTTTCAGGTTGGCGCGAGCGGTGTAGAGCGCGGCAGTGTGACCGGAACAACCAGAGCCAACGATGACGACGTTGCGAATATGTTCCATAGAAATCAGATTAGATTTCAGTCGTGTGAATTTGGGTTCAACACAGAATTCTTTTGAAAGCGAGCAGGCACCTTTGCACGCGTGTTTCCAGGGGCCTGGGCTGAGCTGAGACGAGCGATCTCGGCCGGAACCATGTGGCGCACGCCCAGGATATTGCGGTACTTAGCCGCGATTGCCGACGCGCTTTGGAAGAGCGGCTCGTATGCGCTCTGATCGGGTACCGGACGGTCTTCAGAGGCCGAACAGCGGGCCAGAACGATAGATGACTTGCCGAAGCGCTCCAACTTGATGCGACTCGCAGGAGTATCGGTGGCCAGCATGCTCGTGGGCGTGGTCACGGCGGAAGCGCTGTCTTCCAAGGCGATTTGCATTACATCTTTAGGATCGCGGATGCGAAATACGAGTGTCTCAACCATGCTGTTGCTGTCACGGCTGAAGGAGTACTGGACGGTCGAAAACGCCGATGCGGAGGGGAATTCGCGTCGAATGCGCACCCAGTCGGCAGGACCTGCCTGGGAAGCAACTTGAGCATTTTCCGCGCCGGGAAGAATGTTGGCCGACTGATCGGGCATGGAGCGGCCGCGATCAATTTCGAAATCCTGGCTGAAAGAAGGCTTCTGCGGCAAATGTGCCAGGGCCGAAGCGATCTCCTGCTGGTCCTCCTTGGAAGGAGAGCATACATTCAGCACGTTGACCTTCACCGGGGGCCGCTCCTGGGCCGCCGCATGCAAGCTGAGGAGAAAAATCAATAGGAGAGTTGATCGCACACGGCATTCTAGCAAGTTCAGCTGGCAGGTGGCAGGTGAGTCTGAGCAAGGAAGCGAGCCTAACGCGCGATCTGGTTCGATATCGCATACAGCGCTCTATCGCAATCGCGCGGCTCGCCCAGATCCCTCGCTGCGCAAAGGAGGCTTGCTCGGGATGACAGACATGACGGAGCATGGTTCGGGGGCTCGAGCCGAGCATCTATAATTCTTTTTGAGATGGCGATTTCCTATCGAGATATCCACGCGAGATTGGCGGCGCGGGGATGGCTTCCGGCCAGCAAGCTGGCGCTGGTGGCATGGTATGTTCTGGGTCTCGACATTCTACTGTTCGTCCTGCAAAAGATTTTTGGCTTATTTGGTTCTTCCTGGGGTTCAGGGCTGGGGGGTTGGGTCAGCTTTCTCGGCTTTGTCGCTATCATTCTATTTTCAATCCTGGCGTTTCGCTGGCTGCGAAAGAAGGTGCTGTGGCGGCTGCGGAATCGCCTGATTGTCACTTACGTATTTATCGGCGTGTTCCCGGTAGTGATGCTGGTTGTGCTGGGCTTGTTGTCGTTCTATCTGTTTGCGGGGCAATTTGCGACATTTGTCGTGACCACAGGTTTGCGCTCGGAATTGAGCAGCATCAACGCGGCGAACTCGACACTCGCGCATCAGATGGCCGCGGAACTCGAACGCGGTTCGAAGACTCCGGCAGGGTTGGAATCGCTTCGCCGTGAAAACAAGCCATGGGCCGACCGTCAGGTTTGGGTCTGGCTCAATGGGAAGTTGATTCTGAACAGCAGTCCGTCCCCGACGAATGCTGTTTCCCCGACTCTGCCCCCTCACTTGAAACCACCATTCAGCGATGTTGTGCGGGACAACGACAAGCTCTATCTGCGAAGTGCGGATACCGTCACGAGCTCGGCGGGGCGGTTAACGGTGCTCTCCAGTGAACCATTCGATGAGCATCTGCTGCAAGACTTGGCCAACAATCTGGGCGAAGTGACGCTCTATGCGACGGGATTGAGTCTGCAGAAGGTTGATCAGCCGCAGGAAAAGCCGGGGGGTGCCAAGGAGCGAATCACGGTTCGTAGATCGGATACGGGATACGTCCTGGATACGGGAAAAGGGCCGCTGCAGCCCACGTTCTCGGCGGGATCGGTTCCGCAGCAGAGCGGCAAGATCGACTCGCAAGTGAATTTTGTGACCACCGTTTCAGTAATGAATTGGGATACCGGCGAACGCAACAACCCAGCGGCGATCAGTGTGCAGACTCGGATTTCGAAACTTTATGACCGTCTGTTCGAAGCCCTGGGGGATTTTGCTCCGGCAGTTGAATTCGGCTTGTTGTTTGTCGCAATCGTGTTCGGGATTATCGAAGTGATCGCGTTGTTCATCGGCACGCGGCTGACCCGCACGGTTACCGGTGCGGTTGCTCAGCTCTATAACGCGACGATCCACATCAATCAAGGCGACTTCAGTCATCGGATTCCGGTGAAGTCGAATGATCAAGTCGCGACTTTGGCAAATTCGTTTAATTCGATGACGGCATCGCTTGAACGGCTGATGGAGGAGCAGAAGGAAAAACAGCGGCTCGAAAACGAATTGGTGATCGCCCAGGAAGTGCAAGCGCAGTTGTTTCCGAAAGAAATTTCGCAACTGTCGACGCTGGAGGTTCACGGATTTTGCCGTCCGGCACGGACGGTGAGCGGCGATTACTACGACTTCCTTAAAGTGGAATCCGACCGGCTGGTCTTGGCGGTGGGAGACATAAGCGGGAAAGGCATTTCAGCGGCCTTGATGATGGCAACCATTCACTCGGCGGTGCGTGCATACAGCCTCCAGGACATCCCGGCGCTGCGGGAACCGGCAGCGGTTGGGGCGGCGTCGGGCTCGAGCGCGATGCTGATGTCTGACCTTCCCGCAGCCGATGTATCACCGGCGGCTTTGTTGGGCCTGTTGAATCATCAGTTATACGAAAGTACGCCCGCGGAAAAGTACGCAACACTGTTTTTGGGGATTTATCACGGGCGGGAGCATCAGCTTACCTACAGTAATGGGGGGCACCTGCCGCCGATCATCATGGGCGAGGATGGGGCCATTCGGAGGCTGGATCGCGGCGGAACGGTTGTAGGACTTTTCGATCATATGACGTACGAAGAAGTGTCGGTGCCAATGCGTCCGGGGGAGATCTTCGTTGCGTATAGCGACGGCGTGACCGAACCGGAGAATGACTTTGGAGAGTTCGGGGAGCAGAGGCTGATTGACCTGGTGCGCGAGAATCGTGAACTGCCGCTCGCCCGGATTAGTGAGATTGTGACGGCTGCGGTGGATGATTGGATCGGGGCAAAAGAGCAGCCGGACGATGTGACGCTGGTGCTGGCCAGGGCAAGGTGAGTTTTAAGGTCCCACCGAAGCAAAGCCGGGGCTAGGCAATTTCGTCTATTTCTTTTTGGGTTCCTTGGAGAGGACTTCGATGTTGGCGGTAACTTCCTGGCCTTTTTGCATTCCACCGATAATGACCAAGCCTTCAGGGGTCACCAGTAATCCGCGATTGTCCATTGTGGGATTTGGGGTGTTGTCATTCAAGGTCTCCCATTTTCCAGTGCGCATGTTGTAAGCAAAGGTGACAGGAGAAGGTTCGGAAGGTTTACCGTCGTAGCCGACTCCGTTGTAGTCATGCGGATTGTCGGAGCCACCGGAGAAGTAGATCATCTCGTCTTTTTCGGAGGTACCGGCGGCGATGCGGAAGTGTGCTTTGCCGGGATGAGCCGGCAGTTTCGTCCACTCGATCTTCTTGGGATCGTGACGATCGATTGTGCCTTTCCAGCATTCGTCGGAAGCTACGAACCTGGGCCCGCCAGGGGTGTCGTTTTTCTTGGCGCCATCGACGTAAATGATTGTGTCGCCAATCAGTCCGCCGGCGTGGCCAAAGACGGGCGCGGGAATTGGAGTGCCGTTTAACCACTTATCTTTTTCGAGATCATAGATTTGAACGGCAGATATTGGTCCGCCGTTAGCACGGCCAGCGAGGAGATAAATGTAGCGATCTCGATAGACGCCGATCACCGCGTCACCGACTGGGGTGGGAATGTCGGCATTTCGCACCCAGCGGTCTTTGGTTGGTTCATAGGCATTTGAGTCGGGAACGGCCATCCCGCCGCCCTCATAAACGATATAGCCACCGAAAAGATAAACATGTCCGGCAGCGCCAATCGCCATGGCGGCAATGCGACCTGCCGTACCCGGAACCGCGTGAATGGTGTAGGCGTGGCCGGACCCGGCATCCAGTTCGTAGGCGGCATTGGTGACTGAGTTCCAGGTCTTCTTCGGGCCAATTCCCATAAGCGAGAACAGGGCAAATTGGCCTTTCACCTTGAGGATGGCGACCGCGTTGTCAGAGATTGCTTCGGGCAGGGGCTCGACCGAAGATTCGGCTGCGAAGACAAGCGTTGAAAGAAGTACGAGTAGAAGTGTTCGAAAGCAATTCATGGGCGAAACATCAGAGAGGAGACTCTTCCAAAATACCACGGGAAGCGCCAAGTGGCGTGGGCCGACAGATGTCAAAGATAGAAACCACAACAGAGGGCGCAGAGGTACACAGCGAGCGGGTTAGAATACGGCGGTGACATGGTTGAGAAGCCTACAGACACGTCCCTGGATTGTGTTAGCGGTGGCCGTCATTGTTTCAGCGGGCGTATGGCGATGGGCGCAGAGCGTGCTGGTTCCGGCGTACACGAAGAAAGTCGTCGCGAGTCGCCGGCCGATGGGGAACAATTCAGATCTATATCCTCGCTGGCTAGGTGCTCGAGAGTTGTTGCTGCACGGCCGGGATCCATACAGCCCTGAGGTAACTCGCGATATCCAGCAGGGGTTTTATGGACGCCCGCTTGATCCCCGCAATCCATCTGACCCTTCGGCGGAAGAGTCGTTCGTTTATCCGTTGTATGTAATTTTCCTGATGGCGCCGACCGTGACGTTGCCATTTCCGATGGTGATGGCGATCTTTCGTGGCGTGCTTCTTGTCTCGATTGCGTGCAGCGTTCCGCTTTGGATCCATGCAGTCCGGCTGCCGGTGCGCTGGCCGATTGTGGTTTCAGCAATGTTGCTCGCCATAGGAAGTTATCCAGCCATAGAAGAGTACTATCAGCAGAATCTTACGGCGTTTGTCGTGTTGCTTCTCGCGGGCGCAGCGGCGGCTGCGGTCCGCGAATGGCTATGGCTTGCTGGTTTTTTGGTCGCATTGGCAACGATGAAGCCGGATACAACTGGCTTGATGGCGGTGTGGTTCCTGCTCTGGGCGGCAGTTCGATGGCGAGAACGCAGGGGGCTTATCTTCAGTTTCGCTCTGACGCTGATGTTTTTAGTAGCGGGCGCGGAGGCGTTGCTGCCGCACTGGATTGGCCGGTTTGTCGTGGCGCTGCGAGAGTATCCCACCTACGGCACTGATCCTTCGATTATCCAGGCTCTGCTTCCACGAATGGTCGCGATACCAACATTAGTATTGCTCGTCTTTTTGGCAGCCATTTACTGCTGGCGATGGCGACGGGCAGAAGCGGATTCGCACGAATTCGGCTGGGCACTGGCATGGGTTGCGATTGTGACCCTCGCGGTGATTCCGAAGTTAGCCGCCTACAACCAACTGCTGATCGTGCCGGCACTGCTGGTGCTTATAGCCGATTTCAAAAACTTCACGAGCCCGCTTCCACGCGTGCTTTCCAGGGCAGCATTCGCTTGCCAGATCTGGCAATGGCTGGCGGCCGGGGGGCTGGGATTGTGCAGCCTGTTTGTTTCCGGGGCGCGGATGCGGGCGGTTGCTGAGGTTCCAATGTACACGCTGCTCGCCATCATCCCAATTACACTGGCGGCGGTTCTCTCCAGTACGTTGTCAACGAATGTGCAACCGGCTTCTGAAAAGCTTCGCAGGCTGGTTAGAATGCGAGGGTGACGCTGGCCGTCAGTTATGCAAAACGAGCGTGGCTTGGGCTTTTTGCCTCTTTGTTGATTTGCGTCGGGGGGTGGCACTGGGCAGAAACCATTCTCGTTCCAGGGAATACGCTAGCGGCGCAAAGCAATCGGGTTCCGGTCGGCAATAATTCCGATTTGTATCCCAGATGGTTCGGTGCTCGAGAATTGCTGCGCCATCATAAGGACCCATACAGCGCAGAAGTGACGCGTGGAATCCAGAAGGGCTTTTACGGACGGGAACTCGATCCGCAAGATCCGGTTGATCCTTCGGACCAAGCGGGGTTCGCATATCCGCTCTATGTGGTTTTCATTCTCGCTCCGACAATAAGCCTTCCCTTCTCTGCGGTGCAGGCATTTGCAGGCTGGTTCATGTTGGCCGCCATCGCGGCGAGCGTGCCGCTTTGGATGTATGCGATGGGATTTCGGTCCCGGTGGCAATGGATGCTCGCCGGCATGGTGCTCGCCATCAGCAGCTATCCTGCGGTGCTGGAATTTCACATGCAGAATTTGGCTGCGTTTGTCGCGCTACTGCTCGCGCTGGCGGCAGCCGCAGCTGCTGCGAACTCATTGTTTGTATGCGGTGTGCTCCTGGCTTTGTCCACGATCAAGCCTCAGCTATCCGGCCTGTTCGTTCTGTGGTTTCTGTTGTGGACGCTGACGAAGTGGCGGGAGCGGAAGCGCGTTGCCATCGGGTTCGGTGCGGCGATGTTCGCGCTTGCCGGCGGTGCGGAACTGGTCCAATCGCGCTGGATTCCGGAGTTTTTTGCAGCAATCCGCGAATATGGGATATATGCCACGGATCCATCTTTGGTGGAGTTTATCTTTGGGCCAATCCTGGGAGACGTGATTGCCGTTGGGCTCTGTTGCTGTCTAGTTTTCATCGTCTGGCGGTGGAGGTGGTCAGCCGCGGGATCGGCTGATTTTGGGTGGGCATTAGCCTGGACGGCGAGTGTGACACTCGCGATCATCCCAGTCGCGGTTTACAACCAGGTGCTACTGTCGCCCGCTTTCCTGGTTTTGCTGCTGGATTGGAATCATTTTTCGGGCGTGTTTCCCCGGGGCCTCGCGAAAGCGGCGATTTTGTGCCAGGGTTGGCAATGGATCACCGCGATGCTAATTGGGATTTGCGCGTTTGTGATTACGCCGGAGCAGCTGCGTTTTCTGATGAGAGTACCTTTTGCTACCTTGATCGCCCTTCCCGCCGTGGTACTGCTCGCGATTGCGGCGACGACCGTTTTATCTCGGGGAGTAAGAATTACTCCACAAATTGCTGTCGCACGGCATGAATGAAGTCGGTGTAAGCGGGAGTAAACCCGGCGGCCCGCAAATCGGTGGCGATTTGGCCGCGATGATAGGCGGAGTGCAGAATCACGTGCATCAGGATGTCAGATTTTACGCTGGTAAAGCTTTCTCCTTTGGTGTTCTTGTAAGTCACAGTCTGTGACAGGCAGTCTTCTGTGCTGGTCGCCAAGTACTCCCTCCAAAGTTTGGCGACAGTTTCGATTTCCAGCTTGCATTCATTGAGGGCGAACTCGGGCCAAACGGCATGGGCTTGCTTTTGCTGGCGCAAACGTTCAAGCCAGAGTCTCTCGGCTGACACGATATGGGCCAGCCGCTTGACGCAAGTTTGGGGCGGAGTTTGCAAAGTGCCGAGCATGGTCGCTACCTCGCGGTTGGCCCAGAAGTCATAACGAAAAAGACGGTTCAGCTCGTGAGACATAGGTTTGGTTCGAAGAGAGACTGTTGCATTGGATTCAGCAACTTGTCGAAAGCCTCAAGAACTCGCATCAAAATAGCGGGCTGGTTTGCCGGGTGCAACTCGGCGGCAGGTACCGGGTTTATCAGATGTGCATTTATTAATTCCAGGAGAAATCATATGTCGGGGATGGGTGCGAAAGTCAGCTCTACTTTGGTGTTGATCGCGGGAGTTTTGCTGCTGGCGGGTTGTCCGCCGCGAGAGAGCATTGCGAAAATTAACCGCGATCCGGGTCGCTACGCTGGCCGTGACGTGACGATTGCCGGGCGAGTCGTCGATTCCTACGGAGCCATGGGACGAGGTGCGTTTCTGCTTGATGATCATACCGGGAGCATGTGGGTGCTCGCGGGCCACTACGGCGTGCCGGGAGCGGGAGCCAAGGTCGCGGTGACCGGACAGATCGAGCAGGGCTTTACCATGGGGGGCAGAAATTTCGCGACGATCTTGCGGGAAACCGAGCGGCGGCACTGAGGGTTCAGGGCTTCTTACCGCAAAGGAGTTTCTAACCACAGAGCATACAGAGAAGCACAGAGCAAATGCATAGGTCCTTCGCGTTGCTCAGGATGACAATAGCTGGCGTGGAATTGTAACCATGTTGTTCATCTTCTGGTACGATGCCCTTCAATACTGATGGGCCATGCCTCTTACCGCAACTGATTGGATTGTCATTGTCGGTTACTTGCTGATTAACCTTGCGATCAGCATCTATTACCGCCGTCGGGCCAGCGGAAATACCGAAGAGTTTTTTGTCTCGGGCCGCGATGTGTCGTGGTGGCTTGCGGGGACGTCGATGGTGGCCACGACGTTCGCGGCGGATACGCCGTTGCTGGTCTGCGGCTTAGTTGCGAAGTCGGGGATCGCGGGAAACTGGATCTGGTGGGGCTTGTGCGTGGGCGGCATGCTCACGGTGTTCTTCTTCGCCCGCTACTGGCGTCGGGCTGAAATTCTGACCGACGTTCAATTCGTTGAAATGCGTTACGGCGGAAAGCCTGCCGCATTCTTACGCGGATTCAAGGCGGTCTACCTCGGGCTTTTCATGAACTGCTTCATCCTGGGATGGGTGACGCAGGCGATGATCTCGATCATCAGCGTCCTGCTGGGACCTGCGATTGCCGAGGGCAGAGTTCTGCAGCTATCGATCGCGGGCAATTCGTTTCATTACACCTTCGGCAGCCCGCACACAACTGCACTGTTGATCTGCATTTTCGTCATCATTCCATTCACTGGTCTGTACACGTTTATCGGCGGCCTTTGGGGAGTGCTGGTGACGGACCTTTTTCAGTTTGTGCTGAAGATGGCCATGATCATCGTGCTGGCCTGGGTGGCCGTCGCGAAAATCGGCGGCATGGAAGGCCTGCAAGCGCATCTATCTATCGTCGAAACGAACGTACGGAACACTGGGGTGCAAACCGGCGATCCGACCGCGTTTCTGCCGTCGTTTCATGTGGGCTTGATGAGCGACGCGCTCTGGACTTTGCCGGTGCTGACGTTCTTCGTATATCTCGGCATGCAGTGGTGGCTCGCTTGGTACCCAGGAGCCGAACCGGGGGGCGGAGGGTATGTGGCACAGCGCATGTTCAGCGCCAAGGATGAGAAGAACTCGCTGGGCGCCACGCTGTGGTTCAACATTGCGCATTATGCCTTGCGGCCATGGCCCTGGATCATCACCGGATTGGTCGCGATTGCTGTCTATTCCCCTAACGGAGGAATTCATCCCAGTGCCGCATTCGCGCAAAATCCCGAGCAAGGCTACGTGATGGTGCTGCGCGATTATTTGCCGCCCGCGTTGCGCGGGCTGATGGTCGCCGCGTTTTTGGCAGCCTTCATGTCCACAGTCGGGACACAACTCAATTGGGGCTGTTCCTATCTCGTTAATGATTTGTACAAACGTTTCCTGGTTCGCGATTCGACCGAGAAGCATTACGTACTGATCAGCAAGATTTTCACGGTTTTTCTCGTGCTCGCGAGCGGCTACACCGCGATGCAGCTGACGTCGATCAAGCAAGGATGGGACCTGGTATTGAACATCGGGTTTGGGACCGGCGCCGTCTATATCCTGCGTTGGTATTGGTGGCGGATCAACGCGTGGAGCGAGATTTCGGCCATGATCGCGGCCGCAGTGATGACCTTTGTGTTGCATGGAGTACAGTTCGCAGGAAATAGCGCGCTGGTGTACGCGAAGAGCGCCTTGATCACCGGAGGAGTAACGACGCTGGTGTGGATCGTGGCCACGCTGGTTACGCCGGCGGAGTCTCAAGAGACACTAGTCGCGTTTTATCGCCGGGTGCATCCAAGCGTTTATGGATGGAAGCACGTGGCTAGGCTCGTGCCGGAAATGGCTGAAGTGCGAGACTTCAGCAGTAATGCGTTCGATTGGGTCATGGGTGTGGTCCTGGTCTACGGTTGTCTGTTTGGAATCGGGAAGCTCGTGTTTCAGCAGTGGACATGGGGAATCATTCTGTTACTTATCTCGGTGGCGGCGGGTTATCTCATTTTCCGCGATCTTTCGCGGCGAGGCTGGGAAACGCTGTCGGGAACTGAGGCCATGGCCTCGCCGCGAACCGAGCATGCCGATTAGATCGCTTGCGACATTCCGGTAAGTTCGAGCATCCCATCCATAAATAGTGGATAATGGGTTAATCCACTAGCATTGGTACCTAGGCTGTTTTAGGAGTTTCTTCGAGAACTCTCGCCCATGGAGGCGTGTAACCACATTGTGTGGCATAGTCGGCTTTACACATAAAAACTGGAGCCCAAGTCCGGAACGCATACAAAGCGCCACAGCTACCCTGATCCACCGCGGGCCGGACCAGCAAGGAGTCTTTCAATCGAGGATGGTGTCGCTGGGAGCGACGCGGCTCAAGATCATCGACCTCGGCTCCGGCGACCAGCCCATCACTGCCTCTGGCACGACCATCGTTTTCAATGGCGAAATCTACAATCACCTGGAAATCCGCAAGGAACTGGAGCAGCTAGGGCATTCGTTTGTCTCCCATTGCGATACGGAAACGGTTCTGCACGCGTTTCTGCAGTGGGACACGGAGTGTTTTTCGCGTCTGCGGGGCATGTTTGCGGTCGGATTGTGGACCGAAGCGAACCGGCGATTGGTTCTGGCACGAGATCGCATGGGGATTAAGCCCCTGTTTTTCGCGAGAAACGGCGACGACCTGTTTTTTGGCTCAGAACTCAAGGCTATCTTCGTTCATCCGGAAATCGAGCGGCACTTAAGTCTCGAAGGGCTGGATTGCTTTCTTTCGCTGAACTACGTGCCGTCCCCATGGACGCTGGTCGAAGGGGTTGAAAAGCTTCCGCCCGGACAATGGCTGGAATGGCGCGATGGACGCGTCTCGACCCATGCGTACTGGACTTTGCCCACCCCTACGCCTTGCGAGCGCAGCTTGGAGGATGCCAAGGAGGAGCTCGATTTTCTTCTTCGGCAATCGATCCGCGAGCACCTGATCTCTGACGTTCCACTTGGGATGTGGCTCAGCGGAGGAGTCGATTCGTCGACCATTCTGCATTACGCAGCGACGGAATCGCCTACGCCGCTGAAGACGTTTTCGATTTCATTCCAGGGCCGCAGCTTCGACGAGAGCGACTACATTCAGCAGGTCGCGAAGCACTACAGCACAGAGCATGCGCAGCTTGATCTGAATCCCGACTCAGACCTCGAGGGTGCGATCGAAGAGTTCGCCTACTACTCGGACGAGCCGAGTGCGGATGCGGGTGCCCTTCCCGTCTGGTTTCTCTCGAAGCTCAGCAAAACGAAAACGACGGTAAGCCTGAGCGGCGAAGGCGCGGATGAGATTTTTGCCGGCTATCTGACGCATCGAGCGAATCAACTCGCAGGTGCGGTGCGATGGTTGCCGCGGAGCGGCCGCCGTCTGGGCTTAGGACTGTTGCGGCGATGGCCGGTCTCGGATGAAAAGATCGGCTTCGAATATAAAGCGACCCGCTTTCTTGAAGGATCGTTGATGTCGCCGGATCGGGCGCATGTCCATTGGAACGGAACGTTTTCTGATAACCAGAAATATCGGTTGTTGCAGCACCGCAGCCCGAATGCCTTAAACCGAACCCTGCGAGAGCTGCGGGGCTTCATCAAAACCGGTGACGGGCTCTCGCCATACCTATGGTTCGATCAGAAATATTTTTTGCCGGACGACATTCTGACGAAGACGGATCGCATGAGCATGGCGCATTCTTTGGAAGTGCGTCCACCCTTCCTGGACCATCGGATTATTGAGTTTGCAGCGACCTTGCCGGCTTCTTTGAAGATTCATGGCTCGCAGCAGAAGTTTCTTCTGAAACAATTGATGAAAGGCAAGCTGCCGGATTCAGTCTTGAGCCGCAAGAAGATCGGGTTCGATATTCCTGCTCACGATTGGCTTCGCGGGCCTCTGCGTTCATTGCTGGTCGAGACATTAACGGCAGGAGCTTCCGAGCATAAGGCAATTTTCCGGGTTGCTGCTATCAAAGACCACCTGCAGAAGCACCTATCGAGACGCGCGAATGTTGGATATCACCTATGGGGATTGATGGTTCTGTTTCTGTGGATGAAAAAATGGCGGATACAGCTGTCGACCGCGCCGTCCACGGAACTGGTGCCGGAAAAAACTGGCATCTACATTTAGCCGTCCTTCTGGTCGCCACGGCAGTCTATCTGGGCTGCATCGTTTCTCCCCCATCTCTCATGGACGACGTGGATGCGGTGCAGGCGCAGATCGCCCGCAACATGCTCACGTCGGGGGATTGGGTCACTCCACGGCTCGATGGCGTCATTTACCTGGAAAAAGCTCCGCTCATTTATTGGCTGATGGCCGGGTCGTACGCGGTTTTCGGAGTGCACGATTGGTCGGCGCGCATTCCAATCGCTTTGTCCGGCATTGCACTTTGCTGGGTGACGATGGCATTTGGAATCTGGGCGTTCGGGCGTCGTGCCGGGGCTTACGCGGGACTTTGTATCGCGACCTGTGTCGGCCTTTTTCTTTTCACGCGAATCCTGATTCCCGACGTGATGTTGACGTTGACCATAGCGCTGGCGATGTGGGCTTTCTTGCGCGTGCTCGACGAAGAAGAGGCACACCCGCGATTTTGGGGGATCGTGCTGGCAGTCAACTTAGGTTTAGGACTGCTGCTGAAGAGTTTGATTGGGCTGGTATTTCCCATCGCTGCGGGCCTGATCTATTTGTATGCGACCGGACACCTTTTTTCAGGGTCGGCCTGGAAACGATTACATCCGCTCAGCGGCGCCTTGATTGTAATTGCGGTTGCTGCACCATGGCACATTCTGGCCGCCTTGAGGAATCCCCCGTTTTTTGCGTTCACCTTGCACAGCGGGCCTGGGCAGTATCACGGATTTCTCTGGTTCTTCTTCATCAACGAGCAACTGCTGCGATTCTTGAACCTGAGGTATCCGCGCGACTACGACACGGTACCGCGTCTCTATTTCTGGCTGTTTCACCTGCTCTGGCTGTTTCCATGGAGTGTTTACCTCCCGGCGATTGCGAAACTTTCATATAAGCCGATGGATCGCGCTGGCCGCGCGCGGTTGTTGGCGCTTTGTTGGGCGGGCTTTATTCTCGTCTTCTTTACGTTTTCGACGACGCAGGAATACTATTCGATGCCGGCCTATCCGGCGCTCGCGTTGCTGCTCGGAGCGGCGCTTGCAGAGAACGGGAAATGGGTGCGGCGTGCGACGATGGTGCTTTGCGCAACCACCGCGGCGGCAGCCGCGGCCGCCATCAGCATCTTGATTCTGAGCCGTGGGTTTCCCCATAGCGGAGACATTTTTTCCGTCCTGACGCAGCACCCTAATGCGTACAAGCTTTCACTCGGTCACATGGAAGACTTGACGCTGGCGTCGTTCGCTTATCTGCGAGTTCCGCTGGCATTGGCCGCGGCTGCGTTTGCTATTGGAGCGGTCGGGACTTTCAGGGCGAAGGCGCGGCGGGCGGTGATCGTAGCGACGGTGATGATGGTGGTATTTCTTCATGCCGCACGAGCGGCAATGGTGACGTTTGATCCCTACCTCTCATCGCGGCGACTAACCACAGCGCTGGAAAAATCGCCTCCGGGAACCCTCATCATCAACCATCATTATTACTTCTTTTCGTCGGTGTTTTTCTACACAAACCGGTCGGCGCTGCTGCTGAATGGGCGATTCATGAATTTGGAGTATGGCGCATACGCGCCGGGAGCGCCAAACGTATTTATCGACGACCGGCAATTCGCGAGCATCTGGTCTCAGCCAAAGCGTGCCTACATTGTGGCCAAAGATTCGGATGTGCAGCGACTGGAGACGCTGGTTCCCGCTCGGCAGCTTCATGTCCTGGCCAGCAGCGGCGGGAAGGTCATCTTCACGAATATTCCGTTGTGAGGAAGGGTTCAAACCATAACCACAGAGGAACACGGAGAACTTCGGCCGCAGAAGACACGAAGGATGCGATCCAAAACCATAACCACAGAGGGCACAGAGGAACACAGCGAATAAGATCTGCTCCTGTCCCAGGTCTCGCAACAACGGCGACGCCTGGGGCACCCTGATAGAATGTTTGTTCCGGCAAGGTGTTTTCGTGGTATCTAGCGAGGGTTTTCGCTGTCGTGAAGCTGACGAATAGCATCGTATCTGTGGAACTGCGGAACTGAGGAGGCATGATGAGGATTGCGGTCCTGGGCGGTGATGGCTATTGCGGATGGGCGACGGCCCTGTATTTATCTCAAAAGGGACACTGCGTCGCTATCCTCGACAATTTTATCCGCCGTCAATGGGACCACGAAGTCGGCGCCGAAACGCTGACCCCGATTCGCCCTCTCTCAGAGCGGCTTCGAACCTGGAAAAGCATCACGGGAAAGCAGATTGAGTCTTTTACCGGCGATGTGATGGATTACGACTTCCTGGCATCGACAATTAAGGAATTCGAGCCTGAGGCGATCGTGCATTTTGCGGAACAGCGCGCCGCTCCATACTCAATGATTGACCGCAAGCACGCAGTTTTCACCCAAGTGAACAATGTCGTCGGGACGCTGAATGTGCTTTTTGCCTTGCGCGAGTTCGCTCCCGATTGCCACCTCATCAAGCTCGGAACGATGGGCGAGTATGGGACACCCAACATTGATATCGAAGAAGGCTACATCACGATCGAGCACAACGGCCGTAAGGACGTGCTGCCGTATCCCAAGCAGCCTGGGTCTTTCTATCACCTCTCGAAAGTTCACGACAGCCACAACATCATGTTCACCTGCAAGATCTGGGGACTTCGGGCCACCGATCTGAACCAGGGCGTGGTGTATGGAACTGTGACTGACGAAGTGGCGCTGGACGAGGCGCTCATAAATCGATTCGACTACGACGAAGTTTTCGGCACCGTGCTGAACCGGTTCTGTGTCCAGGCCGCCATCGGCATGCCGTTAACGGTGTACGGCAAGGGTGGCCAGACCCGCGGGTTCCTCGATATCCGAGACACGGTGCGCTGCATCGAGATTGCGTGTTTGAATCCCGCCAACAAGGGCGAATTTCGCGTCTTCAACCAGTTCACTGAACAGTTCTCGGTCATGGACCTGGCGCGCATGGTGCAGACTGCCGGAAAGAAGCTCGGCATGCGCGTCGAGGTCACTCACCTTCCGGATCCACGCGTGGAAGCGGAAGAACACTACTACAACGCCAAGCACTCCAAACTGATTGAACTCGGACTTGAGCCGCATCTGCTGTCCGATTCCCTGCTTGATTCGCTGATGAATATAGCGATGAAATATCGAGATCGAGTCGACACGGCAATGATGATGCCGAAGGTCAACTGGCGGAGCGCGCGAAACGAACGCAATGCGCGGCAGGAGTCACAGGAAGAAAGCGCCGAGCCAGTGGCTGCGGGCAATGGGAACGGCAGAAAAGGATCGCCGGCAAAGCGACGGGTTGAGTACAGCAAACGCTAGCTATTCCTTTGCAGGATTGGCGGTAACTGGCACTAGAACGCCATCACGAATGTAGTACTGGCCGCCGCGCCAGCGAACGGTATTGCGTCCGAAACTAATCAGCCAGATAGAGAACGCCATCGCATCCCAGACCGGGATGAGCCAGAGCTTTTTCCAAAGAGCTGCGTCGCGCAAACCGCGCACGCCGACAATCCACGTCATCGCGGCGCGAAGGCCTAAATAGGCGCCCAAATATCCAACCGCGGTACCCCCAGTCGGATGCAGCGCAATTGCTGCGAACGACCAGGGCAAACCTTGCGTCAATAGCAGGCCCAGATGCCCCCAAGGACGCATGTGTCGCATGACCACCACCCATCGCATGCGCTTATGGAGTAAGTCCGGCATGGATTGGTAATCGGCGACCGTCTGGATGGTGTAGGGCAGGAGTTCGACTCTGTAACCCTGCTCTGCGATCAGGCGGCCAACCAGGAGGTCGTCGCCGGGGCGATTCTCAATGGCGCGATAGCCCCCAAATCCCGCGAGATGCGTGCGCGTGGTGGCAATCGTTGTGCCAAGGGCAAACTTCACGCCGTCAAGTTGACGCGCCACCAGGATTCCGGGATAGAAGTCGGAGACCATGCCGATGGTCTGCAAAGCCTGGGCAAGCGAAGTTTCTTCGATGGGCTCGTAAAGGCACGTCACCGCGCCGACTTTCGGATCGGCGAGCGGAGCGACCAGAGTGCGCAGGTATTCGGGGCGGGCGCGCACGTCGCTATCGCTGATGACGACGACCTCGTGCGCGGCCTCGCTGACTAAGCGCGCCAGCTTCGCGACTTTATCGTTGGGAGCGTTGCTGCCGCTGCCAAACAAGACGCGAATACGGCGCTCGGGAAAGTCTTTTATCAGCTTTTCCAATACGGGGACGGCGGGATCGTCTTTATCGCTGACGCAGAAGAGCAACTCGTAATCGGGATAATCCTGGCGGCAAAAGCTGGCGAAGTTCTCGTAGGCGTCGGGATCGATACCGCGAATGGGTTTGAGATTGCTGACCGGCGGTGTGAAGTTGGGATTGGAAATCGTGCGGCGCGCTTGGAAAAATTTCCAGGAGCTGTAGAGGGAAATTAGATAGTAGATAAAAGGAAAAGTCGCAACGATGAGAAGGGTAAGTGCTACGACTTGTGCAATCATCCGCTGTCAGATTAAACAGTTGTACAAACGTGTGTCAAAGAAGAATGCGCACGGGGAGAATTCCCGGATAGGTCTAGCTTGAGTTCCGGCAGAATGGGTTCTTTCGACTGCGCGCTTCGATTCGCAAGCCGAATCGAAGCACTTCGCTCAAGATGACAAGGCCTGACTGGACCGAATCTAGAACGTGACGCGGGCTCCAATTTGTGCGGCGAAGGGAATGCCGACAGTTGTGCCGGGGCCGAAGAAATCTCCCAAAGCGCCGGATGGAACCAGCAACTGCTTGGGGCTGGTAATGGGAATAAAAGTCGAGCAGGAGGGCGGATCGGAGCAAATGGCGGTGGCGTTCGCAAGATTGTTGACGGGATTGGGCAGCGCCGAAATATCGGTCACGTAATTGGCGCCCGGGTTGTTGCGATTGAAAAGGTTGAAGAACTCGATGAACGGAGTCACGGAGGCGCGCTCGCCGATGTGAAATGGCCGGCTGACCCGCAGGTCGACTTGAATGTAGGGAGTGCCGCGGAACTCATCGAGCGTGCTTTCGACGCCGTTGATGACCGCGCGAGTCCCGACGGGAGTGGTTAAGGTGATCGGCCGCGCACTCTCGGCCTGAGTCAGAGTTGTGATCTCGAAGCCACCGGGAACATGCAGGGTCCCTGCAAGCACGAAGCGATGGGTTACGTCTTCGCCGGACGGACCGTAGTCGCCGGGTCCGAACGGGTTGAGCGGATTGCAAACACCGTCGACATAGTCGAAGAGCTCGCCAAGATAGCAGCCCCACGTCGATGCGCGGGAGAGGGTGTAGTTGGCGATCAGACTGAACCTTTGCGACACGTTCCCCTGCAAGTGAATCATCAGAGCGTTGTAGCTCGACCGGTTGTCCGATTTAAAGACGTTGATGTCCGGAACATTGTTGGTCTGAGCTGTGATGTCGGTTGCCGGATAGAGCGGACTGAACAGCGTGTCTCCAGCCGTGAAGTTGTAGGCGGCGAAGGAGTGAACGCCTTGCTCATGGGTGTAGTCGGCACTAAGCACCCAATGGTCTCCGAATGCGTGTTGCACACCGGCGGTGGCGTGCAAGGCGTAAGGAGTCTTGTAGTTCGGGTCAATGATGTTACCGACCCCTCCGGCTGCGGAGCCGGGGATGCAACCTGGATCACCAACTGCGGCACAAGGCGCCGGCGGAGTGTTCACGGCCTGAAAGGCGGTGACCCATCCATTTTGCGCAAGGTCATTGAAGTAGAGGCCGAAGCCCGCACGAAACACAGTGCTGCCGCTGCCACCGGGCGAATAGGCGATTCCCAAGCGCGGGCCGAAAGCTTTTCGATAGTCGTGGGGTGCGCCGGGGATGAGAGGAATATCGAGAGCCTTCAAGGTCAAGAACGCAGGGTTTTCCGCCTGGCTGCGGCCCGATCCGTCAAACAAGCCAAAGGTTGTGTCATAGCGAAGACCGTAGTTGAAGGTGAGCTGTGGAGTAACGCGCCACGAGTCTTCCGCGTAAACGCCGAGGCGTTGAACGTTCTGGGAGAAACTACCATTGCTCGCGGGAGTAAAGACGGCACCGGCTGCGGAATCGGCGGTGAATTGCGCCGGGTTGGTTAGATAAAAGCTCGGATCTTGCGGAAAACCAACGAGCGTTTCTGCGGTTCCGGATAACGCGCCACTGAGCACCGGTTCGTGGATGAAGTTGATCCCGAACCTTGGCGCATGGTGGCCGGAGGAATGGCTCACGTCATAACGGAACTGATATTTCTCCTGGTTGCGCACAACTGGGAATGCGGTAATCGGCGTAAGGAACTGCTGATCGCCGAATGTCTCAAAGCCAGAGATTGTGTTGGATGTAGCAGTAAAAGGGAATGCCAGGGCAAAGCCTAAGTTCGAGTTGCGCGACTCAGTCAGATGCAAACCGCTGGCCCCGAAAACGAAGGAGCCCAACCATGTGGGGCTGAAGCTGTACTGGTTGCTGAGGGCGAGGTTCAAATAGTTGTTGTGCTGCTCCGCGCCGGTGGACGGCAGCGTGGCCTGCTGTATCAGGGCATTGTGAGTGATGTAGTTGTCGATCGCACCACGCAAAAACCATTGCGACTTGGATGATTGGGCCCAATCCAGACGAGTGCTCGCCAGGTAGTCGCGAAATGGTACGGGAACATTGTTGGGAACCGCAATCGAACTTACTCCCGGAATTAGCCCCTGTGAGGCCAAGGTTGCCAAGGCATTGAACTGGGTCAAACTGGCGGGACTGTAGGCGATGCTTGCGTCCTCGTGGACGTATTCGAATCCAGTGAAAAACCAGAGTTTGTCTTTGATCAGTGGCCCGCCCACCGTTGCGACGTAGTTTTGCCGCGAAAATGGCTGTTTAGGATCGGGCGCCGGATTTTCGATAGGGAATCTGGCATTGAGTGCGGCAGCGCGTTCGTAAAAAGCGGCGTCTCCGTGCCATTGATCGGTACCGCGTTTCGTGGTGATCACGACTGAGCCTGCGGTTGTACGGCCGGTATCGGCTTCCTCCTGGGCGGTACGGACGGAGAATTCCTGGATGGCATCGGGCGAAAAGTTCTGGAGAAAGCCACCAATGTAATCGTCTGAGTTATCGGCTCCATCAACGGAAAGTTCGTTGTTCAAGCCGGAACTTCCTCCGGTTGAGACGGCGGTGATGCGGGCCTTGGTTGGATCGGAGGGCTCGACGGGTTCGGTGCCCGGCGCCAGATATGCGATGTTGGCGAAGCTGCGCGCTGCCAATGGAAGAGTTTCGAGATCTTTGGACATGATCTCGGTGTGGTGAACGGCCGTGGCCGTGTCGATCGGCTGCGTCGTTATAGACGCGGGCTGGGACGTTACCTCAACCCTTTCCTTTACGCCAGGTTTCAGCGTTATCGTAAAGTCGCGAACCGAACTGACGATCAGCTCGACTTGGGCTTCTGCCGCCGCGAAACCGGGAGCACTAACACTGAGGCGGTAATCACCGGGCTGCAGATCGTCAAGACGAAACTCGCCGCGATCGTTGGTTGTAGCCTCGCGTTCGAACCGGGATCCCTCGGGGCGAACCACAACGTTTGCATGCGGAATGCGGGCGTGAGTGGCATCCTGGACGACGCCGCGCAACGAGCCAGTTGGATTCTGCGCAAAAATCGAGAAAGCGCAAAAGCAGCTTACAATTAAGACCGCAATCCTGAAAAAGTTTTTGCTGAAGGGCATCGGGGCGCTCCGAGAAGACAGTACTTCGCCTCGACACCATAGCTATTCTGCGCAACTACTACCATAGATAGTGGATAAACAGGGGTCTTTTAACCCCGGTGGCTTGACAAGCCCAGAGGGGCTGCTAGGATTCCCGTGCAGCCCTGCGATGCTGCGGTTTTATGTTTCGGATTCTGGGACTTCTCAAATCGAAGCGGCAGATCGGCCCGCTGGAAGAGCAAGTGCTGAAGGCACTTTGGCTCAGCGGAAATGCCACGGTTCGAGAATTGTTGGAGAGCCACCAACTCGACGTGGCGTACACCACGCTGATGACGACGCTCGACCGCCTGTACAAGAAGCAACTGCTGGATCGTAAGCTCGAGGGAAAAGCCTTTCGGTACACTCCACGGCTCACGGCGGAAGAGTTTGAAAAGACCGCGACGCAAGACGCGATCCGCGAACTCCTGGCGGCGAACGACCGCACTGCACTTCCGCTCTCCTACTTCGTAGAAGCGATAACCGAACACGACGTCAAACTGCTGGATGAACTCCAGGAACTGCTCGAGCGAAAGCGGCGCGAACTGGAGAATCGGGAGGAAGGTTAATGTTCACCCTGCGTCTCGGCGCTGTGGCACTGTCTGTCCTTCTGATTGGGTACTGTCTGCTGTCGCTCGTAGTTAGCGCCGGCTGGAAGCTCATCGCGAAATGGGGACAATCGACGTCTGCGGCCCGGTCAGCTCGGGTTCTGTTCGCCTGGCGCATGCTGCCCCTGGTGTTGTCACTTTTAGTTACTGCGCTTTATGCGGTCCCGTCGTTTCTCATTTTCGAGCCGGGGCACATCGACGAAAAGCTCGGACCGATGTTGATTGTGCTTTCGGTCGCGGCTTGTGCGTGGCTGTCGATGGCATGCATGCGCGCCTTCGAAGCTCACCAAAATACCGCGCAAATGTTGAGCGACTGGAGGAACGGCAGCACACAGATAAAAGCCGATTGCGGGCTCCCGGTGGTCGTGACGTCCTCATCGGATCCGGTGCTCACCGTGACGGGAGTTTCTCAACCGAGCGTGTTCATCTCAGAAAAAGCGCTAGCTAGTTTAACTGTGAGGGAATTCGAAGCGGCGGTGCGGCATGAGGCCGCGCACGTGCAGCGCTACGACAATCTGAAGAAGCTGCTGCTGCGCTTCGGCGCTTTCCCCTGCATGAAGAAATTGGAGGCAGCGTGGATTGCGAGTTCCGAGATCGCTGCAGATGATGCTGCCATCTCCAACTCTGCCGAAGCACTGGACCTTGCCTCTGCGCTGATCAAGTGCTCGCGGTTTGCAACCTCGCGGACGTCGGGCGCGCTAGGTTCTGCTCTCATCCCCGTCAATGATCATTCTGTGGCGACCCGGATTACCCGATTGTGCGATTGGAGTAACCAGGGTCGAAGCCAGAACAGGGATTATTACGGTCTGCCGCTGGCGGTTACAGCACTGCTTTGCGTGACATTGACGTATGCCCCCCTTCTTCGCACGGTGCACGCGCTCACAGAATGGTTAGTTCGCTAGTTCGCGGGTTTCTGTGCTGACGCGACTCGTGGAATACCTTGCAAATCTTTCGTGATCCGAACGTGCTGCCAACCCCTCAAGAGCTGTTCAATCCCACCCGTAATTGTTCCGCTGATTTCGAAAATGAGCCAGCCCTCGGGTTTCAGAATTGCTTGCGCCTGCGAAATGAGTCTTGAGATCACTTCCAAGCCAGTAGGACCGGCGAAGACGGCATTCCTCGGCTCGAATTTTCTGACCTCGAGTTGCACCTCGTCTTCTTCTGATTCGCCGACGTAAGGCGGATTCGAAACCACGAAATCGAAAGAGGCGGGTTCGAAGCCCTGCAACAAATCGGTTTCGTGGAAATAAATTCGCTGCGCAAGCTGGTGGCGAGCCGCGTTGGCACGAGCAATGTCGAGGGCTGCTGGGGAAATGTCCGCGGCATGGATGATGGCGTTCGGCAGCTCGTTGGCGAGCGCCAGCGCTATGCATCCCGATCCGGTGCCGACGTCAACGATGCGATTAGAAGCCGAAGGGGGCCGGCGTTCACTCAGCGTCAGGACGGTTTCAATCACGTGCTCAGTTTCGGGGCGAGGTATCAGGACAGCGGGCGAGACGATCAGATCCATGCCCCAGAATTCCTGGTGGCCGGTGATATATTGCGCCGGAATTCCCTGCGAGCGCTGGACGATGGTATCGAAATAACGAGCATGTTCGTCGGGGGATAATTCGCGCTCGGGGTGCGCGTAGAGGTACGCGCGATCACAACCGAGAGTGAACAACAGAAGCGTCTCGGCATTGAGGCGCGGCGAGCCCACGTGGCCAGCGGTGAGTTGGTCAATGGCGGCGGTGAGAGCATCTCGCAGGCGCACAATGTATTTCAACACAGAGTTTGGCGGTGAGTCACAGCACGGCGGTTTCGTGGATCAATTTGCCTTCGGCGAAGCGAGACAAGGCGAGGAGAGAAATGTCGATCAGATCAGTTTTGCCGGTCAGGATGAGATCGGACAATATTTTGCCAGTGGCGGGCGCATGCATCACGCCATGTCCGCTGAAACCGTTGGCGAGGAAAAATCCGGGTAGCTCGGGGACTTCGCCAAGGATGGGGTGGTGATCGGGTGTCATCTCGTAAAGACCAGCCCACCCGCGCTTGGGATTGACGGCGAGATTCTCGAAGATGGGAACGCGATCCGCCGCCCGCGTGAGAATCTTTTCTATAAATGTCGGCTCGAAATCGGTTTTGTAGCCGGGAGTTTCTTCCGGATCATTCCAGGCGAGCAGAAATCCGAGAGCCTCCGGACGGAAGTGGAATCCGGTCGACATGTCGATGATCATGGGCGCGGTGTGCGGAAATTGATCGAACGGTTCGGTCGGCACCAGCATGCGCCGCAGCGGCTGAACCGGCAGATCGATTCCTGCCATTTTGGCGATCGCGGCAGCCCAAGCTCCGGCGGCATTCACAACTTTGCGTGTAGCAATCGGGCCGCGATTTGTGATCACTTCCGTTATGCCCTGAGCATCGCAATGGATGCCGGTCACCTCGGTATGCTTCCCCAGCTTGGCCCCATGATCCGCCGCCCACGACATGAATCCGATCATCGCGCTGTAGGGATCGACGAAGCCATCGGTGGAACAAAAGCTGCCGCCGATGATGTCATCGGAGCGCAACTGCGGGAACATGCTGCGAATCTCGTCTGCGGTGATCAGGCGAGCGTGCTTGAGGCCGAGAGCAACTTGTTTTTCGTAATTCGCACGGAGATAAGCGAGATGCTTGTCGGTAGTCGCACAGAAAAGATATCCCTGCGGACGGTAGCCGGCCGGAAAACCGAGTGTCTGGTCAAAGCTGGCATAAAAAGGAATGGAGTAGAGCGACATCTGGATGCTGATGGGCATGGAGAACTGGGCTCGTACGCCACCCATGCTCTTGCCGGTCGATCCTTTGCCCTGGGCCGATTCCCGCTCGATCACCAGAACATCTTTGCATCCCGCTTGCGTGAGGTGGTAGGCAATGCTGGAACCCACAATTCCTCCGCCGATAATGACGACCTCCGCGGTTTGCATGCAGGCGCATTGTAGTGCATGCAGTTTGTAAAAAGATGTGAACCCCAGATCGGGTTTGAAAAGCGGCGCTAGACTAGCGGTGCGCGGCGGCGAACATGAGCACGGTCTGGCAAGATCTTCGTTTCGGACTAAGGGCACTGTGGAAGCACCCAGGTTTCACTTCGATGGCGGTGCTCATGCTGGGCTTGGGCGTCGGGGTGAACACAACCGTGTTCTGTTGGCTGCAGACGAGTGTCCTGCATCCTCTACCCGGCGTCTCCGATTCCTCGCGCGTGAAGGCGCTCATCCAAGCTGACGGTAGCGGCACGCTTTCGTCGCGCGTTAGCTACCCCGATTTCCGCGACCTCGCCGGATTGAAGCAAGTTTTTTCGGGTGTGATTGGCACCTCCCCGGCCGAGGTCATCCTCGGTATCAATGGTCGCAATGAATGGGTCAACGCGCGTGTCGCGACAGCAAGCACCTTCGCCGTTCTGGGCGTCAATCCGGAATACGGGCGCAGTTTTGTGCCGGATGAGGATCAGGGAGAAGGCGGCCATCCGATCATCCTCGTCAGCCATCGCCTCTGGAAGAGCGAATTTGGAGGCAAGGCGAGCGCTGTAGGTTCGGCTGTCCGCCTCAACCAGCAACTCTTCACCGTCGTGGGAGTGTTGCCGCCGGAATTCCACAGTGTAGTTGGAGGCGCGCAGGTCGATGTCTGGGCCCCGCTTTCGATGCACGAGGCGGTGTTGAATTATGGCTCGTATGCCAGCCGCTCGTTTCGCTGGATACAGCCTCTCGCCAGATTGCGGCCGGGAGTGGGTGAGTTACAGGCTGGCGCAGCGCTGGCCACACTTTCGTCGCAATTACAGCAAGCCTATGCCGAAAGCAATCGCGGGGTTCACTTCGAACTATTTCCCCTCTGGAAATCGCCGTTCGCAGGCCAAGCCCAATTTATGCCGGTACTGCGGATCCTGCTTGCTGTCAGCCTGGGAGTGCTGCTGATCGTTGCGGTGAATATTTCCTGCCTGCTCCTGGCGCGCGGTGCGGCGCGCGAGAAAGAAATCGCGGTGCGGGTCGCCATCGGCGCGGGACGCTGGCGCCTAGTCCGGCAAATGCTTACCGAGAGCCTACTGCTGGCCGGTTTCGGTGGATGCCTGGCATGGTGCGTCGCGCTTTTCGGCGTACGCCTGCTGGCCGGCTTCGTGCTGCGCGCCTCTGGCGGATGCGGCTACCCATTCCGACTCGATATCGGCACGCTGGCCTTCCTTCTGCTGCTAACCGCGCTCATTGCCGTTCTGTTTGGTTTGGTTCCAGCTCTGCGCTCCAGCCGCACCGGATTTCTAGAGGGGCTGAAGGCCGGACGCGGCTCCAGTCTTGGGCTTTCCCACCACAGGACGCTGCAGCTGCTGGTCGGCTCCGAGATGGCGATTGCCCTGGTTCTGCTGATTGCGGCCGGACTTTGCCTGCGGGGCTTTGGACGCGCTCGCCACCTTGACCTCGGATTCAACCCGCACGATGTGTTGTACGCCAGACTTAATCTGGTGCCCAACAACTACTCGGCACAACGCGCGCGCGAGTTCGATCAGGCGCTGCGAAGTCGCCTGACAGCGGTTCCGGATATGGCGAACGCTGCCTTCGTCAACACTGCGCCGCTCGGTCCCGGAGGAACGTTCAGCGGTACCGTGGACGTGCCGGGCCACACCGCCGCAGGCAACGAAAATCGCTTGGTATCCTTCATCATCGCATCGCCTGGCTACTTCGACGTCTTGCGCACTCCGATTCTGTCTGGGCGCGATTTCAGCGATGCCGACGATCAAACCCGCTCAAACGTCGCGATCATCAATCAAGTATGGCGCGGCATTATTGGCCGGGACTCGATCCCATCGGCCGGCAATTTCGTATGGCGGTGGGCATCGCGCCGACCGACAGCTTTACCGTGATCGGCGTTACAGCCGATGGTAAATACAATTCGCTCAACGAGCCCGCTACCCCTCTCGTCTACGTCACGTATCTTCAAAGGCCGATTGCATCCCTGTACATGAATCTGATCGTGCGGACACGCGCGCAACCCTTACCCATAGTCGCATCCGTGCGAAACGAAATCCATGCGCTGGATCGGGAAGTTGAACCGGTCTTTTTGGAATCGCTGGAAGATTACATTGAGCCCGCGTTCCTTCCGGTGCGGATCGCGAGTTGGCTGCTGGCCATCCTCGGTTCCGCCGCACTGCTGCTGGCCACGCTTGGACTTTACGGAGTGATGGCCTATGCCGTGGCGAAACGAAGAGGCGAGATCGGCATTCGCATGGCGCTCGGCGCACAGGTGCGCGACATGGCGGTTTTGGTGGTCAAGCAGGGGTTGGGAATGGCGGGATGGGGAGCCATCGCCGGTTTGCTGACGTCGCTGGCACTGACCCAGCTTCTGAGCGGTTTCTTGTACGGCATTAACCCGAGGGACCCGCTTACGTTTGGTGCCGCCGCCCTGGTGCTGATCTTGATCGCATTGCTGGCGTCTTATCTTCCCGCAAGGCATGCGATGCGGGTTGACCCGATGATCGCGATCCGCGAGGAGTAGACCGGTTCGAAATTCCTAACCACAAAGGTCACGAAGTATCACGAAGGGCTCTCCTGTTCGGACTTTCTTCGTGTTACTTCGTGGCCTTGGTGGTGAAATCAGACTGGTTGAAAACCTTTGTGCCTTGAAGCCTGGTTGGGGCTGCCCGTACACTTGAATTGATGCACATGCATCTTGGCCATTCGGCGGGCGAGAGAACTTCCAAGGTGTTAAAGGTTTCGCTTGCCGTCACGCTGGCCTACATTGTGCTCCTCGTGGTGGCCGGGATTCGTTCCCACTCCCTGGCTCTGCTTTCCGAAGCCGGCCACAATCTTACGGATCTGATGGCTTTGCTGCTTTCCTTAGTTGCCGTTTATCTGCATGCCCGGCCCCCTAGCGCAACGAAGACCTACGGATGGCACCGCGCCGGAGTTCTGGCCGCCCTGGTGAATGCCGGATCCCTGGTCGTAGTTTCTTTCTTCATCTTCTACGAGGCGTTCCGGAGGTTGCAGCATCCGGAGCATATCCGGGCCGGGGTGATGATCTGGGTGGCGGCTGCGGGCGTGGTCATGAATGGCGTGATCGCGCTCCTGCTGTATCGTTCCGACCGTGACGTTAACATCCGGAGCGCCCTTCTGCATGAAATCGGGGACACGGTTTCAACCGCGGCGGTGATCGTGGGCGGCTGGGCGATTCTGGCGACGGGCCACTATTGGATTGATTCGACCCTGTCGTTCGGAATCGGAGCCCTGATTCTCTGGTCAGGATTTGGAATTATCCGCGAGACGCTCAACATCTTGCTCGAAGGCACGCCGAGCGGAGTCAAACTGGACCTGGTCGAGAAAGAGATCCGGACAGTCGAGGGCGTGCACGACGTCCACGACCTGCACGTGTGGAGCATCGGGTCGGAAACTCACGCCTTATCGTGCCACATCTCCATCGCAGACATTCCGCCCTCGGTCAGCGAGCGCATTTTGAGGGACGTGAAAGAGAGGTTGCACTCGCAATTTCACATCGATCACACGACCATCCAGTTCGAGCACGTGGTTTGCGAAGTGGCCCACGGATGCCTGATCCCGGTGAGCGAAGAACACGAGCATCGACACAGCCACTGACGTCTACTTACTCTGCTTCTCGAAAATCTCTTTGGCAGTGTGCAGAGTGTCCGCTTCTTCGGGGAGCTTATCGGGACGTAGTCGGACGATTCGTGGGAAACGTAGCGCGTAGCCGCTGTTATGGCGGTCAGAGCGCATCATGTTGTTGAAGGCAACTTCGAGAACGATCTTGGGCTCGACAACCAGCCGCATGCCTTGATCTTCGAGCGTGTGGTCGAGGAACCACTTGGTCATTTCGGCGATCTCGGTATCGGTCAGGCCTGAATAGGCTTTGCCGATGTTAACCAGCTTTTCTCTATCCCGGACGGCGAAAGTATAGTCGCTCAGCACGCCAATGCGCTTACCGTGGCCGTATTCGACCGCAGTGACGACTACGTCGAGCGTGGCTAATTCTCGTTTCAGCTTCAGCCACGATTTCCCGCGGCGACCCGGGGTGTAAGGAGATTCGGGATCTTTGATCATCAAGCCTTCGTTGCCGCGCGCCTGCGCCGCTTCGAAGAGTTGATCCAGTTCCTCCGGAGAACCGGCGCGAAAGACAGGTGCTCGCAACACCTGCGCTGTCGATACCGCTTCGGTCGATTCAAGGGCCAGCACGCCCTGAAGCGCGGCTGATTTCAGGAGCACGGGGTTGCGCTTCGCCGCGAGCAAGCCTTCGAGTGCTCTTGCGCGTTCTCGCAGTGGGCGATCGATGAGCAGATCGCCTCCACAATAGAGAATATCGAAGACGAGATAGGCGACGGGAACGTCCCGCATCAGTTTCGGGCTAACTTTTTTCCGACCGAGTCTCTGCTGGAGCGCGCTAAAAGGAAGCGCACGGCCAGATTTGCCTTGCTCAGCCGACAGGTAACTCCAGGCTACAATTTCGCCGTCGAGAATGGCATCAGAGGGTAATCCGGCCAGGGCTTCCGGCAACTCAGGGAAGGATTCGGTGATTTCATCGCGAGTACGGGAAAAGAGTCGGACTTCGCCGCCGGAGCAATGCGCCTGGGCGCGAATGCCGTCGTATTTGTCTTCGACCAGGGCATTGTCGAAGTAGCTAAGCGCCTCTTCGGCGGATGGCGTGGGACTGGCCAGCATAAAGCCGAGAGGATGAAAAAGGCGCATATGCGCCTCAGAGAGTTTGCCTTCGACGGCAAAACGCAGCGTCTCGCCGATGTCGCCGAGCAGCATGTTAGCTCGCTGGACTTCGCTGAGCGTCGCGCCGTAGGACTTAGCGATGGCTTCTTCGACCAAGCTTTCTTTTAGACCAATGCGAAGGTCGCCAGTCATGATCTTGATGATGTACTTGGCTTCATGCGGGCTGACTTGGGACAGGAGTTCGCGAACGAGAACGCCTTTGGCGGCCGGACCCCGGGCAGCGGCGATCTGGCGAAAGCGGTTCTGGACCTCGGCGACAGTGAGTTCGAGGGCGTCCGTGCCCACGCGATCTGGTAATACTTCGGCGGCGACCGCGCCGACGTCGCCCGATTTGCGGTAAAAGGCGCTGAGCTCGGCTTCGCTTTTGGCCGAGATCTCCTGGATCAATCGCCAGAGCAGCGTGCCCCCCACCTGGAGCGTGGTTTCTTCCCAGACGGGAAAAGGTCGACCGGAGAGAAAGACTGCCGCGACCGATGCCTCTTCCGGCTTGAGCTCCTGAAAGTAGGCAGCTACGATGGCTACTTTCTCCAGCTTCTTGGTTGTAGCAGCGATCTGCTCGCAAGCTTCAGCAAATTTCTTCATAGCATCGCGCAGGCTCTAACCTGCTCTCAACACGTCGGTTATCTCTATCGTAATCTCTCCGGGCTATGCGATACTCTAGGGGAGGTTCTTTGCAGTCGCGGAGATCATCGAATCAGTATGGATTTTTTGCGTACATTGTGGCGTTTCCTAGTGGCGGTACAACTTTTACCGGCGCTGGAGGGGGGCGAGGAGACCCTGGTCGGCGGACAAGCGGTGCTTGAAGGTGTGATGATGCGTTCGCCGCACGCGTGGGCAATTGCATGCCGCAAGCCGTCGGGGGCGGTCTCCATTCATAGCGAGCCGCTCGAACGGCTCTCGGAAAAACACAAGTGGATGGGATGGCCAATCATGCGGGGTGTGATCACGCTGGGCCATGCCATGACGCTGGGATTTCGGGCATTGAAATATTCGGCCAATGTGGCACTTGAAGAGCTGCAGCCTGCCGATAAGCCGAAACCAGAGAAGAAAAAGCTGGAAATCAGCGGCTGGGTGGCGACGGCGAATGTCGTTTTTTCCGTCGGATTTTTCATTTTCATGTACAAGTACCTGCCGCTGGTGGCAGCGACGGAGCTGAAAAAACTTAACCCGGCGCTGGGTGGGCAGATCATGTTCAACCTGGTGGACGGCATAATCAGGCTGCTGCTGTTCCTGCTATTCATCTGGGCGACGTCGCTGTGGCCGGACATCCGGCGGGTTTATCAGTATCACGGAGCGGAACACAAGACGGTGTTCGCCTTTGAGAATGGGGATCCACTGGAGACGGCGGCAGTGCAGAAGTATTCGACGTATCATCCGCGCTGCGGGACGAGTTTCCTGATGACCGTGATGATCATCTCGATCTTGGTGTACATGCTGTTCCCCGTGACGACCTTTTGGGCGCGGTTTGCGCTGCGGATCGCGCTGCTGCCGGTGATCACTGGCGTTTCCTACGAGATCATCCGCTTTGCCGCGAAACACCGGGGTTCACTGTTCGCGCTGATGACCGCGCCGGGTTTGTGGCTGCAGCGGATTACAACGCAGTCGCCGTCCGACCCGCAAGCCGAGTGTGCGATCACGGCACTAGATCAAGCGATGGCGCTCGAAAAAGAGCATGGTGGGGAATTGGTAATTGCTTAGCTCAGTCCTGCGTCGCACGTCCTCCGTCGTTCGCTCATAGATGGTCTTAGTTCGCTGGTCATCTGTCACATACATGAGCGTGACTGAGCACTAAAAGTGCAACAGGAGCTGCTCATGTCGCAATCATCTTTCCGCGACTTGAGAGTCTAGCGGAAAGCTATGGCGTTAGCACTAGCTGTTTACAAAACCACGACCACGTTTCCCAAGCATGAGCTGTATGGTTTAACTCAGCAGATGCGTCGTGCGGCGGTCTCATGCCCAGTAACATTGCTGAAGGAAGGGGCATCATTCTGATAAGGAGTTTGCGCCGTTTCTGTTCCATGCGCGTGCGTTGCTCTGGAATTGCACACGCAACTTCTGATAGCGCTACAGTACTTGTCGGACGTCGACGCTCGACAGCTGATCACAATGGCGGGGGAGTGGGTCGAGCTCTCAGCGGTCTTATCGGTTCATTGCGAGAGGCGCCTGCCTAGGCCAACGACGCAGGACTCAGGACGGCCGAACGAACCGCCGACGGCGTAGGACGAACCACGTATTTCATGTTTGAACGCTTAGACCAAATCGAATCGCGCTATGAAGAGCTGACGCATGCGCTGGCGTCGCCGGAGATCATCAACGACTCGGCGAAGTACCAGAAGACTGCCAAGGCGCATAGCGAAATCACACCGGTGGTGGAGAAGTATCGCGAGTACAAGGACCTGAAGCGCGGCATCGCCGAGAGCCGAGCGATGCTCGCAGACGAGAAAGATCCCGAAATGCGCGCCTACGCGCAGGAAGAGTTGGACAAGCTTGAGGCCAGAGTTGCGGGCGTGGAAGAAGAATTAAAGGTCCTGCTGCTTCCGAAAGACCCGAATGACGAGAAAGACGTAATCCTGGAAATTCGCGCCGGGACCGGCGGAGACGAGGCCACATTGTTTGCAGCCGAACTGTTCCGCATGTACACACGTTACGCCGAGACGCAGCGATGGAAAGTGGAAGTGCTTTCTACGTCGGAATCGGGAGTGGGCGGATTGAAAGAAGTCATTGCCATGATCCAGGGCGATCGCGTGTATTCACGGCTGAAATACGAAAGCGGCGTGCACCGAGTGCAGCGCGTGCCGAAAACCGAACAGCAGGGCCGGGTGCATACCTCTGCCGTGACCGTGGCCGTCCTGCCGGAAGCGGAAGACGTGGACATCAAAATCGATCCGAAAGATTTACGGATCGATACTTTCTGTTCATCCGGTCCGGGCGGACAGTCGGTGAACACGACCTATTCAGCGGTGCGAATCACGCATATTCCGACGAATACCGTAGTTAGCTGCCAGGACGAGAAGTCGCAGATCAAAAACCGCGAAAAGGGCATGCGCGTCTTGCGTTCCCGACTCTATGAAATGGAGATGCAGAAACAGCAGGACGCTCTCGCCAAAGAGCGAAAAGCCATGGTTGGCAGTGGCGATCGCAGCGAGAAGATCCGCACCTACAATTTCCCTCAGAACCGGGTCACCGATCACCGCATCGGGCTCACCATCCATCAGTTGCAGGAAGTGATGGATGGCAAGCTGCAACCGCTAGTCGACGGCCTGGTGACCCACTTCCAAGCCGAGAAGCTGAAAGCCGAAACGGCAGCGACGGTCTGAAGCCAATCCACCACCAAGGCCACGAAGGTGCACGAAGGGTTGTGAGGCGGGATGCCCCCTGTTGACCCGTTGGTTTGAAGTACGAATAATGGAAAAGCCTGGTATCCGCGAAGTGACGAGTGGCAGTTTTCACACTCATGAGGTATCAAAATGAACGACTTCGACCGCAAGTTGGAAGAGGCATCGGCTCGCTTTGGCAAGTCGGTGGGCGAAGTGGCGGGAACCATCGAGAAGGAATCGGTCGAACTGATCAATTATCTGAACGACGAGGTTGTGCCTGCGATGCGCGGCCATTCGACCAAAGCGCTGCGGATCGCGGCCGAGAAACTCACGCGTCTCGCCGATTATATGGAAAGCCACCGCAAATAGGGCCGGCGCGCGCCAGCGTCGTGGTTGTGCTTGTGGCTTTATCGCTCCTCTCCACCGCCTGCGGACACAAGGAAGCGAAGGTTAGCGTTCCTGCGCCGCCGGCGATCAGCGATTCCGAACCTGCCGAGCCGGAGACGAACTCCGAATCTGCAAACGAAACGAAGCAGTCCCCCAAAGAATCCAGCGGCAAACCAGTGATGGTCGAAACCGGTCTGGCTAGCTGGTATGGCGGCCCGTACCACAAGCGCCCGGCCTCGAATGGCGAGATTTATAACAAGAATGCGATGACAGCTGCGCATCGCACGCTGCCGCTGAACTCCGTGGTGCGTGTTACCAATATGAAGACTGGCCGTTCCGCCGTCGTTCGGATCACGGATCGCGGACCCTTTGTGCAAGGGCGAATTCTGGATCTATCCGAGGCGGCGGCGAAGAAAATCGATGTATGGGGCGCGGGCGTAGCGATGGTGCGGATCGAGGTGCTGCACACGCCGGTGCCGCTCAACAGCGGCGGACGATGGGCGGTGCAAATGGGCGCCTTCGAGAAAGAGCACACAGCCGAAAAACTTGCCGATCATCTTTCGCACCGATACCAAACGGCAAAAGTGTTGTCGTTCAGCAGCCCGGTGGGCGATTGGTGGGTCCGAGTGCGGGTGCAGGACGATGATCGAAAGCGGGCTGAGTCAGTCGCCCGGGAAACGCACTTGAACGAAGGAGAAATCTTCCTGGTCCGGCTGGATTGACAGTAGTGGATCAGTTTGAATAAGGAAGCGAGTCAAGCGTGCGAGTTGGACGCAATCTCGCCGAGATTCCTCGTTAGACGAGGGATGACAATCAAATTGAACCGATTGGCAACTTCGTTGCCGATGCAGATCGCTTAACATAACAATCTTTCTTGCAAATCGGGTATAGTTACCTTCTCCCTCACAACAGGTTTAACCCGGGCCCGTGGTACTCGCGAGACCTAAAATCAGCGATTGGAAGCGTCATGACCGATTGTTTGTTTTGCCGGATTATTTCCGGCGAAATCCCATCGAAAAAAGTTTATGAAGACGACCACACGTACGCGTTCGAGGACATCAATCCGCAGGCTCCGACGCACGTGCTGGTCATTCCGAAACAGCATGTTCGCGGATTAAAAGAGGCGCGAGCCGAGGATGCAGAAATCATCGGCCGATGCCATTTGGCGGCGGCGTTCATTGCCCGGGACCGGGAGATCGAGGACGGTTACCGAACGGTGCTGAACATTGGACCGAAAGCGGGACAGTCGGTGTTCCATCTGCATGTGCACCTGTTAGGTGGACGCAGACTGGGATGGCCTCCGGGCTAATCACCGGATACCGCGGGAAATCACGGCTTACTGGATCTGAGCCTGATCTTCTGCAGCGCCGTGACGGCGAAGGAGCTGCGGGAGGTTCTGCGAAAATGCCGAGCGCGGCAACACCATGTCGCAACCAACCTCGTGCGCCTTCTGCTTCAAGTCTCCTTGCACATGCGACAGGAAGCCGATGATTGAGGTCGCCTTCTTGAGCTTGCTTTTGAGCTTGGGGATGAGCGACAGGGGCTTGGCGTTGACGTTATTGAGGTCGAAGATGATCAGCGAAGGCATGCCGTCGCCATTCTGCTGCATCTTGTCGCCAAGATCTTTGTCGTTCTTGACGAACTCCACTTTGACATTCAGCTTGCGCGCGGTTTCCTGAATTTTGGCCTGGAAAAACAGGTCATCGACGAAAGCGAAGATCCGGGAGTTGGCGTTGTCAGTTTGCGGGAGTGGCTCCGGGTCCACCGGGGAGTAGGAAGGCGCGAAGCCGGGGCGCGGCCGTCCTCCTCGCTGTGCTTTGTCGCCGCTCATGGCGGCTCGATAGCTATGGTCCATGGGAGCGGAATAGATTCCGCCATGTTGCTGACGGTCCCGTCCGGGTCCGCCACGGTGAGAGCGACGCCCACGGCGCCTTCTGCCTCTTCCTCCGCCTCCGGAGGAATGTCCGGGTCCAACATTCATATTGTGTTTCTCGTTGTGAATTGTGGTGCAAACCCCAATCTGCCCTACTGTATGGCGCTAAGCCCTGCGCGCGACCGCTTCAAGGTCTCGCATACCCCCTACGCGCGTATACACAGGACGTAGGTAGAAGCCCGATGCGATTGGAACTCATTCCTGAATGATCGTGTCCGTTAAGGCGCCTGGAGCCGATCGGCGCAGAAGGCCCGCTAGGAAGCGTGGCCGCTTGGGAACAAGATCATGGTAATCTGCCGCCAAGAAGAAAGGCAAGTGCTAAGTCACTGTACTTTTACACAGAGGTAACTGGAGGAAGGAGTGTCGAGTTGGCGGTTCACGGGGCGCTGACCTGTTGTCCCCAGCGGACGGCTTCCCAGTAGGTCTCCGCGACTTCACTCTCGCTTAAGCATAAGCGGTGGGCCAGTTCGCTGCTGCCCTTCCACTCCCCGGATTCCTGTGCCAGCATGAGCTGATACAAAGGACGCAAATGGCTTTGTGCGCCGAGTAAGACTCCTCGGGTTTCGTGATCCACGGGCACCGTGTCCAGGATTCGATTCATCGGAATTTCCAGGATGGCATCCATCAAAGAAAGCAGGCCCATGAGGTACAAATCCGAACGGCCGTGTGGAATGCGGGGCGAAAGCAGCTCGCAGAAGCGTGCGCGGACCAAGGCGGAGAGAACGAGTTCGCTGGGCTTATTCTGCCCCGCACCCAAAGTCGCGACCAAGCGAACCCAACGACGGACCTCCCGCTCTCCCAGGATGGCCAGCGCATGTCGTATGGAATGGATCTCATGGCCGAATCCGAACACGGGCGAATTCAGATAGCGGAGGAGACGATAGCAGAGCGACGCCTCGCGCTTGATGACCGCCTCCACCTCACGGACGTCCAGTTCCGGCCTCGCCACAGCCTGCCACATGCGCAGATAGTTGAGCTGATTAGCGGGAATTTCATGCGCGTGTAAAGTTTCCGGGCGGTGGAAGAAATATCCCTGAAAGTAAACGAAGCCGGCGTTTTTTGCGGCGGCAAACTCGTCACGGCTTTCGACTTTCTCGGCCAGCATACGGCGACGATAAGGGCCATAGCGCTTAGCCATGCTTGCCGCCTGGTCGAGTGGAACTAGACGCAAATCGACTTTGATGATATCGGCAAGCTCGACCAGAGCTTCGCGTTGATCGCCAATGACAAAGTCGTCGAGCGCAAGCAAGTATCCGGCTTCCTTCAGCCGCTGACATGCGGCAATGACCAGATCGTCCGCAGGGACACTTTCAAGAATTTCCACGACGGTCTGGGCAGCCGGCAACAGACTTACATAATCTTTCAGAAGCACCTCGCGGGTGCAGTTTATAAATGCCCTTCGACCCGCACAGAGAAAGTCCAAGCCCATCAACATTGAGGTGTTCAAGGTGCTGCGCGATGCGGCGTCGGCATCCGAATGGAGGAAGTAATCATCCACGCCGTTTCGAAACAGCAGCTCATATCCGAAGACTCGTTCTTCGCGGGTCAGAATGGGCTGACGTGCAACGAAGCGCATGCCCGGATTCGGCGCAGGCGGTCGCGCGGATGTGGGAGTAGCCACATTGATTCTATCGACATGGATGGGAGAAAACTTTAGAGGTGTTAATGAGCTGAAGCGGTGTGAGGAGAATGGCGCGTTTTATTCCTCAACCCATTCCACACCACAGGTGTAGCACTTCCAGTTGCTTTTGCGAATGGGTATGGGAAACGAAAGCAGCAGCCACAATCCGTAAGTCCAGAAGCGATTGATTTTTTCGTATCCGATATCAAGGGAGTAGCAGCGGGGACAGCGGGGCTGCACGAAGGGTTCGCCGAATTCTTCTTCGCCGAATTCCGCAGGGATCGGCTCATTCAGGAGGGCCTGGGCTGATTCGAAGTCCTGCTTGCGAACCTGCAAGCGAATGCCTCCAATCGCGTTGGACAGCAGCCAGTCCATACGAACCAGGTTGCCGTCAGCCAACAAGCAGGGAATACCGGCAGACTCCAGCTTTCCTTTGGCGAGAAGAGCTTCCGGAATGTCGCGGAATTGCTGCAAGGTCACCAGAGAAGGCGCCGTAGAGCGCTCCGGAAGCTCGATGCTGCTGAATGGTTCGTACAAGGCTTTTCGATTTTACCGTCTGCCATGCCTGCGCGCGAAGCGGTCACTCCACGGTGAGCGTAATGGTGATCTTGTGAGTGATGGCGGCAGCGCCGCTGGAGGTTGCAGTGATGGTCACCGTGCTGTTGCCGGCGGGAGTGCCCGAAACCGGCGGCGGAGTACTGCTACTTCCTCCACCGCAGCTCGAAATCGAGAGGGTCGAAACACCCAAGAGCGCTACTACAATCATCCATTTTTTCGGCACGTAAGCGCGTTTGCGGCGGCTGGCCGGCAACACCAAGATGCCCATTAGTCCGGGAAGGGCGAAAGCGTACAGAAACTTGTTGCCCAGATTGCGATGGAGTTTCGCCGAGGAACCGGTAGTGGTTACGGTGAGAGTTTCGCTGTTGGCCGAAAGCGATGCAAAGGTGCAACTCGCGCCGGAAGGCAATCCGGAGCAACTGAAGCTCAGACTGCCGCTGAAGCCACCGAGATTGCTAATGGAGATAGCCGTTGCCGCGCTTTGACCGGGGGCAGTTACAACGAGCGTTGTCGGATTCGCGGCGATCGCGAAGTCCGAGACGTTCAGGTTCTGGGCAGCAGATGTTGAGGTAACGAAAGTGGAATCACCGCTGTATTTCGCGGTGATGGCGTAACTCCCTCCCGCAAGCGAAGCAGGATTGTAGATGAAAGTTGCAGTTCCACCGCTCAGCGTTGCGCTTCCCAAGTTGGTTGAGCCGTTTGAAAACGTCACGGTTCCGGTTGCAGTTCCGCTGCCAGATTGCGGCGTCACGGTGGTCGTGAAGGTGACGGAGGCGGAAGCTCCGACCATGACGGAAGCGGGAGCTATCGACAAGGTACTTGTTGTCGGAATTCCGACGGTGAGGTTTTCTGCGGGCGAATTGGAAGCGGTGAAAGTAGAGTCGCCGCCATAGGATGCGGTGAAAGGATAGAGGCCGACCTTGAGTGCACTGGGATCGTAGGTGATCGTCGCGGTGCCGGAATTCAGAGTTGCTGATCCAATCTGAGTTGCGCCTTTGCCAATCCCGTTCATGAACGTCACTGTGCCGGTTGGCGTACCACTTCCCTGAACCGCTGAAAGGGTCGCCGTGAGAGTGACGGAGTTCACGGATCCAGGTACGTTAAATTGATTGGGTATGATGGTGAGCGCTGTGCTGCTACAAGCTTTTCCACTCCACTGACAAACGAGATTGTTGGCGTCTACCGATCCGAGTCCGGTTACGAGGTCGTAGCCGACGGTTGCCTTGTATCCGAAAGTACCGGTACTGGGACAACGCAGAGCGACTGGATCGCTGATAGGCGTTCCGGGCGTACAGGTAACAATATTGCTGCCAGTAGTGATGTCATGGAACACGCCGTTGGACGGAGTTTGGGCCAACTGGTACAGAGTCGAATTGATGTTGCCCAATCCTTTGCCGCCGACGGACTGATTTAGCAAAGTGACGATTCCGGCAAACACCGGAGCCGTCGCCGAGGTGCCTCCGACAATGGTCGGATTGACGCCAACTCCGGAAGCGCAACTTCCGCTGGCGCAGATGATGTAGCCATCGTGGTCCGCCGAGCCGGTCAAAGAAACGTCGGGAACGTCCCGCACTTTGTCGCCCGGCACGCCGGTGCCACTCTGCCACGTGGGCTTTGGAAAACCGCTTTCACATCCGTTGCTTTGACAACTGCTGGCGCCGCCGCCGCTCCCGGCGAGGCTCCCACGTAACGCGCTATCGTTCCAGGAGGTTTCCGGAATATAAGAAATCGCCGAAGCACCGGTCGCGCTGTTGTTAGTGTTCCAATACAAAGTCGGGTTACTGCTATCGGCGCTGAACTCGGTTCCACCGACGCCGGTGGCTTCCGGGCTACTCGCGGGGTAGTTCACGGCCAAGCCTTGAACCGCGACTGTGGCGTTGGGGTCGTCGCAGCCCGCGGCTCCCGTGTCTCCGGAGGAAGTCACAAACGTGATCCCTTCGGTATTGGCTTGTTTCATGACATCTTCATTCGCCGGGAGGAATGAAGCATTCAGAGATTCGCATGCACCATAGCTCATGCTGATCACGGGGGCGAGATTCTGGTCGATCGCATATTGGGCGGCAGCAAATACGCCGTTGGCGGTAGTGGCGGCGGTAATAAACAGAACGGTGGCATTGCGTGCGACAGCACCAGCCCATTCCACGTCCAACTTGGATTCGAGCAAATCCCCGCTGTCGGTTCCGGGATTCGGGCTGCCGGTGACGATGGTTTGCTGGGGATCGTTTTTCTGCAGCCCGAAAACGGAGCGGAAATTGTCGATGTCAGTCAAGCTGCTCGAAATGTCCACCTGGCCCACCACGACGATCTTCATTCCGGTGCCGTCAATGCTTGCGTTATACAGCGGTGTTAGATCGTAGATTGTTGCGATATCGTCGGGGGCAAGGAAGTGGCCGCTGCCGAGGGTGTAGTCGGATTGAAGAACCAGAGGGAAGAAGTCCGTGACAGGGCGCGTTCGAATACCCATGGGCTTAGGAGCGAAATCATTCAAGCCGGAAATGCCCGCAACAATTCCCGACAGGGCTTGCGGGATGGAGATGTCGGTTGCATTCGCGAAATGCTGCTGACCCTGAACGTTGAAGTAGTGGATCTGGGTGTGGAAAGTGTTCTCCACAAAGGCAGCGGGCCCACTGAAGGCGATCCAATTGCGGCCGCGCGCCGTCTGGACGATGGTGAAGCCTTGGGTCTGGAGCCAAAAAGTCAGCTTGTGGATATCAGAGGAGCTCAGGCCGAAGCGATCGGCGTATTGCTCGGGGGTTAGCCATTTGTGGTAATTGAGGGATGCGTGATCCTGCTGCTGTTGCAGGAGCTGCTGTAACTCTGCCCTTTGCGCGGCCGAGGGCTGCAAAGCTATAGTGACGTAAGGCAAGGTTAATGTCGCGGGCACCTCGCCCTGATCGAATTCCTTTCTGGCAGCGGAATGAACCGTGCCTGTCAGGCGAGTGCTGCGGGCAGAGTCGATGCTCGCGGCGATGCGGTCTGGCTGCGCCCAACAGAGCGAGCCGAGCAGTAAAGCGGAAATCATCCCCAACACAGGCTTCATGAGCACTCCGCGACTCGTATGCCGATCCGGCGGACCCGCCTACGGCGCCTGACGATGGCATCAAGGCTACCAGTTCAGAATCACCTGGCACCAGATTACCCCAGCGGCAGAGGCCTGGGATATAGGGCGGAGGCGGGGGAGCGCATTTGAGCGCGAAAAGAGTGGAGAGATCAAATACATTTCAGCTCGGCAATCACCCAAGCGGAGCCGGTAATAAGACAAGTCAGGGCGAACTCGGACCAGTTCAAATGCGCTTCCGGGTGAGCGACCAGGCGCGGGATCCAAACCAGCACGCCAAACAGTGCGAGCATGAGTGTCATCAAACGTAACGCAAGCTGAGCTTGGCGGTTGATGAGAATGGCAATTGCAGCAAGCGCAAACGCGATGGTTGTGAGTACGGCCCAGAACATCTGGTTGGGCGGAATCCAGCGCGGAACCAATTGTGCCGTGAAACGCAAATAAATTACTTGGGCCAAGGTGAATGAAATGGCGCACACGCCGAGGCCGAGGCGTGCCAGTCTGCCGAGCCGGGTTGTTTTGCTGGTCGTTGTGGCGGCATGGAGTGCGATGGAACCGCACAGTAAACAAAACTGTTCGAAGAAGCTATCGTAGGAGTCAAAGGTGGTCGGCGCGGCGATGAGGTTCGAGATGCAGGCGAGCGAGAAGCACAAATACACGAAGCAAAGGACGATCGAGGCCCAGCGTGCCGCGCGGGGGAACTGGATACCGATCCCGCCGGCGATCTGGAGAACCATGAGAGCTTCCCCGATGACCAGGCCAGATGGGAGCTTCCAGATCTGGCTCAGAGTTTGCCAAGCCTCAGGGTCGTGCCACCTCAGCGCAATGACGCCGAAGAGCACCGCTGATGCGCCAAAAATAAGACGGCCGTACAATGCCGTTTTCATATTGAAAAAGTGAGCCTGTGGCCGAAAACCCGAGCACGCCTGAATCTCGACGGTACATTCTAAAATGGAAATGCCTGGCACTATAGGATTCTATTTGAGGCGCTTTGCAGGCCCGTTCGGCGGCTCACCGCCGTTCGGTTGCTCAGGGCAGGCTGAGAGAACATGCGCAGCGGGGCCTGCAGCCGGCATCCCGAGCGCGACGAGGGACCTCGGACCGGTAAGGCGTTAATGTGGAAGATGGTGGGCGCTATAGGATTCGAACCTATGACTTCCACCGTGTGAAGATGGCACTCTACCGCTGAGTTAAGCGCCCCGGAAAAGCTAGTGGATGTCAGAACTTTAGCAGCAGGGCGAACCAGATGACAAGCCGAGCGGGGTGCTTCCGTCTCTACGGGGCTGATCATTTCGCAACGATGCCCAAGGTTTACGCCATGGGCTTCATTCTCATGCCGCTTCGCGCCTGCTGCGTCCGGTATTCTTATACCGGTCACCCCTAGGCTCAGCTCGCCAGCCGGGTGCTTCCCGCAGATCAGCTGGCGTGGTAGCCTTTTTAACGGTAACGACGTTACCCTAACGCAAGCTTCATGGCTCTCAAACCCATCCCGAGCCGGTTACCTGTAAACGATTCACCCGCAAGGGCTTCTGAGCCGGCTTCCGAAACAGGATCGGCGCAACTTTCGGGCCGGACCGGGGTTCATTCCAGTGTGAGCAGCGTTGCCATCGATCGCGGGTTGCTCGCAATGACGAGCACGGCGCCTGGCGCCGGCACGCAGGAGTCTGCGCGGGCAGCCGACACCACCAATGACGCCGAAGTGATGTTGCGCGTCAAGGCTGGAGACGATTCCGCGTTCGGGTACCTGGTTCAGAAATATCGCCGGCCGATGGTGAGCTTCATGTATCGGGCGGCGCGTAACCCGGCCGCAGCCGAGGACCTGGCGCAAGAAGTTTTCCTGCGCGTTTATCGGTCCCGAGCGAATTATGAGCCGAGCGCGAAGTTCAGCACCTGGTTATACCGGATTGCCACGAACCTGGCAGTGAATTACGCGCGTGACACGAGGCACGAACGTCCGGAGAATGTCGTAAACATCGACGAGCAAGATTCGAAAACCGGCTTAGGCGTCGACATCCCGGACAGCTCGCTGACGGCGGAACAAGCGATTTTGCGGCACGAGCGCATGGCGGCGATTCGCCAGCGCGTGCAGGCTTTGCCCGAACGGCAGCGTATGGCGGTGCTGATGCATAAGTACCAGCAGATGGATTACCGCCAGATCGCGCAAGTTTTGAAGTTGAGTGAATCAGCCACGAAGTCCCTGTTATTCCGCGCGTACGAGACGTTGCGGGTGCAGTTAAAAGAGTTTGTATGAAGGTGCGGTTATGAAATGCCATGAAATTAGCGAACTGATGCCGGACTTGGCCGCCGGCTTCAATGCGGCCTCGGCCGAAGTGAACGAGCACTTGAAAGCTTGCGGAGATTGTGCCGCCAAGCTGGAAGAATTCCGCAGCACGATGGCGTTGCTCGAGGAGTGGCAGGCGCCGGAAGTGTCGCCCTATTTCGATACCAAGCTGATGGCGCGGGTGCGCGAGGAAAGCGCGAAGCCCACCGGTTGGATGTACTGGTTGCGCAAGCCCGCCTTAGCGGTTTCGCTGGCGGTGCTCATGGTGATGAGCATTACGCTGTTCCGGACAGATACGGGCCTGCACGTTCGCGGCACGGATGCTGGGCCGGTGGCGATGGCCCCGGCGCCTCCAGGAACCGCAGTGGGGGATTTGCAAGCTTTGGATAAGAACAGCGAGTTGTATTCGGATTTTGAGCTGCTGGATGATTTGACAGTTCAGCAAGACGTGAATGCGAATCCGTAAAAGAAGACTAGTCCACGGGGAACACAGAGGTGTTACAGCTTAAGTCAATCACGGTGCAGTTCGCGCTCGCCGCGATGCTGTTGGTATCGATTGGCGCCGCGCCAGCCTGGGCGCAAAACCGGCATGAAGGCCCCCACCCGAAGAATGAGGGTCATGCGCAAAACCAAGGGCATCCTCAAGGCGGCCAGGGCCACGTTGGAGAGTGGCTGCGCCAACACCGCGGCCTGTCTCCGGAACAGCAGAGAAAAGCACTGGAGAGCGATCCGCGATTCCGCGGGCTTCCGCCGCAACGGCAGGAAGCGCTCCGCAATCAGCTACAACGCTTTAGCAACATGCCCCAGCAGCAGCAGGACCGCATGCTGAACCGCATGGAAACCTGGGAGCACTTGACTCCTGACCAAAAGCAACAGGCGCGACAACTGCATGAACAGATGCAGCAGCTTCCGCCCGAGCGCCGGCAGGCGATCCGAAATGCGGTTGAAGCGCTGCGGGCCATGCCTCCCGATGCACGCCAAAAGGCGATCGAATCCGACGCTTATAAGGGCCGGTTCAATCCACAAGAACGGGAGATGTTGGGCAATGCCTCCCGGCTGCCACTGGCACCCGCCGAGCCGAACGAACAGGCACCCAACGAACAAGGGCCGGAACTGTAAGAGTTTCCTTATCCATCCGCACGCGATCCCGTCTTCGAAATTCGAGCCTCGCCAAGCGTAAGATCGTCGCATGCCCACGAAAGCCGTCGAGTTGGCGAAAGTGGTTGTATCCCGCAAGGGAGCTGATCGGCTAAAAAGCGGGCATGTCTGGGTTTATCGATCAGACATCGTCTCGGCGGACGGTACTCAGCCAGGGTCGTTGGTCGCTGTCAAAGACGAGCGCGGCAGGTTTTTGGGCACGGCCCTGTATAGCAGCGCATCGCAGATTGCGATCCGTTTGCTGTCGCGTGAAATCGTGCCGGATTTCGATTCGCTGTTGCGCGAGCGTTTGCAACAGGCAATTGCCTACCGGGAACGAGTAGTCGAGAACAGTGACGCTTACCGGCTGGTTTTCGGCGAAGCAGATTTTCTGCCAGGCCTCATCGTCGATCGATATAACGACATCTTTTCCTTGCAGGTCCTCACCCAGGCGATGGATGCGGACCCAGTGCGCCAGACCCTCCAGGAGCAGCTCACTGCCCTTCAACCGGTGTCGATTGTGGAGCGGGTCGATGCCCATATTCGCGAACTTGAACAGCTGCCGGCGCGCTCGTCCGGTCTGCTTTACGGCGAAAAGACGGGCACGATTTTCAGCATGAACGGCGTGAAATTTCATTTCGACGCCTTGCAGGGGCAAAAGACGGGTGCGTTTCTCGATCAGAGGGAAAACTATGCAGCGGCGGCGGCTTACGCGCGTGGTGAAGCACTGGACGTGTTCTGCTACCAGGGAGGATTCGCGCTACATCTGGCAGCGCGTTGTTCGAGGGTCACGGGAGTGGACAGCTCGCGGCCGGCGTTGGAAATAGCGGAAAAGAACGCGGGGCTCAATGGCCGGGAGATGGACTGGATTGAGGCGAATGCGTTCGATCTGCTGCGCGATTACGCGGCAGCCGGCCAGCAATACGACGTGATCGTTCTGGATCCGCCTGCATTTGCTAAAACCAAGCGGGATGTGCCGACTGCGATGCGCGGGTACAAGGAGCTGAATTTGCGGGCGCTGAAGATGCTTCGACCGGGAGGAATCCTTGTGACCTGCTCGTGTTCTTATCACGTTTCCTCCCGCGACCTGCTGGACGCGATTGCGGAAGCAGGCCTGGATGTCCACAAGAATCTGCGTCTGCTGGAAAACCGCGGCCAGTCAAACGACCATCCGATCTTGTTAAGAGTGCCAGAAACAGCCTATCTGAAGTGCATGATTGTGCATGTAAGTGACTGATATTGAATGCACAAAACTATGTTGACAACAATACGCTCATATTTTATGCTTCTTTCATACTAAGTAAGGCGTCCAATCAGTTGGGAGAAGCCTTAACCCAAGATTTCTAGAAGGAGGATTTAGCAATGACAGTACTGACCCGTTGGGATCCTTTCCGTGAGTTCAACACCCTGCAAGATCGTATGAACCGGTTATTTCATGACTCGTACGGCGAGGGCCGGGAAGAAGCTCTCACGACCGGCGCGTTTGCTCCGCCGGTTGATGTTTATGAAGACGAGCACAACGTGACGCTCAAGATCGAAGTGCCGGGAATTGATGAGAAAGATATCGATGTACGCATCGAAAACAACACTCTCACGGTTCACGGCGAGCGTAAATTCGAAAAGGAAGAGAAAGAAGAGAACTACCGCCGCGTGGAGCGGCAGTATGGCAGCTTCACTCGCACCTTTACTCTGCCTAACACCGTCGACACCGAGAACGTCCAGGCGAACTACGACAAGGGCGTTCTGAAGATCAAGCTGGCCAAGAAAGCCGAAGCCAAGCCGAAGCAGATCAAGGTGAACGTCGGCAGTGAGCGCACGCTGGAAGGCAAAGGGGCCAGGAGCGTCGCGTAAGCTGAGTCACATAGGACGGGCAACTTGCCCGTCGAGAACGCGAGGGGAGGCGGCAGAGGTGAACGCCTCCCTTTTATTTTGTGATTGTGCAATTTGGTAATTTTGTAATTTGAACTGGTTTTTCAGATTACAGATTGCCCAATTGCAAAATTATCGATTGGAGTTCTTATGGCAATTCGATGGGATAAATTTACGGTTAAGGCGCAAGAAGCGGTTCAGCGTGCGAATGAGCTGGCCACCGAGCACGGCAATCCGGAGCTGATGCCGCTGCACATATTGGCTGCGCTGGTGGAAGACAAGGAAGGAATCGTTCCCCCGGTCTTGGAGAAGATAGGAGCGGGGCCACAGGCTATTCTGAACGAGGTCTACCAGGGCATTGACAGTCTGCCGAAGGTGTCCGGCGGGGCGGCGCAGGCTACGCTGTCGCAAGCCGCCAACCAGCTTCTCGAGCGCGCTTTCAAACAAGCCGACAATCTGAAGGATGAATACGTTTCGACTGAGCACTTGTTGCTCGCTTTGACGGAAACGAAACGCGATCCCGCACAGGAGATCCTTGCCCGCCAGGGAGCGACGTATGATGCGATCCTCAAAGCGCTGACCTCGGTTCGTGGTTCTCAGCGGGTTACTGATCAGAATCCGGAAGCGAAATATCAGGCCCTGGAACGCTATGCCCGCGATCTGACTGAGCAAGCCCGGCGCGGCAAGCTCGATCCGGTGATCGGTCGCGATGAAGAGATTCGTCGCGTGGTGCAGGTGCTATCGCGGCGGACGAAAAATAACCCTGTGCTCATCGGTGAGCCGGGCGTAGGCAAAACCGCCATCGTGGAAGGCCTGGCGCAGAGGATTATCTCCGGCGATGTGCCGGAAGTATTGAAGAACAAGCGCGTAGTGGCCCTGGATTTGGGCGCAATGCTTGCGGGCGCGAAATATCGCGGGGAATTTGAAGACCGCCTCAAGGCGGTGCTCAAAGAGATTGAAGATTCGCAAGGCAAGATCATCCTGTTTATTGACGAACTGCACACGTTGGTAGGCGCTGGCGCGGCCGAAGGGGCAATCGATGCTTCCAACATGTTGAAGCCGGCACTGGCTCGAGGAGAATTGCGTGCGATCGGCGCGACTACGCTGAATGAATATCGCAAGCACATTGAAAAAGATGCCGCTCTGGAGCGACGTTTCCAGATCGTGTATGTGGGAGAACCGAATGTCGAAGACACCATCGCGATTCTGCGGGGATTGAAAGAGCGGTACGAGGTGCATCATGGCGTGCGGATTAAGGATTCGGCGATCGTTGCCGCCGCGACGTTATCGCACCGGTATATCGCCGACCGATTTTTGCCAGACAAAGCCATTGACCTGATCGACGAAGCTGCGGCGTCCCTGCGCATTCAGATTGATTCCATGCCGACCGATATCGACCAGCTCGAGCGCCGGGCTACGCAGTTGGAGATCGAAAAGCAGGCGCTCAAGAAAGAGGACGATCCGAATTCGAAAGAGCGGCTGCAGGCCATCGATAAGGAATTGGCCGAGATCCGCGAGCGCTCTAATGCTTTGAAAGCCAAGTGGAAGAAGGAAAAGGACGCGATCGCGCAGACCCGCGCGCTGAAAGAGAAGCTCGAACAGCTCAAGATCGAGGAGCAAGCCGAGGAGCGCAAAGGAAACCTGCAGCGGGTTGCCGAAATTCGCTACGGCCTGATTCGGCAGACGGAGGAGCAACTCAAGAAACTTACTGCCGAACTGGAAAAGGGCACCACGCAGCGGATGCTCAAAGAAGAAGTGGACGAAGAAGATGTCGCCCGCATTGTGTCCAAATGGACCGGAATTCCGGTTTCCAAGATGCTCGAGGGCGAGGTCAAGAAGCTGGTCAATATGGAAGATCGGCTGCGGCAGCGCGTGGTCGGGCAGGATACCGCGTTGGAGCGGGTTTCAAACGCAATCCGGCGTTCGCGGGCCGGACTAAGCGATCCCAAACGGCCGATAGGGTCATTCATCTTCCTGGGACCAACCGGTGTAGGCAAAACCGAACTGGCACGAGCCTTGGCCGAATTCCTTTTTGACGATGAGCATTCTCTGGTTCGCATCGATATGTCGGAGTACATGGAGAAGCATGCGGTCTCGCGGCTGATTGGCGCACCTCCGGGATACGTGGGATACGAAGAAGGCGGGCAGTTGACCGAGCAGGTGCGACGTCGTCCGTATGCGGTGATTCTATTCGACGAAATTGAAAAAGCGCATCCGGATGTATTCAACATCCTGCTGCAGATCATGGATGACGGCCGGCTGACCGATGGTCAGGGTCGAACGGTCGACTTCCGCAATACCGTAATCATCATGACGTCAAATATCGGCTCATCCTATTTGCAGGCCGATAAAATGCGCACGGCCGATGAGTTTGCCGAGGCCACCAAGCTGGTCATGGAAGCTCTTCACGGCAATTTCAAACCGGAGTTCCTGAACCGGGTGGACGACATCATTGTGTTCAGCCCGCTGGGAAGAGAACAGTTGGTGAAGATCATCGAACTACGGCTGGAAGACGTCCGGCGGCTGTTGGCGGAGCGCAAGATTTCGCTGGAGCTGACGGATGCGGCTCGCGAGTTGCTGTTCACGGAAGGCTTCGATCCGAACTTCGGAGCTCGCCCTCTGAAACGCGCGATTCAAAAGCTGGTGCAGGATCCCCTGGCGATGAAGATCCTGGATGGCGAGGTCCTGCATGGCGACCACGTGATCGTCGATGCGGACAAGCGCGCCGGCAAGATGACATTCGAAGTCAGCCGGCATGAGACCGCGAAAGAACCGGCGAAAGCGCGCAAATAAGCCCAGGCAAGGACGTCTCGTCCGGGCTATCGGCGGACGAGGACGTCCGCCGCTCCGATCATTTCGAGAGTGTAGCGAGAGCTTGGCGGAACATAGTATCGAATGTTCCGCCATTTTTTGTTGCGCTGACCGCTTTCTCTGCCGCTGCTCTCTGATAGCCCAAATTAACGAGAGCGGAGAGCACGTCTTCCTGTACGTCAGTCATGGTTGGGTTTGTAGGAGCTTCGGCCGAGGCGGCGGGCAGCTTGTCACGAAGTTCTAATACCATGCGCTCAGCGGTCTTGCGGCCAATACCGGGAATACGTGTCAACTTTGCGACGTCATTGCCGCGGATCGCGGCTGTCATTTCATCGGCAGCCATTCCGCTCAAGATAGTGATCGCCAGCTTCGGGCCGATCCCACTGACACTGATCAATTTCTCAAAAAGCAGTTTCTCGGCGGTTCTGAGAAATCCATAAAGCGCAAGTGTATCTTCCCGCACATGAGTGTGGACATGCAGGGCGACTTCGTTTCCTGGCGCAGGCAACTCCGAGAAAGTCGGTACGCTGATGGTGAGCTCATACCCGACGCCGCCGGTTTCGACGATGGCCTGGTTGGGATGCTTGGAAAGTAGTCGTCCGCGAAGATGGGCAATCATGCGGGATTGTTAAAACAACGAACTCTGGCGCCGATTCGGCGTGATTCCGAAATGCTCGTACGCAAGCTGGGTCGCGACGCGCCCTCGCGGCGTGCGATTCAAGAATCCGATCTGCATCAGGAAGGGTTCGTAGATCTCTTCGATCGCGTCAGGCTCTTCCGCCAAAACTGCGGCTAAGGTGTTCACTCCGACCGGACCACCCTGGTATTTTTCGATGATGGTCAGCAGCAGCTTGCGGTCGACCTCGTCAAAGCCATACTGATCGACCTCGAGCATCTGCAGTGCAGCCCGCGCCGTTGCCAGATCGATTTTGCCTGCACCTCTCACCTGCGCATAATCCCGGACCCGTCTCAGCAGCCGATTGGCAATTCTAGGCGTCCCCCTTGATCGGCGCGCCAGTTCCAACGCTCCCTCGCCATCGATTTCCACCGCCAGGATCTCCGCCGAGCGCTCGATGATGATGTGCAGATCCTCATGGCTGTAGAACTCCAGCCGCAGCACGATGCCGAAGCGTGATCGTAATGGCGACGAAATCAATCCCGCGCGAGTGGTTGCGCCGACAAAGGTGAAAGGCTTGATTTCGAGCGTGTGTGTACGTGCCGCGGGGCCTTGCCCAATGATGATGTCCAGCTTGTAGTCTTCCAGAGCAGGATAAAGAATCTCTTCCAGTGCAGGCTGCATGCGGTGAACTTCGTCAATGAACAGAACCTGCTTCTCGCGGATATTGGTGAGGATCGCGGTCAGGTCGCCCTTGATCTGCAACAGGGGCGCGGCCGTAGGCTGAAAATAGACTCCCAACTCGTTGGCAATGATGTTGGCCAAAGTCGTCTTGCCCAGTCCCGGCGGACCGTAGAGCAGCACATGGTCCAAGGCATCGCCTCGAGAGCGGGCGGCTTCGATGGCGACAGCGAGGTTCTCTTTGACCTTGCCTTGACCGATGAATTCCGCCAGCCGCTGTGGTCGCAGCTTCAACTCAAAAGAGGAGTCGTCTTCGACCGGCGCAGCCGAGACTAGACGTTCGCGATCCTGCGGAATCTTGGGAGTATTCCTGACCGTAGCCACTGCTCGGATACTAGCAGTTCTCAGTTCTCAGTTGCCAGATGTTAGTTACTCTTCTTCTTCGGCTTCTCCGGCACGAGCAGCTTTGGCTTTCTCGATGATTTTTTCCTGCAGCTGCGACGGCACGACATCGTAATGGTGCATTTCCATGTTGAAGCTTCCACGGCCCTGGGTCATGGAGGTCAGATCGGCGCCATAAGTCAACATTTCTGCCATCGGCACTTCGGATCTGACCAATGTGTTACCGCCTTTGTTGTCCATACCCTGAATGCGTCCGCGGCGGCTGTTGAGATCGCCCATGATTGAGCCGGCAAATTCATCGGGAACCGTGATTTCTACGGACATGATGGGCTCGAGCAAAGTGGGCTTGGCCACTTCCATGGCTTTCTTGAAAGCAATCCGACCAGCCATCTGGAAAGAGAGGTCGTTGGAATCGACATCGTGATAAGAGCCGTCGTAGAGGATCACTCTGAAATCGACGACAGGATAACCTGCCAGATATCCGCGTGCGGCGGCCGTCTTGATTCCTTTTTCGACTGCCGGGATAAAGTTTTTGGGAATGGCGCCACCAAAGATGTCGTTCACAAACTCGAACTCTCCGCCTCGAGGCAGCGGCTCCATTTTGATTTTGCAATCGCCGTACTGGCCGTGTCCGCCGGTTTGCTTCTTGTGCCGCCCCTGAACGTCGGCCTTGCCGCGAATAGTTTCGCGATAAGGAACTTTCGGGGCTTTTAGAACAACCTCGGCATGGTAGCGCTTCTTCATTTTGGCGACCACCACTTCAATGTGCTGCTGTCCGGTTCCGGCGATCAGGAATTCTTTGGTTTGCGGATCGCGGAAGAAACGCAGCATCGCATCTTCTTCCATCAGCTTGTGGATGCTCGGGCCGAGCTTGTCTTCATCAGCGCGGCTCTTGGGCTCAATGGCGAAGGTGATCGCAGGTTCGGGCAGATGGACCTTGGGATACTGAATGGGGGCGGACTTGTCGCCGAGGGTGTCACCAGTAAGCGTGTCTTTGAGCTTGGAAACGGCGCCGATATCGCCCGCGTGAAGCTCGTTCACTGGCACAGCCGTTTTGCCCTGCATGATCGAGATGTGAGACAGCTTCTCTGCGGAACCGCGGGTAAAATTCTGGACGCCTGCATCGTTTTTCAAAACTCCGGAGAAGACTTTGAAGTAGGAAATGCGTCCGGCGAAGACGTCGTTGACTGTCTTGAAGACGTAAAGAGAGAGGGGATCGGAATCAGCTTCGTGCCGACGTGGCGGCTCGCCGTTGCCTGCTGCGGCAACTTCGCCTTGCACCCATTCGTGTTCCGAGGGCGCCGGCGTGTAGTCGGTGATGAAGTCCATGAGGCGATCCGCGCCGACATTCCCGAGACCTGAGCCGAAAATAACCGGGAAGATTTTGTCCTCGCGAATGGCATTGTGAAGCGCCGGAACGAGATGTTCTTCGGGAATGGTTCCCTTCTCGAAGAATTCTTCCATCAAGGCATCGTTGCCCTCGGCGATCATTTCGACCAGCTTTTCGTGAGCCTCCTGAGCCCGAGCCTTGAGGTTTTCTGGGATAGGACCCTCCTTGCCTTTGCCATTCCCGCCCAGATCGTAGGTATAGGCCTTCATGCTCACCAGATCGACGACGCCGCTGAAGCTTTTTTCACTGCCAATCGGCAATTCCAAAGGAATTACTGTTCGCCCGAAAGCGTTTGTCAGAGATTCCAAAACCCGGTTGACGTCGGCGCGCTCGCGATCCATGCGGCTGGCGAGGATGACTCGCGGCGTGTTGAACTCTTCGCAATAATTCCAGACGCGCTCGGTCACGACTTCGACGCCGGCAACGCCATCGACCACCACAAGAGCCGCGTCCACGACCGGGAGCACCATCTTGGCCTCGTGGACGAACATGTTGAAACCGGGGGTGTCGATCAGATTGATCTTGGTTTTGCCCCACTCGACATAGGCGGTGGCAGCAGAAATCGACATCTGGCGGGCGATCTCTTCTTCGTCGTAATCGGTGGTGGCGGAGCCGTCATCAACGCGTCCCAGCCGCTGGCTAGCGCCGGCGGTGTACAGCATGGCTGAGATCATGGAGGTTTTTCCAGCTTTCCCGTGCCCCACCAGGGCCACATTCCGAATATTTGCGCCTTCGTAGACTTTCACGGAGTTACTCCTTCAATGAACACTGCTTCGACCGTGGGCGGAACTATACGTCCGCCCTACGGGAACAGGATCTGCGGATCTTTCACTACGGCGGGCCCTAAAAGACTGAGAAAGAGGGCTTCCTATAGGCCGACTGCGAACGACCTGCCGAAACTTAGGATGCTAACACAGCGTAAAATCGCGGCTCAACTCAGGTTGGAGCGGCGGAATGACCTATGAACACAAATCGGACAGGCCACAGAGGTCTGTTGGGCTTTGGTCTGGTTAGAATAGCTCGACCGCAACAGTTCAGCGATAGTGTGCATCTTCTATCTTGGAACAGAAGGATGGCTATGTTCCCACAACTGGCACGATTCACCGATCTCGGACTTCTGCTCTTGCGCATGATGGTGGCCTTGGTGTTTGTAACCAGCGGCTGGAGTCATGTCGCCAGGGCCGAGGAGCGAAGCAAAAGCATCGGGATGAGCAAGGGATTTACAGTTTTCCTGGGCTTGGCAGAAGTTGCGGGCGGGTTGGGGGTTGCCTTTGGTGTTTTTCCTCAACTGGCCGCAATCGGCTTAATTCTGATAATGCTGGGAGCGATTCAGAAGAAGATTTTCGTGTGGCATACGGGTTTCTGGGGAGAAAAGACTTACGGCTGGCACTACGATTTGATGTTCATCATCATGATGCTAGTGATTCTGTTTACCGATGGTGGCCGCTGGGTTTTGTTCGGGTAAGTTCTCAAGCACCCTTCTGCACTGGAGTGCGATGGCCCGTTCGCCGAGTACGTGTACGGGTCAGGTTCGATAGTTCCAGATGCTTGGCCGATTTCCAGAGCCGCTCCAGATCATAGAAGCGGCGCGATTTTTCGGAAAAGATGTGCACCACGAAATCCACGTAGTCGAGTAGAACCCATTCAGCTTGCTTGTAACCTTCGACGTGCGTGGGGGCCATGCCGGATTTCTTGAGGCGCTGCTCCACTTCGTCGGAAATGGCCTGGATTTGACGCGGGTTCGTACCGCTGCAGACGACGAAATAATCCGTGAATGCTCCTGAACCCTTTTCTAACTCCAGAATGGAGATCTCTTCTGCCTTCTTCTCCTGGCAGGCGCTGATCGCTTCTGCGACTTGTCGCTTAACGTCGTTTTTCTTCATGAATCGGAGGACCAGCCCCCTAATCACTGGCCTGAGTCATTGTAACTGGCGGGCGGCGTGTCTGCTTACTTGCGATACAGATCCAGTTTCTTGATGTACTCGGCAACCGCCGGATCGACCAGCTTGGTCAGAGATCGCTTGGCCGAGACGGCCTCTCGGATCGCCGTTGCCGAAATGTTCTGATGCACATTCTCCAAAAGGTGGATTGTTACTCCGGGCAGCACCAAATCCCCTTTTGCGGGCTGTTTTGAGAATGGCCGGGTAATTTCGTCCCGAGGCCGCAGGCTTTCGGGTAGCGCCTGCGCCACATCAGCCAATGAGTAGCCGGGGCGGCTGGCTACGATGAACTCACATTCGCGCAACAGCGCTTCCGCCTGGTGCCATTTTGCGATGTCCTTGAACGCGTCAATTCCGATGAGAAAGAAAAGCCGGTCGGCTTTCTTGAGAGTCGGTTTCAAACGATGAATGGTGTCGATGGTGTAATTAGGCCGGGGCAGTGAAGAGCGTTTCTTGCCGGTTGCGGGTGATGAATCGCCCGCAGGGGCTTCCAAGAGAGATGGGAAAAATGATTTCTCTCCCATCGTTGCCAGCACAACCATGGCATAGCGATCCGGATAGGACGCCAGCGGCTGTGTCTTTTTATGGGGTGGAACGCTGGCCGGAACGAAACAAATGCGCCCCAGCGAGAAGCGCTCCATAGCCGCGCGACCCAGAGCGGTGTGGCCGCGATGGATGGGATCGAACGTGCCACCAAATAAAGCAATGTTCATAGGTTCGCAATCAGCTCATTTGGCGAGAGGATTGCGAATTTTGGTTCGCTTTTTGTAAATTCAAGAAAATTCACGCTGTAAAGAGCTGCTTTGTTATACATTCACACCACGCCTTCGTCCTGATGGGCATGTCCTACCGGTCAGTGCCCACCCAGCAACCAATTGCCTGAACTCCCGTAATTCGCGGAGTTCGGTTGTGGGAAATAGATTGGAATTGTATGCGGCTCCCCCTGCTCCGCACACGCTATATTTCTCCATCCCGGGCTCCCGTGCTGCGGTACGGGGTCGCCATACTCAGCGTCATTCTTGCTTTGTTCCCCGCACTGATGCTTTCCGATGTCGTGGAAAGCCGGCTGTTGGTTTTTGCCGTGGCCATTATGGTCAGTGCGTGGTACGGCGGGTGGAAACCGGGGCTGGTTGCGACGTCGTTTGCGTTAACCGTAAGCGCATATTTTTCGCTGGCAGGCGGACATTCCCCCGCCGAATACCGCAAAGCCATCATACATCTCATTCTGTTTGTTTTCGTTGCGTTACTGATTTGCTGGTTTAATGCCGCATTGCGTTCTGCACAAGAAGGTCTGCGGCGATCAGAAGTGAATTTCCGCTCATTGGTGACGAACGCCCCGTACGGGATCTGCCGCTGCGACGCGGCGGGGGTGCTGCTGAATGCGAATCCGGCTCTGGTAAGCATGTTGGGCTATCAGTCGGCATCCGAACTGGTGGGCAGGAGCTTGCCGACGATTTACGCGGATTCGCAGCAGTGGTTTACGGCCGCGGATTATTTCCGGTCCTCGCAACGCTTCACTGGATTGAGTGCTAACTGGTTGCGGAAAGATGGCGGCTCCATCGTGGTGCGTTTGTCAGGACGCACTATTCACGACGAAAACAAAACCACCTTCCTGGAAATTTTTGCAGAAGATATCACCGAGCGCCGCCTGCTGGAACAGCAACTTCGCCAGGCGCAGAAGATGGAAGCTGTGGGACGCCTGGCTGGTGGCATTGCGCACGACTTTAACAACCTGCTGATGGTGATCTCGGGATACTGCGAATTCCTGCTAGAACGGATAGGCCCGGATCCGGGAGTACGAGGGCCGGCGCAGGAGATCGCCAAAGCTGCGAAACGGGCGACCTCGTTGACGGTTCAGTTGCTGGCGTTCAGCCGCAAGCAGATGCTTGCGCCAAAGCTGCTCGATCTGAATGGCGTCGTGACAGAAAACCTCAAGCTGCTCACGCGCCTGATTGGAGAAGACATTGACTTGGTGATGATCCCAGGAGGCGAGTTGGGGCTGGTGAAAGCGGACCCGAACCAGATCGAGCAAGTCATCATGAATCTTGCAGTGAATGCTCGCGATGCCATGCCTCATGGCGGACATCTTGTAATTGAATCAGCGAACGTGCGACTCGACGAGAGCTTTGCCCGAACGCATGCCGGAGTCGAACCGGGCGAATACGTGATGGTCGCCGTGAGTGACACGGGAATGGGAATGGATGCTGATACTCAAACTCATATTTTTGAGCCGTTCTTCACCACAAAGGGTCCGAAGGGCACCGGCCTGGGTCTGTCCACGGTCTATGGGATTGTGAAGCAGAGCGGTGGCTACATCACGGTTTCTAGCGAACCGAACAAGGGTACGACATTCAAAGTTTATTTGCCGCGCGTTAGCGCGGCTGGAGAAACTCTCGCACCTCAGCCTCCGGTTGCAGTGTCCGACACGCAACAGGGGCAGGAGACGATCTTGCTAGTGGAAGACGAAAGCACGGTGCGGGAACTGACTCAACAGTATTTGCAGGCGCAGGGTTATACAGTCTTCGAAGCGGCGGATCCGAATATTGCGATGCAGATTTCGAATGCTCACTCGGGCCCGATTCACCTGCTGCTGACGGATGTGATTATGCCGGTCATGAATGGGCATGAGTTGGCGCAACGAATTACTGAAGGTCGGTCAGAGACTCGCGTTCTGTACATGTCTGGCTACACAGAAAACGCGATTGGCCACAACGGCACACTGGATGCGGGAATTAATCTGCTGCAAAAACCGTTCACGCTGCCTACGCTCAGGGCACGCGTGCGCCAGACACTCGATGCACCACAACCACAGGAGGCGGCCATGGCTGCCATAGCAAGTCAATCTGCGCAGGGGAAGGGAAAACCGTCGCCATTTCGCGCACAGCGTTTCAATCTCAACTTGCCGTTGAAATACCGGCAGGTCGGGCAGAGCGCCTGGCATACGGGAACAACAGAAAACATCAGCCGCTCAGGACTGCTATTCCGGGCGGAGGAACTGATCTCGCCCACTTCTCAACTAGAAATCAGTCTGGTTTTGCCGGCGGAGATTGCTGGATTGGCATCGGCTGAGGTGATGTGCCGTGGCGAGATCGTGCGGGCCATCGCGCCGGAAGGCAGATCACTGAATCCGGCGTTAGCCGCGAAGATCCTGCAATACAGATTTCAGCATGGAAGGCTCGCAGAGGCCTGAAGAGCGGGAGTTAGAGCTAGCAAGCTAGGAGCTAGGAGCAGGCTCAGGCATGGAGCGGACCTGTTCGATCTTGTCGGCCATCGCGTATTTCAGTTCGTCAACGCCTTTACCAGTCACGGCAGAAATTGGGAACAGTTCCAGATTCTGTTTTTTGCAGTAGCGCTTCAGCTTCGCAAGCTTGTCTTTATTGGCGACGTCGATCTTGGAAGCGACCATAATCATGGGCTTCTGCTCAAGCTTTGCGCCGAAACTGCCAAGTTCACCCATGATGACTTCGACATCTTTGACCGGATCCGGACGGCCGCTCGCGTCCGATATATCGACCAAGTGTACGAGCAAGCGAGTGCGTTCGATATGACGCAGGAACTGCGTGCCTAGACCGGCGCCCTCATGCGCCCCCTCGATCAAGCCGGGAATATCAGCTACGACAAAGCTACGGTCGTCGGGAGGTTGTCCGACCACCACGACTCCGAGATTAGGCTGCAAGGTCGTGAAGGGATAATCGGCGATTTTCGGCCGGGCTGCGGAGATGCGGGAAATTAATGTGGACTTGCCAACATTCGGATACCCGACTAGCCCGACATCGGCCAGTAACTTCAACTCGAGGCGCAAGGTGCGTTCTTCGCCGGGGCGACCCTCTTCGTGCTCGCGAGGGGCCTGATGGGTGGATGTCGCAAATTGAGCGTTGCCGCGACCGCCGCGGCCTCCCCGGGCGATGATGATGCGTTCATCGGCGTGGGAGAAATCGTGCACCTTCTCGCCTGTTTCGGAGTCGAAGACGAGGGTTCCGACGGGAACTTTCAGGATTACATCTTCTCCTTCGCGGCCGGTTTTGTTCGAGCCCTCCCCATGGCGTCCGCGCTGCGCCTTGTATTCCGGATTAAAACGAAAGTGAACCAGGGTATTGTGGCGCTCGCTGGACTCCATGATGATGTCGCCGCCTTTGCCGCCATCGCCGCCTGACGGCCCGCCGCGAGGAACGAATTTCTCCCGGCGGAAGGCGAGGCACCCGTTGCCGCCATCGCCGGCTTTCACCCGAATTGTGGCCTCGTCGATGAACATTGCTGGGTCCTGGGCGCGCCTTCGTGTCCTTCGTGGTTGCGCTTTCGTTCAAGCACCAAGCACACAAAGGCACACGAAGGAAGACAAAACAAAAAGCCTCGACGAGAACGCGAGGCTCGAAAAAACAAATTCAGCGGGTACTCGTATCCGCGCTGTTACTTCGCTTCAACCGGTTCGACCATGACGTACTTGCCCATAGAGCCGCGATCCATGAACTTGATGCGGCCCGTAATCTTGGCGAAGAGGGTGTCGTCTTTGCCGCGGCCGACGTTGAGGCCCGGCTTTACCCGCGTACCGCGCTGGCGAACGATGATGGTGCCGCCGGGGACCAGTTGTCCGCCGAACGCTTTAAATCCGAGCCGCTGTGAATTCGAATCGCGGCCGTTTCGAGATGTGCCTTGTCCTTTTTTGTGTGCCATAGCTTAAGTTTCCGGTGTCGAGTTTTTAGTTACTTCTTCTTGGGAGCAGCTTTCTTGGTTGCGCTCTTTTTAGCCGCAGATTTCTTTGCCGGTGTCTTTGATTTTGCTTGCTTCGGTTCTTCCGTTTCAGCAGCAGCGGCCTTTTTCGGTTTGGGTTGTTTCTTCGCTACTTCAGGGGCGGTGAACTTCTGCCCGTCCACGGCAATTTCTGTGATCCGCACGGCGGTGAAGTTTTGGCGATGTCCGCGAAGCTTCTTGTACTGCTTCTTGCGTTTGTAATGGAAGACGATGATTTTCTCGCCACGTCCGTGCTCAACGACTTCGCCGATGACGTGCGTGTCGGGCTTGGCCGCGCCGATCTGGCCGTCGCCCGCGGAAACCGCCAGAATGTCGCCGAATTCGATCTTGCCGTTGGTACCGGTGCCCTGGCTTTCAACGCGAATGACGTCGCCGGGTGCCACTCGATATTGTTTTCCGCCGGAGCGGATGACCGCGTACATAGCAATGCCTCCGTGCAATCCAGCCCGTCGCGTCGTTTGCGGTCGGGTTATGCTGATTGTCCTGCTTACTGTTTCCGCTTCGAGGCCCTCGGCTACGATGGCGGACGACTCCAGAGCGGAGCCGTAAGTACAGGCAGACTCAAGTAGTTTAACGTGGGTTAAGGAAGAGCGTCAAACAGCAGGGGCTAGGGCTGGTAGCTGGCAGCTGGGAAATTATCGATTGACAATGCGGAGGTGGAGGGGGAAGGGATCCTTCGACTTCGCTGAGGATGACAATGGGACAGGTCAATCTCTTTCGATTCGTTGGAGGCGAAAAAGCAACGTCCCCCAGCCCAGTTTGGAGCGCATCTGCACGGGGGTGTGATTGCCGTCATCGGTGAACCAGGCCCAAACGGTACCTTTGCCCCTCATAACTCCCGACACGGCCTCAGCCTTCACTCGAACTGCATCGAAAGTCCCTGCCGGAACTTTGACTTTTTCGCGAGTCTCCACCCGCGCAGTGACCTCATTAGTTTTGCCGCCGTCATTCACGACAAAACCGTAAGTATTCCCGACTTGGAGCGGCAGGGATGATAGGTAGTAGAAGCCGCTGACGACGTCGGTCACGCACCCGGGAATGTCATTTTCGGCGTGCTTCTGCTCCCCGGTTTTGAGATTCTTCTCGTTCAGAACACCCTTGCGGCGAATGTAATCGAATTGCAAGTCAGACTGGCGGGAATGGGAACCTTCTTCGATGTGCTTGAGAACTCGCTGCGAGCAGAATTTGCGGGGATCGAAGAAAGCCTCGAAGCGATCATTGACTTTATAGAGAGCGCTGGCCACGCCGCTTGAAACCGCGGTGGCCACAACCTTCTGTTCGAGCCCGTTGTCCTGTAATCCGACGGTCGCTGTGCCTGCGGTGAAAAGGTGCCACTCCACGCCGTAAATGTAGGTCTGGCGGTCGGGAAACTTGTAGTCAGGCGGCGGTGGCACAATCTGCGCCGAGGGCTGAGCGCTGACGGTCGGGAGATTTTGCTGATTCGATGGCGCGGGTTTCACCTGCGCAACCAAGATCAAGGCGCAGCCGACAACGACAGACGATGCTGTGAGGCTCTTTGAGAAATTTGTCATTTAGCTGAGCAAAGCGGCCTTTGTCGCGAGACGCTTCCGCGCGCATCTCAGATGCCAGCAGATCAATGACCCCACATCATTTTTCCGACCAGCGCCGCCAGAAGCGCCAACGCCCCCAGAAGTGCATTGTACTCGCGATGCTTGGAGTAAAGTGCCCAAGAGAAACTGCCGGAATAATCTTGAGTAGCTCTTGCGCGGGGAATGAGCCGCGGCACCTGGCGAGCGTAGTCGGCAAACTCGGGGAAGCGTTGCGCCAGGTGGGATTCCTCAGCCCGAATGACCGGCAGATAAATACAAACAAAAATCGTACCAAGAAGTAAGGCAATCCAGATGCTCTTGGCGGCAACGGCGAAGCCGACAGCCATGACAAGAGATCCCAAATACAAAGGATTTCTCGTGTATGCGTAAGGACCAGAGGTCGCAAGCTGCTCGTTTTTTTGCAAGTGTCCAGAAGCGAAACCGCGAATGAACAAACCGGCAATGACAAACGCGCTGCCGAGAGCGAGCGTATTCCAGTTTGGCTGCGCCAAAATTAAGAACACCCCAGCCATCACAAAGCCGGTGGGAACGCGAATGCGCCGCGCGATTTGTGACCAGCTAGCCAACGGATTTTCCTAGAAGCTGAAGTGCGGCAGCCAGGGCGTCCGCCACTTGAATCCGTAGCAGGCCGGGATCGGTTTGCGATCGCCGCTGGTGACTGGTTTGGCTAGAAGGATCGCGCAGGACAATACTACGCGCGCCAAAAGGGCCGTTACGCGCGGGATTTGTAGGACCAAAGAGCGCAACCACGGGAATTCCGAGTGCGGCGGCGAGGTGCATCGGGCCGGTATCCCCGCCGACGAGCAAACTCGCGTGACGCGTAAGCGCGATCAATTCCGCCAAGGGCCAGCAGATCGGCGTCGCGGCCCCACCGCTCGATGCCGCGACGGCACGGGCCAAGTCTTCTTCATTGGGACCGTAGTTAATAAGCGGCTGGAAACCCAATTTGGCGAGTTCCTGCGCGAGTTGGCCGTAGCGGTCCGCAGGCCATTGTTTGGCGCCCCATCCTGCCCCCGGATTCAACAGGATGAATTTATCTACCGCGTGATCCTGCAACCATCGAGTGCAATGACGCTCCGCAACTTCGTTGCAAGGCAACAGAATGTTGGGCGTTTCGAGACTCTCCCCGACGGCGGCTTCCGCCAATGACATATTTTGCTCTGCGATATGACTACCCGATGCCAGCGCCTGACGGCTGTAAAGCATACTGGCAACGTTTTCGCGGGGCTGGCGAAAACCGTAGATGGTGGAAGCCCCTGACAAGCGTGCCAGCACGGCCGATCGCGCTGCGCCCTGGAAATCGACAGCGACATCGTAGCGCGGCGCCCGCAACTCGCTGATTGCTGCCGCGACTCGTTCCCACGTTTCCATCGAAGCGAGGTTTTTACGCCAACGTTTGGTGTTCACCAGGTGGAGTTTATCCACCACAGGTCGCCGCGGTGAGCGAGGGCCGCTCTGGGGCTCGGATCTCGCACACAGCAGATCCGCCCAATGCTCCTCGACAATCCAGCCGATTGTGGCATCGGGCAGCGCAGCCCTGAGGCCAAAAGCGGCCGGTAAGGTGTGAATGATGTCGCCCATCGAACCCAGGCGAACGATGAGCAAACTCCGAATGCCAGCAGGACCGGGCAGTTGCGACTCTGGTCCGCTGGCTGTCACGATTGCCGCATCCTGAAGCGACGGATGAGGTCAGTGGCAGAGCGATCTTTTGGATCACCGACGATCTCCACCCGTCCGCCACACTCGAGAACCGCGTCGCGTTCGGGCACGTTGTCGCGAGTGTAGTCGGTTCCCTTGACCTGCACGTCAGGGCGCAGTTCGCGAATGAGAGCTCGCACGTCGGGCTCAGAGAAGATCACCACGGCGTCAACGTCAGCGAGCGCAGCCAGGATTTCGGCCCGCTCTGTTTCGGGCATCAGCGGCCTGCCCTCGCCCTTAAGAGCACGAACAGAGTCATCGGAGTTGACTGCGACAACGAGGCGTCCGCCGAGTTGTTTAGCCGAATGCAGATAACGCACATGACCGACGTGAAGAAGATCGAAACAGCCATTGGCCAGAATGACGGACTCGCCGGCGCGCTTCCAGTCAGCTACACGCTGCTGCAAGGCTTTCCGACTCAGGATCTTATTCGCGCTCAATGAGCCCTTGTCTGCTGCGGAGCTTGATCGATGGCGTGCAACAACTCCGCCTGCGAAACCGTCGCGGTGCCGCGCTTCATGACAACGATGCCGCCGGCATAATTTGCGAGGTGGGCGGCTTCTTGCGTAGTCGCACCGGCCGCTAAAGCCGCGGTGAAAGTGGCGATCACGGTGTCCCCTGCGCCAGTGACGTCAGTCACCTGATCCGATCCGAAAATAGGGATGTCGACCGGCTTCTGTTTGCTGAAAGCTACCATGCCGTCGCGTCCGCGAGTGATCACGAGTGAATGCAGCTTCATGCGCGAGATCAGCTCTTCGCCGGCTGCACAGAGGCGTGACCAATCGTTGCCGATTTGTGTGCCTAATGCTTCCTCCACTTCTGGTTCATTCGGGGTCGCTGCGGTCACCCCCGAATATTGCAGTATTCGGAAGCGTGAATCCAGCACAACCGGCATGTCGTCGAGGCCACCACGCTCACGAATGCTTTTGAGAATGGCCGGAGAAGCCGCTCCGTAACCGTAATCAGAGATCAGTAGCGCGTCGGAGGCGCGGACATATTCGCGAGCCGCAAGGATAAGTTCCCGCTTGAGGTGTGCGCTTGGCTCGGCATCGGGCTCGCGGTCCACGCGTACCACCTGCTGTCGTGCCGTATGTGACATCCCGGCAAGGATTCGAGTCTTGGTCACGGTGCTGTAGTTCTTGTCTTTCAAGATGCCGGTCAAGGCAATGTGTTTGTGACGAAATGCCTGGAGCAACAGGCGTCCCGCCTCATCCTGGCCGACGACGCCAACGGGTAAGACGTTGACACCGAGGTCGGCGAGGTTGTTGACGGCATTGGCGCCTCCTCCGGGAAGGACGGTTCGCTCCCGGTGCTTAAGGATGAGTACGGGCGCTTCCCGGGAAACGCGTGAAATTTCTCCGAAGACGAACTCATCAGCGACGAGATCCCCGACTACCGTGACGGTGATCTTGGGGAACGCTTCGACGATGCGCCTCAGGTTATCTCCGTGTTTCGAATGCTTCGTCATTCGTTGAGCCATGCGTTAATGCTGCAGGAATTCTCTCACGCCCGCGATTTTCTCTCGCTGATGACGCGCAGCACAGTATCCAGGGCGTTAGCTGCCTCGAGCAATTCCATGGTGACCGGAATCACGGTTAAGGGCTGCAACTCGGTAAGGTGCTGGCCGAGATTGACTTCGTCCTTCTCCGTGGTGATAAAGCCATCGGCCTCGCTCTTTTCTCTTAATTGAAGCAGATCGCGAATGTCCTGAGCAGTGTAACTATGGTGGTCGCGGAAAAGAGCTTCGGCGGCGGGCTGAATCCCGGCGGTTCGCAGTTGCAGCAGGAAGTTTTGCGGGCGGGCGATGCCGCAAAAAACCACCGGTCTTGACGGAACATTGCGAGGAGCAATGCCGCGGTGCACCCGCCAGACTCGCTTGCCCTCGAGCGGCAACGTGCCCGGGGAAGCTACATTCGTCAGCACAACTGCGTCGGCTCGCGTTAAGGAGCTCAGCGGCTCGCGAAGCCGTCCGGAGGGAAGTAGGCGGTCGCACGCATCCTCGGGAGTAAGCAGTACGATGTCGAAATCTCTTGCAAGCGCGCGGTGTTGGAAGCCGTCGTCGAGGAGATGAAGTTGCGGGCCGAATTTTCCCTCAGCCAGCTTTCCCGCCAAAAAACGGTCTTCGCCGACTATGACCGGGACACCGAGGCGACGGGCAATGAGCAAAGGCTCGTCGCCGTATCGTGAAGCCGAACCAGAAGGTTCGACGATCGCGGTTCCTCGCGTTTGGCGGCCGTATCCGCGAGACAGAACATCGAAAGGGATGCCTCGCAATATCAATAATCGTCCGAGCAGGATCACAAAGGGAGTTTTGCCCGACCCACCGACAGACAGATTTCCTACGCTAATGACTGGGCCTTGCAGAACATTCGGCTTCAATGTGCCGCGGTCGTAGAGTGCGTTACGAGTGCGAACTCCGAAGCCGTAGATGGAAGCAAGGGGATTCATTGATTAGTCGCGCTGCAGGAGTTGCTGCAATGCTTCTATAGTCCTAATGGTCGCACCGGTTTGCGAGCGCAGCGTCTCCGCCGCTCGTTGACCAAGTGCAACGCGCGCGGGCTCGTTTGAGATCAGTTCCATCAGAACCAGCGGAAATTCGGCGGTGCCGACTATCCGCACGGCATTGGCGTTTTGAAAGATCCTGATCATGTCACGAAAATTCTCCGTATGGTTGCCAACAATGATAGGGATGCCGTGCTGGGCCGGCTCGATGATATTGTGGCCTCCACGCGGCGCCAAGCTTCCCCCAACAAAAGCCACGTCGGCCAAGGAATAGAGTGACGCGAGTTCTCCAATGGTATCGACGAGCAAGACTCCGCCTGTGAGAGGTTCGCCACTCCACAAGGAACGCCGCCAGAAGCGGATTCCAAGCTTCTCCAGGATTTGAGCGACAGCGTTAAACCTTTCGGGATGGCGCGGCGCAAGAATCATCACCGCATGAGGATGGCTGGCGAGCACATTCTCGAAGGCGAGCAAAACAAGAGGTTCTTCTTCGTCCACTGTGCTGCCGCAGATGATGATCGGGCCCGCCCCAGATTGCTGAAATGATTGTCTAAGACTTGCCACAATCGGCGGCGCAGCCGGCATCGGGACATCAAATTTCAGATTCCCGCTCACCGAGACACGGTCCCGCGGGGCTCCGATTTCCCGCAAACGGGCGGCATCTTGATCGGTTTGGGCCAGGAAGAGATCAACCGCTTTCAAGATACGGCTATAGAAGAAATGAAACCGGCGATAACGCGGCCAGGAACGGTCGGAAATTCGTGCGTTCACAATCGCGATCTTCGCTCCTGATTCGCTGGTGAGGCGCAAGAAGTTCGGCCAGAATTCGGTTTCCGCGATGACGACTAGTTCAGGCTGAAGGTGGCGCAAGTACGGCCGGATGGCAAAAGCAAAATCCATAGGGAAGTAGAAGACGTTTTCTGGCCCAAAGCTTCTTCGCGCAAGTTTCTGACCAGTATCGGTTGTGGTAGAGACGACGATTCGGTGATGCGGAAGGGGGGACCGAAGTTGAGCGACTAATTGACTGACGGCCAGAACTTCCCCGACGGAAACCGCGTGCAGCCAGATTGTGCGCTTTGAAGGATCATGCGTAAGACGCGCCGGAACGTTCCCCAGCCGTTCAGCCAAACCGGTCCGGTATTTGCCGTGGCGCGACATCTGGATGATCCAGTACGGAAGAGTCAACAGGAGGGCTAAGGCCAGGGCCGCGCTGTAGAGCCAGTACATGAGGAACGGTCATTTTACCCGTTAACAGTTTCGGGGACGGTGGGCATGCAGCTTGCATCCTATAATCAGGAATCATGTCACGCATTCTTTCTTCGAACTGGCGGATCGTGGCTTTCGTGGTCGTGCTCATTTCCGCTGCGAGTTTCGCCTCCAAGCATTTCGTGATGCCGACCGCTCGCCCGGCCAATACTTATCCCGCGCACGACCAGCATTCAGACGAGCAAGTAACGGTCGGCCTCAATCCGTACGACACGCCGGATAAGGCGAGCATTTTCTCGGAACATTACAACGAACTGGGATTCATGCCTATTTTCGTGGTCGTCACGAATGATGGAGATCAGCCGATCTCTCTAGCCGAGAGCAAGGCGGAGCTGGTGACCCACGATCGCACGAAGATTCCGTCCGCGACCGAAGATGATTTGTACAGGCGAATTGCCAAACCGATCGGGGGAGTTTCGACTACGCCGCTGCCATTTCCCAAAAAACCGAAGGGCAGCATCAGCAAAGAAGCGCAAGACGAGATTCAGAATTCGCAATTCGCGGCCCGGGCGGTGGAACCTCACAGCACGCAATCAGGATTCATGTTTTTCGATGTCGCTGGAATTGGGACCCCGCTTGCCGGCGCGAATTTCTATCTCACCGGCGTTCGTGATGCCAAAGGAACTGAGCTGATGTATTTCGAAGTTCCACTGGAGAAGTATTTGAGCACGACGCAGAAGCAATGAGCGCTGGCGGTAACGGTCAGCTTGAAAAAGGAAGCGAGTCAGACGCGCGATTAACTGGCGAGGTCGCAAACTGGCTCCGTCGCCATCGCGGGGCTCGCCCCGATCCTGCGCTTCGCAAAGGCAGCTTGCTTAGAACGACAATTCAGGGGATTCACTCTCCGATTTCTTGCCACCCGAACTTCTATAATCAGTTCCTATGGTCACCTCGTCCGAGCTCTCGGTGGCGACGCGTGCGAAGTATGAGCCGGTAATCGGGCTGGAGGTGCACGTTCAGCTTCTGACCGAGAGCAAGATTTTCTGCTCCTGCTCGACAAAGTTTGGCGCACCTCCGAATACGAACGTGTGTCCTGTGTGTTTGGGATTGCCGGGGGCGCTGCCGGTCCTGAATCGCAAGTCGGTAGAGTTCGCGGTCCTGGCAGCAATGGCGCTGAACTGCCGCATCAATGAGACTTCGATTTTTGCACGCAAGAATTATTTCTACCCGGATTTGCCCAAGGGATACCAGATTTCACAGTACGACAAGCCGCTGGCCGAGTTTGGGTGGATCAAGGTTCCGAGCGGCCAAAGCGAGAAGAAGATCGGTATCACGCGCGTGCACGTGGAGGAAGATGCCGGCAAGAGCCTGCACGAGGGTTTCGCTGGATCGGAGCAGATGACGGCGGTTGATTTGAATCGTACCGGGGTGCCTCTGATTGAGATCGTCAGCGAGCCGGATATTGCGTCGCCCGAGGAGGCTTACGAATATCTCACTCGTCTGAAGGAAATCATTCTTTACACTGGAGTCAGCGATTGCAACATGGAGGAAGGTTCGCTGCGTTGCGACGCCAATGTGAGCGTTCGCTTGCGGGGCGAAAAGCAGTTCGGCACGAAGGCCGAAGTTAAGAATGTGAATTCGTTTCGGTTTATCCGTGAGGCGCTGGAGTACGAAGTCGATCGCCAGATCGGGCTGCTTGAGTCCGGCGGGAAGGTCACCCAGGAGACGCGGTTGTACGACGCAAAAGAGGGAAAAACCTACAGCATGCGATCCAAAGAAGAGGCGCATGACTACCGCTATTTCCCTGAGCCTGACCTGTTGCCACTAGTAGTGAACGAAAAATGGCAGAGCGCGATCCGCAAATCGCTTCCTGAACTGCCCGAAGCGCGGCGCCTGCGCATGATTGCTGACTACGGAATCACCGAATATGACGCTCAGGTGCTGACCTCGAGCAAAACTCTGGCCGATGAATTCGAATTGGCTGCGAAGCGAGCAGAGAATCCGAAGCGGGTGGCGAACCTGGTTCAGAGTGAGTTGATGGGGCGTCTGAAAGCGCGAGGGGTGGATATTGCGCAGTCGCCAATCTCGATGCAAGGAGTGGCCATGTCCGCGGATCTGGTTGAGAATGGCGTTATCTCGGGAAAAATGCTGAAAGATCTTTACGACCTGTGCTTCGAGCGTGGCCAGGATTTTGCGGCCGTTTATGAGAAGGAGAAACCTCAGCAGATCACGGATACCTCGGCGATCGAAAAGATGATCGATGAAGTAATTGCGGCGAATCCTAAGCAAGTCGAGCAGTATCGGGCGGGGAAGAAGACGGTGGCCGGTTTCTTCGTCGGGCAGGTCATGAAGGCTTCGAAAGGGCAAGCCAGCCCGCAGATCGTGAATGAGCTGCTGACAAAGAAGTTAGGGCCCTGACTCGCCCGAACACGTTCTGCTCCTCTGTACCCTCTGTGGTTAAGGGTGTCGAGCAAACCACAGAGGACCACAGAGAAGACACAGAAGAATTCAACCGCCAGTGCCCCTCGGGGCAGCGTCTTCCGTCACCTAAAACCGGCGCCAGCCGTCCAGCTACCATAAATCCTATGAAGAAATGGAAGCTGGACCGGATCATCAGCATTGCCACGCTAGTCAGCTCGGTGGTTGCAATTGTGCTGGTACTCAAGAAGCCGCAGCCGGTTTCGCCGCCGATGGCCGCTGCGACCGCAGCGGTGAAAGCGCAGCTGGTCCAGGACAAACTGCAACAACTGGAGCAGCCGCGCCAGCCCGGACAAGCGGCTCCGGAAGTTCACTTGAATTCTGAAGAAGTCAGCGCGGCGCTTGCACAAGCAGCCGGCGCGATTCCCGCCGTCGCTGCTGCGGACTTGACTTCCGTTCCATCGTCGCCTGACGCCCCGATCGGCCCAGGCCAGCCGGAAGTTAAGGATTACCAAGTCAACTTCGATGGGGACATCGCGCGCGGGCAATTCGTGACGCAGATCGGAGGTAAGGACGTCTATGTCACGCTTGCCGGCCATCTCGGATCGCAGGGCGGTTACGCGACGTTTGAACCGACGGAATTCAAAGTAGGCGACTTGGATATACCAGTCTCGCTCGTCAATAGCGCGTTACAGAAAAAGCTAAACGAGCAGCGCGACCGGCTGAAACTTCCAGATGATATTCAGGCCATCAAGGTCGAAAACGGCGAATTGGTAATGACCGGCAAGTAATTCAGTTGTGCTTGATGAACTCACCGTCTTTTTTGCCGGTGAGGTCGTTGTAAAGCGTTACCAGCCACTGCTCGCTCGAAATGAAGTCCCCCGACCATTTTTGCCATGGCGCAAGTACGTTCTCCTGCTGCATTTGAGCCAGTGATTTTCCTTGCTTGATGCCGTTTTCAACGACGGCTTTCGTATCTTTCAGCATGGTTACAAAACGGCGGACATCATCCAAGTTCGAGACGGGCCCGTGGCCAGGAATAACTTTCACATCCGGGGGCAACTTGGGAACAATCTCGTCGATGGCTGCGATCATGCCCTCCACGCTTCCGCCGCCACCCAGGTCCACAAAGGGGAAGCCGTATGTCACAAAGTCATCTCCCATGTGAACGACATTGGATTTGGGGAAGAAGATGACGCTGTCGCCGTCAGTATGGCCATGCGGAAAATGCAGAGCGCGAATATCTTCGCCGTTCAGATGCACGGTCACGTCGTGATCGAAGGTGATGATGGGCAGCGCCTCTTTGGGTTGCGGCTTGGCTTCGAAGTTGACTTTGCCGTAATTGCCCGCGGTGCCACCTTCCTGAAGTCGCTTGCGGACGTTGTCCTGCGCGATGATGGGAGCAGTTTGCTGGAAGATCGCATTACCGCCGGTGTGGTCTTCGTGATAATGCGTGTTGATGATGAAGCGAACCGGTTTGTCGGTGATTCCCTTCAGCGCGGCTTTGATCTTGTCAGCCATCGGGGCATATTGATCGTCTACCACGACGATTCCGTCGTCTCCCACAGATGCTCCAATATTGCCGCCGGCGCCTTCGAGCATGTAGACACTTCCCGCGACCTTGCTCACTTTCATTTGGACTTTGCTGAAATCCTGGTCTTGGGCAAGGGCGGTGCAACTGCAAATAGCAGCAAGCAGCCAAATTCCAATGCAAAACTTCTTCATAGTTTTCACCCCAGAGCTGAGTGCAGAGATTGTAACGCACCGAACAAAATGGGTGTCAAAGGATTGAAGCTTCAACAGTAAAGATCGCGAAGTACCAAAGAGAGCTTTACTATACCGGACTGCCCTCATAGAGGGCGTATAACTGATCGCCAATGACGCGGTACACGACGAACGCGCTGCCAGCATCGGAGACTTTGCGGAACAGCAATTCGGCGCGACCATCACCATCGACATCGACTGCATCGATCAGGTCATAGCGGGCTTCGACATCGAGATGTTGCGAGTCGGTAGCTTTCGCGAACGCCTTGTGAAGATCCCCGTTGATGTCCTGGCGCGCCACGATAGTTACGAAATATTGCAAATCGGCGGACGCATTGTGGGCGGTCGTTGCCGGCAAGTGAGCGGTGGCGGTCAGGACCATGACGGGCTCATTGCTGCTGGAAAGATCAAAGATTCGAAATTGCACGTCATCGAAGGCAGGCTGAGGTGGCTTGGCTGCGCGGGTCTTGGTGTTGCGCGGCGGTTCGGATCCGACAACTTCAGAAGCAAGCTGTTTTGCACGGGCCCGGACTTCGTCCGCAGCCAACGCCAGAGTCTTGTTACGCAGCGACAGTTGATCATCAGGCTTGGCGTCGTAGATATAAGAGTGCGGGTCGGGACCATTCGCATCAGAGATGGCGGGAATCAGTTTGGTCTGTGATGCCTTTGCAGCGGCAGCCGATGGCGCAGCGGACGCAGCGGCAGGGCTCGTGGGCTTCGGCGGTGTTGCGACGGGCCAATTCGGCTCGGGAGCAGCCTGAGTCGGTTTTCCCCGCTTCAGCTTTGGATGATTCGGATCCTCTTCGTCGGGAGATGTGCTGGCTTGGGGTACTGGGATTGCGCTCGGAGCGGCGGAAGTTGGCGACGGTGTTGACGCCGCTGCAGCCGTTGAAGCAGGTGCAGGTGTTGGGGCCGGGGGCGCTCCTGAGCCCTGGGTAGGCGAACCCGAGGGCACTTGCGCGGCGGTCGTAGTCGTAGATCCCTGAGCAGCATCTGGCGGTTTCGGTTTCGAAGAACCGGAATGCCGCAGAACCGGTGGACCGCTGTCCTCGTCCACTCCGCGGGGCACAGAGGAGGCCGGCTTTTTCTTAGCGTTGGCAGCGAGTTCCTCCTCTGTCTGCCATCGGCCTTCGCCAATCCATTGGTTGGTTTTCTGGTTCTGCAGGGCAGCCGTAACGACGAATAGGCCCTCGGAGATTCCGCTGCGAACGGCTTCGTACTCCGTCTCACCCCATAGCGCCATCGGGACGGGCGAGGCTTTGTAAGCGCTGGCGTCGTAGTACTGGCCGTCGACGAGAATCGTTACAGGAATCAGCTGAACTTTGCCGTTGGGCGCGAACTGCAGCAATCCCACGGCCCGTGGGCCTTTGTTTTTCTTTGGGCGCGACACCTGAGCTGCCGAAAAGATGGCCAGGATGACGACCAGCCAAGCGGTGAGATATAAATTTGATCGGGAGGAAATCTTCCTCATGGATATCAATGATAAAGCGCCGGAGTTTACTTTGCCGGACCAGAACGGTCAAAAGGTGTCGCTGAAAGACTTTCGCGGCAAAACGGTGGTTCTGTTCTTCTTTCCCAAAGCCGATACTCCCGGCTGAACCATAGAAGCGTGCGGGTTCCGCGACGCGTATAAAAATATTCAAAAAACCGGGGCGGTGGTGCTGGGAATTTCAGCCGATGCACCGAAGGCGCAAAAGAAGTTTGAGACCAAGTACGACCTGCCATACACGTTGCTTTCCGACGCGGATAAGAAGGTTTGCAACGCGTACGGCGTGATTAAAGACAAGAACATGTACGGGAAGATGGTGAAAGGCATTGCCCGGACGACGTTCGTGATCGGTCCGGACGGGAAGATCGCGCACATCTTCAACAACGTGAAAGCCGAAGGGCACGCCTTGCAGGTGCTGGAATATCTGAGGGGAGCCATGTAAAGAATGGGCGGGATTGACCCGCCCGTTGTTATTTGATCGTGGTGGTAGCGGTAGTGGTAAAGGTCAAGACTGATTCCGGATGCACGCTGGCTTCTTCTTTCCCGGTCGCCGCTGCCACTCCGGTTCCGGCTCCCGCACCGGCCGCTGTGCCGATCAATGCACCTTTGCCGCCGCCAACCAGACCTCCCAGAACCGCGCCGGCAACTGCGCCACCGCCGATCTTTTCGGCGTTTCCTTTAGTGTGGCTTTTGCCTTTGGCGTGATAGCCGGAGGTAGAAATCGGAACCATCTTGCCGTCAATTTCAAGTGCGGTCAGACGCAAAGTGAGCTGCCCCGGGTCATGCAAACGGCCACTGGATTTTGCGTAGGTGATTTTGCCTTTGACCGGAGCACCAGATTTGGCCAGGGTTTTGCCGTTTACGATCACGGCATGAACCAAGTTAGCGTGAAACGCTTGTCCCGCCTTTGCTGTGGCAGAACTGATTTGTGAGTCCGTACGAATTGTGATCGCAGTACCTGCAGGAATGCTTTCTGCAGAGGCGATGGCCACCGCCAAGCACAGCAGCAAGCAAAGTTTGCCTGTTTTCGCGAGCATGAATTCTCCTTGAAGTTTTTCACTTCTTGCGGCCAGAGGAATGCTCCAAGATTAGGCAGAAAGAGGTTGATAGTCTTGTGTCGTAAGGTCTTGCCCTTCCGGGGATGTAGGTGGACGTGAAGACTCAGGCCAAAGCTTTGAAGCCATTGTCGCGGGAGTTTTATGACCGCGACCCGCGCCCGGTAAGCCACGATCTCTTAGGCAAGGTGCTGGTCCGGCGCGAGAGGGGACGAGTTCTCACGGCCCGCATCGTGGAAGTGGAAGCCTATCTTGGCGCTGACGATCCGGCAGCGCACTCCGCCGCTGGCCGAACCGCACGCAATGACGTCCTTTTCGGACCTCCGGGCTTCGCCTACGTCTATTTCATTTATGGCAATCACTATTGCCTGAACGTTTCATGTTTGCCGGATGGGATTGCGGGAGGGGTTCTGTTCCGGGCCTTGGAGCCGATCGACGGAATTGCACGGATGGCCCGCGCACGCGGGATCGGTATGGAAACGGATCGCGACCTGCGGCTGCTGACAAGCGGTCCTGGACGGCTAGCCGAAGCCTTCGGCATCACGCGGCAAAGAGACAACGGGAAAGACTTGAGCAGCGGCAATTCTGATCTGTTTATTGCGGGCGATGGCTTTCGGCCGGAGAGAGTGATCACGACTGCGCGAATCGGGATCACCAAGGCGGCCGCACTGCCGTTGCGCTATTTAATAGCGGGGAATCCGTTTGTTTCAGGACCGAAGAGGTTGGTGACGTGAGGGCTTAGCGGTCGGTTGTAAGCAAGATGTTATCGATGAGGCGAGTAGTTCCCAGGAATCCGGCAACGGCAACGAGAGCGGCGTCTGAGATTTCCGGGAGAGCTTCGAGGGTTTCCGGGCTGACGATCTCAAGGTAATCCGGTCTTAGTGCGAGTTCGTCAGCTAAAACCTGCTGGCCTACGGCAATGAGCCGAGCGGAGTTTCGTTCGCCGCCTTCAAAACTGCTGCGGATTTGTTGTAGTGCTCGATGCAACACCGAAGCAGATTTGCGCTGTTCGGAATCCAGGTAAACGTTGCGGGAGCTCATTGCCAGCCCGTTAGGCTCGCGGACAATCGGGCAGACGATAACCTCAACGGGAAAATTCAAGTCACGAACCATGCGGCGGATGATGGCAGCTTGCGCCGCGTCTTTTTGTCCGAAGAAAGCGAGATCGGGTTCGACGATGTGGAAGAGCTTGCTCACGACCGTGGTTACGCCGCGAAAATGCCCCGGACGCGAGCGGCCACAGAGCCTTTGACTCAGGCCTTCCACTTCCACCCACGTGACAGTTGTGTTCGGATACATTTGCTCAGCCGAGGGAGCGAAGACGAACTCCACTTCTTCTTGCGCCAGGAGTTCGCAATCCCGGTCGAAGGTGCGCGGATACCTGGCCAGATCCTCGTTGGGTCCGAACTGCAGCGGGTTCACGAAGATTGAAACCACGACCACTTCGCACTGGGCTTTGGCGGCGCGAACCAGCGACAGGTGTCCTTCATGCAGCGCGCCCATGGTCGGGACGAGGCCGACACGCAACCCTCCGAGTCTCGCGGCGCGGGAAGCTGCGCGCATGTCGTCGATAGTTGTATGTATTTTCATGAATGCGCTGTGCTGGTCATGCGGATGGAAGCCAGTTGATCTGCACCTTGGCACCTTCCAGAGTGCCGGCGAGAATGGCGCGGTTTTTTCGGATTGCCACGCGATCATGGTCTGATCCGCTCGTGCCCACCTCTTGCGCGGCGACGACTCGGCCATATGGCCAAGCGGACGCAGGCAGCGCAGCCAAGGCGTCAAGGACATGATCGGAAGCGACTGGACGCTCTTCGTTGTTCTGAAGATCAACGAGCCAGATGCCATCCTTCTTCACGAGCAGATAAGGGTTGCGCCAGGTTTTTGTGTCGTGTGTCTCGCCAGGCTTCTGGGCGTCGGCAGGCGGAATCTGCTGGATGCGTTCTTCCGCAGTCGTCGTTGCCTGGGTAGATTGCGCCTGCGGAGGCCTGGAGCATCCGGCAAGCAAAGCCAGGCAAATGGCCAGAATGACGAGAACGGGGCTTTTCATCTCAAGCAGAACAGTGATTATCGCCGAAATGTTTGCTTTCGCTCCATCACGTCCTCGAGCACCTGCTGCGTGTCTTTCGGCAGATGATACGACTCGTTGTCGGACGGATATTGATGAGAGAGCACATCTGCCCGGAAGGACTGGACGGCGTCACTGATGAGCGCGGCAGCGTCTGCGTAGCGGCGTACAAACTTTGCTGGCGGTCCGAAGGTCAGATTCAAGACGTCGTGGATCACGAGCACCTGGCCATCACAATCCGGCCCGGCTCCGATGCCGATCGTGGGGGTTGTGACTTCGGCGGTAATCATGGCCGCCACTTCGCGCGGAATGCCTTCAAGGTAGAGGCAGGCCACACCGGCCCGGTCGAGTGCAACGGCATCTCGCATAAGCTGCTCGATGGCCTGCAAGGACTTGCCCTGAACCTTGTAACCACCCATTACATTTACCGACTGGGGGGTCAGGCCAATGTGTCCGGCAACAGGAATTTCAGCGTCGATGACCCGCCGAATCAGATCAGCGCGTTTTTCGCCGCCTTCGACCTTGACGGCTTCTGCGCCACCTTCTTTTACGAAGCGCGCGGCATTCTGCACGGCGGTCACGTGAAACGATCCGAAGGGCATGTCGGCGATCAAGAATGCGTGCTTCACCCCGCGACGAACCGCGCGGGTGTGATGGAGCATTTCGTCGACCGTAACCGAGAGCGTGTTTTCATAGCCCAACATCGTCTGTGCCAGGGAGTCACCGACAAGGATCACGTCGATGGCGGCCTCATCGACTAATCGCGCAGTGGCGTAGTCATAGGCTGTCAGGCAGGTGATTGGTTCGTGATGAGCTTTCTTTTCTCGAAGGGAAGCGACGGTGATTTTGTGGCGAGGTTCGCCAATTGGGGTGAGACTCACGATTCCTCCAGTGCCCCTCCGCCTTTGGCGGATAGAGCCCGTCCACATCAGGAACAATTTTAACCGTACCTCACTGAGTTTGGCTACGAATCTGAGGCGCTCCCTTCTTCAAAGGAATGAAGTAGTTACGGCGCCTATGTGGTAAGACATTATTTATTATGTCTTACTTTATGGTAAGATACAAAAATGTCGAGCTATCGCACCGTAATTAGCTCCAAAGGGCAAGTGGTTATTCCGGCAGAATTGCGGGAAAAATTCGACCTGGCGAAGGGCACTCCCGCAACTTGGAGCGAGGAAAAGGGACGACTAGTACTCACTCCCATGACGGAAAAGCAACTAGACGAAATTCGGGGATTCCTGAAGCCGAAGCCCGGAGCGCAATCGATGTTCGACGCGTTATTCGAAGAGCGTCAACGTGAACGCCAGCTTGAAAATAAGCGCTAGCTCCTTCACTCGATGCGACAATACGTCCTCGACGCCAACGCGCTGATTAGCTTTTTTGAAGACCGGCCTGGCGCCGCCGAGAAGGTGGGCCATCTCCTAGGTGAGGCATTGCGCCACGATCAGCCGCTCTTGATGTCCGCTGTGAATTGGGGTGAAGTGTTCTACATCGCATGGAGGCATCACGGCGAACAACTTGCGTACGAAGCCGAGGCGAAACTGCTGCAACTTCCAATTCTAGTCGTGGGTGTCGACCGGGAACGTGCCAGTCGAGCCGCCGCTATGAAGCAGGAACATAGCCTAGGTTACGCCGATTCGTTTGCCGCGGAGCTGGCAATCCAGAGTGAAGCCTGGCTGGTCACAGCCGATCCAGAATTTAGGAAAGTTGGGAAAGCGCTTGGGATTTACCCCCTACCCAGGCATGAGGGATAACGAAACGCGATTCAAGGTTTCCGGGGGGAAACGCATACTCATCGCTCTTAACCGAGCGGCAAGTAGGCCATTTAGGGGGCGATTGCTAGTGGTACCTGAAATGACCTTCGACAATTCGCTGAGCGCATTCCAGTAACGAGCTAGTGCCTACGCGCTGGCCGCTTCTTGCCGCCCCAGCGGCAGGAAGTATTGTGTACCCTTGATGGGCGCGGATACTTTGCGCAGAAGTTCCTGTAAGTCGTGGTTGTGCTCAACGAAGTCGATTTCGGAGGTATTCACGATGAGCAGGTCTGAAGATGTGTAGTGGAAGAAGAAGTGCTCATAAGCCTTGATGACCTCTTCGAGATACTCTTCGCTGATGGCTTTTTCCCCCAAGGCATTTTTCTTTTTTAGGCGTTTCTTCAGGACCTCGGGCGTAGCTTGCAGATAGATCACCAAGTCGGGGGTCGGAAGCTGCTCGCGAAAGTAGTTGTAGTAGCGGTTGTAGGTTTCGAGTTCCTGGTCGCCGAGATTCAGATAAGCGAAAATCTTATCTTTTTCGAAAATGAAATCCGTGACCACGGTCCGTTGGGAGCGAGGACCCAAGTCTAACGCTTGGAGCTGCTCGAATCGCCGGATCATGAAGGCAAACTGCGCTTGAAAGCCTGCGCCTTTCGCGCCGTCGTAAAAAGACTTCAGAAACGGGTTGCTTTCACTTTCCATGACCCGTTGTGCGTTGAGCCGGTCGGCAAGGATGCCGGCCAGGGTACTCTTGCCGACGCGAATGGGGCCTTCTACTGCAATGTAACGAGGAAGCTCAAACAGATTGGCCATGGGCTCGTAGAACCGAAGAATAACGCGACCGGTGACGACCTGCAATTGAGGAAAAAGTAACCCCTGTTTTTCACAGGGAGGCACGGAGAAGTGTTCCGCCTCGGAGTGGTGAATCAGGGAGAGCCAATTTAGAATCAGCCATCATGCTGGGACTCCTCGTTGCCGGAGCTGGGGCAGCCGCGGCCTGTGCCGCGGGTTATCAGACGATGTCGCCCACGGGTCAATGGTATGGGAGAACGTTCGTTGGTTTGAAACCCGGTTCAAGAATGCTGGCGCTTACCTATGATGACGGCCCCAACGATCCGCATACGCTTCGCCTTCTCGACGTTCTCGCTCGCCACAATGTCAAAGCGACGTTCTTTCTGATCGGCAGATACGTCAAGCAACGGCCTGATATTGCACGCGACATCGTGAGCGCGGGGCACGTGATCGGCAACCACACCTATTCTCATCCCAACTTGATTTTCGACTCCGATCGCGGAACCAGGCGCCAAGTACAAGACTGCCAGGAAACTCTTCGGGATGCGCTCGGGATTGAGGCCAAGCTTTTTCGGCCTCCCTTTGGGGGACGCCGACCCGGCACTCTGCAAATTGTGCGTACCCTGAACCTGGTGCCCATTATGTGGAGGGCTGCCGGATACGATTGGAGAGGTAAGACGGCCGAATACGTGGAGCGCAAAGTTAGTGCGGGCCTTCGCGGGGGAGACGTCATCCTTCTACATGATGGAGGGCACGCGACGATTGGGGCAGATCGGTCTCAGACGGTGATCGCCACGGACCACCTGATCGCGCGTCATCGTTCACAGGGATATGAGTTCATGACCGTAAACGATATGCTCGCGATGCCGACGCCCGCAGCCGCTTCAGTCGTTCGCTACTGAGGCTTGCGCCATCGCCAAGGCTTGCTTCGCGGTGGCAATGGTCTGCTGAACATCTTTCTCAGTGTGGGCCGCGCTCAAGAATGCGGCTTCGAACTGGGAAGGCGGAAGGTAGACGCCATCATCGAGCATGGCTCGAAAGAAGCGTCCGAAGGCCTGCGTGTCGGACTTGGAAGCGGACTGCCAATCGGTAACCGGACCCTCCGCGAAAAACCAGGTGAACATCGAACCAACACGGTTGTAGCAGAACGGTATGCCGGCATCGTGGGCAATTGCAGCTATACCGGCTACGAGCTCTCCGCTCAGTCGATCCAGGCGCGGGTATATTTCGGCCTTGTGCTCGCGTAAATAACGCAGTGTAGCCAGGCCGGCGGCCATAGCCAGCGGATTGCCGGAAAGCGTTCCCGCCTGATACATAGGACCGAGAGGCGCAACCAGATCCATAATCTCCGAGGGTCCGCCATAAGCGCCAACTGGCAGGCCGCCGCCGATGATCTTGCCCATCGTGGTTAAGTCCGGTGTGATAGTGTAGAGCTCCTGAGCGCCTCCGAAAGCGAGCCGGAATCCGGTCATGACTTCATCAAAAATGAGCACGGATTGATCTCGCTGGGTGATGGCTCGGAGTCCCTCTAGATAACCTCGCGCTGGCGGAACGCAGCCCATGTTGCCGACGACTGGCTCGACAATGACGCAGGCAATCTGGTGCTTGAACTTGGTGAACGCTTGTTCCAGCGCGTCGGTGTCGTTATAGGGCAGCGCGAGCGTAAACTTGGTGAACTCTTCCGGCACCCCCGCGGAGCCGGGGATGCCCAAAGTTGCGACTCCAGATCCGGCTTTGACCAGCAGCGCGTCAGCGTGGCCGTGGTAGCAGCCTTCAAATTTCACAATGTACTTGCGCTTCGTGTAGGCCCGGGCGAGGCGGATTGCCGACATGGTCGCCTCCGTGCCTGAACTGACGAAGCGGACTTTCTGAACGTGTGGGAAAGCTGACGCAACCAGCTCGCTGAGTTCGGCTTCACTGGGAGTCGAGGCGCCGAAGCTGGTGCCTTTCTTGGCAGCGTCGATGACAGCTTCAACCACCCCAGGTGCCGCATGGCCGAGAATCATCGGACCCCAGGAGCCGATGTAATCGATGTATTCATTATCGTCCGCGTCAAAGATCCGAGCTCCCTGCCCGCGCACGATGAAAGGCGCGTCGCCGCCAACCGAACCGAAGGCCCGGACCGGTGAATTGACCCCGCCAGGGATCACTTGTTCGGCCCGTTGTTGCAACTTACGCGACACATCGGTTTTCCGCGCCATGGCGCCTCCTGGGAGTGCTTATCAAATGCTACCAGTGCAGGATAGAGCCGCTGCGCGCCTGATCACAAGCGAATGTGACGAATGCACAAAAAGAGCGCCATGTTGACCCAATCGTTACTTTGGCAGCGACTTTCACAGGAAATTCACACTGCTGCAATGCCGGTGAAACATGGCATCAGTAGTGTGAAGTCAGTCACGCGCCCTTCTAACCGGGAGGGTTATAAGGACGGCCTCGGGGGCTCCGGGCCGTCCTGCTTTATTTTTGTGCGGGGACGCTATCCTGCTCGAGATCCAGGGTCACTTGAGGTAAGCCCTCACGAGGCTGATCAGATCTTCAGTCAATTCTTCGGGCGACTCTGTGCCGCGACGCGGGTGGGCAATATGCAAACGGATATGATCCTCCAGGATCTCGGCCATCAAGCTGTTAACGCCTCCGCGAATAGCAGCGAGCAGCATCAGAATATCGGCGCACTCATCGCCTTCAGTGACCGAGCGTTGAACGGCATCCACCTGGCCGGCAAGCCGTTTAATCCGTGAAAGCAGCTTCTGTTTTTCCTTCGAGATCTCACGCGATTGTTCTTTCATAAATCCACGCTCTGCGATATTGAAGTTTGACTATACCCTAGGGGGGTATTGTATACAAAGAGGACGAGAATCTTTGATTGCAATGTTGGTGGTTCACAGGCAAATGCCGGCACTTAAGCACAGATGCGAGGGAATTTCGAAGCGGGTGGGAGTCTGCATCTTGGCGCTGCTGTGCTTGGCGGCGACGGCTGCGGCACAGGATTCCGTGCCGCAAACGCAACCGGTGGCTCCTGAACAGGCGCAGGCCCCTCCGAATCCTGGCAAGCGAGGCGGGGAAGCCGCGCCGACGCCCGATGAAAATACTGATAGCACCGCCGAAGTGGAGACCATGGTCCCGCACTTGGCGGATACACGGTTTTGGATTTCGGGCCAGGCAAACTTCATATTCCAGGCAAATCCGCCCTTTGACGCCAGGTATACCGGTCCACACAGTTTGAATCCAAATTTCGACCACGCCTTGTCGCGATTGGTTACGGTTTATACCGGTGTCCGTTTGAACGACGCGACTGAACTACTGTTCGACCTGGAGGAAGCTGGTGGCAGTGCGCTGAGTACGGGATTGGGCCTGGCCGGCTTCACGAATTTGGACATCGTTCGCAATCCTTTGCTGACCAAAGCGCCTTACCCGGCACGCGCCATGATTCACAAGGTTTTCGCGCTCAGCAAAGATAAAGTCGAGAACGAACCGAACGCGCTTTCGTTGTTCAGCGAGCTTCCGCGCCGGCGACTTGAGCTGCGCTTTGGCAAATTCAGCATGGTGGATTTCTTCGATCAGAATTCGGCTGGGTCGGACACGCACTTTCAATTCATGAACTGGACAGTCGATAACAATGGCGCGTACGACTATGCGGCCGACACGCGTGGTTACACGGTCGGACTCACGGCAGACTATGAGGATCGCAACTGGGGATTCCGGTTTGCGGAAGCTCTGATGCCAAAGGTCGCCAATGGTATCGATTTAGTTTGGAGACCGTGGCAGGTTCATGCCGAGAACTGGGAGTACGAGTTGCGGCACGGTGTAATTCCGAAGAAGCCCGGGGTAGTACGCGTACTGGCGTTCAGCAATTCGGCGAACATGGGAATTTATCGGCAGGCCATCGCTCAATTCGAGGAGCACCTGGTGCCCAGTCCGGAGATTACGAACCATCCCTGGCACATAACTCGCAAATACGGATTCGGTCTGAATCTTGAGCAACAACTTGGAAAAGGTTTCACCGCGTTCGGGCGCTTCGGGTGGAACAATGGGAAAACAGAATCGTTCGCTTACACCGAAGTCGATCAAACGTTTGAGGGTGGCTTGGGAGCAAACGGCGCGTTATGGCATCGCCGACAGGATCGGGCCGGCATTGCGCTTGTCAGCAACGCCATTTGCAAGGACCACCAAATGTACCTCGCCGATGGCGGACTTGGCTTTCTGCTCGGAGATGGTGCGCTGAACTATGGACGAGAAAGTATCGTGGAAAGCTACTACACGTTCCATGTATGGCGTGGAATCTATGTGGCTCCCGACCTGCAACACTTCAATAATCCTGGGTACAACCGCGATCGCGGACCGGTGCTGGTAGGCAGCCTTCGATTACACCTGGAATTCTGAAATACGTTATTTGCGGCCGGGGTGCGCTTCGCCCTTCGGGGAAAAGAATGAATAAGGCCATTCGTTAGTTTTTTTTGGAACGGAAACAGCCGCGACTCGCGGCGCTACACCTTTCCAATCAGGCGCAGGTTGAATGCACCAGATATTGGCCGGTTCTTCCAAGGCAAGCCCCACAAGCCAATACCTTCCGTCCGAACCAAGCGGTACACAGCTTGCGACGCGAGCCAAAGCGCTGTTGCCGGCGGGAAGTTCGTCGATCAGAACGGACAAGCCGCAATCCACAGGTCGCGACAAACGAACACCACAACCTTCTGGGTTAACCACGAGCGTGTGGCAACGCTCCTTGAGTTGTATGGTTGGGTCCTGGCTAGTGACACGAATCGGCAGTTGTGCGCGAATCCGCGTACTACGCCGAGGTGGATCTTGAACCATGACTTCCGAACTCATCTACTTGGAATTCTACGGCTCTAAGCGAACATTAATTGCCGCCCGATTCGCCCCAAAGATGACTGAAGTAACCTGAATTAGTAGTTGGACAAAGTCCCTTCTTGCCGTGCCTTGTGTAGCGAGTAAGAGAACGCCCAAAACCCCAAGGGCAAGAGGAAAGCGCAAAAAACGGACAAGGTCACGATTTCCTGGCGAACTGCCCCGAGCCCTATACCTGCGAGCAGGGCGAGGCGCATTGAGGCTAAAGCGTGGGTAATGGGAATCATTCGTGCCGCAAGCATCAGTGGATGAGGGAGATTCGAGATCGGGAATAGAGTTCCCGTCAGCAGCCATGCGCTGGAACCGAGAGCCCACAGAATCACGGACCCTTTTTGAAAAGTGACTTGCAGGGCAGCCGCCATGAAGCCGATCGCGATGACGATCCCCAGAGATAGAGTGAAGGTCAGAAGTACGGCCGAGATGCTGATCGATGGAGCAACGGGTTTGAAGATCAAAAATCCGGCGCCCACATACAAAATAAGCTGAACCAGGTTCCGAGCGCAAGCGGAGGTCGCGGTGAGTAGCAGAAGCACGGGAGCAGAGGTTTCAGTGGTCATTAAGACCTCGAAACTGCCGGTCTGCTGGGCCTCTTGGACCGATTGCAAGAAGGAATGGATACCCATTAAGAGAAATGTGTAGAAACCCGTTCCAACCAGTAGAAAGGAGAAATAGTCGAAACCTTCAGGGCGGAAGCTCGGTCCAACGGCGCGCGCCAGGTAGTAAAAAGCCGCTAACTCGGCGAGCGTTCCGATGGCGGTAAAGATCAATGCGCCCCGATAGCGGGAACTGGTAAGCAGATCGCGCCGGAAGATCGCGAGTGCTTTATCGACAAGCGCCGAGATGCTCATTGATAGGTTCCTACGAAAGCATCTGCTTCGTCCGGACGTCGCTCTGTAAGGCCGAAGTACGTGGCGCGCAAATCGTCTGCATGCCTTAAGGCGAGTTCACTGTGCTCGACCATTTTCCCTTGACGCAGGATCGCGATCGAGTCTGCGAGCGCGAGGGCTTCTTCTAAATTGTGAGTGGCAATCAGGACGGCTGCGCCTGCGGCCGAGATATTTCGAATTAATGCCCAAAGCTGTTCGGTAGCGGCGGGGTCCAAACTACGAGACGGCTCGTCCAGCAGAACTACCGACGGATTCTTAATTACCGCGCGAGCGATGGCTAAGCGTTGATACATCCCGGCAGAAAAGCTCATGACGAGGGTGTCGGCCGCATCGAGTAAGCCAGTTTGTGCAAGACGCAGTTCGATCGCCTGCTTTCGTGCGGGACCGCGAACATTATCCAGAGCTGCGAAAAAACTCAGATTTTCGCGGGCAGTTAAACGGGGGAAAAAAGACCGCTCGGTCGCGATCGCCATGCCAACCTGCGATCGTGCACGATCCATATCCGTGCGGATGTCATGCCCCTGAACTCGAATTGTGCCGGCATCCGGCAGCAGAACCGTTGCAATTAGTTTTAAGAGCGTCGTTTTGCCGCTGGCATTCGGACCGAGGAGGGCCACGATGGTCCCGCTGCGAAGCGTGATCGATATATTGCGCACAGCAACGGTTGGCTGGGTTCGTCCTCTACTTAACCAATCGAACAGGGCAGGCCGAGGCCGGAATATTTTCGTCACTGATTCGAGAACGACGCTGTTCACGGGCTGAGGTCTCAAATTAGGCAACGGTTCCTTCGCCGGCTTCGGTCACGATGAGCCGAATCGTCTGAGATTATAGGTTGAAGCGCGCGGCTTGCCCGCTGACTGATCTTGTTCCAGGTAGATGAAATGGCCGCTGCTCCCCAAATCGTGCATGCTCCGGATCAGGCGATAGCGGCTCGCTCGAATGCTGACGAGCTTGCGCTGTTACTCGCGTGTTGCGCGCAGGGCGCTGGGTTGGAGGGTTGGTTCTCTTCGGGAACGCTCAATTGGGAAAAGTTCATATCACTTGCAGAGAATCATCGCGTGATTCCGCAGGTGTATTGTTCATTGGAACCATACTTTGCCGAGGTGCCTTCCACTGCTGTCGCGATGTTGCGGCGGAAATACAGGCAGGGTACATGCAATGCGCTATGGTTCACGCACGAGCTGGCACTCATTGCGAGCTCTCTTGAAGCGTGTGGAATCCGCGCAGTTCCCTACAAAGGGCCCTTACTCGCACAATCGCTGTACGGCGACGTCGCCGCCCGGCAATATCACGATCTCGACATTCTGGTCTTGCCGGAAGATGTGAATCCCGCCAAGGCCGCACTGGCGGATGTGGGATACGTCTGCTCTTTGAACCTGCGAAAAGAGTTGGAGCGAAATTACCTATCCTCTGGATACGAATATTCCTTTGATAGCACTTCGTGTCCCCATGCCGTCGAGTTGCAATGGCGGATCCTGCCGCGCTTCTATGCGGTTGATTTCGATCTAGAGGCCTGCTTCGAGCGGGCCGAGAGTCTTCGCATTGGTGGACGCACGTTCTTAAATCTCTGCCCCGGTGATCTGCTGCTGATTCTCTGCACACATGCAGCAAAGCATATTTGGGCGCAGATCTCCTGGTTGCTGGACATAAGCAAGCTGGTGGGGACCGAGACGATCGACTGGGATCGGGTGTGGGAAGAGGCGAAGGACCTTGGGATTCGAAGGATTGTTGCTGTGAACTTGCTGCTGGCAAATGACCTGTTGGGCTCGCGTATTCCTGATCGAATTCACGCGTGGCTCGAAGCAGATGGTGTGAGTTTGGTTCTGAGGGATGAGATCATGCAACGTTTTAGAGCGGGAGAAGATTCTGACACCGAATCCATCGCGTACTTTCGGTTATGGAGCCGAGTACGTGAGCGCCGAAGAGACAAAGCGCGGTTGGGGTGGCGACTGCTTTCGACGCCGAGTGTATCGGAGTGGAATGAGGTCCATTTGCCAGAGCCGCTATTTCGGTTTTATTACCTGGTTCGGTTATTTCGCTTGGCAAAGCGCTTTGGGGTTGCCGCCTGAGCGGTGGTTTTCGCTTTGGCCAGTCCGGCTGCCAGACCTCTCTCGATGATCTTTCCGTAGCCAGCGCGATTCATAGTTTCCATAACGGCCGCGGCGATGCCGCCGGGAGTGGCTGCTTCTTCCAACAAGGCTTCGAGTGTCGCGTTTGCACTTCTCCAAGCCAGGATCCCGTCGGCGAGCGCATGGGCAGCGGCCATGAGAGCCGTTTGTCGATCCAGACCGAGCTTCCGGGCAGCTCCGGCAAGAGTTGCGAGAGCGTGATATCCATGGCTGGACGAATAAGTGACCGTAAATGCGTCGAACTTGCTTTCGGGTATCTCAAGCACCTGACCGACAGCGCCGAAAAACTTCCGGATTTCAGTTTTTCGAGCAACTGGAAATCCTGGACTGAAGCTTAAAGCCGTCAAGCCGTGCAAGGTACGACAGGCCGGACTCGGCATGGCTCGCGCCCAACCAACGGAAGGTAACTGCTCGCGCAAGTTCGCAAGCGGTAGACCAGCGGCCAGGCTGACTGCGGTAGTCTCCCGACTCGTGGGGCCGATCTTCGTGAGCAGATCTATTACAGAGGCTGGTCGAACAGCAATGATCAGAATTCCCGCGTTCCCGACGGCGCGGGCAAGATCACGTTCCACGGTGACGCCATAGTGTTTTCGGAGCACACTCAGTTTTTCGGCATGGCGGTCGTGAACGATGATTGGCCGGGAGCATCTTGCGAGGTGGAGACCTGACAGCAAAGCCCCAGTAATGCGCCCTCCACCGAGGAATACGATCGGTTTCATTGCAGCTTTGCGCAGGCCTGGTCAGCCGCGGCAAGTAGTTTTTCGACATCAGCGTCGGTGTGTGCAGTGGAAATGATCCAGTGCAGCCCGTTGGAGGGGGTCATGTAGACGCCGTCGTCGAGAAGAAGTTGAACGAATCGAGAATAGCGGGAGCTATCGACGAAGGAGCAGTAATCGCGGTAATCGTGGATGGCTTCTCGCTCGGTGAAGTAAATCTGAAACATCGGGCCGAAGCCCTGGACAATTGCGGAGATTTTGCGGCGGCGAAAAATGTCACGCAGGCCGGTGATTGCGGCATTGCCGATAGCATGGAGCTTCGAGTAGGTTCCCTCTCTTGACAATAGCTCCAGATTAGCCGCGACGACTTTCATCGTCAGCCGATGTCCGTTGAAGGTACCGTAATGCAGGACCATGTTCGATCCCCAACGCATGCGGTCAAGTATGGAACGAGGTCCGGCAACAGCGCCGACAGGGAATCCGGCGCCGAGAGCTTTCCCAAACGTGCTGAGATCCGGACGGATGCCGTAGTACTCCTGGCATCCGCCGGGCGCATAGCGAAAACCGGTTACGACTTCGTCCATGATTAGGAGTACACCATGTTCCTGCGTGAGTTCACGCAGCCGCTGCAGATAGCCATCACGGGGCGGAATGCAGCCCATGTTGGCCATGATGGGTTCAGTAATTACGGTCGCCAGCTCATGGCCATGATCTCGCATGACGCGCTCGAGTGCGGAAACGTCATTCCAGGGCGCGAGGAGTACGTCGTTGAAGGTCGCTGGCGGAATCCCTTCGGAATCGGGGATTCGGGCTGGATTTTCTCTTGGCCCGAGCTGCTCCGGAGGATGGCTGTGGGCGTTCAGAAGAAAAGCGTCGTACCAACCGTGGTAGTGGCCTTCGAACTTTAGAAACTTCGTGCGCCCGGTGTGGGCACGAGCCAGGCGCAGGGCGAGCATGGTGGCTTCACTGCCGGTGTTCGCAAAGCGCACAACCTCAGCATTCGGCACCATGCGCAGGAAACGCTCAGCGGCATCGACTTCCGCCGAAGTTGCTGCCGCAAAATGAGAACCTTCGGCCATGGCCTCCGAAACTACCGAAACCAGCTTGGGATGCGCGTGGCCCTGGATCAGAGCGCCGAACGACATCATGAAATCGACGTACTCGTTGCCATCGGCGTCCCAAACATGAGAGCCCTTACCACGCTCCAGCAGGATAGGCCCGTCGGCATACACCGCTGCGCCACGCGAGGGCGAATTTACGCCTTCGACCAGCGATTGCTGCGCCCGCTGAAAGAGTTCGTGCGAATGACGGTGGTCCGCGAGTGGGGCAGAACGAGTCATTGAATTAATCGGCGACGCCTCCGCCATCGACCACCAAGGCTGCTCCCGTCATGAAAGACGAATCATCGGAAGCCAGAAACAGCGCGGCTTGCGCTATCTCGTCCGGGGTGCCAATTCGTCCCAGGGGCCGATTGGCGCAGCCCGCGAGGTAGTCTTTCCAGTTGAGCCCTCGCATGCGCGCGTCTTCCGGAAGCATGGGCGTGTCGACATCGCCGGGGCAAATACAGTTAACCCGAACGCCCTGCGGCCCGTGATCGATCGCCATGGCTTTGGTCAGCAGGACGACGCCGCCTTTCGAGGCACAATACGCCACCGCCGAATCGCCGCCCACCAGCCCCCATCCTGAACTGTTATTGATGATGACACCGCTCTTGCGCCGGATCATCTCCGGGAGAGCAAACTTCGACATCAGAAACGTGCCCTTCAGATTGACGTCCATCTGCTCGTCCCATTCCTGTTCGGTGCAGTCGACGATGGTGTGGGGATAGAACACGCCAGCATTGTTAACCAGAATATCCAGTTGACGGAAGTTTTTCAGGGTTTCATCGACCGCACGGCGGCAATCATCGGCTTTTCGCACATCAGTGGAGATGAAAACTGCCTTCCCGCCGCTCCGCTGAATTGCGCCGGTTATCTTTTCGCCGCGCTCCGCACTCCGCCCAGTAACAGCTACACTCGCGCCTTCTTTTGCGAACAGGATCGCTGTGGCTTCACCAATGCCGGAGGTTCCCCCGGTAATAAGAGCGACTTTGCTTACAAGGCGCATGGTGATAATTCGCTGTTATGCCGATCCGGCCAATCCTCCACCATCAACCACCAACGCGGTTCCAGTTACGAACGATGACGCATCGCACGCGAGATACAGTGCTGCCTTAGCAATTTCTTCGGGGTTTCCGACTCGGCCGAGAGGTCGCTTTGCGGAGTCCGCAAGGAAACGGTCTGCAGGTTCTCCGAGCTGCTGAGCTTCATTTCGCAGCATGCCTGTGTCCGTATCACCGGGACAAAGGCAGTTCACGCGAATGTTCTGCCGGCCGTGATCGACAGCTAAGGCTTTAGTGAGCAACACTACCGCGCCTTTAGACGCGCAATACGCGGCTGCTCGCGGCCCTCCAGCCAATCCCCATCCAGACGACATGTTGATGATGGAGCCCCCGCCCGCCTCGACCATGATCGGGATCACCTGTTTCGACAGAAGAAAGATCGACTTTAGATTCACGTTGATGACGCAGTCCCAATCTTCCTCGGTCAGCTCAATCACTGAAGCTCGGCGGATGATTCCAGCATTGTTGAAGAGAACGTCCACGGTTCCGAACTGTTCCAACGCGCGTTGAACTACGCGCTCGCAATCGTCAGCTTTGGTTACGTCGGTGGGTGCGAAGAGGACGCGGCCTCCGTCGGCGGTAATTCCTTTTGCGAGCCGGTCCCCGGCCTCGGCATTCAGATCAGCGACGACGACCGAAGCGCCTTCGCGAGCGAAAAGAAGTGCCGTGGCGCGGCCGATGCCGGATGCGCCACCGGTGATGAGTGCGACTTTGCCCGCGAGTGACTTGCCTGACATATTCTGCGCCGAATCTCCTGTTGGATTTGTCATTCCGAGGAGTAGGGCTAGGACGAATCTGAATGCCTGGGCGCCTGCCTGCTTATCGGCTCGCCAACCCTCCCGCCGTCTCGCCGCCGTCAATCGTGTACACCTGTCCGGTGATGTAGGCGGCGTCATCGGAAGCGAGAAATGCGAATAACGCCGCGATCTCTTCCGGCTGCGCATGCCGGCGAAGAGGAATCTTGCGATTCACTTCCTCGAACATTTCGTCGGTATATTCCGCCCGTTGCATGGGCGTCATGACGTAACCCGGAGCAACAGCACAGACCCGGACTTTCGGCGCCAGCTCCAAAGCCATGCTCTTCGTCAGTTCGATCACCCCTGCTTTGGTTGCGTTGTAGTCGGCATAGTACGGCTGACCAACCAGTCCGTTGGTTGACGCTGTCTGCAGAATCACACCTTCCCCACGCTCCCACATGTGGCGGGCAGCAACTTGCGCCATATTGAAAACGCCCGTCAAATTCACAGCAATCACCCGATCCCATTCTTCCGCCGTGATGTCGAGGAAATTATGGCGAATGCTGATGCCGGCATTGTTGATCAGGACATCGACCCCGCCCATGATTCGCGAGGCATCTTCGAAGGCCGCTTCCACCTGTTTGCGATTGGAAACATCCGCATCGAGAGTCTCGGCCAAATCCGGCAAGGCCTCGCGAATCTGTTCCCGTGCTTTTGCATCGCGATCCAGCACACAAACCGCGGCTCCTTCTTCGATAAACCGTTTTGCCGTAGCCGCGCCGATGCCGCTAGCGCCGCCGGTGATGAGAACGCGCTTGCTTTTGAGTCCACGCATAGGTTTGTGCGGAAAAACAGAATGATAAGAATAGAACGGCAATCGCCGTTGCCGCTAGTAGAGAGTAACCGAGGTCGCCCTGTTTTCAGTTTCTCGGGCCGAGATAAACCAGCTCACAGTTCCCGGTTCTCAGTTCTCAGAAGGGTTTGCCGCGGAAAAGCCAGATCAGTTCAATCACAAGGATAATCACGACGGTGAGTTCGAGAAAGAACGCCCGGCTCTGGTTAAACTGATCCACCATGAAGCGATACAACTCTTCGGCGGTGCGGACTTTCTGGGTAACGAGATCTTTATAATCGGGCACGCCGACCTTCGACGCAGCCAGCTTATAAAGGCGTGCCGAGAACATATCGCTCAGGAATTTAATGGCGTTATCGGCGTGCTCGGTTAATTCATTAACGTCGAGCAGAACGGTATGAAGCTTGGTCGCGGCGCGAGCCAACCGCCAGCGAGCCATGATTCCGGTTCCCTTATCGAGCGCGGCATACACGCTTTCCAGTTCGCGGGTGAGAAATTCGTCGTAATGACGGAATTCCAGCAACTGCGAATTTGCGTATTCCAATAACTGGATTGCGGTCTCCGCACCTGCTTGGCTGTCATAGAGAAACGCCGCATTCCAACCAATAACGGTGAGATCGTTGGGATAATACGAGATTCGCGACTGCAGGATTTCGTTGCGTTCGCCTTCGGAAAGATCGGCTGTCTCACCGCGCACTATTTGCGCGATCCGGCCTCCGCTTGCCGACACCAGTTCTGCGGCTGAAGGGTTTCCTGCGAGCTGGCGGACATGGAAAATGAAATAGTCCTCGCTCAGCCAATTCGAATAGGGCTTCACCAGCGCGGGAGCCGCTTGCTTCAATTTCTCGCGCGCCACCCGGCCTGCGTATGCGCCAAAATCCACATCCCAGACCCAGCGGCTGCTTAAGCGGACCAGGGCTTCCCAATCTCCTGAGAATGGAAGCTCGAAGACGACGCTGACCACCCCATAGTCGTAGTACTTGATTTGGCCATCCAGCCGCTCGCCGCTTTCGAGCACGAGGGTTTCGATCGGCTGGACAACCGGAGGGCGCTCATAACGGATGTAACCGGGCGCCGCGTGTTTCAGGGGCGGATGCTCCAACTTGCGCGCGCCAAAGATCTGCTGCAGCTGATCCAGACGAATTTCTTCGCAGACATCGAATTGGATCAGGACAAGAACCGACCCCTGCACACTGGTGTCGACTGCCGGGGCGACCTCGATCTTTCCTGCTGTATCAACAACCGTGAGCGTCGGTTCGTTTTCTCGCGGCATATGGGTCCCGACCCAGCCAAGGATAGATGACTTAGGCCCGGGAGACAGACACTTCTATTTTCCCAGAACAAGCCGGGCGATGGCGAGCTACAAGCAATCATATTTATTTTCAACCACTTACAGACGGCGCCTGATGACGGACCACAGCAGCGCGCCGGCTGCGACCGCGCCTGCACAGCCCACGGCCGCCCTGGACATGGACCGGCGGAGGGCGGCGTCGTTCGCTTCGACCCTCTGGCGCTCGGGATAGGGTTGACCCAACACTTCGGTGTTGAGGCCCATTTGAATGACTTCCGCCAGATGCAGCGCATGACGATCCGTACACTGGGCAATCTGCTCGCGGCAACTGAAGCCATCGGCAATGACGAGCCACTCAGGACCGGTTTTGCGGACGGCTGGCAAGAGTTCCAGTTCCCCGATAGCGAGCGAGGTGTGGTACTTGTCACGCTCAAAGCCGAATGCTCCCGCCATTCCGCAACATCCTGGTGCAGGAGTCTGGAAATCGATATCCATGCGTCGGAGCACCGCCTCTTCATCCGTCATCTTCATGATGGACTTGTGATGACAGTGGCCATGCAGCAGAGCATGGTTGCCGATCTTCGGTAAGGCGAAGTACTTAGCTTTCTGCTCAAGAAACTCGCTCAACAGAAATGTTTGGCGGGAGAGCGCGCGTCCACGATCATCGTTGGGAAATAGATTCAGGAGTTCGTCGTGGAAGACGGACGCGCAGCTTGGTTCGAGGACTACGACAGGAATGCCAGCTTCAATCTCCTCCTCCAACACGTCGAGGATCTGTAACAGCAACCGCTTCGCCCGGTCGAGCATGCCCCAGTCATAAAGCGGTCGGCCGCAGCAGAGGATTGCTTGCGGCAATATGACGTGAAATCCGGCGGTCTCGAGGACTTCGACAGCGGCTTTTGCCGGATCCGGCGAGAAGTAATTGTTGAACGTATCCGGCCACAACAGGACTGGCGGACTATCGGCACGCTTTGTCGGCCTACGCCGAAACCACTCACGAAAGGTTTGCGGCGCAAATGCTGGAATTCTACGTTGGGACGGAATTCCAGCCGCCAGCTTGGCTAAGTCGCGCAAGAACGGCAGTTGGGTCGCAAGGTTCATCAGGCCCGGCGCATTTGAGGCCAACTCCGCCCAAATATCGATGTTGCCGAAAGCGTAGGCGCTAAGCGGGCGCGGTCGATGATCGTAATAGTGGGAGAGAAATTCGGACTTGTAGGTGGCAACATCAACCCCGACGGGGCAATCGCTCTTGCAGCCTTTGCAAGCCAGACAGAGATCGAGCGATTCTTTAACATGCTCGTCCCGCCAGCGACCCTGAATGACATCCCCTTTGGCCATTTCCCAGAGCAGGTGCGCGCGCCCACGGGTGGAGTGCTGCTCTTCGCGAGTGGCACGAAAACTGGGACACATCACGCCACTTTCATATTGGCGGCATTTGCCAACTCCAACGCAGCGCAAGGTGGCACTGGACAGGCTTCCATGGTCTTCGGGAAATTGAAAATGGGTTTGCGGCTCCCAGGGCCGATACTCCGCACCGAGGCGCAAGTTTTCATCCAGCCGGTAAGGCTCGACGACCTTGCCGGGATTCATCTTCCAATCCGGATCCCAAATGGCCTTGAATTCGCGAAACGCCTGCACCAGCTCGGATCCAAACATTTTCGGCAGCAGCTCGGCCCGTGACTGACCGTCACCGTGCTCGCCGGATAGCGAACCACCGTACGAGACGACCAGGTCCGCCGCTTCCTCCACGAACTTTCGATAGTTCGCGATTCCACTCTTCGACTGCAGATCGAAATTGATCCGCATATGGACGCAGCCATGGCCAAAATGGCCGTACAGCGCACTGTGATAGCCGTAGCCGCCCATCAATTTATGCAGATCGCGCAAATACAATCCCAGCTTGTCGGGCGCCACTGCAGCATCCTCCCAGCCTTCCCATTCTAGCGGCTCGCCGGGCACGTGAGAGGTCGCACCAAGGGCGGATTCGCGGACGTCCCAAACCTTTCTTGCCTGGCGCTTGTCGGCGAACAGACGCATTTGCGGCGGAACTGAAGATCGGCCCAGGCGATCCATCAGACGTTCGGCCTGTGACTCGGCCTCCGGTTGCGTGGTGGCTCCAAATTCAGCGAGCAGCCATCCGCCACCTTGGGGAAGCAGAGCCAAACCCTCGCTATTGATCCCTTTGCGACGCGTGTACTCGACCAGCAGGCGGTCAACGCCTTCAAGACCGATCGGCTTATGCGCCATGATTTCGGGCACTCGATCAGCGCATTGATAAACATCCGGATAAGCGATGACCAGTAGAACGCGTTCCTGCGGGCTCTCGACCAGGCGGCATGTGGCTTCGAGCACGGTTACGCAGGTGCCCTCCGAGCCAACCAGCGCACGGGCGACGTTGAATCCGTTCTCGGGCAGAAGATAATTGAGGTTGTATCCCGAGACACGGCGGGGAATGTTCGGATACCGCTGCCGGATTAAATCGGCGTAACGATCGCGCAGCGACGTCAATCCAGCATAGATTTCGCCCCGTCTGTCCGATTCGGCTATCCTCTGCTTGATTCGCGCGTTATCGGCGGCCCCGACGCTCATCTGTAGACCGCCATACGTCAGGATTTCCAGCTCCTCGATGTTGTCGTCGGTTTTGCCGGCCATGACTGAGTGCACACCGCAGGAGTTGTTGCCGATCATCCCGCCGATGGTGCAGCGGCTGTGTGTAGCCGGATCGGGGCCGAACGTCAGATGATGTTTTTCTGCAGCGCCACGCAGATGATCCAGGATGACGCCGGGCTGCACACGGGCGATGCGCTGCGCGGGATCAATTTCAAGGATCTGTGCCATGTACTTCGAGAAATCGAGCACCACGGCGACGTTGCAGCACTGGCCGGCAAGAGAAGTTCCGCCGCCCCGGCAGAGGATTGGTGCTCCGAACTGACGTGCAAGTGCGACAGTGGCGATAACGTCATTGACGTTGCGTGGGAGAACAACTCCGATAGGGACTTGGCGGTAATTGGAACCGTCGGTAGCGTAGAGAGCGCGACTGCCGGCGTCAAAGCGGACTTCTCCGTGAATTTCGCGCTTCAGGGCAGCGGCAAGGCCTAAAGCATCTACCGCATAAGATCGTGATGCGCGTGCCCGTTGCGAAAAATCTGGCTGACCGACGGCTGGCCCGCTAGTCACTGGAATCGCCTGTCACGCCTTTGCCACTCACGTTAGCGATGTGAATCACGGTTTTCCCTTCATTCCCTTCGAGGTTGATTGTGACCAGATTGCCTTTTTCGTTCGAGACGATGGTCAAGTGCCCATGGTCGGAGGTGGTGACATTGGCGTGGGGAAACTTCGACCGGTAGAAGTCAGCGACCTTGTCGATAGGGTCGTCGGTTTCGAAATCGGCCGCAACTGTGTGGACGCCAGCCACGTTTACATTGGCACTGTTACTGTTCAGAACATGCGCTCCGGGATACAAGGCAGCACCAAGCGAACGGGGGACCGCAGACGGATCTGTTGAGCTCTCAACGGTTCCAAATGGACTTTCGACGCGAACGTTTCCATCCCGGTTCTCAATGTGCGTGCGGCGCGCGATGTGCAAACCGATCGCTGTTAACGCGGCGATGGTTATCGCGCCCAGAATAAAGACAGCGCCAACGATGATGAGGGCGGTGCGAAGTGTATTCCGTTGCTGCGCAGGCGCTGCCGAGGCCGGAGCCGGATTAACCGCGGGAGGAGCATTGACCGCAGCCGAGCCAGGTTGCGACGTACCGCACTTGGGACAAAACTTGGCGCCCTCTTCCAGATTGGCGCCGCAGCTATTGCAAAAGGCCATGAGTTCCTCTGGCCAATCATACTATTCCATCGAGTTAAGGCGAATGTGGTGCAGTGGGTGTCACACGTGTCCGCTGATGCGGACCGCGTAATCGCTGAGGCTCAGGCCCAAAAGGATAAAGAGCCAGAATACGGCGGAGATGATCACCATCTTCGTCAATCTCTCGCTCGTGTACTTTACGTGCATAAAGAAAAGTACGACGAGCAGGGCCTTGCAGGTAGCAATGACCAGGGCTACGACGGTATTGAAGGGGCCCAGATCGATGAAAGCCACACTGGCGGTGACCACAGTCAGAACCATCAGCGTAGCCCAGATTCCAACGTAAAGCTTGATCGAGACAACGTGTTCAGACATGGCGGCTCACTTTAGGGGCTTACGATCTATCAAGTACAGCAACGGAAACAGATAAATCCAGACAATGTCAACGAAGTGCCAATAAAGCCCAGCGATTTCTACGGGCGTGTGATACTCCGGCGTGTAACTTCCTCTCCAAGCCTCATAGGTGATGAAAGAGAAGACAATGACACCCACGATCATGTGCAGCGCATGCAGGCCCGTCATGGCAAAGTACAGAGAAAAGTAAATCTGGGTTGGTGCGGGCTCGATCGGAATCTGGGGATATTTTTCTATGATGTCTTGCGCGCTGAACGAGGGTCCGGGTACGTGGTGCTCCTCAAACTTGTCGTACCACTCTTTCCCTTTGATCCCGAGAAAGGTCAGTCCAAAGAGAAGAGTGAGCGAGAGTAAAGTGATCAACAGCCGACGCTTTCCCATTTGCGCTGCCCTTACCCCGAGGGCCACGGTCAAGCTGCTGCAAATCAGGACTGCGGTGTTGATGGTGCCGAGGTAAATATCGATGCTGCGGCTGGCGGCGGCAAACTCGTTGTAGTACCAGAGCCGGTAC
>Ga0070741_10000392_pt1 | contig 162591 bp, 142 predicted proteins | sample Coa_R1_4_FD_66440 | JGI IMG/M metagenome (GOLD analysis project Ga0070741, IMG submission 66440) | Surface soil microbial communities from Centralia Pennsylvania, which are recovering from an underground coalmine fire - Coalmine... | ecosystem: Environmental > Terrestrial > Soil >... | reverse complement strand
GTGGCTCCGGCTTCCTCCAGACCTCACCTCGCGGTGACGCCCTTACCTTCGCTTAATGGTTCCGATTCCCTGGGCCATAGAGGACTTTCACCTCCGAGAACGGGCGCATGCCCGGCGTACCCAAAAAGAGCCCGCCGCACGGCGGGCTCAGGCAAATGGCGTCAGCCTACTTGTTGAAGTAGTCCGCGTTGATCTGAATGTACTTGCTCCACTCGGCAGGCACTTCAGACTCTTCGAAGATGGCGTTGACGGGACACTCCGGCACACACGCGCCACAGTCGATGCACTCGTCAGGATGGATGTAGTACATGTCATCCTCATCCTTGGAGTAGATGCAATCTACCGGGCAAACTTCAACGCAAGCTGCGTCTTTAACACCGACACATGGTTCGGTGATGACGTACGCCATCTTCTCGAAACGTCCTCCGAATTCTCGTCACTGCGCAAAAAGCGCACCCGGAAGTGTACCGTAACATCAGCGAATGGCAGGGCTAAAAGAACGTCGTGGATTGATCCTGGTCCATACCGGGAACGGAAAAGGGAAAACAACCGCTGCGCTGGGGCTGGCCTTTCGCGCCCTCGGCTACGACATGCGAGTGCTGATGATCCAGTTCCTCAAAGGCAACTGGAAGCCTGGCGAGTACCGAGCCGCGGCGAAATTCGAGCCGTTGCTGCGCCTCATGCCCATGGGTCAGGGATTCCTGTGGATCGACGCCGAGAACCAGGCGGACCGCAACCGATTGCTGGTGCAGCGAGCGTGGGAATACAGCCAGGAGCAGATCCTCGGCGGGCCCTGGGACATGGTGATCCTCGACGAGATCAACTACGCGGTGGGCTACGGCATGATTCCGGTCAGCGAAGTGGTGAACGCGCTGAGAAACAAACCGCCTCTGCTGCATGTAGTCCTTACAGGCCGAGGTGCCCATCAAGACGTCGTCGACATTGCTGACACGGTTACGGAAATGCGACCAATCAAGCATGCGTTTGAACGGGGCACGGCGGCCCAAAAGGGAGTCGAATTCTAAGCCGCCTTCTTATCCGACTCTCACCCTTGCTTCACGAATGATTAACTTGCCAACGCTAGGGTGGTGATGTAATGGAAAATAGAATTCCTCTTCCAGGCCGCTTGCCGGTCATCTCGGGCAAGGTCGTGGCAGTCGTGCTCGTCGCAGCTCTCGTGGTCAGCGGCGTGGTCGTGTACCGCAATAGAGCAGCCAGCCAAGCCGCCGCTACCAGCTACACGACCTCGGCCGTGCAGCGTGGAACGATTACCGACGCGGTGACCGGCACCGGGCCGATCTCGGCCGCCAAGGCCGTTCCGCTCAACTTCAAGTCATCCGGCAAGGTGGCCGAGATCGACGTCAAAGTTGGGGATCAGGTCAGCGCCGGCGACGTGCTGGCCAAGCTCGACGACACCGATCTGAGGAGCCAGCTGCAGCAGGCTCAAGCAAGCCTGGCCAGTGCCCAGGCGGCCTACGACAAGCTCATGCAGGGAGCCCTGCCGACAGACGTTGCCGCCGCGCAGACGGCGATCGATTCGGCCAACACGCAGGTAGCCAATGCGCGCAAGGCGCTGGCGGGCGCCCAGGACACCGCGACCAAGGACCTGGCGTCGGCCCAGCAGGCGGTGAGCAGCGCACAGCAGAGCCAGGCTGACGCTCAGAAGAACCTGCAGGCCGCCCAGGCGCAGATCGACGCGGCCACCGCGAGTGACAAAGTGACGCTGGCGAACGCCCAGCAGGCGCTGGCCGACGCGCAGAAAACGGCTCAGGCGCTGCCGGCTATCGTCGCCCAGCAGATCGAGCAGGCGAAGGACAAGCTGTACGCCGATCAGATCGCCGACGACGCTGCGGTTGGGCGCGGCGCTATGACATCCGACGCACGGCAGGCCGCCCTGGACGTGGACCAGACGGCAATTACCCAGGCCAACGCCTCCGCGCAGCAGCAGCTGGCACAGTCGCAGCAGACGCTGAACCAGGCCCAAGCCACCTTGAATAACGCCAACGCCACGCTGCAGAACGACCTGGCCAAGTTCCAGGGCCAGCTGGTATCGGCTCAGACGCAGGCGAACTCGGCCGATCAAGCTCTGAAGACCGCTCAGACCAACCTGGCCAGCGCCCAAGCCAAGGACAATCAGAGCGTCCAGTCGGCTCAGGCCCAGGTAGATTCGGCCGTGTCCTCGGTGCAGACGGCTCAGGCCGCCTACAACCAGAAGGTCGCGCCGCCCAGTCAGCCCGATATCGACGCCGCCAAGGCGCAGGTGGCACAGCAGACGGCAGCCACACAGCTGGCCCAGAACAACCTCGACGCCGCCGTCCTCAAGGCACCGACCGACGGCACGGTTACCGCGGTCAACGGCGCTGTGGGCCAGTGGCTCAGCGGAGGAGCCACCAGCGGCGCCTCGGCCAGCTCGGCCAGCGGCGCCAACACGACCAGCACGAGTACCGACTTCGTCGACCTGACCAGCCTCAGCGGGCTGCAGGTGACGGCGCAGGTCAACGAGGCAGACATCAGCCGGGTGAAAGTCGGCCAGCCGATCACCTTCACGGTCGACGCCAATCCCGGGCGGACGTTCACCGGCAAGGTCATCATCATCCAGCCACTGGGCCAGACGAGCCAGAACGTGGTCAGCTACACGGTGACGAGCAGCGTCGATCAGACAAACGCGACGCTGCTGCCAGGCATGACGGCGACAATCAACATCATCGTCAACCAGGTCAACAATGCGCTGGAAGTGCCAATGTCGGCGCTGACGTTTGCCCGAACCCAAACCTCGGCGTCGCGTACGAGCGGCCAGCAGGGCACGAGTCCCGCCGGCCAGAGCGCCCAGGCTTCGGCCGCTCCGGCTCAAGCCAGCGGGCAGGCGCAGGCGTCCGCCAACCCCAATCAAACTGGCGGACAGGCCGGCGGGCAGGCGCGAGCGCAAGGCGGCGGCCAAGCGCGGGCTCAGGGCAACGGCCAGGCCGGATTGTTCCAGCAGCCGGGAGGCCCCGGCATCCTGTACCTCATGAAGGACGGCAAGCCAACGCCGGTGCAGGTGATGTTCGGGCCCAGTGACGGTCGCTTCGTCCAGGTGGTGTCCGGCGTCAACGAAGGGGACCAGGTGATTACCGGCGGCGGTGGTGCCGGGCAGGCGCAAGCCGGCCAGCAGCAGCGCGGGCCAGCCGGCGCATTCGGGTTCGGCCCGGGCCGCTGACGATGTCGCGACAGGATTGGCCGACCGTCCAGGTCAACGATCTGCAGAAGGACTACCACCTGGGGAGCAACGTGGTACGCGCCCTGCGGGGGGTCAGCCTGAGCATCCAACCGGGTGAGTTCGTGGCCGTGATGGGACCCTCGGGCTCCGGCAAGTCCACCTTTATGAACCTGGTCGGCTGCCTCGATCGCCCCAGCGGGGGCGAATACTACCTCGACGGCGAGTCGGTGCAGGACCTGAGCAAGGACCAGCTCGCAGCCGTGCGCAATCGCAAGATCGGCTTCGTGTTCCAGGGCTTCAACCTGCTGTCGAGGATGAACGCCCTCGGCAACGTGTCGCTGCCAATGATCTACGCGGGGGTGCCAGCCCAGGATCGCGAGACGCGGGCGTTGGAGGCGCTGCGTTTGGTTGGCCTGGAAAATCGGGCGCTGCACCGCCCCAACGAGCTTTCCGGCGGCCAGCAGCAGCGCGTTGCAATCGCTCGATCGCTGGTCAACCACCCTGCCCTAATCCTGGCGGACGAGCCAACCGGGAACCTGGACAGCCGCACCAGCATAGAGGTGATGGCCATCCTCCAGCGCCTCAACCACGCCGGCATCACCGTGCTGATGGTCACGCATGAGCCGGACATCGCGGCCTACTGCCGGCGCAATGTGCTGTTTCGGGACGGTAAGCTGGTCGAAGATCGGATGGTCGAGTCGCCACGCGTCGCGGAAGACGAATTGGCCACGCTGCCAGCCCCGGATGAGGAGTTAGTCGCATGAGCTCGGTTTCCGACGCAATCGGGACGCTCCCGCGCGAGCGAGAGCGAGCACCGGAGGGTTTTGCGACGCGTGGCATGAGCCTGGGCCAGAGCCTGGCCACCGCGCTCGAAGCCCTCAACGCCAACAAGCTGCGCTCGCTCCTGACCATGCTTGGCATCATCATCGGCGTGGGCGCGGTGATCATCATGATTTCGTTGGGGCGCGGCGCCAGCGCCAACGTGGCGCAGCGGCTGCAGGGCCTGGGCACCAATCTGCTCACAATCACCCCCGGAAGCGCGCGAGGCTTTGGGCCAGTGCGGATAGGCCAGGGCAGCGCCCCCACGCTGAGCGAAGCTGACGCGCAGGCCATCCAGGACGACATCACCGGCCTGCAGGGCGTGTCACCGGTGCTGACCGTGAGCGTGCAGGCCGTGAGCAACGGTGCCAACTGGTCGACCCGCGTGTCGGGCGTGTACCCGTCGTACCAGGCAATCGAGAACTGGCAAGCGCAGGCCGGCTCCCTGCTGACCGACGCCGACCAGCAGCAGACGCAAACGTCGGCGGTCATAGGCCAGGTCGTGTTGGACAACCTCTTCGGCAACGGCAATACCGGCAGCGGAAACCCGGCCGATGCCATCGGCCAAACCATCCGCATCAATCGCGTGCCGTTCCAGATCATCGGCGTGCTGGCGCCCAAGAACGGCGACCAGGACGACACGATCCTGGTGCCGTTCAGCACCGCTCGCCTGCGGCTGAGGAATCAGACCTTCGTAAGCCAGGTCGTGGTGCAGGTGGCGGATGCCAAGCAGATGGACTCGGTCCAGGCGCAGATCGGCGACCTGCTGCGGCAGCGACACCGCATCACCGGGTCGGTCGATGACTTCACCGTCCGCAACCTGAACAACATCGTGCAGACAGCGCAGGGGGTGACGCAGACCCTCACCCTGCTGCTGTCCGGCGTAGCAGCCGTATCCCTGCTGGTGGGCGGCATCGGCATCATGAACATCATGCTGGTGTCGGTCACCGAGCGCACGCGCGAGATCGGCATCCGATCGGCCATCGGGGCGCGAGCGCGTGACATCATGTCCCAGTTCCTGATTGAGGCCGTGTCGCTGAGCACCGCCGGCGGGGTCATCGGCATCGTGCTGGGCATATCGGGCTCGATAGCCGTAGCGCGATTCGCCAAGTGGACCACGGTGATCGCCCCCGAGTCGATCGTGCTGGCCTTCCTCTTCGCCGCTGGCGTAGGGATCTTCTTCGGCTACTATCCCGCCCGCAAAGCCAGTCAGCTCGATCCAATAGAAGCGCTCCGCTACGAGTAAGGCGCTAGGCGCTGGGCGCTAGGCACGAGGCGCTGGTCGCTGGTCGCTGGTCGCTGGTCGCTGGTCGCTGGTCGCTGGTCGCTGGTCGCTGGTCGCTCGCAAGACGCTAGGCGCAAAGCGGGAGGCGCTGGGCGTTAGCCATCTTCATATCGACTCGAAGCGCACCGAACAATGTAGCGCGGGGCCTTGCGCCCCGCCTCGCTCGGCCCATCCTCGATTCACAAGGGCGAGACCATTGGGCCTGACTCGTGGTGGCAGAGCCACCCAAACTCATATCGATCAGTACGGCGAGCGAGGCGGAGCGCAAGGCCCCGCGCTACATTGTTCGGTGCGCTTCGAGTCGATTTGAGGAATGGCAGAGGTCAGGCGACCAGCGCCTCGCGCCTAGCGACCAGCGGCTCGCGCCCAGCGCCTCGCGCCTACCGCCTAACGACCAGCGCCTCGCCTACCAGCGCCTAGCGACCAGCGACCAGCGCCTACCGCCTCGCGCCTACCGCCTCGCGCCTACCGCCTCGCGCCTACCAGTCTCGATTGCGGCTGCCGCCACCGCCCTGGAGGATGGATAGGAGCTGCAGCAGGGCAAGGAAGATGTTGAGCATGTCCAGGTACAGGCCAACGGCGAAGATGATGGCGTCGCCTTCGGTCGCGTACTTGGTCCTGGCCATGCGGTTGAGGTCGTACACGATGTAGCCGGAGAAAATAGCCACGACGGCCATCGAGATGACCACGTACAGCGCGGGCAGGTGCAGGAACAGCCCGATGAGCGAGGTGACGATGATCGCGATCAGGCCCACGAACAGGATCCCGCCCAAGCCGCTCAGGTCGCGCCTGGTGGTGTAGCCGTAGGTGCCGGCCAGCAGCGTGATGGCGGCGGTGCCGGCGGCCGCGTTCAACACGATGCCGCTCATGCCCTGCGCCAGGAATGAATCCAGGATCGGCCCCAGCAGGAGCCCTTCACAGGCAGCGAAGGAATAGAGCAGGATGAGGTTGAGTGGCGACTTCTCGCGCAGCGCCATGAGCGCGAACACCAGTATGAGGCTGCCGATCAGTCCCAACAGATAGCTGCCAGGGCCAAGGACCGAGCCAACCACCACGCCGCCGCAGGTGAAGACGAAGGCGAACGCCAGCAGCGCCATGACCTTGCCGAGCAGCTGCGAACGCTGTCCAACTGCTGCCCGGTCGAACTGACCGTAGCCCAGATCCGAATAGTTCTGCATTGAACCGCCTCTCTTTCTTACGGAAGTGTACGTATCAGCAGGCTGATTTGTTGCGTCCGCCTTCCCGAGTGGGGTGGAGGTGATGTCACACTTGTTCCCATGCCATTTTCCTTTGAAGCGGACGTCGAGCAGGCGCTCCGGCAAGCCTTCGCGGCCTCGGGCGTCGAGGCGACCGCCGTGCCGCTGCGCAAGATCCCCTTTGCCGATGGCTGGGGCTTTGCCACGCAGCTGGCCCTCATGCAGGGCCGCGGCAAGGAGGGGGCACAGGCCCTCGCCGCCGAGGTCGCGGCGAGGCTGAGCTCGACACGCCAGTTCGAGCGAGTCGAGGCAGCCAACGGCTACGTCAACGTCTACATCGAGACCAGGCAGGCAGCCGGCCACGTCATGGCCGGGATCCTGGCCGAGGGATCGCGCTATGGCTCTGGCGAGCCCACCCGGAAGCGGGTGATGGTGGAGTATTCCCAGCCCAATACCCACAAGGAATTCCACATCGGGCACCTGCGCAACGCCGCCTTCGGCAATGCCATCGTGCGGCTGCTGCGCTTCAGCGGCCATGAGGTGCTGGCGGCCAACTACATCGGCGACATCGGCGCGCACGTCATTCGCTGCCTGTGGTGCCTGCGGAAGTACCACGCCAACGACATACCGCCGGCCGACCGGCTGGACTGGCTGGGCAAGATCTACACGGAAGCCACGCAGCGCATCGAGGCCGACGAGCCCGGTGCAAAAGCCGAGGTGGCCGAGCTGTTCGCGCGCTGGGAGGCGCACGACCCCGATCTGCTGCAGCTGTGGCAGGAGACCAAGCAATGGTGCATGGACGAGCTGCACCGCATCTACCGGCAGCTCGACGTGCAGTTCGACGTGTGGTACTTCGAGAGCGAGGTCGAAGCCGAGGGCAAGCGCATGGCCCAGGAGCTCATCGACAAAGGGGTGGCGGAGTACAGCGAAGGCCTGCCCATCGTCCGCTTGGGCGACAAGCTGGGCGTGCTGCCCATCCTGCGCAGCGATGGGACCTCCCTGTATCAGACCAAGGAGCTGGCTCTATCCGTGCAGAAATTCCGCGAGCACGAGCTGGATCAGTCCATCGTCATTACCGACGTGAGTCAATCGCTGTACTTCAAGCAGGTCATCAAGGTGCTGGAGCTGTACGGCTTCGAGCATGCCAGGGACATGGTCCACCTGGCCTACGAACGGGTGAACCTACCCGAAGGCAAGATGGCCTCCCGGTCGGGCAACATCGTGGCCTATGAGGACCTGGCGGCCGAGGCGGCGCAGCGGGTAAGCGCCATCGTGGCGGAGAAGAACCCCGGCCTGCCACTCGAAGAGCGGGCCAGGGTGTCGGAGGAAGTCGCCATCAGCGCGCTCAAATTCACCATGCTGGGCGTGAGCAACACCAGCGTCATTACCTTCGAATGGGACCGGGTGCTGGATTTCGATGGCTATGCCGGACCGTACCTGCAGTACGCGTACGTCCGCGCTTCCCGTATCCTCGACCGAGCGGCTGAGCAGGGCATTCCGGCAGGCTCGCACGCGGTGAGCGAGGACAGTGTTCCGGTCCTGCAGCCTGTGGAGCGCACGCTGCTCGAGACGATGGCCGATTTCCCAAGGGAGGTCAGCCGCGCCAGCGAGCAGCGCTCGCCGGTGACAATCGCCACCTATGCGTACAACCTGGCCAAGCAGTTCTCTGACTTCTACCAGAGCTGCCGGGTGCTGCAGGAGCCGGACGAGGACGTTCGCCGCTTCCGTCTGCGACTGGTAGCCTGCGTCAAGCAGGTGCTGGGCAACAGCCTGACGCTGCTGGGGCTTTCGCTGCCCGAATCGATGTAGCGCGGCTACTCGATCAGGCCGCGCTCGCGAAGCTTCTCCTGGACCTCTTCCACAGAGCGGCGGCCGAAGTTGCGAATGGCCATCAGGTCGTCATCGCTCATCGCCATGAGCTGCGTCACCTTGGTGATGTTGCTGCGGCGCAGGGCGTTGTAGGTGCGAGTGGACAGATCCAGGTCATCGATCGTGAGATCGACCGCCTCCTTGGGCAGTGCCTTGCCCCTGGCGGTGGCCGGAACGGCAGCGGCGGCCTCGATGGGCGCGTCCGAGCCAAGTCTCGCCAGCAGCGCAAAATGCTCCACCAGGATGTCCGCGGACTCCCGCATCGCCTTATCGGCGCTGATGCTGCCGTCGGTCTGGACCTCGATGAGCAGGCGATCGTAGTTCAATGACTGGCCCAGACGGGTCTGCTCGACGTGGTAGTTGACCTTCTCCACGGGCGTGAAAATGGCGTCTACGGCAAACTCGCCCAGCGACAGGCCCTGACGCGTTTCAGCGGGCACGTACCCCTTGCCCTTGTCGGTCAGCAGCTCCATCGCCAGCCGGGAGGTCTTGCCGGTCAGCGTGGCAATGTGCAGATCGGGATTCACAACCTCGATGTCGCCGCTGACCTGAATGGCCTCCGCGGTGACTTCACCCTCGCCCTTCGCCTCAAGGCGCAGCGTCACGACCTCGTCCGTGGAGGACCGGAAGCGGACGCGCTTCAGATTCAGGAGGAGCTCGCTGACGTCCTCCTGTACGCCGGGGACGTCGGCATCCATGCTCAGCACGCCGTCGATCTTCACGACGGTGATTGCCCGCCCCGGCAGAGAGCTCAGCAGCACGCGCCGCAGAGCGCTGCCAACGGTGAGGCCATAGCCGCGCTCGAGGGGCTCGAGGGAGTACTTGGCCACAGAATCGGACGACTCCAGGGCCTGGAGTCGGGGAAGAGTAAGTTCAGCAGTATCGATCACAACAGTTCAGCCTACCATCCCGCCGAAGATTTCGCAGGCTGCCGGCGCCGCCCAAGCAGCTAGGCCCTGACCCGGCGCGTGAAGAGGTTGCGAGCATTGACGGTAAGCGCGCTCCCCAGGATGAGCGTGAGCCCGAGCTTGACCCAGGCGTTGGAGCTGTACAACAGGGCATAGCCAACCACGGGCAGGACGGCCACCACTTTGCCGGCCAGGTCACTGGAGTGAAGCGCCCAGGGATCGGGCAGCGAGTTGGCATCGCCCTTGGTCCTGAACAGCAGGCCGCCGTCACCCTGCTCGATGGAGCTGACGCGGTGTGTGACGGAAAGATGCGGTGGCACCGGCTCAGCCGTCGTGACCACGTCGCCAACCTGGATGGTCTGCGGCTTAGCGGGCACCACCACCACCACTGAGCCGACCGGAATGCCCGGCTCCATGCTGGGCGTGAGGACGACGAAGGTGTTGTACAGGCCGGCGCGGGGCACGATGGTCAACAGCGCAAACCCGACGATGACGGCAGCCGCAAGGCCGCTCGCAACCAGCCCCGCCAGCCGTATCCAGCGTCTGACAGCGATCGGCCGATGGCGAGCTTCCTGTTGGATAAGGATGGCTTCCTGCTCGAGCGCCACCAGGGACGGTCCCAGCGCCGGCGTCTCGGGCATGTCGGCCAGCTCGGCCGCCACGATACTCGCATCCAGCGGCCGCTCCCGAGCGATGTCGGGCGGCTCGACGGGAGGCACGGTTTGCCGCAACGTCGTTGGAGGTCGCGGCTCGAATGCAGGCACGGGCGGGAGCGCAGGGACGGATTGGGCGGCCTCCGCTGCCTCCACGAGCACCGGCTTGGCCGGCGCCGGACCCGCGTGAGAGCGCTTTGGCCTCGGCGCCTCGACCGGCGGAGCAGCGGCGGCAGCGCCTGTCCGGGCGCCGGCAGGACGAGGCGGGGGCGCGGGAGTCGCCGACAGCTCGCTGTGCAGCCCCATTCGCCGCAGGAGATCGGCCGAGTCCGGAGCGAGGACGCTGGGTTCGACGGTGGCGGGCGGGGACGCGCTCCCGGCGGGAGAAGAGGGCCGCGAGCGGGGAGCGACCTTGCCGGAAGCTCGGACGTGGCGCGATCGGCGAGCCTGCGCAGCAGGCTCCGGAACGGCCGCGGGCCGGTTGCTCGCCCTTCGCGATGCCACTGTCAAATCAGTGTAAAGAGCACCTCCCGCAAGGCGAGCAAACGTGGTACCTTGAGGGGCGGGGGAGCAAGCAAAATGACATCATCTTCAAAGCCAATCCATGGCTAGAACCAATAGCTGCGTCTGCACCCACAGCCTGGCTGCCCATCACGTCGGGCAGTCCACGGCCTGCACCTTCTGCCATTGCGCCGGCTTTCGCGACGACAAGGATTTCGAGGTCGCCACGACGGCCGGCGAGCTGACTGAGACACAGGAACGAGCGTTCAAGGTGCTGTCCGACCACCCCGCGTTCACATCGCTGCGAGCGGAGGAGCTGGCGGAGATAGTGCGCTATGGCCGGCGGCGTCTGTATCTCGGCGGCGCAGTGGTCATTCAACCCGAGATCGTGAGCCAGTCGCTCCATGTGCTGATGAAGGGCGAAGTGAGCGTCGAGCGCTGGGCGCCGAACAATCCTCGGCCTGCGCTGGTGGGCGAGTTTGGGCCCGGCAACGTCTTCGGCGAGCTGCGCAATTCCACGCACCAGCCGGCCACCTTGACAGTGCGTGCGCTGGTCGATTTGGAGACGTTCGAGCTGCAGGCCAACGCTTTGGCCGAAATGTACAAAGAATCGGCTGACGTATTCCATAGAATCCTGCGCGAGGTGGACGAATCGCTGCGCCGTCGCCCATCCGGCGGGTCATCTGTGTCTTCGTCCGCCAACCTGCCCGAGACCAGCGCCCCCTGAGGCAGCGGCGTCGCGAGGGCGCCGATCCCGTCTTCGTTCGCGGCGATAAACTAGCCGGGCACTACCTGAACGGAGCGGATGATGAGCCGAACGATCCTGTACGTAGGCACTGGCCGCGGGGTGTTCAAGGCGGAAGGCAACGGGCACGGCTATGCCATAGAGCCATTGGGCTTGCACGACAGCGGCGGGCTGCGCTGCCCAGTCATCGTAGACATACACGATCCACGCCGGCTCTACGCCGGAACGTCGAGCCGAGGCGTGACGGTGAGCGAGGACGGAGGCGCGGCCTGGCGCGAGATCAATCACGGCTTGGACAAGCAGGAGGTGTGGTGGCTGGAGCAGCATCCCAGGACGGGTGAGCTGTGGGCAGGAGTGTCACCCACGGCCATGTACAAGAGCGCCGATCGCGGCGAATCGTGGACCGAGTGCAGACAGCTCCAGAGCCTGCCAACCATTCCCGAATGGAGCTTCCCGCAGCCGCCGCACATCAGCCACGTGAAGCACATCAGTCTGCGGCCGGACGATCCCAGCCAGGTGCTGGGCGCGGTAGAAGAGGGCTGGCTGATTCGCAGTGTGGACGGGGGCGAGACATGGGAGAACCTGCGCAACGGCTGTGAGTTCGACGCGCACACCGTGTACTTCATGCCCGACAACCCCAGGGTGGTGCTCAGCACGAGCGGCCAGGGGTTTTACCGCAGTGAGGACGGAGGCGACTCCTTCGTGCGCATCCGCGGGGGCCTCGATCGGCGCTACATGGCCCAGCTGGCCATACACCCGAGCCGGCCGCAGACGATGTTTACCGCCGCCGCGGAGGTGCCGCCGCCGGGCTGGACGCGGCCCGAGGGTGCCAACTCGGCCTTCTACCGCAGCGACGACCAGGGCCGAACGTGGCGACAGCTGCACGGCGGACTGCCTGACCACATCAAGCCGGCGCCGCGCTGCGTCGCCGGCGATCCCGACGATCCCGACGGCGTGTTCTTCGGTCTCACCGATGGATCGGTGTGGCTGACCAGGAACGGCGGGGAGTCGTTCGAGCGCATCCTGGACGTTCCGCTTCCGCCCGAGGCCAGCGACACGAGCGCCGTGCACGTGCGCAACGATCCGCGCTTCAACGCGGTTACCAGCATTCGGGTCGCACACTAAATCGACCCCGCGACCGTAACGCCCAGCCCCGGAGGGCGGGTGCCGATGGCCGAGCTGGCACCGGAGGAAGCCATCCGCACCTTCGACGAGCCGCTGCTGGGCTACACCAGGGCGGAGGCTATCGAGGAAGCCAAACGGGCAGCCGGCTTCGACCTGAGCGCCGCCGAACAGGCGTGCCCCTTCCACATCGACATCCGCGCCTTCGTCGCCAGCATCGCCGCCGGCGACTTCGACGGGGCGCTGAGCACGATCTACCAGGCGCATCCCTGGCCAGGGATCCTGGGCCGGCACTGCCAGCGGCCATGCGAGGGCGGCCGGTACCTAGCGAGCGCCGATACGCCGTACGTCAGCGCGCTGGAACGCGCGGCAGCCGATCACGGCAACCGAGCGATCCTGCCGTTCCGCCCAGGACGGCCGAGCGGCAAGAGAGTAGCCATTGTCGGCGCCGGATCGGCCGGCTCGGCCGCGGCCTACGCGCTGCGGCAGCTGGGGCACGCGGTGGCGGCCTACGACCAGCTGCCGGTGCCGGGTGGCATGATGTTCGCGGGCTACCCGAACTTTCGCCTGCCGCTGGCCGTCCTCAACCAGGAGAACGCCCTGGAGGCCTGGGGCGTGGAGCCGCGCTGCGGCACTCGCCTGGACGCGGACATGGTGCGAGACTTGGTAGCGGACTACGACGCGGTCCTGCTCACCGCCGGAAAGTTCAAGGAAGTGCGCATGAACATTCCGGGCGAAGAGCTGGAGGGAGTATGGGACGCGCTCGACTTCCTCACGCAATTCAAGCTCGGTCGGAACCCGCCCATCGGCCAAGACGTCATTGTGTGCGGCGCCGGCTACACCGCCCAGGATTCCTCACGCACCTGCCTGCGGCTGGGCCGCAAGGCGCGGATCCTCTACCGCCGAGCCAAGGAGGACATGCCGGTGCTACCCCAGCTGCGGGAGCGCTTCGTAGCGCGCCAGGCAGCCGAGGGCGCGCCATACGTCTTCCAGACCACGCCCATCCGTATCCTGGGCTCGAACGGCCGGGTGACCGGCGTGGAGTGCGTCCGCACGCAGCCAGGCCCGCCCGACGAGAGCGGCCGGCCCGAGGCCATCCCGGTCCATGGATCGAGCTTCACGCTGGAATGCGACACGCTGATAGAGGCCACCGGCGAGGAAGTGGACCTGTCTTTCCTGCCGCCGGAGATCCGGCTCACGGGCAGTCATGTGTGGGCCGATCCACAGACCTGGATGACCAGCCTGCCGAAGCTCTTCGCGGCCGGCGAGATGACCGGGCTCAGGACGACGATGCGCGCCTTCGTGTCCGGCTTCGAGGCTGCCAGGCAGATCGATCGCTTTCTGACGGAGGCTGCAAGATAGAGCCATCTGACGGCTCCTTCGCGGACGTGCTGGCGGCCAACCAGCGCTACGCGGCGAGCCGTTTCCCGCTGCGCCTGCCAGCCCGCGCCTCACGCGGCCTCGCGCTGCTCACCTGCATAGACAGCCGCATCGATCCGCTCGCCGCGCTCGGTCTCCAGCTCGGTGAAGCCAAGATCCTGCGCAATGCCGGCGGCCGTGTGACCCCGGACGTGCTCCGGTCGCTGGTAGTCGCGGTTCGCCTTCTCGAGGTGGACCGTATCCTGGTCATGCACCACACGCAGTGCGGCCTGATCGGCACCAGGGAAGGCCTGCTGGAGAAGCTCGCGGCTAAGGGACCGCTGCCCGACTGGGACTTCCTGGCGCTATCCGATCCGGACAGGGATCTCCGCTCCGACGTGCAGGCCATACGAGCTTGCCCCTTCCTGCCACCCGATACCCCCGTGGCCGGCGGCCGCTACGACGTCGAAAGCGGCCGGCTGGAGATGGTGCTCGCGGAGGGGACTTCATAGGCGCTGCCCCACCACGGCGGGCGAGGCCAGGAAAGCAGCCGTCCGTCCGAATATGAGTCCGCGCTGACGAAACATGGAGCCCACTCGCCGATTGGCTGATTGGCTGATGGCCCCTAAGGCTCACCGCTACTCACGTCCACATAGTTGAGGCCGAAGATGTGCTCTGCGAGCACTTTCTTAAAGTCGTCACGCGTCAAGCCGTGTCCATCAGTTTCTCGATCGACTTGTCGCTTAACTCCCGTCCTCATAGGACGGTCGCGGCTTGGCCTTGCGCGCGCTGCCACCCATACGGCTTTGCTATAGCCCGCTACTCGATCACCTTGCCACCGAATAGACCGACCAATACACCGAAGCCGGTCTTTATCAGCAGGTCTGCGGTGGTTTGTAGGTTTTGCAGCGACGACGCTTGGTTCTGGCTCGCTGGCGGATCGTACAGCAACAAAAAATTTGGATGGCGATACCGCCGATTACGGCGAGGGACATCACGATAACCGCCCACCGAAACTTGCCGCTTGGCGGGCTATCCTCGCTAGCTATCGACTAGAAACGAGGGCTCCGTGGTCCTTCTTCTTGTCACCATCGTGGTCCTCATGCAGAGATGGAAGGTAGGTATCCCGAACGATGGTTCGAAAACGCTTGGATGCGAACGCGCCGACGACGCCCGCAACGGCTCCTATGGCCACCAAAGAAAGGTTGACCAATGCCGGCACGTTCATCACCTCCACGCCTCGCATTCCTGGTACCAAGTGCCTGGTATCCCCGGGCATACCCGAGTGCCTATCCTAGCAGACAGGCGGTGCTGAGGGGAATCCCCGAATGACCTAGCCCAGACCATAAATCACCTCGCAGCGGCATCATCTCTCCCGGGTCATAAACAATGCTCCAACACAGGGCCTATGGAGTGATAACGGGCCGGCGTGCGATGAAGACTATCGCGTGGATTGAACATTGCTTTCCTTACGGAAGGCATATGTATGAGCGCGCGTCAGAATTGTTGATACCTGCTGTGAGGGGATAATTTGGCTAGCTGCCGAACGATACGCAAGAGCGGCATCCGAACCTGAAATAGAGTGCCGAGACGCAGAATCGAACTGCGGACACGTGGATTTTCAGTCCACTGCTCTACCAACTGAGCTATCTCGGCTGAGAACCGGGTGATTATACCGCGGTTCCGGCGTATACCGAGCAGCCGTAACGGCGGGCGGTAGGCTTCTGGGATGCCGGAGCGAACGATCGTGCTGGGGAGCGGCAACGCGGCCAAGCGGGAGCAGCTGCGCTGGCTGCTGGAGGGGCTGCCGCTGGTGGCCCTCCAACCCGCATCCATCGCAGTAGACGAGACGGCGGAAGACCTGGAGGGCAATGCGCGGCTCAAAGCGCTGGCGCATTCGGCGCGGGGACTGGCCATTGCCTCCGACGGTGGGCTGGAGCTGCCGGGCGCGGCCGGGAGATGGGACCCTGTGCTGACTCAGCGCATGGGCCAGGCGGGGCTGCGGCGGGTGGTCAGCGGGATCGAGAAGCGCACGGCGCGGTGGCGCGAAGCGGCGGCCATCGCGGATCGGGGCAGGCTGCTGGTCAGCTGGACGGAGTCGGGCACGGAGGGGGTGCTGGCGCCGGAGCCGTGGCCGGAGCCCGGTGATTTCTGGGTGTGGGACATCTTCGTGTTCCCGGACCTTGGGAAGCGCTGGGCGCATCTCACGCCGGCCGAACGGCTTCAGGTGGATGTGACGTGGAGTCGGCTGAAGGAGCACGTACGAGCCTTTTTCGCCAACCGCTGAGGCGTAGTGGCGCCCGATTGCTTTGAAATGACTGGCCCTTCAAGCCTGGAGCGGATGCGTCACTCGACGTCCACCATGACAGATCTTGGGGAGGGACCTTAAAAGGGCTGTCCGGCTAGGGGAGGGAAACGGTGTCGCCGTGACGGGCGATGAGGCCGTCGCGCTCGAGGCCGGCCAGGAGGGATTCGAGCCAGACCGGATCGTCGCGGCCGATCAGGGCGGGCAGGCGGGCGAGGGACAGCGGAGTGGTTTGGCGCAGGGCGTTGACCACGCGGCCTCGGAAGTAGCGATTCGTCGTCTCGAACGGCTGCGGCTCATAGCCGGCCTTGCGTTCCGCGACCACCTGGGGCTGGAACAGGATGGCAGGATGCGCCGCGCACAGGTCGATGGCGGGACAGCGATCGCAGCGCGGCTTGCGGCTGCCGCAGATGGTGGCGCCCAGGTCCATCAGCGCCTGATGCCAGTCGTAGGACTGGCCGGCGGGGAGCGCCTCGGCCGACAGGACCTCCATCTCCGGCTCTGTGAGGGCGGCCACAGGGCCGCGGAACAGCCGGCCCAGCACACGCCGGACGTTGGTGTCCCAGAAGGTCACCTGCTGCTCGTAGGCGAAGCAGGCGATGGCGCCGGCAGTGTAACGGCCCACGCCCTTCAGGGCCATCAGCCCTTCGAAGGTCTCGGGCATCCGCCCCTCGTAATCCCGCACGCACTGGCAGGCGATCGCCTGCAGGCGCACGGCGCGACTGTTGTAGCCCAATGGGGCCCAGAGCCGGATGACGTCGGACAGCGGCGCTTCCGCCAGGCTGCGAAGGGTGGGGTACACCTCCAGCCAGCACAGATACTTGGGCAGCACACGATCGACCTGGGTCTGCTGGAGCATGACTTCGGCCACCAGGATGTGATAGGGATCGCGGGTACGGCGCCAGGGCAGGTCGCGCTGGTGGGCGCGATACCAGTCCAGGATCGCGGACTGCACTGAGGCGACCGTCGCGCGAGACGAGGCGGCCGGCAGTGTCGGTGCTGGAGCCGTCAATGGATGAGCTGGTCGGTGTGCTCGCCGAGGTGCGTCGCGATCGCCGCCCGCACAGCTTCGACGTCGCGCGAGGCGAAGGCGTCCAGCAGCGGCCGGTGGGCCTTCACGTAATGCGGCAGCGTGTCATAGGTGAGCTGATGCAGCCGCAAGTAGAGACGCAGCTGGCCCTCCATTGTCTTCCACACCTGGAGCAGGAGACCATGTCCCGCCAGCTCGTACAGCGCACGGTGGAACGTCAGGTGCGCCTCGAGCAGCTGCTCGGCGTCGTCGGCAGTGGCAGCGCGCTGCATGTCGGCGTAGAGCCGGCGGAAGGACTGCACGTCGGGACGGCGCACCCGCGCCAGGGCAAGCTCGGCGGCGAAGGCTTCCACTACCTTGCGCAGCGAGACGATCTCGGCCATCGCCGTGGGGCTGACCTGTGTCACGTACCAGCCCTTGAAGGGCAGGTTGAGCACCAGGCCCTCCTCCTCGAGCTGGCGCAGCGCCTCCCGCACCGGAGCCCGGCTGACGCCCATCTCTTCCGCGATGCGGCGCTCCACCAGGGGCGCGCCCGAAGGCAGCGTGCCATCGTGAATGGCTGCGCGGATCGACCGCGCCACCTCCTGACTGTAGGTGTGAGGCGTGAGGCGGCGGAAGACCGCCGGCGCGGCCGGCTCCGGAGAGGAGTCGAGTAGCGGTGCAGCGGGCGCCGTGCGAGCCATTGGCAACGTTGATAGCGTACACTAAAGCTGATGCGTGGTCGACCATCGACCGTTGACCGGTTCGGTCCGGAGCGCCGCTCTTGACCGGCGCCGCGACCCCCCTGCTCGCGACTCCGCTCCGGTCCGTCCACCTGCGCCTCGGCGGCCGCATGGTCGACTTTGCCGGCTGGGACATGCCGGTGCAGTATCCCGGCGGCATCGTGGCCGAGCACCACGCCGTGCGGCAGGGGTGCGGCCTGTTCGACCTGTCCCACATGGGCCGCGTATACGTGCGAGGAGCCGGCGCGCTCGCGCTGTCGCAGCAGTGCATGACGCGCGATCTGACCCGCGTGGAAGCCGGGCAGGCGGCTTACGGGCTGCTGTGCCGCGACGACGGCGGGATCCTGGACGACGTCATCGCCTACGTGCTGGCTCCCGAGGAGCTGCTGTTCGTGTTCAACGCCTCGAACCGCGAGAAGGACGTGGCCTGGTTCCAGGAGCAGCGCCAGCGGCTGGGGCTGCAGGCGCTGCTGGACGACGACACCTTTCAGACGGCGCTCATCGGCGTTCAGGGTCCAAACGGGCAGCGCATCCTGCAGCGCCTGACACCCGTCGACCTGGGGAGCATGCCGGGCTACAGCTTTCGCCAGGGTGAGGTCGCCGGCCGGGAGGCGCTCATTGCCCGCACCGGCTATACCGGGGAGGATGGCTTCGAGCTGTGCCTCGCGGCGGTCGACGCCGAAGCGGCCTGGATGAGCCTGCTCGACGGGGGGAACGTGACTGCCTGCGGGCTGGGCGCGCGCGACACGCTGCGAACAGAAGCGGGCATGCCGCTGTACGGGCACGAGATCGACGAGGCGACAAACCCCTACGAGGCAGGCCTCGGCTGGGCGGTGCAGCTCGGCAAGGGCGATTTCAGTGGACGCGAGCGGCTGGCGGCGCTGAAGGAAGCAGGCCCGAGCCGCAAGCTGGTGGGCCTACTGGTCGAGGAAGGCGGCGTTCCCCGCCCCGGCCATCCCATCGTGAGTCGCGAGGCGCCGGTAGGTCAGGTGACCAGCGGCACCTTTTCACCCACGCTGAAGCGCAACATCGCCATGGGCTACGTCTCGACCGCTGCGATCAGCGACGAGCTGGCAGTCGAAATCCGGGGCAAAGCGGTGCCCGCCACGATCGTCCCACTGCCGTTCGTGCCCCACCACAGCCGGCCACGCGCGCCGAGAACCTGAAGCAGGAGAGCACACTGAAGGGTCAAACAGCAATCCGGCACGCCTCGCGGCAGGCATAGCCCGATGCCCGCATTCACGCAGCTTTCGGACGCCGAGCGCGAGGAGATGCTGCGCACCATCGGCGTACACAGCGCCGAGGATCTGTTCGGCGACGTTCCGGCCATCGCCCGCTTCCCGGAGCTCGACCTGCCGCCGGCCTTGACCGAAATGGAAGCCGGCCGGCACATGGCCGAGCTGGCCGGCCTGAACGCGCATACCAGGGAGTGGCCCAGCTTCATCGGCGGGGGAGCGTACAGCCATTACGCCCCTGCCGCAGTGGGCCACATCATGGGCTTGCCGCAGTTCTACACCGCCTACACCCCCTACCAGGCCGAAGTGAGTCAGGGGACGCTGCAGGCCATGTTCGAGTTCCAGTCGCTGACCTGTGAGCTCCTGGGCATGGACGTGGCCAACTCCTCGGTGTACGACGGCGCCTCCGGCGTAGGCGAGGCCCTCCTCATGGCCCAGCGCATCACCCAGAACGACCGGGTGGTCTTCGCGGGCAGCCTCAACCGGCACTGGCAGGCGGTGGCCCAAACGTACGTCAGCGGCCGGGACGTGGACATCGTGCGCAGCCAGATCGACCTGCACGGCGGCCAGCTGCGGGAAGCCGACCTGCTGTCGCTGGTAGACGACCGCACGGCCTGCGTCGTCGTGCAGCAGCCGGACTTCTTCGGACACATCCACGACCTGACCGGCCTGGCCGGCAAGCTGCACGAATGGGGAGCGCTGCTGGTCGTGTGCGTGGCGGATGCGACCTCGCTGGGGCTGTTGAAGTCGCCCGGTGAGTGGGACGCCGACATCGCGGTGGCCGAGGGACAGGCCCTGGGGCTGCCGCTGCAGTTCGGAGGCCCGTGGGCCGGGCTGATGGCCTGCCGCGGAGAGCACATGCGCCAGCTGCCCGGCCGCATCTCCGGCCAGACCACGGACCACGAAGGACGGCGCGGCTTCGTGCTGACGCTGCAGGCCCGAGAGCAGCACATCCGGCGGGAGAAGGCGACGTCCAACATCTGCACCGCGCAGACGCTGCTGGCCGTCGGGGTAAGCGCCTACCTGGCGCTGATGGGCCCCGACGGCTTGCGCGAGGTGGCACGGCAGTCCCATGCCAAGGCGGCCTACGCTGCCAGGGCCATCGGAGCGCTGCCGGGGTACCGGGTGCTCACAGCCGCGCCGTTCTACAACGAGATCCTGGTGGAGTGTCCGCTTGCCGGGCAGGAGATCCAAGAGCGACTGGCCAGCGCCAGGCTGCTGGCCGGGATTCCGGTCGGCCGGGACTACCCAGCGCTGAGCAAGGCGCTGCTGCTGGCATTCACAGAGCAGAACACCCGGGCAGAGATCGACCGCTTGGTCGATGCGCTGATGGAGGTGACGGCATGATCGCCCATCGGGTGAATCCCACTGGACAGGCCTCCCCACCGTCCGGCAGGCCGTCTCAGGCACAGATCTCCGCCTCGCATCCAGAGCCGGAGCCAAATGTCTCCGGGAACCCGAGCCTGCAGGCGGGCTCGCCAGGTGAGCCGCTGCTCAGCGAGCTATCCACGCCGGGCGTTCCGGGGCATGTCCTGCCCGACCCGGACGTACCCGCCGCCGATGACATCCCGCCGGCGCTGCTGCGAACAGGGCTGGCGCTGCCGGAGATCGGCGAGCTCGACGTAGTGCGCCATTTCACGCACCTGTCGCAGCGCAATTACGCCATCGACTCCGGCTTCTACCCGCTGGGCTCGTGCACCATGAAGTACAACCCCAAGATCAACGAGGACGTCGCCCGGCTGCCCGGCATCGCGCACCTCCATCCGCTGCAGCCCGACAGCACCGCGCAGGGCGCCTTACGGCTGATCTACGAGCTCGAGCGGCTGCTGGCGGCGATCACCGGATTCAAAGCAGCCAGCATTCAGCCGGCGGCCGGCGCGCAGGGCGAGTTCACCGGGATGCTGATGATCCGCGCCTATCACCTGGCCAACGGCGACTCCAAGCGCCGCAAGGTGCTGGTGCCGGACTCGGCCCACGGCACGAACCCGGCGACGGCGGCCATGTGCGGCTACCACACCGTGGCCATTCCAACCGACCGCCACGGCAACGTCGACCTGGAACGGCTGCGGGCGGAGCTGGACGACACCGTCGTCGGTCTGATGCTCACGAACCCGAACACGCTGGGATTGTTCGAGCAGGGCCTGCTGGACGTTACGGCCGCGGTGCACCAGGCCGGCGGGCTGGTGTACGGCGATGGTGCCAATCTCAATGCCATCCTGGGGGCCGTCAAGCCGGCGGACATGGGCTTCGACGTGCTGCACATCAACGTGCACAAGACGTTTTCCACGCCCCATGGCAGCGGCGGGCCGGGGGCCGGCCCGGTGGTCGTGGGCGACAAGCTGGCGCCGTTCTTGCCCGCACCCATCGTGATCCGCCGGCAGGATGGCAGCTACGCTCTGGATTTCGAGCGGCCGCAGAGCATCGGGCGCCTGAGCTATCACGGACACTTCGGCATCCTGGCGCGGGCGTACACCTACATCCGAATGCACGGCGCCGAGGGTCTCCGGCTGCTGAGCGAAACAGCGGTGTTGAACGCCAACTACCTGCGGACGCTGCTGCGCGACCTGTTCGACGTGCCGTTCGATCGCGGCTGCATGCACGAATTCGTGGTTTCCGCACGGCGCCAGAAGGCGGCTTTCGGCATCCGCACCCTGGACATCGCCAAGCGCCTGCTGGACTACGGCATCCACCCGCCGACGGTGTACTTCCCGCTCATTGTCGACGAAGGCATGCTCATTGAGCCGACGGAGGGAGAGTCGAAGCGCACGCTGGACAACTTCGCCGCGGTGCTGCGCCAGATCGTTCACGAAGCCGAGACCAATCCTGAGCTGTTGACCGGCGCGCCGCACCACACGCCCGTCGGCCGCCTGGACGAAGTGACCGCCGCGCGCAAGCCGGTCATTCGCTGGTAGGCGGGCGCGCAAGCGCCCGCCGCATCACACCTTCGGGACAGTCAGTCCCGTGCCACGGGCGATGGCCTGCCGCGCCAACAAGTCGCAGCGCTCGTTCTCGATGTGGCCGTTGTGGCCGCGCACCCACTCCCAGCGCAGCCGCAGCCGGTCGCGCTCGGCATCGATGCACTCCCACAGGTCACGATTCAGCACCTCGGCTTTGCTAGCAGTGCGCCAACCTTTGCGCTTCCAGCCATCGAGCCAGGAGCAGGCGCCGTTGACCACGTACTGTGAATCGCTGACCACCGTAACCGAGCTGCCGCCGGGCACCAGCGACAGTCCCTGCAGCACGGCCGTCAGCTCCATGCGATTGTTGGTCGTTCGCGGATCGAAGCCGCTGCGCTCCTCCTCGTGACCATCCGGAAAGCGGACGACGGTGCCCCAGCCACCCGGACCAGGATTGCCGGAGCATGCACCGTCGGCGAAGACGGCGTAGGGACCCGAGGAAGAGACGTCAATCATCTAGGGGAGGATATCCAGCGCCGAGCGATACGCCGCGGCGGTCTGCTCGGCGCTGCGCTCCCAGGTGAAGCGCGCGGCCTGAGCCGGGCCCTTTCGTCTGAGCGGCTCGGGATCGTCCAACGCCCGCAGCATGGCATCGGCCATGGCGCGCTCGTCGTGGGGATCGAACAGCAGTCCGGCGTCCTCGACGATCTCCGGCAGCGAGGACGCGTTAGACGAAGCCACCGGGCAGCCGCAGGCCATGGCCTCGAGCGGGCCAAGGCCAAAACCCTCGTATAACGACGGGGCGACGAACAGCTCGGCATGGCGCAGGAGCTCGACCTTGCGCGCCTCATCCATCGCGCCGAGGAAGCGCACCCGGTTACCCAGCGCCCCGGCCAGCGATCGCACGTCGGGGAACAGGGGGCCTGGCTCGGGCACCTGCCCGCCGATGGCCAGCAGCAGATCGGGTCGGCGCGCAGCCACCAGGGAGAAGGCGCGCAGCAGCGCGGGCACGTTCTTGCGCTGGTCCATGCCACCGATGTAGAAGACGTAGGGCCGGTCCAGCGGCGGCGGTCCGGAGCGATCCGGCGTGTAGCGGGGATCGACTCCCAGGTACACCACGTGCACCCGTTCCGGCGCGACGTGCAGCCGATCGAGCACGTCGCGCCGGCTGCACTCGGAGTCGACCAGGATGGCCTCGGCGGAGCGGCAGGCCAGCGCCTGCAGCCAGGTGTAGGCTCGCACCAGCAGCGAGCCTCGATAGGCCGGCAGAATCACAGGTATGAGGTCGTGGATCGTCACCACCGCCGGGCGGTCACGCTTGAGGGGCAGGGCGAAGTAGGGCCCGTGCAGCAGGTCAGCGCCAGAGGCGCGCGCCTGCCGAGGCCAGCCGGACTGCTCCCAGCGCACCTTGCCCACGTTGCCGAGCAGGCCAGGAGGCCGGTGCACCGCTACCTCGACGCCGCGCAGGTGCTGCAGCAGATGGGTGACGTACTGCCCGCTGCCGGTGTGCTCGTTGGCCAGGAAATAGCCGTTGAGCGAGACTCTCACCGCCGGCCCAGCTCCTCGTAGATGCCCTTCAGCTGCAGCGCCGACGATCGCCAGGAAAAGCGCTTGGCCTGCTCCAACCCCGCCGCCGACAGCTCTGCGCGCATGGCGGGCTCGGCAGCGAGGCGACGCACAGCGCCGGCGATAGCCGTGGTGTCCTCCGGGTCGAAGGTCAGCGCCGCGCTGCCGGTGACTTCAGGCAGACTGGAGACGTTCGACACGGCTACGGGCGTGCCGCACGACATCGCTTCGAGGGCGGGCAAGCCGAAGCCCTCGTAGAGCGAAGGACAGACGAAAAGCTCGGCCAGGTTGTACAGCGCGGCCAGCTGCTCGTCGGACACATAGCCGGGGGCGACGACACGAGGAGCCGACAGCTTCTCCAGCACACCCTCGTACAGCCAGCCGCGGGCACCCACAATCACCAGGTGGTGGGGCAGATCGAGCGACTCGAAGGCATCGATCAAGCGCGCGATGTTCTTGCGCGGCTGCAGCGTCCCGGCAGTGAGGATGAACGGCCGCGGGATCTCGAGGCCGGCCAGCAGGCGCTCCGCTTCCCCGGCGGCCAGCGGACGGAAGCGCTCACTCGCAGCCGAGTAGACCACTTCCAGCTTGGCGGCCGGAACCCGGTACAGGCGGACGAGATCGTCTGCCGTTGCGCGTGAGTCCGCCAGCACGCGATCCGCGGCATGGACCGACCTCGGGACGGCGCGGCGCAGGTAGCGGCGCAGGCTGGGCACCGCGCACTCGGGCCGGATCTCGAACGTGAGATCGTGCACCGTGAGCACGGTGCGGGCGGATCGCACCGGAGCGAGCACGAAGTCAGGCGCATGGAAGACGTCCACACCGCCGGCCAGCAGATCGGCCCACAGCGGCAGCCGCAGACGCTGCCAGAGGACGGTCTGCCAGCGCTCAGGCAGCGGCAGCCGGGTCAGGTAGAGATTGGGCTGGGCGGGAACGGAGCTGAGGTCGGAGGCCGGCGAGCGTGCAAAGAGCAGGCTGTAGTAGTTGACGTCATCGAGCTCGAAGAGCGCCGTGAACAGCTCGCGGGTCAGCCGTCCGATGCCGGCCTGCTGGTTAAGGCCGGCTGTGTAATCGACGCCAATGCGCAAGGGTGAGCCGCTCGCTCGACCTGAGGATGACGCCGAGCTGGAGGAAGGTTCCTGGCCCTCGCCCGCGGCTGCTATCGCGCTCGCTTGCTGGTGAAGTACACCACGGCGCCGCTGACGACAAGCGCCCAGTAGCTGACCAGCCGATCCATGATCACGATGGCCAGCGCCAGGCCCGCAGGCATGCCGACGAAGATCAGGATGCCGGTGAGACCGCCCTCCACCGCGCCAAGGCCGCCCGGAGTGGGGACCAAGGTGAGGATGGACGAGGTCACCATGGCAAAGATAGCGGTCAGGAAGCTGAACTGAGCGAGCTGCGGGCTGCCGCCGGCCAGGGCATGGGCCACGGCAAACAGGCGGGCCGCTTCGCACAACCAGGCCACGAAGGTGAAGGAGAGCACGATCTCGAGCGACTTGAACGACCCCAGGGCGCCTTCCTCGAACTTGCGATAGATGCTCAGCACCCGCTCAGAGGCGAAGCGCGCGAAGACCGCCTCCCCAAAATGGCGCATGAACAGCAGCACCGCGGACATGAGCACGGCCAGCACGATGCCGATAGTCAGGATGAGGCGCACCTCATCGGGCAGCTTGTTGCCGAAGACGATGAGCCCGGTGATACCGAACGTGAAAAAAATGATCAGCGTGTCGATGATGCGCTCGGCGAAGATCGTGCCGACCGACTTGGACATGGAGACCTTCTCGTTCTTCTTGAGCAGATAGCCGCGGAAGACGTCGCCGATCTTGGCCGGGACCAGGCAGTTCACAAACCACGAGAGGAACAGGATCTCGGTCACTTCCAGCCGTGGATGGTTCTCTCCCACGTTTCGCAGCAGCTGATGCCAGCGCAATCCCCGAGCCGGGAATGTCAGCGCGTAGGCAACGAACGCCAGCAGGTACACCGGCACGTTGACGCCGGCCATGTACTTGAGCGCTGAAGAGAAGTCCCCCAGCTTGCTGAACACGGCCACCAGCAGCAGCACCGCCACCACGAAGGACAGGATCGTCTTGGAGTTGAATACCCTGCGCTTGAGCGAGACACTCTCGCCTTCGAGCTGACTCTCCGCGGGCTCGATCTTCAGGTCAGCAGCTCGCGACAGACTGTCGGCCATCAGGCGGCCATCAGCGACGGCACGATGGTGGTCGAAGGCTGTTGAGCGCTCCCCAGGCGTGCTACCGCGCCCGCGACTCCCAGCAGCAGGCCGAGCAGGACCGGCATCCCGTGTACGAACATGTTGTCCACCAGATTATGAATGGATAGGGCAGTCAGGCTGCCCAGCAGACCCAGCGCCACTCCGTACCATAGCCCTCGTGGCGCCCGGGCAACCGCCCTCCCCACCTCGCGGAAGGCAGCGACGACGAGCAGCAAATACGCGGCCAGGCCGACTAAGCCGGTCTCCGCGGCGGCGTTCAGATAGTAGTCGTGGGCATGGCCCAGCACGGTCTCCCAGCCTTGAGCCGCGTACTGGGGATAGGACGAGATGTAGTTGCCGATACCGACGCCCAGGACCGGATTGTTCTGGAACATGTTCAGGCCCGCCTGCCAGAATGCCAGACGCTGGACAGCAGAGAAGTTCTCGGAGGTGACGCTGTCCAGGCTGACTCCCGACAGGCCGAAGGCGGCCAGCACGCGGCCGCTGACGCCGAACGGGATGACGCCGAACACGGCGGCCAGGATCACCATGCTGCCCGCCAGCAAGCTCAGCCAGATCCACACGGCAACGCGCTGGCTGGCGACAATGCCCATGACCAGCAGCGCCACGGCGAAGCCCAGCCAAGCGCCCCTGGAAAGGGTCGTTACCATGACCACCGCCACTGCCGCGGCCGCCAGCGCGACCCATACCCGCAGCCAGCGGCCGGGGGCGAACAGCGCAATGCCCACGAGGATGGGCAGGGTGAGGTTGAGGTAGCCGGCAAAGGGATTGGGCTGGCCGAAGGTGCCGTAGGCCCGCAGGATCAGACCGCCTATGAGAAACTGCGGCGGCCCCAGTCGCAGCACTACCTGCGCGGCACCGATCGCCGTCTCGGCCAGCGCGCCCACGGTCAGGACCGCCAGCAGCGCCCCCACGCGCCGGCCACTGTTCAGCAACCCAACCGCCAGCCAGTACACAGCTGTGAATTCGAGCCATTTGGCCAGCTCCTTGGCGCTCTGCAGCTGGTCGTCGGCCTTGAAGAAGGACAGCAGCATGGCCGCCATGAGGACGATCATGGGCCTCAGCAGAGGAGCGCTGTGCCAGCCACCGCGCTCGATAGCCAGCTTCCGGGCGAAAAAGGCCACCAACGTCAGGGCAACCACGCCCTCGGTGATGGTGATGTTTACCTCGGTCGGGTCCGTGCCCCGCAGGCTCTGGAAGGGGACGGTCAAGGCCAGCAGATAGACGCCCACTTCGGGCTTGACCGTGACGAGGGTGACCGCGCCCACGGCGGCGATCGCCAGCGCGCTGTAGAGGGGCGGAGCGAGCGCTATGGCAGCGCCCAGCGCTGCCAGCAGGACCGCTGCGCCAGCACCGAGATGCGGCCGCGCCAACGAACGGCGGCCGATACCCAGTGCGCTGACGCTCAAACCTTCAGCTCCGTCCTGAACCAGGCAATGGTGCTCTTGAGTCCCTCCTCCAACGGCACACGCGGCGTCCAGCCGAGTTGCGTGCGGGCACGGGTGATGTCCGGCCGCCGACGGGTGGGATCGTCTTCGCGCGGCGGAAAGAACTCGATCTTGGACTTGGAGCCCGTCAGCTCGAGGACCATCTCGGCCAGCTCCAGCAGGGTGAACTCCCCTGGGTTGCCGAGGTTGAACACCTGGCCGACGGTGTCCTCCTCGAACTGCGCTTTCAGGATGCCCTGGACCAGGTCATCGACGTAGCAGAAGCTGCGGGTCTGGGTGCCATCACCGTAGATCGGCAGCGCCTCGCCCAGCAGCGCCCTGCAGATGAAGTTCGGAACCACACGCCCGTCGTCGGCTTGGCTGCGAGGTCCGTACGTGTTGAAGATACGGATCAGGCGCGCGTCCAGGCCGTGAAGACGGTGAAAGTCCATCGTGATCGACTCGGCGTAGCGCTTCCCTTCGTCATAGCAGCTGCGGATACCGTGGGGGTTGACGTTGCCCCAATAGGTCTCCGGCTGGGGATGCACCTCCGGCTCCCCGTACACCTCCGACGTCGAAGCCTGCAGGAAGCGCGCGGAATGGCGGGTGGCCAGGCAAAGCAGGTGGTAGGTGCCCTCGGCGTTCACGCGAGCCGTCTCGATCGGGTGCGCCAGATAGCCGACGGGGCTGGCGGGGCTGGCCAGGTTGAACACGGCGTCGACCGGCCAGTCTGCCGGCAGACCTTCGATGATGTCGTGCTGCACGAAGGTGAATCCGGGACGTGAAGCGAACGACTCGATGTTGCGGCGCCGGCCAGTCAGCAGGTTGTCGACGCAGATGACCTGATGTCCAGCGCCGAGCAGGGTTTCGCAAAGGTGGGAACCGATGAAACCGGCGCCACCTGACACCAGGATATTCAGGGAACAGACTCCTCTCGGTGGGGGCTATCCCATTCTATCGTCTGCAGCAGGCCCACGGTCAGCCAGAAGACGAGCGCCAGGTCGACCAGGAAATAGGAATTGTCGACCAGCCCATGGACCAGCGTATCGACCATGCAGGCCACGAGACCGACGGCGGCGGCACGGGGGAAGCCGGCCGCCACCTTCAACACGCGTGCCGCCAGCCTGAAGAAGCAGACCTGCAGCCAGACCATGGCCGCGATGCCAAAGACGCCAATTCGGGTCCAGAAGTCGAGCGCCAGATCGTGAGGATGAGACAGATCGGGCTCGTTGCGTGCGAGCGGCAGGATGTAGCGCGGATACTGGTACAGGAAGTTGTCCAGGCCAACGCCAAAGATGGGGTGGTCGCGAATCATGGCCACCGAGGATCGCCACAACTCCAGCCGCGAGAAGCCGGTCGAGCCGGGGGTGAACTGCACGATCGACTGGATACGCCGGGCCTGCACCGAGCCCAGCGCCGCGCCTGCCAGCAGGCCGCCGCCGAGCATCAGCCCGAGCCAACGCCGGCCAGCAAAGGCGCCCACCACCAGCAGGGCCGCGAAGTCACCCAGCCAGGCTCCGCGGGTGAAGGACAGCACCACGCCTACGAGGGCCAGCAGGCCCATGGCGGCATAGGCTGCGCGCCAGCGCCGCGGCTCGGGCGCAAGCAGCGCCAGCGCAGCAGCGAGCGGCACGATCCGGCCCAGGTACAGGGCGAAATTATCCGGCGACCGGTACACGCCGACCATGCGCAGCACACCTTCGGCCTGGATGCCCTGGTGCCGAGCGTACTGCACCACACCGGCCAGGGCCACGACGGTGCCCCCAAGCAGCAGCGCCCGAAGCATGGGCCGCAGCGGAGGACGGACGGTCAGAAGCAGCCAGAAGAACAGCAGCGGCTCGAGCACGTCCGTCCGCCATTCACGCAGCGCGTAGCGCGGATAGTCGGCGGCGAACACGGAAGCCGTGGCCGCCGCAAAGAGCAGCAGCGCCGGCCACATGAGCTCGCTTCGCGGCCAGGCCCACTCGCCGCGCCAGGCGCTGCGCAGCAGCCAGGCGGCGATGCAGAGCCAGATGACGGCCTCGGACAGCGGCACATCCAGGGCGCCGATGTGGCGCGGCTGGAGGTAGAAGGGCGCCACCAACGGCACGAACACGAGGGCCAGGTCTGGCCGCCACAGGGCAGCGCCGGCAAACAACAGCGCGCCGAACAGCGCAACAGGCAGTGGACGGCCGGCATAGAACAGTCCCAGGCTGACGCCCAGCGCCGCCAGGGGCACGAGCAGGCCGCCGGGAAGAGCCGCCAACCGGCCGTTCAGCGCAGCGAGACGCTGGCTGGCGCCGCCCGAATAGCGCGCCAATCGCCGCGCGGTCATCGCCAGCGTCTTCCAGCCAAGCAGGACGAGCCCCAGCCCCAGTAAGATGCCACCGGCGTAGGCAGTCCGCTGATCCTTCGTCAGGCCCACCCCGAAGCCTTCGATCTGCACCGCCGGGCCGGACGAAAGCGGGCTCTGCCGGCCGCTCACGGTCAGCGTGAGCTGGTGCCGGCCGAAGGGCAGTCCAGCCGCGACAGCTACGCGACTGGCTGCCGGTGACGGAGCGTACAGATCGACCGCGGCTCGCCCGGCGTCGTCTTTGGGCACCTCGGTCGCATACGTGGGGGAGCCGTCGACGGACAGGTAGGCGATGCCGAAATTAGGCCCGCGCATGACCTCCACGCTCGCCGCGCTGCCGTCGAAAACCAGCGTGGCGGTTGCAGCCGAGACCGGGCTCGCCATGCCTGATGGCGAAGGCGACGGCGCCGAGACCGTTTGCCACGCTCCGTCGTAGGTCACCGAGCCCTCGATGGCGGAATGGTTACCCGTGGCCGCCGCCGGCGGCAGGTGCATCACGTTCGCCAGCGCGGTGTAGACCGGCCGAGGCTGGAAGTCCTGTCCTACCAGGCCGAAGAACTGCGTCGGGTCGGCCGGCGCCGGCGCGGGATCCTGGAACAGCCAGACGTTGGCGACGCCCATCCAGGGCCACTCGCGGCGCATACGCTGGTAGGCCGCCACGGTGTAGCTCGCCTGCCGATCCAGGCTGACGCTCCCCCAGGGCGAGGGGTCTCCGGACCAGCCGGAGGGGAGCGCGTTCCAGCCAAACTCGCAAACCCACACCGATTTGCCGGCGTCGCCGTTGCGGACCATCACCTCCCGGTCCAGGACGACACGGCCAACGTTGGTGTTGTGGCTATCGACAATGGCTTTGCGCGCGGCGTTGGGATGCAGCGGTAAGTCCTGCCATGGATCTTCGGGGCCGGCGCGAAGGCCATAGGCCTGAGCGCCCAGCACGTCGAAAAAGCCTTTGGCCCCGGCGTCGTACATCTGCTGCAGGTAGACGGGGTCCGGACGGTTCTTGGTGCAGCAGTCGGTCGTGGGCGTCAGCGCGGCCGACAGCACCACAATGCTGGGATCAGCCTCCTTGGCGCGCCGATAGCCAATCTGCAGCAGCCGGGTGTAGGCCACGGGGTCGACCGGTTGGTAGCCCCAATCTTCGAAGCGGTTGGGCTCGTTCCAGATCTGCACGTAGTGGATGCGGCCCCGGAAGTGCTGCACGAAGGCGTACACAAAGTCGCCGTAGTCGTCGTAATCGATCGGCGGCGCGCTGTCCGCGCTGCCCGGGGCCCGCGCCCAGTCCGGCGGCCGTTCGAGCCGGGCAATGACCTGCAGGCCGGCTGCGTCTGCCGCGTCGACCAACCGGTCGTACTTGTCCCAGGCGCTCTTACCGTTCTTGTGGTCGAAGAAATCGCCCTTGGCCGAGATCTCGATCTCGTTCCAGCCGAACACCTGTCGGACCCAGCCGAAGCCGGCGCCGCCAATCATGTCGACGCTGCGCCGCAGATCCTCGTCACGCACGATCTTGTCCAGCTCGACGTTGACGCCGTATGGATTCGCCGGGAGATTGGAGGCGGCCGCGACGGGGACACCGTAGGCCACGCCGCGGGTCATGGCGTGGTCCAGCAGCACTGTCGCCGCGCCGAGCAAGCACAGCAGCGACGCGACAAGCCACGAGCGGGAAGAAGGCGCTAAGGGAAGCCTCACCAGCGCACGGGCCGGGCGAACGGATACGTGCGGAGGGCTATGGCCGCGATCAGCCTTACGCTCAGTCCCCTACCGTGAAGCCGTCGACAAAGGCGAAGGCGTCCTGTGAGGCCGGATTCCTCGATCCGCTGACGGTCAGCTGCAGCACGTGCTTGGCGTAGCTCAAACCGTCGGCTATCGGCTGGTCCTGCGCGTAGAGACGCTGCGCCGAATAGAGGTCGAGAAAGGCCTTGCCATCGGTGTTCCGCTTCAGCTTATTCGGCACGGTTGACGACCCATCGATGGAGACGTAGGCGATGCCGGCGTTGGGCCCGGTGATGGTCCTGAGGCGAATGCTGCTGCCGCGGAAGGTGATGAGCAGCGTAGCGTTAGGCTTGCTGCTGGCCAGCAGAGCGCCGCCGCTGGCCTTGGGATCCAGCTGGAGCGTCCAGTTACTGCTGATCTTGCCGTCGTCGCTCGGCTGAAGCGCCGGGGACGTCTCCTCGTAGTCCCCGGGGAGGGCAATCTGCAGATCCTTGGTCTCATTCTGGATCTCGGCGTACAGCGGGGTAGGTGAGAAGTCGGGGTTGACCATGCGGAAGTAGTACTCCGAGTCCGACGGCGGATTGCGCGTACCGTCCTGGCGGAAGTACCAGATGTTAATCACCCCCACCCACGGCCAGGAACGCGCCATCTTGATGGCTTCGCGGGTGTAATCGGCCTGCTGCTGCTCGGTGACACGGCCCCACTTCAGCCTGTCCGTGGGCATATCGGCCGGGGAGGCATTCCAGCCGAACTCGTCGAACCACACCGGCTTGGCGGCGTCGCCGCTGTCCTCCATGATCTTTCGCTCCAGCAATACGCGCTGGAAGTTCAGCCGGTCGGGATCGGGCGGGTCGGTAGGCGGCTGGGACAGGCCATAGGCATTGGCGGACATGATGTCGAAGTAGCTCTTGCCCCCCGCGGCGTAGACCCCCTTCAAGAAGTCCAGGTCGGACTCATTCTGGGGCGAATGCTCCAGCGTGATGGCCAGCGGCGCGCTGAGGATGATGGCGTTCGGATCGGCTTCCTTGGCCCGGGTGTAGCCCGCCTTGAGGAGCTGCACGTAGGCTGCCGGAGCGGGCGCCTTTCCCCAACCCAGGAAGATGTTTGGCTCATTCCAGAGCTGGTAGTAGCGGATGCCCTTGCCCTTGAGGTGACTCACCACGGTGTAGACAAAATCGCCGAAGTCAGCCACGTTGTCGGGTGGCGCTTGCGGTTGGCTGTTGTCCGCACGCGTCCAGTTAGGGGGCGCGTCCAGGCGCACGATAGCCTGCAGGCCAAACTCGTTGATCAGGTCCAGACGCTTGTCGTACTTCTCCCAGGAGGGCTTGTTGAACTTTGTATCGACGTACTCGCCCTTGCGCTCCGGCTCGATCTCGAACCAGGGAACCTCCTGCTTGACCCAGCCGATGCCGGCATCCTTGATCATCTGCAGCTCGCGGCGCATCTTCCACTCCTCGACCTCACGATCGAGGAAGACGTTGACGCCGTACGGATTCACGTCGGTGAAGGGCACTGTGCGCAGCGGGAGCGGATTTGGGCGCTCACCGCAGGACACCAGGACCAGGCACAGCAAGACCGATCCCAGGACCTTGTGGATGGCGCGGCGCGGCGAATTCAACGCCACGTCAACTGGAAGCTGGAGTAGGCTGCCGCAAGGGGGCGGCGGTCCAAGCTTTGGCCGTCGGTGGCCTCGTACGCAGAGGTCGCCATGGTGTGCTCCAGGGTAACGGTGTTGAGTCCCTCGGCATGGAACAACGTTGCCGGCAGAGACATGTTATACGGCGCCCAGTCGGTCACCATCGAAAGCGTAGCCGCTGCCTGCCCGTTGACGGCAACGGTCAGCTGCTGCCCTCTGGGATAGGCCACGCCGACCAGCTGCAGGGTGGCGTCGGAAGGACGGTCCACCCAGAACCGTATCCGGGCCTGCAGGCCCGTCCATCGCGCCGGAAGGTCGGAGATTTCCTCGGGCCGGTACCAGCCGTCCTGCAGGTAGCGCACGTCCTCGGGCGTCCCGATGCGGACCGCGCTCGATGGCAGAACGAGATCCTGCGCCCGAACGCCAGGCAGCGGATGATAGACGGCCAGCCACACGCTGGCGGCCTTCGGCAGCACCAGCGGATCGCGCTGGAAGACGCGGGTGTCCGCGCCAACGAAGCTATCGGGCGCGTCGAAGCCCTCCTTGTCCAGCACCACCAGATTGCTGTACGCAGTGGAGGCAAGATCCCGATCTAAGGCCGCCCGGTCGAGCTCGTCGATGAGGTAGGTCCTGAAGCTCGGCGCCCGGTAGCGGACGGCGTTGTAGGAAGAGCCGGCGACCACCAGTGTGCTCTCAGGCGGAAAGGTCTGCTCGATGTAGGCGGCGGCCTGCTCCGGCGGGGCCGGGATCGTATCCAGGGCATGGACCAGCGGCCACGCGGCCCAGCCGAAGTACGCCGCCAGGCCCACACAGGAGACGGCGGCGAAGCGGCGCACCAACCGCCCGGCCGAAGCGCTCCAGCCGGCCCCGGCGCCCGCGAGCAGCAGCAGCATGGGCGGCACGACCGGCAGCACCTTGCGGGGATCGTCGGGCCGCAGGAGCAGCAGCATGAAGACCGCGTATGGCGCCAGCCAGGCAACGGCCAGCTGACGGACGGCAGGGCCATTGAGAGCCACCAGCACGACCAGCGCGCAAGCGAGGGCGGCGAACGCCGGCAGCCCCGCCTGCCGTGGACCTCCGAAGTATGCGCTGAAGACCGACCCGAACTCGGCAAGCCGGGTCCCCACGTTGCTGGCGGTCAGCGGACGGGCGAACAGGCTATCGGTGCTGCCTACGTAGCTGGACTGGCCGGCCAGCGAGGCCCAGGCCGTGGCGGCGTCGGGGAAGCTGCGCAGCAGAGGCAGTGCCCAGGCTGCACAGACGAGGACGAAGGCCGCGGCTCCGGCGCACAGCAGCAGGACTGCCCTGCGGCCGACCCGAAGCAGGCCGGGCAGCACCAGGAACAGCAGCGCCGACAGCGGGACCAACGCATCCTGGGGTCGCACTCCAGCAGCGACCCCGGCGGCAGCGCAGCCCGACACCAGATACCAGAACGACGAACGGGGGCGTGCGTGCTGTCGCTCCGAGCTCGCCCCAACCGTGGCCCCACCGGCCGAGCGCCATGCGCGGTTCAGGAGGAAGACGGACAACACGGCGAAGGTGAGGCCAGGCACGTCGGACAGGGCCATCTCGCTGCTCAGCCAGAAGAGCGGCATCGTCGCCAGCGGCAGAGCGGCCCAACGAGCGCCCGAGTCGACGCCCAGCCCGCCCACCAGCAGGACGGCCAAGGCGCCGCATAGCGCGCTCAGAATGGTGAGCGCCGCCTGATGGTCGGGCACGGCCAGGCTTACCAGCCGGGCGAGAGCGATGTAGGCCGGGTAGCCCGGTGGCTGAGGCTGATTGTGCAAGGGATCGAAGTGGTCGATGGCTCGCGCGAAGTTGAACGAGTCGAAATCGTCCAGGGACACCGAGCGCGTCAGCCCGTATGCAACAGCGGTCGCGGCGGACAGCGCCAGCACGGCCAGCCACAGCCATCTATTCGCCTCCCGAGGCCGCTGCGGCCGCCGTTTCGGCGCTTCTGCCGCCTCGAGTCCCACCACCGATAGCGGGCTCACGTACGCCCCTGGTCCTGTCGCGCCACGACCAGACCCCAGACCTGCGCCGCACCGGCGCGGAGCAGCGGCGTCGCGCAGGCGAAGAGCGTGCTGCCGGTGGTGCACACGTCATCGATCAGCAGCACCGTCTGGCCCGCAACCAGACCAGGGTCTGCGCAGACGAAGGCGCCTTTGACGTTGGTTTGCCGCTCGGCGCGGCTCCGGCCTACCTGCTCGCCGGTCTCACGCACGCGAGCAGCGGCGTCGACAACCGGCAAACCCAACCGGCGACCAAGGTGATCCGCCAGAAGGCGAGCCTGGTTGTAGCCGCGCTGCCGCTCGCGTTTGGGGTGCAGCGGCAGCGGCGCGAGCACAGTGGCCGGCGGCAGCTGCCCCACCACCGGCTCCAGAAAGCCGGCCAGTGGCTGGGCCATAGCGCGGTGACCGTTGTACTTCAGCCGGTGGATGGCCAGGCGAACGGCGCCGTCGTAGCGAGCCGCGGCCCGAATGCCGTGGATGCCCGGGCGATCCCTGGCGCAGTCCTGGCAGCGAGGGCCGTGGCCCACTTCGCGCCCACAGCACTCGCACAGCGGAGGCGTCATGAGGTGAACCTCTCCCCGGCATTCGGCGCAGATCCAATCTCCCAGCCGGCGGCACTGCACGCAGCGCCGCGGCAAGAGGAGATCGAGGGCGGAGCGGAGCGAAGCGTGGAGGCCAGGCAGAGGGCTGCCGAAGGAACGCGTCCCTAACGTGCCGATCTAGCGGTCAGCGCCCGGATCAGTCCGGGTCCATCTTGATCCAGCCCTTGCGCAGGGCATAGACCACGGCTTGCGTGCGGTCGTTGACGGCCAGCTTGCGAAGGATGGAGGTGATGTGATTCTTCACCGTCTGATCGCTGATTTTCAACACACGGGCAATCTCTTTGTTGCTGTTGCCCTTGGCGATGTAGTCCAGCACCTCGACCTCACGGGCAGACAGGGGCACGAACAGCGGCTCGGTCCCCGGCTCGCCCACGGCCAGCTCGCGGAACGACTTGAGCACTCGCGAAGCGAGCAGCGGCCGCGCCAGCACGTTGTCGTTGATCAGGTACTCGCCCTGGCTCACACGACGGACGGCATCGATGAGCACGAGCGGATCGACGTCCTTCAGGAAGTAGGCCGCCGCGCCCAGCTTGATGGCGCGGAACAGGTCCTCCTCGTCTTCCTGGTCGGTGATGATCACCACGCCCGTACGCGGCTGGATGTGCTTGATCGATCGCAGGACCTCGAGTCCGTTCATGACCGGTAGCGAGACGTCGATCAGCATCAAGTCGGGCGAGCTGCCGCTGGCTTCATTGACCGCGGTCTGCCCGTCCGCCGCCTCGCCAACCACGAGCATGTCGGGCTGTGCTTCGAGCGTTGCCCGGATGCCCTGGCGAAACAGTGGATGAGCGTCCACGATGAAGACGCTTATCTGGTCCATGGGTCGGCGGCAGTATATCATCGGCCGGAACGCGGGCAGGCTGTGTAAGCTCGATTCCAGCGGCCGTCAAGGCCGCAAGGACTCCAGGCGCGCCTGCACGGCGGCAGGAGAAATGGCGTGCAGGAGCACGCTTTTCCTTCGGGATTGCCGGCCAGCGGCGATCTCGACGTCCGCCTGTCGCAGATCGAAGATCTTGGCCAGATAGGTCACCAGCCGAGCGTTGGCCTTCCCTTCGACGGCAGGCGCTTTGAGACGCACGAGCAGCCCGGATTCCGGCCGGAATGACGCTTCGTCACGGGAGCTGCCGGGCTGTACGCGAACCTCCAGTCTGACGCCGTCCGAGCCGGTGTCACCAGAGCGTCGAAGCATGCCAGCCGCTAGAAGAGCGAGTTGATGAACAGTCCCTGGGCAAACAGCTGCGCATACAACAGGGCGCTGAGCGTGTGACTGGCCAGCAGCTGCTGCGGGGTCACCAGGCCCGACGACAGCGAGACCGCAGGCACGAACTCCGGGGCGCCCAGCCGTGAGGTCGGCCCGGAGACGATGTCGGCGGCGAACCGGCCGATGGTCGGAGCCAAGCCGTTGGGCGAGCCGATCACCTGCTCCGCATAGCCCGGCCGATCGTCGAACACGCCGGCGAACTCGGCCCGGTCCAGCACCGGGTCGCCGTTGGCGTCGAGACTGATCCCGACCTCGCTCATGGCCGGTTGCAGACGCTCGAGCAGGGCGCTGCAGTCGCTGGCAAAGGCCTTGGACAGATACCGAGCGTTGTCGCGAATGATCTGGCGCAGCAGCCGCAGCGCTTCGATGAGGTGCGCCACGGCGCCGGCGACCGCGAGCTGATCGGGGCCGACGTTCACGGTCAGCTCGACTCCAGGCGCGGCCCGATGCAGCGCCAGCTGCACCTTGCCTCGACCGAGCACGATCACGTTGGTGGGCGAGATGGTCCGCACGCCATTGAGACGGTAGATCACGTCATGTGCCGGACGCACGACGTGGCCGGCGCCGCTGACCCTGACCAAGGAGCCCTTGTAGTCGGTGAGCGAGAAGGCGCTGCCGGCGCCGGTTTCGTTGCCGGTCAGGGCAATCTGCACCGTACCGGTGGTGGGTCGAACGAGCATAGCCAGCACGCCGAGGTTGGCATGGTTGACGGCCGCCGCGAACTTGTTGAGAGCCAGATCGTGGCTGTCGCCGTCTTCGATATCCACGGTGATAGTCCGACCGCCGATGCGAGTGCGCAGCTCGACCTTGTAGTCGCCGGCAGGGAGAGCGATCGGAGCGTCCGCGGGGAGGAGCTGGCCGAGATTCTCCTGTGCGGCGGCCACACCCTCGACGACGATCTTGTAGCGGCCGCTGCCGGATCCGGCCGTGGCGATACCCGTCACCACGGCCGGGTCCGAGCTGACCACCCCAACCTGTTGGAAGGCGTTGAAGGCATTGTTGGGCGAGAGGGCACTGGCCGCGGCAGCGACCGATCCGGCCGCCAGCGCGAGGTTGGACAGAGCCTGGCCGACCTGCTGCTGGTACTGCTCTTGCAGCAGCAGCGGCGGCGGTCCGCTCAGCGCTTGCGCAACGAGCTGCGCTGCACTGGGCAGCCGAGCGCCAAAAGGCAGCTCATGGCCAGCCCGATCCTCGGTGCTTTTGGTCAGCGCCTCCACCAGCGTTTTGTCGCTGATGACCGGCAGCCGCGGCAGCTGCCGGTTCGACGCCGGCTCCAGCTCGTCGCTGTCCAGTGGAGCGCGACGCGGGACGGGCAACCTATCCATGTGACATGTGTGCCTAGACCATACCCTTATCCGAGTATCGTCCGCGGACGGGCGAGGCCGCACCTGGCAGGGCAACGGACACGTCCTCCGCCTCAAATATGGTGTTGGTTTCAGGTCTCGCAGTGCAGGGCGAGGCCGGCGCGAGGCCGCGCTGCACTGTCTCACAGTGCAAGGCTCTGCGCACCTGACGATGCTCCCCCACGTCCAAGAACTGCTCGGTTGGTATAATTGATATGATCGCCTCACCAGCTCCATCGACAGAATGCGTTAGTAAGGAGAAAGAGCATGGATGCCGCCGCGACCGCCGTACGACAGATCCCTCGTATCAACGACCCGGCGCCCGATTTCGAGGCCAACTCGACTCACGGGCCCATCAAGCTTTCGGACTTCAAAGGCAAATGGGTGGTGATGTTCTCTCATCCGGCCGACTTCACGCCTGTGTGCTCCACCGAGTTCGTCGGCTTCACTCGCCGCTGGCCCGATTTCGAACGCCGTGGCGTTCAGCTGATCGGCATCAGCGTGGACAGCGTGCAGTCACACCTGGCCTGGATCGACAACATCAACAGCGCCATGGGCGTGGACGTGCCCTTCCCCGTGATTGCCGACCTGGACACGAAAGTGTCGCAGCTGTACGGCATGATCCATCCGGGCGCCAGTGCCACCACGACCGTTCGCTGCGTGTTCTTCATCGATCCCAAGCAGGTCATTCGCGCCATCATCTACTACCCCATGCAGGTTGGTCGCAACATGGACGAGATCCTGCGCGTCGTCGACGCGCTCCAATTGGTGGACGCCAACGCCGTCTCGACCCCCGCCGACTGGCGACCGGGCGATCCTGTGGTGGTGCCGGCGCCGTCCACCATGGAGGGGCTGAAGAAGCGCAAGTCCGGGCAGGATGACGGCCTGGACGTGAAAGAGTGGTACCTGTCTACGAAGAAGCTTTAGGGTCGAGGGTCGAGGGTTCAGGGTTTGGCGTTCAGGGTTTAGGGGTCAGGGGATGGGGCTAGGCCCCGCCCCTGGCCGGTTGGGGCGGGTTAGTAGGCGGCGAGCTTGCGGACTTCGTCCAGGATGCGCTCCGTGGAGGGCAGATAGGCTTCCTCGAGCACGTGGCTGAAGCTGAAGTGGACGTCGGGTCCGGCAATGCGGACGACGGGACCATCCAGGTGCTCGAAGGCTTCCTCGGCCAGCAGCGCAGAGATTTCCGCGCCGACTCCGCCGGTTTTGTTGTCCTCGTGCAGCACGATTGCCTTGCTGGTCTTCTTCACGGAGTCCAGGATGGCCTGTCGATCGAGCGGGCAGAGGGTGCGCAGGTCCAGCACCTCCACGGAGACGCCCTCCTTGTCCGCCAGTTCCGCCGCTTCGAGCGCTCGGTGGACCATCGCACCGTAGGTCACGATTGATAGGTCTCGGCCCTGGCGGCGCACCGCGGCTACCCCAAAGGGCACCGGCTCATCGGGCAGGACGTCCGCCTTCTGGCGGCGATACAGGTACTTGTGCTCGAAAAAGAGCACAGGATCGGGGTCCCGGATAGCGCTGAGCAGCAGGCCCTTGGCGTCCTCAGCCGTCGAGGGTGTGGCAATCTTCAGACCTGGCACGTGCAGGAACAGCGCCTCGACGCACTGCGAGTGGAAAGGTCCGCCGTGCACGCCGCCACCGAATGGCGCTCGCACTGTGATGGGACAGTGGTACATGCCCTGGGTGAGGTAGCGGATCTTGGCGGCTTCGTTGATGATCTGGTTCATCGCCGGGTGGATGTAGTCGGCGAACTGGATCTCGGCCACCGGACGCAGGCCATTGAGGGCGGCACCGATGCTGACCGCGAGGATGCTGGACTCGGCCAGCGGCGAGTCGATCACCCGCTCGCGGCCAAAGCGATCGACGAAGCCTTCGGTCGCTCGAAAGACTCCGCCTTCCCCAACGTCTTCCCCGAGGACGATGACGCGCTCGTCGCGCTCCATCTCCTGGTACAGGCCCTCGCGGATGGCTTCGATGAAGGTCGACATCAGCTGAAGAAGGAGCCTTCTCCCAGGGACAGGGGATCGAGCTTGGAATGGGGCGGCGCCGAAGCGGAATCGCCCTCCTGCTCGTGACCAAAGAGGTGGTCCAACAGCGTCGAAGCATCGGCCTCGGGTGCGCTCTCGGCCTGGGCTGCCGCCCGTTCCACCTGGGCTTTGGTCTCGGCATCGATCTGGTTCAGTCCGGCTTCGTCCAGGACGTGGCCGTGAATCAGCCGGCGGCGGAAGGCATCCATAGGATCATGGCGCTGCAGCGCCTCACGCTCCTCCGCTGACAGGTAACGGCGATCATCGTCGTCGCTGGAATGCGGACGCAGACGGCGGACCTTGGCCTCAATCAGCGTGGGTCCGCCGCCGTGGCGCGCTTTCTCCACCGCACGAGCGGTGGCTCGATAGACCTCTTCAGGATCGGTCCCGTCGATCAGCACGCCCTCCATGGCGTAGGCGGAGGCGCGGTCCACGACGTTCACGACCGGCATCTGCCGGGCAACCGGGATCGATATGGCGTAGCCGTTGTTCACACAGAAGAACACCAGCGGCAGCCTGTGCACAGCGGCCCAGTTCATGCCTTCGTGGAAATCGCCCTCGCTGGTCGCGCCGTCGCCAAAGTAGACGATGGTCACCACGTCCTCACCCTTGATCTTGGCGGCCAGCGCGGCGCCGGCGGCCTGAGGGATCTGCGTGGCCACGACGCTGGTGACAGGCATGATGCGCAGCTTGTCGTCCGCCAGGTGCCATGGTAGGTGCCGGCTGCTGCCGTTCGTCCTGGCGGGCTTGGCGTAGGAGCTCATGAACAGGTCCACAGGCTCCATGCCCAGCGTCAGGGCAACGCCGATGTCCCGGTAATAGGTGAAGACGACGTCGTGGCCAGCGCGCAGAGCGTAGGCGCTGCCAACCTGGGCTGCTTCATGTCCTTTGCAGGAAGCGACGAAGCTGATCTTGCCCTGGCGGTTGAGGTTCCATGATTTCTCGTCGACGGCGCGCGTCAGCGACATGAAGCGGTAGAGGCGACGAAGGTCATCCTCCGCGAGATCGGGGCTGCCGCGATCGCTGCCGCTCGTCTTCGTTGGCTGCGGGCCAACGACCATTTCACGCATCATATTCGCAGGCTTCATGTGGCGAGCAACACTCCTTTGTGTTCCTGCGGACCCAGCGGAATCGTACCATGCGGCGGGCTGCTTGGAACCGCTCCCGAGGAGATCCGACGCGTTGCTGAGGCGCTATTTCCGGGCCATGAGGATGGCCCGCTGAAGCTCGCGCCAGGGGCACTCCGACGCGCTGAAGCCGGCCTTCCGCAGCCATGCCAGGTGCTGCTCCAGCGTACCGGCGAAGCGTGAGCCGGTGTCCGACTCGGCGGCCGCGGGGGGCCGGGTGTCGCCATCACGCTGCGCCCGCCGCGCGCGATAAGCCGCGTCGATCAGGGGCTGGAGCGGCGCGCTGGAGGCGATGTTGTCCCCCGTCAGGAACACCGCTCCAGGCGCCAGCAAGCCGCAAGACTCTCGATAGACGCGGCGAATGGCTGCCGCATCGAACAGGTTGTGAATGGCCTGATAGGAGACCATCGCCTCGAGCTGCCTGCCGGCCAATGGCTTGGACCAGCCGGCTCGGCTGAAGTCCGTCTGCAGCAGCTCAACACGACCTTCATGGCGGCCCAGGTTCTCGGCCGCACGTGCCAGCATCGCTTCAGAGCCGTCGATGCATACGGCCCGGCTGTTGGGGAAGGCGTCCAGCACCGCCGCCGCCAGGGCGCCGCCGCCCGCACCCAGATCGCCAAATGCGAACGTGTCGTTGGGACCGAACGGCAGCAGGCGGCACATCAGCCAGAAGTGCAGCCCACGCTCAGCCTCTCTCGTCTGCGCGCCCTGCAGCCAGCTATCGACGTATTCCGCCGACGTCCAATCGTGGGCGCCGCGGCGAAGCCCCTCCGCGCTGATCATCAGGCATTCCCTCGTACCAGTTGGTGCCCCATTCTAGCGGTTGGGTTGACTCTCGACGCCAGCCGGCGATAAGATGTTTTATGACTAAGTCGATTAACAAAGTCAACTTTCGCTCGCTTAAGGCGGGCCAGCGACAGTCGATAGTGAAGGTAGGAAGCGCGGTCCCATGACGTTCCCCGTCCCCATCAATCCGGTGGCCATCGGTCTCGGCGCATTCGTTGGCCTGCTGGTGGGGCTGACGGGCATGGGCGGCGCCTCACTGATGACCCCGCTGCTCATCCTGGTTGCCGGCGTGCGGCCGGTGGTGGCGGTGGGGACCGACATCGCCTACTCCGTCGTCTCCAAATTGGCGGGCGCGAACGTGCACGTGCGACAGGGCACGGTCGACTGGAAGGTCACGCGCCGGCTGGCCATGGGCAGCCTGCCCGGGAGCCTGCTCGGCGTGTTCGTCCTCAGCCGGTTCAAGGCTCAGCTCAGTGAAGGCGACCTGGACCGAGTCGTCATCCATGCCGTGGGCATCATGCTGGTCGTGGTCTCACTGGTCATGCTGGCGCGAGTGATCCTGCCGCGGCTCTTGCCCGGCAAGCTGCCGGCCATTGGAATGGACGCGCCGCATGCGAACCTGTGGCTGCCCGTACTGGGGGGTGTCGTGGGCTTTCTGGTGGGCCTGACGTCGGTCGGCAGCGGATCGCTGATCGTGCCCGTGCTCAGCCTCCTTACAGCGCTGCCTGCAGCGCGCATCGTGGGAACGGACATTACCCACGCCGTGCTGCTGCTGGCCGTTTCGGCCATCGGCCAATCGACGCTGGGCACCATCGACTACGCCATGACGCTCAGCCTGCTGCTGGGGTCGGTGCCGGGTGTCATCGTCGGCAGTAAGCTGTGCCTGCGCTTCCCGGAGCTTCCTCTTCGGTTGGCGCTCGCCGTCGTCCTGCTCATCTCGGCCAGCCGCCTTCTCTAGCTGAGCGCCTGGCGGCGATCAGCGCTCCGATCTAAGAGGAGACCGCCTTCTTCACGTTTTCGGTAAATTCGGCCATCATCTGCTCCGTCTTCTTGCGAATCACGGGCTGGCCGAACTCGCCGAGCTTGCCCAGCACGCTGGCATCGGTGGTGATGGTCAGGCGAACTTCCTGCGGGCCAAGGTCATCGAGCTGCATGCCCATGCGCGCCTGCACGCCGCCGCCGATCTTACGATCCGAGGCCTGCGCGGTCATCGAGGCTCTCCCGGCCGGCTCGTCACGCTGGTCCATGACGATCTTGCCGGCCAGCGAAAGGGCGATGGGCCCAACCCTCACCTTGAGGATGCCCTCATAGCTGTCACCGTCCAACGACTTGACGTCCTGCACGCCGGGCACGCACTGCGAAACGCGTGGAACGTCCATGAGGAACTCCCAGACCTTAGCCTTGGGGGCGGCGATGACGGCGCTGTGCTCGAAATTCACCGTCCGTTGACCGCGCCGCCGGCACGCTCCAGGGCCTTCTCCAGCGCCCTGCGAACGAAGACGCCTACCATCTCTTTCTTATAGGCCGCCGAGCCCCGCCCGTCGGACACCGGGTCCGCCAGATCCTTGGCTTTCTCAGCTGCCGCGCGCAGCGCCTCGGGCGTCGGCCGTTGACCGGTCAGCATGCGCTCCGTTTCCTGGCAGCGGCGGGCGGTGGGCGCGGCCGAGCCGAAGGCCACGCGCACGTCCTTCAGAACGCCGTCTTCGAGCACGGTGACCGCCGCGGCAGACACGGTGGCGTAGTCGTCGGCAGTTCGGGGCAGGAACTTCAGGTAGGCATAGCCGGCGTTGTTCGGCAGGACCGGCACCAGGGCATCGATCAGCAGCTCGTCGGGCCTGATGGCCGTCTCGTAGTAGTCGACCATAAAGTCCTTCAGCGGCAGCGTGCGCGTGCCGGACTTGGAGCGCAGGCTGACGTCGGCGTTCAGGGCCAGCAGGGACACCTGCGGATCCTGGTTCGGATCGCCGTGCACCAGCCCGCCGCCCACCGTCGCGAAATTTCGAATGCGGACCGTGGCCACCTTGCTGTAGGTCTCCGCCAAAAGCGGCAGCATCTGTCCCACCTCGGCAGACTTCACCAACGCTTGGTGATTGCACAGCGCGCCGATGCGCACCTTACCGTCGCTGATCTCCAGACCATCCAGCCCCCGGACAGCTCCGAGACTGATCAGCGCTTCCGGATTCACCAGCCGCTGCTTCATCATGTTGACCAGGCCCGTTCCACCAGCCACGATCTTGGCATCCTCACCCTTGGAAACGATCAGGTCCAGCGCCTCGTCGACGCTGGTGGGTGCGAAGAACTCGAAGCTGTTCACGCCGCGGCCTCGGCTTCAGCCGCCTTCAGGATGGACTCGAGGATCTTGTAATAGCCGGTGCAGCGGCACAGGTTGCCCATCATCCAGTCCTTGACCTGGTCCACGGTGGGCCTGGGATTTTCGTCGATCAGCGCCCGAGCAGCCATGATCTGGCCTGAGGTGCAGATGCCGCACTGGAAGCCGCCGTAGTCGATGAACGCCTGCTGCACCGGATCCAGCTGGCCATCCTTGGCCAAGCCCTCGATGGTGTTGATTTCAGCGCCGTCGGCCATCACCGCCAGGTAGATGCAGCTGCTGATCATCTTGCCGTTGAGGAGCATGGTGCAGGCACCGCACACGCCCACGCCGCAGCCTTCAACGCTGCCGGTGAGACCGAGGTCGTAGCGGATGCAGTCGATCAGTGTCCGAGTGGTGGGGACCTCGACCTCGTGCCGTTGACCGTTGACGGTCAGAGCTATGCGCTTCTTGATCATGTTTCGTTCCCAGCCGTCAGTCGCTGGCCGCTCGGCAGGTTAGCCAAGGACCGCGCGCAGAGATTCTACCGAACGCGGGAGAGCAGGCGAACCCGCGGAGCCGTTCGCGGCGGCCGGCAGAGGCCGCCGCAAGTCCGGTTTCTAGATCAGCACTCCGAGAAGCCGCAGCCGTGGCACTTCTTGCAGCCCTCTTCGTAGATCAGGGTGTAGCCACCGCACGATGGGCACAGGTTGCCGGTCCAGTTCTTGGCTGGGCCAACGCTCATGATGGCCTCGGCCAGGCCGCCCGACTCCACCTTCTTGCCGTTGCCGTTGGGGTGGCTGCCGAGATGCTTCTCGATGGCCTGGGCCACGGCGTCCGGCAGCGAGCGCACCTGCTCGGCGCCGAAGCCGACCGAGCGGCTGCCGCCGATGTTGCGCAGCTGCGCGGCGATCGCCCGCAGCCGGTCATTGGGGGACATGGGCGATGGAGTCCGCAGGTTCAACGAGATGAGCCGGCCGATGGCCTCGGCCATGGCGGCGATGTCATTGCCGGCGCGACCGACGTTGACGAACACCTCGAGCGGCCCTTCGTCGTCGCTGTTGATGGTGATGTTGACCGTGCCTTCGGGGGCCTTCACCGCTCGCGTATAGCCCTGGACGACGGCCGGCCGCGGCTTGATGGTGGCCGGGATCTCGGGCGCGCTGTAGGCTGCCGCCGCCTTGGTGCGGAGCTCGCCGCCCATCTCCGTGTCCGGCGAAGGCGCCGCCTGGGTGGCCGCTCCGACGCCGACGTTGAGCACCTGCGCGCCCTTGCAGCCATCACGGAAGACGGTGATGCCCATGCAGCCGGTGTCGTAGGCCAGCTTGTACGCCTCGGCCACGTCCGCGGTGACCGCGTCGTTCGGCAGGTTGACCGTCTTCGACACGGCGTTGTCGGTGAACTTCTGGAAGGCCGCCTGCATGCGCACGTGCCATTCCGGCGCGATCTCGTGCGAGGTGACGAAGACCTCCCGGACGTCCTCCGGCACTTCATCGATCCCGTGGAGCGTGCCCGTCTCCAGCACCTTGTCCATCAACGCCTCGCTGTAGAAGCCGCGCTCACGGGCGATCTCCTCGAACAGCGGATTGACGAAGCGCAGCTGGCGCTTGCCGCTCTTGTGCATGAAGGCCAGCGCGAAGATGGGCTCGATGCCCGAGGAGCAGTCGGCAATGATGCTGATGGTCCCGGTGGGCGCGATAGTGGTGACGGTGGAGTTGCGGATCTCCTTACCGTTCTTGTAGATCGACCTCGACCAGTTGGGGAACGGCCCGCGCTCGAGAGCCAGCTTCTCCGACTCTGAGTGGCCGATGCGATTGATGAAGGCCATGGTCTCGCCGGCCAGGTCGAGCGCCCGCTCACTGTTGTAGGGGATGCCCAGCTTGAACAGCAGGTCGGCCCAGCCCATCACGCCCAGGCCGATGCGCCGGTTGGCGCCGACCATCTCCACGATCTCGGGCAGCGGGTAGGGGTTGATCTCGATGACGTCGTCCAGGAAACGAACGGAGGTGCGGATGGCCTTCTCCATGTCGTCCCAGTCGATGCTCTGATCCGGCTTCACGAACGCCGCGACGTTGAGCGAGCCGAGGTTGCAGGCCTCGTAAGGCAGCAGGGGCTGCTCTCCGCAGGGATTGGTGGCCTCAACGGCGCCAACCTCAGGCGTGGGATTAGCCGGGCCGGCGTTGATGCGATCGAGGAACACCATGCCCGGGTCGCCCGTAGCCCAGGCAGCGTCGACGATGCGGTCGAACACCATGCGGGCGCTGACGCGCTCGACAACGCCGCCGTCGCGCGGATCGATCAGGTCATAGTCCTCACCGGCTGCCAGGGCCTGCATGAACGCGTCCGTGGCGCCGACCGAGATGTTGAAGTTGGTGATGGTGCCGTCGCGCTTGCAGTCGATGAACCTGAGGATGTCGGGATGATCGACCTTCAGGATGCCCATGTTGGCGCCGCGACGAGTGCCGCCCTGCTTGATCTGCTCGGTCGCTTCGTTGAAGATACGCATGAAGCTGACGGGTCCGCTGGCCACGCCATGAGTGGCCGAGACCACGGCGCCCTCGGGCCGCAGCCGAGAGAAGGCGAAGCCGGTTCCGCCGCCGCTCTTATGGATAATGGCTGCGTGCTTCACGGAATCGAAGATGCCGTCGATGCTGTCCGGCACAGGCAGCACGAAACACGCCGATAGCTGCTGGCCGTTGTTCTTGCCGGCGTTCATCAGCGTCGGCGAGTTGGGCATGAACTTGCGGTCGATCATGATCTCGAAGAAGCGATCCTCGACCTCGGCCTGCTTCTTGGCGCTGCTGTACTTCTTCTCGGCCTCGGCAACGGCGCGGGCCACGCGGCGGCACATGCCATCTTCGTCTTCGATCAGCCGGCCATCTTTCTTCCACAGATATCGCTCCGCCAGGACCTTCCTCGCGGGCTCAGACCACACCCCGGCTTTGACCGAAGAACTAACTGCCATCTCCAACTCCCTCAAAACTAAGCCGCCAACAAAACATCACGCCGGATCGTGATCAAATGAACGATCACAGTAGCGTGACAGTGACGGCATTCTACTCTCATTCTGGGGGTTGTGCAAGACTCAATTTCGGGGGCCATCCAGGCCTGGATGGCTCGATCTGACACTGTTCAGATGTTCAGTATAACGAGCGCAGAGGAGCGTAAACATCGTGGAAATCCATCCCCATCACGGCGCCATGCCCGAGATTCATCCCACTGCCTGGGTGGCGCCGGGAGCGCACATTATCGGAGACGTACATATCGGCGAGGGCGCGGGCGTCTGGTTCGGCTCGGTGCTGCGCGGCGACATGTGCTCCATCTCCATCGGACGCTTCACCAACGTGCAGGACAACACCGTGATTCACATCGAGTCCGAGGAGCGGGATCACCCCTGCCGGCCATGCATCGTCGGTGACTATGTGACCATCGGCCACGCCTGCATCATCCACGGCTGCACCATCGACGATCGCGTGCTGGTGGGCATGGGCTCGGTGCTCATGAACTGGTCGCACATCGCTTCGGATACCATCCTCGGCGCCCGCGCCCTGGTTTCGGAGCGCAAGGAGATCCCCAGCCGATCGCTGGTGCTCGGCATCCCCGGGAAGATCGTGCGCGAGCTGTCCGACGAAGAAGTGGGCCACATCATGCATTCGGCCGACACCTACCGGGCCCTGGCGCAGAGCTATCGCAATCCTGGAACGCCGTTTACGGTTCCCGGACTGGAGCCTCGCCGCTAGTCCGGCACCCCGAGAAGCAGATCGGGCAGCGGGCGCAGGCCATCGATCGCGGCCCGATTGGTAGCGTGCAGCAGCTTGAAATACGCCGTTCGGAACGCTTCCGCCAAAATGTGGATGGGCCAGGTCATCAGGAAATCATCGGCGGTGATCTGCGTCTTGTGCCGGCGCAGGGCTTCACGCAGCACGCCGGCATACCTGCCAACATCCACCGCGGCGTCAGCCTCGGCCACCGTGATGGCGCCGGGGAGCTCACCCGCATGCTCGAACCAGCCAAGCTCGAGGTTCTCGGCCTTCAGCTGCTCGACCAGACGCTCGCGGCCATCGACGGCGATGCCGTTGGCAAACAGGCGGTCGACCGTCCACGGCGGCAGGCCACCGGCCGAAACCGCCGGATCGGCCGCCATCTGCACGCCGCGAACCGTCGCCCGATGGCACATGACGTGATCGGGATGGCCGTAGGTCCCGAACTCGTTTTCGGTGACGACGATCTTCGGCCGGAGCTCGCGAATGACCGCGGCGATGCGCTCACCCGATTCGTCGAGCGGCGCGTTCCAGAAGGCAGCCGGGTTGTTGTTGGCTTCGGTGCCCTGCATGCCCGAGTCGCGATAGCCGAGCAGGCGCAGCTGGTCGACACCCAGCACGGCGCAGGATTCGCGCAGCTCGCGCTCGCGAATCTGTCCCAATCGTGGCCGTGCCTCGTCCTCATTCAAGGCAGGGTCGCGAATCTCGCCTTCCTCGCCCAGCGTGCAGGTCAGCACCCCTACGGGAATGCCCCGTTCGTGGTAATAGGCCAGCAGGCCTCCCGTGCCGGTAACTTCGTCGTCGGGATGGGGCCGCACGGCCAGCAGGGTGACGGACATCCAGTCGAGTATTGCATGCGAGCTGCCGTGTTCGAAGCAACCCAGGGCTAGCCAGATCTACGCAGCAGGCACGAGCAGGCGGTCCGCGGTCGACCCATCCGCCAGGACGTAGGAAATGCGCCGGCCGGACCCGTCGTAGGCGCCGAGCTCGAACCAGGCGGCAGCTGCCGTCCAAGGCAGCCTGAAGGACTCCACTTGGACGTCGCCAGGGCGCCAATCGAGTGTGGGCGCCAGCGGCTGGCGGTCGTCCTGCGCAAGCAGCTTGCCCTGTTCGTCCAGCGTATGGGCGAACCAGGTGTAGCTGCCTCCCGGAGCTCTCTGCACCGACACCTGCGCCTGGATGAGGCTGCCGCCGGAGCCGTCGTGGCCCAGGCCAACGGAATCGATGGTCCAGCCGGCCACGGATCTGGCGCCGGCCGTGACGACGTGCCAGTCCCTGGCATTCATGAGCGTGCCGATGGGCTCCTGCCGGCCAAGCGGTCGCTGCCGCGAGTCATAGACCGACACCTTGAGCTGGTAGGCGCCGGGCAGGCCAACAGCCGGCGGCAGCGGCACTCCCACGTAGTCGACGTAGCCGACCCCGGGCTGCCAGCGGGAGGTGGGCAAGGCGCCATCGAACGGCTGCGCGTCATGCTGCGCCAGCCGGTTCACGCCGGCGGCGTCGAGCACCTGCACGGAGACGGTGTAGTCCGCGCTGGGAGCTTCCTGGACGGTCCACAACAGCCTCACAGGCAGCACGGCGCCGGCCGTCGGCTGGCCGATCCGGGCCTGATCGAGATTCAATGGCCCGAAGCTCTTGGCCACTCGCGCCCCACCGGGCAGAGCCGCCGCCTGGCCTGCCGGAGCCGGCAGGTAATGCTCCAGGCGCAGCCCGCCGCCGTACCACTTCTCGGACACGTGCACGGCGTGCTCGTTCAGCCAGCTCTCGACGGCGTGGCGCCGGTCGAGCGCGAGCATCAGCCACACCCCGGTGTGCGCCGACATGGCGTCGTTCAAGGCGCTCTCGACCTGGGCCGGACTGTCCGACAGCGGCAGCGACAGCGACCCGATCGGCCCGCCGATCCGAGCGTAATAGTCCACGGCCGTGACCTGCACGGGCGAGTCGTAGATCAGCAGCTCGCCGGGCAGCGCCTGGGCGTGCAGCTGGCCGAACAGCGCGCGGTAGTCATCCCGGGCGACGGCAGGATCGAAGGCGCTGCGGGCCAGCGCGAGGCCCGTCCACAACGCGAACGCCGTCCCGCCGGCGGCCAGCGCGACCCGTCCCTGGACCGGCCCGATCCGGCCCGTTTGCAGGACCTGCTCCGCCGCCAGCGCCAGCAGCGCGATCCAGGCGGGCAGGCCAACCACGATGTAGCGGACGTCGTACACGCCTGGAAGGAGCGCGCCCATGAGGTACACGCCAACGAACGGCACGACCGCATAGCCCGCGAGCATGGCCACCGCGCTGTGGCGGCGCGCCAGGCGCCAGGCCGTGAGGACGCAGGCCGCCATGAGCAGGACCGCGGGAGCGCCGCTCAGGCCCAGGTCCGCGGCGCGGCCGAAGAACACGAATACGGCGCCACCGAGCACGAACTGCGCGGGATTGGGCGCGGCGAGGCCCGTGGTCTGGGCGCCGCCGGCAACGAAGCGCTGGTAGGCCAGAGCGAGGCTCGGCGCGCACAGGGCCAGCGCTCCGGCGTTCGCCAGCCACCACCCTCGGGGCGGGCGAAGATGGCGACGTGCGAGCAGCGGCAGATTCAGCCCAAGCAGGGCCAGCGCGGCGTAATAGTAGGAGCTGAGGGCCGCGGCGGCCGCAAGCCCGTACACCATCCACAGCCAGGTCTTCTTCAGGGCCAGGGCACGAAAGAGCACGTAGGCCGCAATCAGGACAAGGACGGTCCCAAGCATGTGGAGGCGAGCTTCCTGGGCGTAATAGACGGCCAGCGCGGACACCGCTCCCAGGACGCCGGCGAGTGCTGCCGCCCGGCGACCGGCCAGCAGCCGCAGGAGCTGATACAGCAGCGGCACCAGCAGCAGCCCGATGGCCAGCGACAGGTAGCGCACGGCATACTCGCTGCTGCCGGCGAGATGCATCCAGCCCCACAGCGCCAGGAAGTGCGGCAGGGGATCGGGCGCCGCCTGCCCCACTATGGCCGCCAACCCCTGGCGGGCAACGTCGACGCTGTAGGTCTCATCCCACCACAACGATTGGAAATCCAAGCGCCCGGCACGCAGGCCGAAGCCCAGCAGCAGCGCGACGCACGGCACGATCGCGCGCAGCAACGTGGCTCGCTCCATTGAAGGCCGATGTGCGGAAGGCCTGGCGGGAGTGAGAGCCGTCACCGGCGGCCGCCCTTCCGTCTCAGGCAGCGCTCGAGGCGGAGTCAATAATCACCGCACCCAGGATGAGATGATCCACCGCCCCACTGCCGTCAACCGTGAGCCGATCGCCGGTAGCCTGCAGGTACATGCCGACTTCGATCTGATAGCTGCCAGGCGGCATGGCGGCCGGCAGGGCGATCACGTAATCGTCGTCGATGATCTCACCGGACTGCCAGCGAATGGTGGGCTGCCGGCCGCCGGCGGGCTGGCTGTCACGCTGTGCCGCGACGTGCCCGGCCGCATCGAGCAGATGCACGAAGACCGTGTAGTTCTGGCTGAATGGCTCCAGCGCCTGCCACTGCAGCCGCACCGACAGGTCCTGTCCCGCGTGCGCCGGCTGCGGCTCCGCGTTATAAGACGTCAGCTCCGCGCTCCCACCGAAGGTACGGGCCACAACGTTGGCCAGCGGAGGCTCGGTCGAGCGAGGGGAGGCGACGGCGTGGGCCTCGACGCCCACCGAGGTCAATGGCAGCAGACTGCCGTCGGGCAGCACCGCCGAGATCGGTGGGTGCCCGGCCGGGGCCCAGGCGCCCACCGGGATGGAGAACCAAGCCTGGCCGGGAAAGGCGACGGCCGAGAACGTCTTGCCGCCAAAGGTCAGCCGCTCGGGCAGGGCCGGGCAGGAAGGAGGCAGCGGCGCGGCTCCGCAACCGGACCGGCCATAGAGCGCCAGGTTCAACACGTCGCCCACCCGAACGTCGTCCAGTGGCTGGTCGTAGCCTCCAATCCCCGGCACCGCCGTGAGGTGCTGCGGAACGAAGCTTGGGTCGAGGGAGCGGGCGGGAGCATCGGACAGGTCATACAGGGCTACCCGCCGATCGCCCACGGTGAGCTGGAGCGTCAGCCGGCGATGGGCGTTGAGCCAGTCTCGGACGGGATGCTCCGCACCGGCGTCATGCCCGCCCGACTCCTGGACCAGCCACAGTGCCCGATAGTCCGAGGCCCAGCGCGAGAAGATCTGATCGGCATAGGCAGTGTCGACCGGCTGATTCAGCGGTATCGCCACCCAGGGAAGCGACCCACGGTAATCGAGCATGAACAGATGGAAATTCCAATCGGGATCGAAGACGACGACGTCGCCCGGGCGCTCGTAGGCAGCTACGAACTCGGCCAGGCTCTGATAGTCGTCGGTGCGATGGCTGGCGGCATACATCGGCGGCAGCACCGCCAGCGCCAGCGCGGCCGACAGCGCCAACGGGGCCAAGCGGACCCAGCCCGGAAGCGCAGCGGCAGCCACGGCGACGAGCAGGACCAGGGCCGGCAGGGCGGGCAGCGCATAACGGGTCTGATAGGCCGGGCTGAAGAACAGCCCGCGCTGCAGAGTAACGGCGTACGCTGCCAGCGGCAGACCGGCCGTGACTAACAGCAGCCACAGCACGACAAGCCGAGCGTGGGAGCGGCGAACGAGAGCGACGGCCAGGAGCAGCACCAGCCCCAGGCCAAGCGCGACGAGCAGCGGGATGAAGCCGGCGACGTCGGTGTCGATGCCGATCGTGAGCTGCGCCCAGGTGGCCGACAGGAAGTCGCGCCAGGCGAGCGGAGCGGTCTGGCCGCCGGCAAATCGGATGGCATGCCGGCTGAAGAAGACGAGCCAGGGCAGGAACAGTGTGATGCTGGCGATCTGCATGCCCAGCCAGGCGCCGAGCACGGACCACCGGTGGGCAGCTTTGCGTCTGGCGGCAACACCGCTGCCCAGCACCAGCAGGCCCTCGAGGGCGACCAGGACGGCGAAGAAGTACAGGGTGAACAGGCCGGCGAGGTTGATGACGCCGAGGGCCGCCAGCCACAGCCCTCGCTGGCCACGTACGTCCTTCGGGCCCGGGCGGGCTCGCGCGCCGGCGGCGCCTGGTGACCGGACGCCCGCCGGCAACGGCAGGACGTTCCAAGCATGGAGGAAGCGAAACAGCGCGTACATCGAGAGCGCGCACAGCAGCCCGACCAGGGCATACATCCTGATCTGCTGCGACCACCAGACGTGAAAGCGCGCAACGGCCAGCAGGAACGCCGCGGCCAGGCCGCAGTAGGGACCGGCCAAACGCCGGCCGGCCGCGGCGCACACCGGGACGGTCAGTACACCAAAGGCCACGGCCATGAACCGGAGGGCGAAGATGCTGCGCCCGGCCAGCGGCATCCACAGCTGATACAGCAGGTAGCTCAGCGGTGGATGGGTATCGGACGCCGTGCGCAGCAGCATGGCCGGCGTGTCCAAGCTGGCCAGCCAGGAGGTGAAGCCCTCGTCGAACCAGGGATTGGCGTCGGACAGCTTGTGCAGCCGCAGGACCGCGGCAAGCAGCGTGACACCCGCGAGCAGCGGAATGTACGCCCCAACCAATGAGCGGCGTCTGTTCTTCATTCGGAGCGCGCGGAGCAGGCTCCGCTATCAGGCCGGATCAGCTACTTCTGAGGGAGCGGGAATCCCACGATGCCATTCTCACCCGGAGCGGTGTCCTGCGCATACACGATCTTATTGGTCTCGTCGATGATGGCCGTGCCGGCACGGCCCTTCAGCGGCACGTTGGTCATAAATTTGACCGGCGATCCTCCGAAGACGCCGATCTGCGGGCCGTGGTAGAAGTCCCGGGCACCGAAGACGAAGCGGTCGAGCTTGGCGCTGTAGTTCACCAGGTCGCCGGTGCCCACATTATTGATTGTGCTGACCACCTTGCCCTGCTTGGTGTCGAAAATCGCGACGTGCTGGTCGGCCGGATTGTTACAGCCCAGCAGCGCTTCACCCTGCGGATTGATCGCTATGCCATTGGGAATGCACTTGTCGGCCAGCTCGATCTTCTTGACCAGCTCATCCTTGTTGGGATCCACCTGGTACAGCGCATTGTCCCGGCCGGCGCCGACGTACAGCATGCCGTCCGCGGACGACAGGTAGATGGCTTCCAGGGTCGTGCCGGGGGTGGCGATCTTCTTGGTCATCTTGCTGGTGGCGGGATCGACGACGGCGATGAAGCCCTCGCCATTGGCCGCGCCATAGACCTTCTTGTGCACCGGGTCGTAGTAGACCAGGTCGATCCGGCCCGTGCCGCCTGCGGGGATCTTGGTGATGACCGTGTTGGCGGTGGGCGAACCAGGATCGGTGTCGATGACCGAGAAGGAGCTGTCGCGGTTGCCTGTAATCACACGCTTGGCTTCAGGCAGGATGACCATGCCATTGGATCCGATACCGAGGCTGACGGAGCGCACGTATTTGGCCGACGAGGTGGAGACGTCATAGACGTCGACGGCCATCTCCGTCTCGTTGTCGACGTACAGCGTATGCGTCGCCTGGTTGATGTCGATGGTATCGATGCTGGTAGCGCCGTTGGCATTCGGAGCCGGGTAGACGGTCAGGGGCTCCTGCGTGGTGTCCGCGGCCACAACCGGCAGGGTTGTCGCGGTTGGCGCAGGGCTGGCCGAGGCTGAAGCGGATGCCGACGCGGCCGGCTTGGCGGAGGCCGCGGTCGAAGCAGCGGGCTTCGGCGAAGCAGACGCAGCGGCGCTCGTGATGGGGGACGGCGCGGCGCTCGGCTTCACGGACGCGAGTGCAGCGCTGGGCGCAGCGCTGCCGGGATTGGTGGCGACGGGCGCGGAAGCGCCGCCGCAGGCTGACAGGATGAGGCCAAGACCAAGGCAGGCGATAGAGACGTGCCGTGGACAACGCATGTCGTAACTCTCCCTCTTCTTCGATGGTCGCCGGGCAACCGCCCAAGCATACGCCACCGGGTAGGCCGAGTTAGCGGCGGCGATAGCGACCATTCACCCTCAGGATCGCAGAAAGGGCGGCCCGGCGGGCCGCCCTTTCTGACGTTCGCGCTGCCGCGCGAATCAGCATCGTCAGCTGATGGTCAGGACTTGGGAATCACGACCGTGACTTCGCCCACAAAGACGGGAAGCTGCTTGCCGATAAATCCGGAGATGGTCGGATCGATCAGGCCCAGCTCTTCGCCCGACTGGTAGTTGTAGTCGGTCTTGCAGACGGTCGGATCGCCACAGGCGTTGTATGTCCAGCTCTGGCCAGGCGCGAGTCCGGGCGACTCCAACGGATCGTAGCCGTTGTAGGCGTCCGAGCCGGTGCTGCCCTTGGTCAGGGCGTGAACACGAGCCCCGTTGTTGACCCAAGTGATGCTCGTCCCCGGGGTTACCCACACCCAGGCAGGATCGAAGCCCTTGACGTCATCAATGGTCACGGTGACGTTACCACTCAGGGGGCTTTTGGCGCTGCCGCCCAGCGCGCCAGCTCCCGACTGGCCTGCCAAAGTCTCGCCGTTCTTGTTGTAGCAGAGAGCCGGTGCGCCGTCCTGCGGCGTGACCAACGCGGCGCACTTGCCACCATTGATGTTGTCCGGGGTAGGCGGCAGCAAATTCGTGCCAGGCAGCGTGTCGGCCAGGCTGTGTGGGATATCGGAGGTGCCGAGGTTCGTGGAACCGCTGCCACTGTCGTAGCTCTTCACCTTAATGGAGGCCGGGGTGCAGTTGAAGCTCGGGTTGTTGTTCCCGAACAGGCAGTCGGTGGCCGAGGTGAACATGACCGTCCCGGAGTTCACGAGGCCTCCGTCAACCTGCTGGCCAGGGGCCAAGCCGCCGGTATCGAAGTTGATCTGGCCCTTGTTCTTGTTCTTGCTGGTGAGCGGAATCTGGGTGCAGACGGGGAAGCAGGTAGGACTCCATGGAGCAATCTGGCCGGGCATCGCGGTCACCGTGTGCACCTGCGTGCCGTTGTTGATGATGTGGATCATGTCCTTGAAGGGACTCTCGTACTTGGCCACAGAGTAGCTCTGCTGGTCGAAGCCGCTGTCGGTGATGGTGATGGTCACCTGGTTGCTGGGCGTAGCGGTGGCCTTGGGCGTCGAGCTGGAAGCGCTCCCGCTCGAGCTCGAGCTATCGGCGGCGAGTCCTGCCTGCGGGACCAGCAACAGCCCCAGGGTGAGAACAGCGCCCGCGGCGACAAGTCGCTGGGCTGCCTTTTTCGGGATCATGTCACTCCTTCTCAATCTGTGGAAATCTGAATAGCGTCATTCGGCGTAACCAATAAGCGGTGACAACCGCACCCGGAAGCGGGCGACGCCGTCACCTGGAGCGCATTCATGCAGTTGAGAAGCGCATTCTTTGACTCCTTAGAGATTCTTTGGCTTTCGGTTCACCTGGATTGTCTTGGGCCCGGTCTCGGGGCTTCCATGCCTCTGGCGTAGGCGTGGAACCTGCTGACCGGGACTAGGCTAGCAGCAACCTATCACAACCCTCGTCGGGCGCATTGACCGTACCCCCGCGCGCGATGTCCCCCTTTCTGCGAAAGGTCGCCGACCACGGGCCGCAGCGCAGCTTCCCCGCACCCTCAGCAACCACAGCCCGATCTGCGCGTTGGCCGCCTCGTATCCGGCTTGCCGGGGATTGTACAGGACACTCCCGCTCGGGACAAGATCCGCGCGCTAACGTCGACGACTCCTGCTTCCTGGCCCGACCAAGGCACGCCCAGATCACGCCCACAGGGAGCCCGCCGAGGCCGCCTTCCTACTGCACGCCGTCGATGCTCATGAGCACGGTATCGTAGCCGGTGGCGTTCCCCACAACGTCGAAGGTCGCTCTCTTTGATTGGCCGGCGGGAATAACGTCATCAGGCCCGCCGCTGCCGACCGCCAACAGCTCCCCGCCCTTCAGGAAGGCAGCCTGAACCGTGACGCTGTGAGCAACCGTATCGTCGTTCTTGACCTCCGCGATCACGGTGACGCCGCTGCCGCTGCCGGACACCACCTGCTTGATGGAGAGCTTGGACGCCGCCGTGGCGGCGGGAGTCGCCGGCGCGTTGGCCAGCAGCTTGTCCATGGTCACGTTCACGCTGTCGTAGGTAGCCGGAATTGAGCCGGTGTAGATCGACAGCACCGCCGCACGACGCTCGTTCGGCTTGAGGTCGTTGACGCTGCCGCTGGCCGTGGCCACCGTATTGCCGCCGCTGACGAAGGTCGCCTTCACGGCGAAGCTCACAACCTGCCCGGTGGGATTGGTCGCCAGGACGGCCGCGGCGCCCACGCCGCTTGTGGCAAAGACGACCGGCTTCCCAAAGGTCACACCGGGGTTGACGCCGGCATCGGGTGCGGGCGCAGGGGCGGGCCCGGCGGCGGCCGGCGTCGACGGGGCCGCGCCGCCCACCAGCGGCAGGCCGTCGGGGTTCGCCTCCCACGGGAAGCGCTGGGTATTCAATCGCGCGACCAGCCCGTCGGGACCATTGATCCAGGTCTGATAGCCGTTCGTGAAGGCCGTCCAGTTGTCCGCCTTGCGCCAGACCATCAGCCCCTTGGCGGTGTGCTCCTGGGCATCGCCATTGCCGGCAAATGCCTGGTTGTCCAGGCAATCGCCGACGTCGGTGGCATCGAGATCGTGCAGGGTCTTGAAGCCCAGAATGTACTGGCAGGCCTGGGGAGCAGGCGCCGTCTGGGCGTAGGCCGAGCCGGCAAACGCCACCAGCGTAATGAACGGCACAACGGCCAACACGGACTTCATCATGGTCGATCTCCTGTGCGATAGAGCCGGCTGAAGCACGGACCCTGTGCTCACTGTCGCCGAAGGCAAGCAAAAGGTCAAGCGCCGGATGAGTGATGGGCTACGAGCCCGGCTCTTACGTCGCGCGGACCGGCGCGCGCATGTTGATCGTCGCTCGACCGATGCGGTTCAGGACTTGCCATGGGTCGACGGTTGCTCGTCGGTGCACGGCGGGGCGCAAGCGCGGTCCAGTCCGGCCGGTCGCTGTCTTGGGCTGCTGTTAGCTGCGCGCGCCGCGGACCACGGCGGACGAAGCCTTGGCCGGCGGTGCCCCCGAAGGGCCAACGTCGGTAGCGTTCACGTATCCGTAGTTGCCGGTGTCCGGATCGAGCACCAGCAGGCGGTTCCCAATCTGCGGCTCAACCACCTGCAGGTAGCTGAACTGGTCCTTGTTGCCAAAGGTCTGCGACGTGGCCGGGTCGAAGCTGGACAGCACCGGCGCATCGGGCGCCAGGGTTTGCACGTAACCCACCGGGTTGGTCACCACCACCACTGAAGAGCCGATGGCCTGGGTGTACACCGTGACCGTGCCCGTCTGGATGTTGGTGCTGGCGTTGGAGGGGGCAAAGATGACGAAGGTGGCAATGGGGAAATGCAGCGGATTGGCAATGGCCGGCGTAAGCTCGTCGACCACGTAAGCCGCGGTCAACGTCTCCGGGCGGCCCTTGGCCTGTCCGACGTCCGCGGCGTTGTACTTGAACACGATCGGGATGGGCACCGGGAAGGTCGTCACCGGCGCGCCATTCCTGTCCGTGATGTTGATGCTGAAGGTCGACCCGTTGGGGCTGTACTGGGCAGGCCCTCCGGGCACCGGCAGATTGGTGGCCGGATGAATGTCGAAGGTCGCCTGCCCGCCGGCAACCCCCGCCAGCGCGGCAGGCGGAACGACCACCGCCGCGTTTCCGGCCACGATGATGCCGCCGGTGGCAGCGGAAACGTTGGCGGTGATGGGCGCCGGCGCATTCGCGGTCAGCACGCCGGGATCAATAGGCGGAGCGGCAGGCGGCGCATTGACCGTGCCCAGGGTGGTCGGGATGCTGACGTTGGTGTTGGCGGGCAGGTCGGAGACGCCGGTCCCGGCCGAGGCGGTGCCAACCACCTGGACTCCGCCGCTAGCCGAGCTTGTCGAGCTGGTCGTGACCACCACCCCACCGCTGGCGCCGGTGCTGGCCGGAGCTGTGGTGGTGGTCGTCGTCGTTGCGCTGGACGTCCCTCCACCGCCGCCGGAAGACGTGGTGCTGGTGGCCGTCGTGGTGCTCAGCGCCACGCCGATACCCACCGGCGTCGAAGCGAACAGGCCCGACGTCAAGCCGTGCGCGAACGCCACGTACACACCGGAGGTTGCACCGGCGGGCACCGTGAACGAGGCGCTGATGGTGCCACTGCCGCTCGCGGTTACCGGCGAGGCCGTGGAGGTGGAGTCCAGGCCGGGCGCGAGAACCGACTCGCCCGGCACGAAACCAGAGCCGGTCACCGTGATCGTGGCGCCGGCGGCCACGCTGCTGTTAGGGCTCAGCGAGATCGAGGGCGAGTAGCCGGTGACGGCCAGCTGGGCGCTCGCTCCAAGCTGGGAGCTGCTGCCCTGAGCATGCAGCACATGGGTCCCGGTCGAAGCGAAGTAGGGAATGAAGACGCTGGCGCTGAACGCCCCGGACGTGTTGGCTGTCGCGGTGACCGGCGTGCCCGCGAGCACCGTCGACGTCGTGCATGAGCCGGAGCTGGCGCAGATCGGCCCGTTCAGCAGCACAGCCTCGCTGGGCGCAAAGTTGGAGCCGCTGACGGTGATGGTCGTTCCTGCCTGCTGCGCCGCTGTCGGAGCGCTGATGGCCGGCGTGCCGCGGGTGAGGGTCACGACTGCCGAAGTGGTCTTGGATCCGTTGGTCGCCGTGGCCACGTAGGTGCCGGGGAATGAGCCGTAGGCCACGGTGGCGCTCGTTGACGCCGTCCCGGCGGAGTTGGCCGGCGCCGTCGCGGCGGTCACTCCCGGCATCGAGAAGGTCACCGTGTCGGCGGGGCTGGCGACCCAGTTCGTGCCGGTGAAGGTAATCGACGAGCCTTCGGCCACAGTCGTGGGCGCCACTGCCAGCCCTTTGGTGCTGTTGATGGTGAACGGACCATTGGCCGATTGCGAGCTGACGTTCGAGGTCGTGTCCTGCGCCCGGACCGACCAGGTGCCGGGCGCACCGAGCGGGATGGTCAGGGGGAAGCTCGCGATGCCGCCACTGCTGGCATTGGTCGTAGCGCTCCAGCCAGGGGAGCCGGAGAACGTCACCTGGTCGGTCCCGGTGCCGAACGTCCCGTTCGCAATCGAGGCTGTCACGGACTGGCCGCTGTTGCCATTGGTGGGACTCAGCGTCATGACATGGCCCGTGGTACCCCCGCTGACGGTTAACGTCGACGCCGCGGTCGCGGAGCAATGCGCCTTGTTGATCCCACTGGAAACCTCGTGGCTGGCGTGGATGGTGTAGCCACCCGGTTGCAGCGCCGATGAAAGCGTGAACGGCTGATTGCTGAAGGCGCCGCTGCTGTCGGTCGTGACGTTGACCTTCGGTCCAGGCCCAAGCAGATCGATCGATTCCGTTGGCCCGAAGCCTGAGCCGCTGACCTGGATCGACGTCGTCGTGCCAGGCGTGGCGCTGGTCGGAGTGAACGATATCGTTGCCGCCTTGGCGTTGACGCTCAATTGGCCAGGTCCCGGCAGCGCCGCCAGCAGGTTCGACTGCAGGCCCTTGGCCAGCAGCGTGAAGCTGGTGCTGCTGGCGGCGCCCCCGTCGCAAGTCACAACGTACTGCGCCTGCGCCTTGCCCGTGGCATCGGCATTGACGGGCGTCTGGGTGCCGCCGATGGGGGATCCCACGAACTGCACCTGCTCTCCCGGCGCGAAGCCCATCGCCGTGAGAGTGACGGTTTGTCCGGGAGTCACGGGGTTTAGACTGGCGCTGATCTGCGGGTTGGCCGCGGTCACGCTCACCCCGGAGATAAGGGCTTTCCTGCCCGAGACGACCCCGCCGGCTCGAAAGAAATAGCTGCCCGTCGGGATATCAGGAGGGTACTGCACCGTCGTCGTGGCCTTGCCGCTGCTGTCGGCTGTCACGCAGCTAGCCAGGACAAAGCACACGCTTTCGCCCGCGCCGAAGCCGGTCGCGGTGGCCGTTATCGCCGTGCCGGCGGTGGCGCTCGCCGGACTGAGGGACACCGCCGGAGAAGCGGCATTGAGGACGAACGAGGTGCTGGCCGTCAGGCCCGAGGTTCCGCCCTTGGCGGCAACAAGGTAGGTGTTGGCCGGGAGCGTAGCGTCGGTAACGAGAGGCATCGTGAAGCCGCCGCCGCTGGCGGTCACGCTCAAATTGGCAAAGCCGGACAGCGTCACGGTCTCGCCGGAGGTGAAGCCGCTGCCGGTTAGCGTCACCGTATCTCCGGCGGTGAGCGTCGCTGGGGAGGCAGTGATCGACGGCCCGGCGGAGGCCATGACCTGACCACCGCCGAGCATCGCGGTGACGAGCGACACCATGAGCGCAACGGGAAGCCCACCCACCGACCTCCATCTCATCCACCCGTTCAAGCCGTTCTGGACGCGCATACCCCTACCACTCCAATGCTCTCCAAGAATTTCGTGCAGACGGCCGAGGCTGAGGGCCTTCCCTGCCCTGCAAATCGCGGCTCATGCTACCGGGCAGGCACAAGGGGCGCATCCCCCAATTGGTGTATTTCATGCCGGGCGATAGACGTCGAAGCGGGTGAGCAGGACCACGTCCGGGGAGAGCGCCCCAAAGCGCACGGATCCCGCCGGCAGAGGGCTGCCGGGATCCGTGACGCCCGCCGCCAGACGTCCTGCCTGGTAGACCTCCAGTCGCTGGCCTCGAAGCATGACGGTGATGGCGCTGTCCGCGCCCTGGGGCAGCGGGTCCAGGTAGCGGCCCACCGGCAGCAGGACTTGCAGGGTAGTACCCGTGTTGCACTGGGCGCGCTGCATGCTGACCGCGCCCGAGGTTGGTTCGACCGTTACCCGGTAGAACTGATCGGAGTCGTCGACACAGCCGCGCAGCTGGACCTGGTAGCCGGCATCCCCAGACAGCTGGCGAGCGTGCGATTGCACCACGAAGTCTTGCGCCAAGACGTTTCGGGCCACCGCGAACTCGAACGCCCTGTCGGCATGGAATTCGAGGCCGGCGGCGGTAAAGCGAACGTCGTTGCCCTCGACCTGGGTGTGGGGAATGAACTGCGCCTCGCCCTGCGACGGCTGGAAGCTGAACAGCAGGCTGCCATGGCCAGGGCCGGCAGCCAGGGCCTGCGTGGCATTCGCCGCGTGGGTGCGGATGGCAAGTGCCACGACCAGCACCCCCATTACGCCGAGCAGCAGGCCGGCCGGCAGCAAGAGCCGGGGACGCGACACGGCGCCAGCCGGCGAATCGAACGGCGATGCGGGCCGAGACGAAACGGTCTGCACTGTCTCTCCGCGCAGGACCTCCGATGGCGACACAGCAGCGGCGGCGGGGAGCGGCCTGGACGCGTAAGGCAGCTCAACGAGCCCGTGCGAGACCGCGATCGCGGCCACCTGAGCCCGGCGGTGCACGTTGAGCTTGGTCAGAATGTGCTTGACGTGCCTGGACACCGTGGCCGGCGTAATGCACAGAGCCTCAGCGATCTCCGGATTGGTGAGGCCCTCGCCCACGAGTCGAGCAACCTCAATCTCGCGGCGAGAAAGCAGCTGCAGCACGCCTGGCGGCAGGCACGATCCTTCCTGGTTAGGCCTGCCCAAGACGGTGCTCAGCGCCATTTCCCTCCAAGCCCCCACCAACTTCTATCGCAACCTACCACAATGCCGCCCGTTCGGTCGACATCGTTAGCCGCATCTGGTGGGGCACCGACGTAGGGTGGAAGTCATGAGATGGCCGTGGCGGCGATCCGCAGCAGGCAGCAACGTCCACGTTCGGGAAGAGGCGGCTTATCCGTCCGGAACCCTGGAGGACTTCTACTGGGGCCGGCCGGTCAGCGGCACCGAAGAGGACTACCTGTGGCGCCGCCTGTCGGACAGCTGGTATCAGAAGGACGTCGTCCCGGCCACGTACCTGGAGCTGCACAACCAGTGCTACGAGGCCTACAACTCCAATCCGCTGGCCAAGCAAGCGATCGAGATCACCACCTCCATGGTCCTGGGCAGCGGGCTCAAGGTTGTGGCCCACAGCCAGCGCGTCCAGAAGATCCTCGACCGCTTCTGGCACGACGCCGACAACCACATGGACCTGCGTGTCTACAGCCTGTGCACCGAGCTAGCGCTGTACGGCGAGCAGTTCGTCCGATTCTTCGTGAACCCCATCGACGGCGCGGTCAAGATCGGGCAGATCGATCCGTCGACGATCGATGAGATCGAGACGGATCCCAACAACGTCGAGCGGCCGCTGCGGTTCCACCAGCGGCCCGTCGGTGAACTCACGGGTCGTGACCAGCCGGCAGCGAGCGGCGGGGCGTCCACCGGACCAGCCACCTTCTCGAGCGGCGCCCGATTCCCACAGTCCGGCACGTCGGACGGCCGCTGGCTCGACGCCGGCGAAGAGGTGGTCCAGTTCGCCATCAACAAGGTCAGCAACGCCAAGCGCGGACAGAGCGACCTGGCCACCATGCTCGTCTGGCTGCGGCGGTACAAGGACTGGCTGACCGACCGCGTGCGCCTCAACAAGTACAAGGGCGCATTTCTGTGGGACGTGAAGCTCACCGGCGCGGACAAGAAAACCATCGACCGCAAACGCAACGAGTACGGCTACCCGCCGCTGCCGGGCAGCGTCATCGTGCACAACGAAGGCGAGGAGTGGGCCGCCATCGAGCCCAAAATCGGGGCCGACCAGGTCGAGGCCGATGGCCGGGCCATCAAGATGATGGTGGCCGTCGGCGCCGGGCTGCCGGAGCACTACCTGGCCGAAGGCGGCAACGTCAACCGCGCGACGGCGGCCGAGATGGGCCTGCCCACACTGAAGCGCTTCGAGCGACGGCAGGACTACTTCGGCTTCATGCTGCGCACCGTCCTCGACCGCGTGCTGCACGAAGCCGAGCTGGCCGGATTGCTGTCTCCACGAGCGGACCAGCGCTACGACGTCGTCTTTCCGCCCATCGACGTGGACGACGGTCGGAACGTAGCCGCCGCCGTGGGACAGCTGGTGCCGGCCCTGCAGGCTGCCAAACAGGAAGGCTGGCTGAGCGACGCCGCCGCCGTGAAGCTGCTGCACCGCTTCCTGGGAGGGGACGCCTTCGACGCGGCCGAGCAGCAGGGCTGAGATGCCGGGCGAGAGCTACTATCCGCTGACCAGCCCGGAACGGACGAATGCTCGGGCCGACCTCACGGCCGAGATCGTGTACGTGCGCGATCTGGTCCGCCAGCTGGCCACCGCTGACTCCAGTGCTGACCCGCCAACGCCGTCCCGCGGCCTGATCGCGCTGCTCACGCTGCTCGCTCGCATGATTGCGCTGCAGTCCAAGCTCAGCAGCCACGACGAAGAGGACCCCCTGGCCGAGCTGAACGACCTCGTCCTGCAGCGGCTGCGCGAGGCTCGCCAACGCGCGAGCACCACCACGGCAGGACGCCAAGCTCGGCACGCCCGTGCCGCCAAGAGCCCAGCGAACGCGAGCCGGGCGGCCAGTCCGCGCGAGCTCGATGGGTGAAGGCCCAGCCCGACACAATCGACTGAGCGCCCCCGGCTTACGCCGAGCCGCACGCGACGTGGGCGAATTCTCCGTCGCCCTGGCCGACCGTGCCCTCCGGCCGTATCAGCTCAGCGCGGCGAGGGCCATCGTGGACTCGGTGCTCGGTCGCGAGGGGCGCACGTTCACGGTGATGATGGGCCGGCAGATGGGCAAGAACGAGCTGTCGGCGCAGATCGAAGCCTACCTCCTGTACGTCTTTCAGCGCGCCGGCGGGACGATGGTCAAGGCCGCGCCCACCTTCAAGCCGCAATTGGTCACGAGCAAGATGCGGCTGGAGCGGGTGTTGGCGCACCTTCCGCAGCAGGCCCGAAAGCCACTGCAGTCACGCTTCGGCTACATCATTCAAATGGGCGAGGCCGCCATTCACTTCCTTTCAGCGGAGGAGACGTCCAACGTCGTCGGCGCCACCGCCGACCTGCTGCTGGAGATCGACGAGGCCCAGGACGTGTCGGAAGACAAGTACCTCAAAGACTTTCGGCCCATGGCCAGCACGGCCAACACCACCACGGTGCTGTATGGCACGGCCTGGAGTGACGACACCATGCTGGCCCGCCAGCGCATGGCCAACCTGCGCGACGACCCCGGCGCCCACTTCGAATTCCCCTGGACCGTCCTGGCCGCGATCAATCCCGCGTACGGGCAGTTCGTCAGAAGCGAAATCCGCAGGCTGGGTGAGGACCATCCCATCATCAAGACGCAGTACCGGCTGGAGACAGTGGACAGCGCCGGGCGATTCTTCGGCCCGGAGCAGCTGCAGCTGCTGCAAGGAACACACCCACGCCTGGATTCTCCCGGCACCAGCCTGCAGCCTCTGACGGCTTGCATCGTGGCCGGCGTGGACGTCGCCGGGGAGGGAGAACGGCTGCCGGACGAGATGGTGCGCTCCTCGCACGTACGCAAGGATTCAACCGTGGTGACCATTGCCCGCGTCTCGCGGCCGTCCGAGCTCTTGGGCGAGCCACTGGTGGAAATCGTCCAGCACCATTGGTGGACCGGCCGTGACCACTCCACACAGTTCGCGGCGCTGCTCGAGCTGCTGCGGACACGTTGGGGCTGCTCGCTCGTCTGCGTGGATGCCACCGGCGTTGGCGCCGGCGTAGCCAGCTGGCTGCATCGAGCGATGCCCGAGCGAATCGAGGCGGTGCAGTTCACCCGTCCGGCCAAGTCGGCCATGGGCTATGAGCTGCTGGCGGCGGTGAACGCCGGCCGCGTGCGCATGTACGCCGACGACGGTTCGAGCGAATGGCGCGAGCTCTGGCAGCAGGCCAGGCTGTGCCGCTATGCCGTGTACCAGAACACGGCCCTGAACTTCTTCGTCGACGATAAGGATGGACACGACGACTTCATCGTCAGCCTGGCGTTGTGCGTGCGTGCAGCCGAACAGGCTCAGCCCGAGGCTGCCGGCGGCATCATCCCCGCCCGCAGGCTGTACGACGACGGGAGGTTTTGAGGCAGGGCAGTTTGTGCCGTCAGACATGCCAGGAGGCCCGGCGGGACGTCTCGCCGGGCCTCCTGCGCTTGCGCTCGATTCAGCCTTTTTGACGCGGCTCCAGCGAGAACAGCGGATCACCCTGACCTTCGTGGCCAAAGGGGTACATGGGCACGGGCAACGGCGGCCGGTCGTCCTCGCTATCAGTGCCTGGGTTGAGCAGCATGGGTCGTTCGTTCAGCAGCGGCTGCGCGCCGCCGATGGTCAGCGGGAAAGCCGTGTTGTCGGCCACCCCGTTCGAGGGGTGGCTGCCGTCGGGGTTGTGTGCGGACATCGTTTGCTCCTACCTGCGAAGTGCGAGATGTACGAAGTGCCGAGTGCCGAGTGTCGTGTGCCGAGACGTACGGAGTGCTGAGTGCCGAGTGCCGAGTGCTGAGACGTGCGGAGCTGCGTGTGCCGTGTGCCGTGTGCCGAGTACCAAGGCCGGGACCGGGAGATGGCGGGCTGGCCCCTGGCCCCCGGCCCCCGGCCCCCGGCCCCCGGCCCCCCCGTCAGTCTCCTCCGGAATAGAAGCCGCGGTAGTCGACGACTGCGCCGCCGTACTCGTGGCGGACCTTGTAGCTGATCGCGTCTTGGGTGAAGTTCAGCCCGAAGAGCGGCTGATCCTGGACCAGCAGCGCGGGGTTGACCTGCCCGCCGACGAAACCGATCTCGATGGTGTCCACAGTGCGAGGATCGGCCAGCAGGTACCACTCCACAGTGTTCGTCAGCTGCGGCGAGACCACCACCTCGCAGTAGCCCATCACCGGATTGACGTCGTTCTGGTTCCCACCCGGCAGGCCGCCGGACTTGATGAGCTGCAGAGCGACGAACTCGAGCTCCGGCGGCACTACCAGGAACGACGGCTTCAGCCCAATGCGTTTGCCGGCCAGGTTGGTCTGCTCTTTCATGGTCGTGATGCCCAGCGTGAGCCCAGCCGTGGTGAGGGCATCCACACGCCGGTTGTGGCCGTGGTTGAACGGCCCGGCAGCGGCGTCGAACAGGTTGTTGCCGTCGTACACGGGCGTGCCGCGACCTCCGGACAGGAAGCCGTACACGAATTCGGCCAGGGTGTAGGCAGCCGCGACCGCGAGTTTCTGGGGAATCTGGCGAATGGCCTGCAGATCGTCGTTGACGATCACCTCCCGCGACACGGCCACGATGTTGCCGTACTTCTGCGCGCGGTAGGTCGCCCGCATGTCGCTCAGGGAAACCGTGGTGTAGGCGGCGTCCTCGTTCACCACCGGCAGCGAGCCGAAAGAGGCGAGCCGGATGCGGTCCTGCTGCTTGAAGTCTTTGATCGGCACGATCGAGCAGAACTTCACCCACTCATTGGGCCAGGCTTGGTACTCCTGCAGCAGCCGTTTGTTCATGGACGTGCCCAGCAGGAAGCTGAACGAATTGGTGGTCGTATCAGCTTCGCGCACCAGCGATCGTTCGAAGTCGGTCGCTCCGCGGACCTCCGGATCGCCCGTGGCGATGGCGTAGGCCTCGCGAATGCCGCCCAGCCGCGGCACGCCGCCGCGCTCGGACTCGGCCACGTTCACACCAAGCAGCAGGTCCAGCGCGGTCTGGAAACGGTCGACGTCGGTGCGGCTGGTAATCGACGTCTTCTCCGCTCCCATGCCCGTCACCAGGCCAGCGGCGACGACCGCGGCCAGGCTGCTCGATTCCTCCTCGATGGCCTCCCGAATGACGTCTTCGCTCGCATCGGTGCCGGCGAAGCGCCGGCGCAGCTTGTCACGGAACGGCTGCGGCAGCTTGGTCGCGGCCAGCAGCGCTTCCAGCGTGCGCTCGCATTCGGCGATGCGCCGCTCGCGGCGAGCCTCCTCGAGGAATCCGCGAGCTTCCACGATGGCGCTCGAGTCAGGAGCTGGCAGGACCGTTTGGTCCTCCTCAGTGATAGTGGTAGCGGGCATGTTGTCCTCCTCTTGCTGGTGCTGAGATGTGGCTGCTTGTACGCCTGGAAGCGACCCTTCGGACTGCACGATGCGCTCGAACCGCCCGCCGGCCGAGGGACGGGTGACCACGTCGACGGACATGAGCTGGCGAACCGCCTGGATCTCCTTGACCGCCACGCTGCCGCGGCGGCCGGGCTTGACGGCGCCCACGAAATCGACCGACAGGCCGATGAAGGGCCGCTCGTCGGCTACGGCCTCGCCGATCATGGACCACAGCCACTGGGCACTTTCCAGCACCCGCAGGACAGCCTTGATCCGAGCGGGACGGTCGCCCGCGGCCGGCTCGAAGCGCGGCGAATGGTAGTAGCCCACGATGTCCCGAATGGAGCGCTCGGGGCGGTCCGCCGGTGCAGGGTGATCGGCGAAGGCGCGAGCGCCGTCCAGCAGCGGAGCAGCCGACTCGAGCAGCCGGTCGGAGTAGAAGTACGCGTTGCGCGAGAGCCCGCCCTGCAGCACCGTGACCTCCACCTCCCGCCGCTCGGGAGAAATGAGCAGCGCCTCCCGCAGCTCGATCTCGTCGACCACGCCCTGCTCCTCCGCGGCGGCCGTGGCTACCATGAGGCCGCGCCTTCCATCAAGCCGAGATGCCGCTGCCGAACCGACAGCGGCGCTTCGTAGAGGCGGCGCGGGCTGCGGCTCAGCTCCCGCAGCTCGGCCGCGAGATCCGCCTGGGGCGTGAGCTCTCGATCCTCGGCCCGTAGGTAGGCCGGCGGGTCATTGGGTGGCGGAGCAAGATACTCCGCCGGGTCGTTCAGCTGTCGCTCTTGCACATCGTTTCCTCCTGCCGCCCACCTTGCCAGGCAGCGACACCAGACGAGCCACGGCTTGCCGTTACCGGCCAATCAGGCTCAGCGCGTGGCTTATGACGGCAGGCAGGATGCCGATCAGCGCGGCCAGGACGAGCACGGCATTGGACCGAAAGGTGGCCCGGCTCGACCGGCGGTCGTCGCGTTCGGCCTTTTGCCGGCCCTCCTCTTGCTGCTGCCGCAGCGCTTCGATGCGGGCGAACTGCGCCCGGTCGTCGGCAATGTGGTCCGTCAGGCGATTGAGGGCCAGGTCCATCTTGCCCTCCAACCGCCCCAGGGCCACCAGCTGGTAGAGGTCGTTGGGCAGGCCGAGGTTGGGAACGTTGGGGCGCTCGTCGATCATGAGACCACGCTAGCGGCCAGTCGCACCGGTTGCCCTCGCGCTGCCCGTGACTCCGGCATGACGCCGGTCACCCGGCCGGGCCGGCGTTGACAGGCACATTCGCAGGAACCGTCCGGTGCATTCGCGCTCTACCGTGGCAGCGGGGCCGCCCAGAGCGGCTGCCCACACCGGCCTGAGGAGGTCCCGATGTTCTTCGACGAGGGCCAGAACCTGCTGGCGACGCTCGGCGGCAGACGTCTCCTGCCCATTCCCACACCCGCCGCGCCGGCGCCCGTGCTGGCCGCCGCCACGCTGTCGACGCAAGCGGCATCGAGCGCCGCCGCTTTGGGCCCCGGGCTCGCGGCCGGAACCTACGGCTACCGCCTGTCGCTGCTGATTGACGACTTCGAGTCCGCGGCGGGGCCGGAATCGACCGTCACCTGGGCCGGGCCTGGACTGGGCGAGGTGCGCATCACGCTGCCGGTCCTGCCCGCGGGCGCAACCGGCGTCAACATCTACGGCCGGACACAGGGCGCGGAGGTCCTGTTGGTCCGGGCCGCGGTGGGCCAGCTCGCTCCTTCCACCTTCATCGACCAGGGACAGCCGCTCGCGGGCCAGCAGCCGGTGCCGGCCAATTCGGCCTTCAAGCGCAGCGGCGGACGCATTCACCGGCTGCACGTCCCCGGAACGGGCGGCACACCCGGCAACGTGAAGATGATGGACACGGCGGATCCAACCGGAGGCACCGGCATCACCGTGTTCGGACCGTCCACCCCGGCGGCGGCCTCCATCACCGACCTTCAGATCCCGTGCCAGGCCGGGATCCTGATCCAATCGCCGGCCGGCATGATCTACGCCGTCACCTACAGCTGACAGCCGTTTATGGGCGCAATCGTCACCCTGGCGGACATGGAGAACGCGGTCCGGCAGGACCTCAATGACACCGACGCCGCCAGCTACCGCTGGCCGGCGGCCATCCTCGACCGCTGCATCGCCCGAGCGCTGAAGGAGTACAGCTTTGTCTGGCCTCGGCTGCAGGGCCTGGTCATCCCGGTCACGGCCGGCGTGCGAACCTACCCACAGCCGGGGCCAACCGCATTGGCGCTTCCGGCCGCGCCGGCGCTCACTGCGCTGCCCGCGGGTGGCTCGCTGCCGGCGGGAACGGTGTACGTCAGGGTGAGCGCCGGGTCGGGATCGACCGAGACGGCCCCATCCGGCGAGGCCAGCGCCGCGGTGGCCTCCGGCGGCTCGGTGGCCGTCCAAATCGGGGCGCTGGCAGGAGCGCAGCACTATCACGTGTACGCGGGCACGTCGCCGGGCGCAGAGATGTGGAATGGCTTCACGCGTCTCACCGGGCCGGGCGCCTACACCGTGACCGCGCTGGCCCCCATGGTTGCCAATCCCCAGGGCAGCAGCGCGGGGCAGAGCGTGGGCGCGCCGCTCAAGCTGTCCGAGCCGACTGCTTCGGTGCAGGCGTGGTGGCTCGAAGAGATCGAGTTTCCCGTCGGCTGCTGGCCGCCGAGAAGCGTGCCCTTCGAGGAGCAGGGCGGCCTGTTCGTGCTCGACATCAGCCCTTCGCAGATGGCCGATGCGAACACGGCAGTCATGAACGTGATCTACGCCGCGATCCATCAGCTCGACGCATCCGGCTGCACGATTGCCGATCAGGACGTCGACGTGGTTGCGCTGGGCGCGTACGGTTACGCCTGCCTGCAGTACGGAACGCCCGCGGCGGACAACTTCCGCGTTCAGGACGGCGAGATGCGGGACACGCTGGACGACACCATGGTGCCGCGAGCCTGGCTGCAGCTTGGCCGAGACGCGATCGCCCGCTTCCAGGCCAAGCTCGAAGAGATCCGGCAGCGACGTGACTACCAATCCGCGGCGATCGTGCAATGGGGAGACGTGCCGCGGCGCTGGGACCGGCTGTAGCCAGGGGCTGCTGCCGTCTTCGGCAAGGTCTCTTGCCTGTTTTACCTATGCGCTGTGCGTGCTTGACGGATGGCGCCCGAGCCTCGATTCGGTACGTTGTTTGCGCACTTGAGACGCACATGAAGAAGCCTGTCATCTATCGAACAGCCATCGCCTTAGCCACCCTCTGCCTGCTGGCGACGCCGCCCTTTGCTGCCCAGGCCCAACAAGCCGGAGGCTGCCAGTTCATCCTCGGCTTCAAGACCCTGCACGACATGGATCCCGGCGACGTGGGCAACTGCATCGACAACCAGGCGTTTGCCGGAAACGGCGACGCTCAGCAGCACACCAGCAGCGGGTTGATGGCCTGGCGCAAGGCCGACAACTGGACCGCCTTCACCAACGGCTACAGCACCTGGATCAATGGTCCCGGCGGGCTCGTCCACCGCCTGAACACACAGCGCTATTCCTGGGAGGCCGACTACGGCGCTCCTAACACCACCAAGATCCTGGACCCCAATGGCCAGAAGCTCACGGTTGCCTTCGAGGCCAACCTGGTCCTCAACGGCGCCGTCGAGGCCGACGACGGCAGCGGCCACGTCACGGAGCTGCAGCCCAAAGGACAGTGGGTCAACGTCTACTTCGACGTCCGTAACAACCAGACGAAACCTGCCCCGCTCAGCAGCGCCAACATCAGCCTCGGCGACAAGCAGGGCCGCAGCTACGTCAGCCCCTTCGACCTGCGCCAGGTGACGGCTATAGGCCAGCAGGAGACCCTGTTCAGCGGGAGCGTCGCCCCGGGCGCGACCGTTATGCTGCGCTTGACGTTCGACGTAGCCAAAGACGCCTCCGGCGGCGTGCTGCATGTTCCCGGCGGCAACGACGTAGCCGTCCTGTAGCCGACCTCCGAGCGCTCTGCCGCTCGGCACAATCAACCACCCTCAACCCCTCCGCCACCCAATAGTCCCGTCCGCTCGGCCCGGCGCCACCAGGCGCCACGCCGCCCGCTAGGATGCCATACAGGACCCTCGGTTGTCTGCCGATAACCAAGAGAGGGGTCCCAAGGGATCCTCGGAGCGCCTGCGCTCTGGGAGCGCTGGCGGGAAAGGAACGCCGGGCATGAGATTGAACCCCAAACGTCTCGCGATCGCGGCCGCATGTCTGCTGCTTGGATCGGTCCCCGCGGGATCGGCTGCGCAGGGCGTAGCCTCGCCCGCCGTCGAAGCGACTGCCGGAGCCGCCGCGCCGCTGGCGCTAGTTGGGACGGCGGGCACGAAGGTGACCATCAGCGGCGCTAACTTCGGTACCGGCGGGGCGGTGCGTTTCGGCACCAGCACGATCATCGCGCTCACCTCCAAGTGCAGCGGCAGCCAGACCGGCTGCATCGTGTCATCGTCCACCTCCTCCATCTCCGTCAAAGCGCCCGCCGGCAGCGGAATGGCGGCGGTGAACGTCTGCCCGGACACCACCTGCTCCACGGTCGCATCCAACTACGCGCCCCGTCAAACCTTCGACTACAACCCGGCCATCACCGGGCTGAGCACGCACGTCTTCAGCAAGGCCGGCATGACGCTGACCATCAGTGGCGGGCATTTCGGCACGGCCACGCCGACGATCAACTTCAAGAACGGCTCGACGGTCGTCAGCACGGTCAACTCGAAGTGCGCGTCGACCACCACCACCGGCTGCGTCAAGAGCGTGGCCGACAGCTCCATTGTGGTTGCGCCGCCTACCCTCAGCTCCTGCCTGTGCACCGTTGAAGTGCAGATTGGCTCGACCGTTGCGGACGACCTGACGAACGCCGCCCTCGGCACGAGCTTCGACTACAACCCGGCCACGACCGGGGTGACCCCGAATGGCGGCCAGCCGGGCGCGACCATAACCATCAAGGGCACCAACCTGGGCACGTCGACGCCGACGATTCGCTTCGCCAACATCGGCACCAGCAGCGGAAACCTCGACGTGAGCGCCAAGTGCTCCAGTGTGGTGAAGACGAACTGCATCGCCGCGGCCACGGCGACGGCCATCTCCGTCAAGGCTCCGACGCCGATCAGCACGAGCGCTACCCACGCCGTCATCACGGTGTGCCCCGGCGGCAACTGCGCCGCCCCGGCCGACGATCTGACCAGCCTGGCAACAACGCCGCAGGCATCGAGCTTCGACTACGGCCCGCTCATGACGAGCCTATCCGCGTCCTTTGCGAAGCCGGGCGGCTCGATGACTGTCAAGGGTGTGAATTTTGGCAAGCTGGCCGGCGTGGAGCTCAACCCCGTTTCGCCGGGAAGTCCAACGTTCCTGTTGCCCTGCACCACCGGCCAAACGAGCGGCTGCGTGGCCGTCAGCGACACGACGATTACGGTGAAGCCGCCGTCCAGCCTTTCCGGCCAATTTAATCTTTCCGTCGGAACGGCCCAGCTTTCGGCCACTAGCAGCCTCAGCGCCAGCGTAATCGCCGCTACTACTCTCAGCGGCGTGGGCACCACCCTGCCGATCGAGTTCACGAGCGGGCCTGTGGTGACCGGCATCTCCTCGTAGCTCTTACGGCACGTGCAGCCGGCGGGGCCGGCTGCACGCGCCATCCGCTGCCACACTAGAGGCGTGGCGCAAGGATCCGAGGCAGCCGCGGCTGGATGTGACCGAGTGAGGGCTCATTGCCAAGGCCTGGTCCGGAGGAGCGAAAGCCACACCGCCGGCGGCCTTCCCAATACACTGCTGGAACGACCATGAAGCCGGAGCCTGCGCTTCTGCAGGGCCATGCCCCCGACGTGGGCGAGGAGCTCATCCGCGAGCACCTGCAGCGGCTGGATGAGAGCTACTTCGCGGCCTTTCCGCCGGACGTGATAGGGCTGCACCTGCAGGGGCTGGCTCGGCTCAGTCCGGCACACCCCATCGAGATCATTTTCCAGGCAGCCGCCGGCGCACAAACGAGCTGCACGGTACTCAGCTTCGACCACCCCTCGGCGTTCTCCCTTATCTGCGGAGCCCTGGCCAGTGTCGGCTTCAGCATCGAATCAGGAGACGTCTTCACCTACGCGGCGGCGCAGCACGTGCCTGCCTCGGGCCGGCCTCGGCGGGACGCCATGGGCCGGCCTGTCCTCGACCCATTACGCCGCCGGCGCATCGTGGATCGTTTCGTCGGCCAGCCGCCGGCCGGGATGGACCAAGGCTGGATGGAGACGCTCCGCGCTCGCCTGGAAGAGATCGCCGGCTTGCTGGAGCAGGGCGACGCTCACCTCGGAGCGGCGCGGCGACGAATCAATGATTGGGTGGCCACGTGGCTGAGCGAGCACGCCGGCGTTGGCAGCCATGCCCTGGCTCCGGTGCAGGTGCAGGTCGAGCGGCTGCCGGGGGCCACTCGGATGCGCGTGACCACCCACGACACGCCGGCGTTCCTGTACGCCTTCAGCACAGGCCTGTCGCTGCGCGGCGTATCCATCGAGCGCGTACGCATTGCCACCATCGAGGGCACCCTGCACGATGAGATCGACATCCTTGGCCCGGACGGGCAGGCGGTCAGTGATCCGCTGCTGCTGGACCTGCTGCGCGTGTCGGCGGTGCTGACCAAGCAGTTCACCTACTTCCTGGATCGCGCGCCCGATCCATCGTCCGCGCTGGAGCGGTTCAACTTGCTGGTGCGTGACGTGTTCGAGCGGCGCGGCGAGCAATGGCTGGTGGCCATCTCCAATCCCGACGCGCTGCAGGGATTGGCGCGCGTGCTCGGCGCCAGCGACTTCCTATGGGAAGACTTTGTGAGAGTGCAGTACGAGTCGCTGCTGCCCTTTTTCAAGCCCCAGCCAGGACAGCCCACCATTGGCGAGTGGCTCGACACCGCGCCGCAGCGGCTGGCCCAAGCGGTGGCCTCGGCACAGGGCTACGAGGAACGCCGGCGAGCGCTGAACGAAGCCAAGGACCAGGAAGCCTTTATGGCCGACCTCGAGCACGTCCTGTCGGGAGGGGTTGAAGGACGGCGTCTGAGCCTGCGGCTGACGAGCCTGGCGGAACGCGTGGTCCGCCATGCCTCGGCAGCCGTGTACGACCACCTGGTCGAGCGCCACGGACAGCCTGAAAACAGCGCCTACGCCATTTTCGGGCTGGGCAAGCTGGGCGGCGCGTCTATCGGTTATGCCTCCGACATAGAGCTGCTGGTGGTGTACGCCGGGCGGGGGCGAAGCGCCGGGCCGGAACCCATCGACAACGGCTCGTTCTTCGCCGAGCTCGCCCAGGGGCTGACGCGCTTCATTCAGGCCAAGGAGGACGGCCTGCTGCAGATCGACATGAAACTGCGGCCCTTTGGTATCGATGGACCCCTGGCCACCACCATGGACGGCTTCCGGGACTACTACGGCCCGGGGGGGCCGGCCCACAGCCTGGAGCGGCTGGCGCTCACCCGATTGCGTGCCATTGCCGGCGACCCGGAGCTGGGGCGTGAAATCGAGCAGCTGCGCGACGACGTCCTGTACTTCGTGCCGTCGATCAACCTGGACGAGCTGCGCACCACCCGCACGCTGCAGCTGGAGCAGAAGTCGAGGATGGGCAGCTTCAACGCCAAGTACAGCCCCGGCGGCCTGGTCGACGTGGAATACGCCACGGAAATCCTGCAGGTGCTGCACGGCAAGCACGAGCCCAGCCTGCGCACGCCGTACACCGAACAGGCAATCGAGGCCTTGAGCCGCGTCGACGTGCTGAACGAAGCCGAGGCCCAGCAGCTGGCCGGCGCCTACGACTTCCTCAGCCGGGTCATCAACGGACTGCGCATGCTGCGCGGATGGGCGGGCGATCTCTTCATCCCGGACGCGGGATCGGAGGAGCTGGAATACCTCGCCCGGCGCATCGGCTACCAGGATCGCATCGATTTCAGCGCCGGCCGGCAGCTGCAGGTCGAGCTGCAGGTCCGCACGGCCACGGTGCGCGCCTTCGTCGAGCGCCGTTTCGGACGCGCCGGGCTGCCGGGTCGGGCGGCGATCAACGCCGCCGACCTGATTCTTTCGGACAGCCTCCCAGTCGAAGCGCGCCACAGCCTGCTATCCCAGGCGGGTTTCCGGAACCCGGAGCGCGCGTTGACCAACCTGCGCCGCATGGCCACCGCGGAAAACGCTCGGATTGTCCTGGCCGAGGTCGTCACCCTGGCCCTGCCTATGCTGGCTCGGACTGCGAACCCGGATGGAACCCTGGAAGCCTGGCGGCAGCGCGTCGACCTCGTGGACGATCCCGAAGCGCATTTTCGCCGGCTGCTGGAGGACGTTCGCAATCTGGAAACCGAGCTGAAGGAAGGGGAACGAAAATGAACCCTCAGGACGTGCTCGCCCAGGCGAGAGACGCGGTCACCGTGAAGCGCGTATTCGGCGATCCGTACGAGGCTGGCGGCGTGACCTTCATCCCTGTGGCCCGTGTTCGCGGCGGCGGGGGCGGCGGACAGGGGCAGAACACCCGCGACGGCGAGGGAGCTTCCAATTCCGGTTGGGGCGGAGGCTTCGGCTTCGCCGCCGATCCCGTCGGCGCCTACGTGCTCAAGAACGGCGAGGTGCAGTGGAAGCCCGCCGTCAACGTGAACAAGATCGTGCTCGGCGGCCAGATCGTCGCCCTCGTCGCCCTGTTGACCGTCCGCTACGCGATGAAAGTCTGGGCGCGAGGCGTAAGGCGTTAGCGGTCAGGCGACTGGCGCCTTGCGACTCCCGCCTGGCGCCTAACGTTTTACGGGAAGGTGGAGGCCGCACTCCACCTTGGCGGTGCCGGACCAGCGGCCGGCCCTGAGATCCTCGCCGGGCATGACCGGCCGCGTGCAGGGCATGCAGCCGATGGACGGATAGCCGTCGTCGTGCAGCTTATTCACCGGCACGTCGTGCTCGCGGATGTAGGACCACACGTCATCTTCGGTCCAGTCCGCCAGCGGGCTGACCTTCCACAGCTCGAAGGTCTCATCCCAGCCCACGTGGGGCACCGTGGCGCGGGTACTCGACTGATCGCGGCGGATGCCGCTGATCCAGGCGCGCTTACCCCGCAGCGCCCGTTCGGTCGGCGCCACCTTGCGCAGGTAGCAGCAGCGGTCTGGGTCACGAAGCCACAGCTCATCGCCATGGCGCTCAGCCTGCTCGACCAGGCTCAGCGACGACCGATAGGCCACCGGCTGGATGCCGTAACGCCGCTCGGCCTCGTCCCGCAGCGCATATGTCTCGAGGAACAGCAGGCCGGTGTCCAGGTAAAAGACCTCCACCTGCAGCTTCAGCTTGGCCACCATATCCAGCAGGACCATGCCGGACGCGCCGCCAAAGCTGCAGGACAGCGACAGGTCCGGCGAAAAGCGATCAGCTGCCCAGCGCAGCACATCCTCAGGGCTCGCCTGGGCAAACCGCTGGTTGAGCTCCGCCAGCTCCTCCTCGGTGGGCCGAAGCTCGACTTCGGCGGCCGGGCCGGCCATTACCAGTCCTCTCCCGGAGGCAGGATCATGCCGGCAGCCACGGTGCTGTTCGTTCCTTCGTCAGCCAGGATGAAGCTGCCCGTTACGCGATTGCGCCGGTACTCGTCCCACAGCAGGGGCTGCGTGGTTCGCAGCCGCAGCCGGCCAACGTCGTTCAGCTTCAGATTCAAGCCGCGCACGTCGGTGTCCCGCTGCAGGGTGTTGGTATCCAGCCGGTAGTCGATGCCGGTCACCAGCGCGCGGGCCTTGCGGGTCGTGTGGCGGATGGTGTAACGGCCGTTCGGATTCAGCGGAGTCTCGCTGAACCAGCAGACCATCGCCTCCACGTCCTGGCTCGACGACGGCGGGCTGAAAGGGTCGCACAGCATGTCCCCGCGCGAGACGTCCAGGTCGTCCTCCAGCAGCAGGCTCACGCTGAGCGGCGCAGCGGCGCTGTCCAGGCTTCCGTCGTAGGTATCAATCGCCCGAATGCGCGTAGTCTTGCCCAGCGGCAGCACCAGCACCTCGTCGCCCGGCTGCACCCTGCCGCTGCCAATCTGTCCCGCGTAAGCTCGATAGTCGTGGTGCTCGTTGGACATCGGCCGGACCACCCACTGCACCGGAAAGCGGAAGCCGGCCTCGCCGGCGTTCGAGCCGGCGGGCACCGCCTCCAGATAGGGCAGCAGCGCCGGGCCGTCGTACCACTCCATGTTGGCTGAGGGCTCGATCACGTTGTCGCCATACAGCGCGGACACCGGAATGAAGGCGACGTTGGCCGTGCCCAGCCCGGTCGCGAACGACGAGAACTCATCCCGAACCTGCTCGAACGCTTCCCGCGCATAGCCCACCAGGTCCATCTTGTTCACGCACACCAGCAGCTGACGAACGCCCAGCAGCGAGGCCAGCAGCGCGTGCCGGCGCGACTGTTCGACCACGCCGTTGCGAGCGTCGACCAGGATGAGCGCCAGGTCCGAGGTCGAAGCCCCGGTGACCATGTTGCGGGTGTACTGAACGTGGCCCGGCGTGTCGGCGATGATGAACTTCCGCCTGGGCGTGGCGAAGTAGCGATAGGCCACGTCGATGGTGATGCCCTGCTCGCGCTCGGCCCGCAGGCCATCGGTGAGCAGCGCCAGGTTCAGCTGGTCCGCGCCCTGGCGCAGGCTTGCCCGCTCGATGGCTTCCAGCTGATCCTCGAAAATCGACTTGGTCTCATACAGCAGGCGCCCGATGAGGGTGCTCTTGCCGTCATCCACCGACCCCGCGGTGGACAGGCGCAGCAGGTCGATCGTGGATAGCGCGGCGGCGGGGCCGGCAAGTCGGGAATCGAGAGCGGCAATGGCCAAGGCTAGAAGTAGCCCTCGCGCTTACGGTCTTCCATGGCGGTCTCCGAGAATTTGTCATCGATGCGCGTGGCCCCCCGCTCGCCGACGCGAAACGCGGCCACCTCGGCGATGACCTCCGCCAGCGTGCTGGCCGAGGAGCTGACGGCGGCCGTGCAGGTCATGTCCCCCACCGTGCGGTAGCGCACCTGGTGCTCGAACGCGCGCTCGTCGGGGCGCAGCGGCAGGTGGTCCGACACCGACATCAACATGCCGGAGCGCTCGAACACCAGGCGACGGTGGGCAAAGTAAATGGACGGCAGCTCCAGGTCTTCCTCTTCGACGTAGCGCCACACGTCCAGCTCGGTCCAGTTGGATAGCGGAAACACCCGCACGTGCTCGCCGGAGCGGATGCCGCCGTTGTACAGGTTCCACACTTCCGGCCGCTGGTTCTTGGGATCCCACTGGCCGAACTCGTCCCTAAAGGAGAAGATGCGCTCCTTGGCGCGAGCTTTCTCTTCGTCGCGCCTGGCACCGCCGATGGCCGCGTCGAAGTTGAGCTCCCGAATGGCATCCAGCAGCGTGACTGTCTGCAGGCGATTGCGCGAGCTCGCCACGCCCGGCTCTTCGAACGCTCGGCCCTGGTCGATGGAGTCCTGCACGTAGCGCACGATGAGCCGCTCGCCCAGCTCAGCCACACGCCGATCGCGGAACTCGATGGCTTCCGGAAAGTTGTGCCCGGTGTCGATGTGCATGATGGGGAAGGGAAAACGCGCCGGCCGGAAGGCTTTCTCGGCCAAGCGGAGCAGGACCGCGGAATCCTTGCCGCCGGAGAACAGCAGGACCGGCCGCTCGAATTGAGCGGCGGTTTCTCGCATGATGAAGATGGATTCGGCCTCCAGCGCCTGGAGGTTCGTGATGGTGGAGATCAAACCGCGTTCCGCATTGGCAATTGTTGACTATGTTAGTCGACATAGTCAATTTAGACCACCGCGACGCCTGTTGTCAACCGCCGTGGAGGATCAAGATGGGGCCGCGGCGCTCAGCTCACGTTCCGCTGGCCGATTGATTGATCTCTGACGGCGTTACAAGTACTATCTCGATATATCGTCTATTGGAGAAACGCCATGAACGAATGGAGCCACTTCGGACGCGCCGCCCGCCAGGCTTGGAGGGACGCTTGGGAGAGCAGATCGTCCGACCGCATCAGAGGCATGTTCGGCCGCGGCGACCTCAAGTACCTCATCCTCGATACGCTGAAGGACCAGCCCCGCCACGGCTATGACGTCATCCGCGAGCTGGAGCAGCGCTCGGCGGGTCTCTACACCCCCAGCGCCGGCGCCGTCTATCCGATGCTGCAGCTGCTCGAGGACATGGGCGCGGTAACGTCGGAGCAGCGCGACGGACGCAAGATCTACACCATGACGGACGAGGGCCGGCGAATGCTGCAGGAGCGCCGCGACGTGGTGGACGACATCGCCGCTCGGGTTCGAGACTGGATGCGCCGTGAGGGCGGCTCCGAGCTGCAGCAGGCCATGCGCGAGATGGGCGAGCTGATGGCGCTGCTGGGCAAGGAAAGCGGGTGCCTGGTGAGCAGCCCGGAGAAGCTGCGCGCCGTGCGAGAGGTCATCGCCAGGGCGCGGGAAGAGCTGCAGGCCGTCCTTCGCGACAGCACCGCGCCGGCGGACCATCGCAGCGTGTAACGCGCCACCGACTGATCCCCAGGAAAGCCCGGCTCCAGCGATGGGAGCCACGAAAGAGACATCGGAGGGGATTCGTCTTGTCCACACTGACCAGGTTCGTCCGATTCGGCGCACTCGGAGCATTGCTCGCGCTGGCTGGCTGCGGCGGCAGCGCCGCGCCCGCGTCTTCGGCGCCGGCGTCAGCCGCTGCGCCGTCCAAGCCCGCGGCATCAGCGTCCGCGCCGGCGGCATCGAAACCGGCCGCGTCGGCCGAGGCGTCGGCAAAGCCTGTTGCCTCGGCATCGGCGGCGGCCGGTTCGGCCGCGGCTAAACCGGCCGCCGCACTGCCGTCCGGCTGTCCCTCGCCATCGGCAGCCCCCGCGTCCCCGGCCGGCTTGGCGGCTGCCTCGGCCGCCGCCAAGCCGGCAGCGTCCACCGCCGCCAGCGCAGCCGCGTCAGCTGCCGCTAAACCCTCGTTCGCTCCGCTGCCGGGCATCCTGGGGCCAGCCGCGCCTGGACCATACACCGCGACAGGCGCCGCGACCGTTACGCCCGGCCAGCCCTTGAAGGTTCAGACCATCGGCGTCAGCTTCCAGACCAATACCATCACGGTCAAGGCAGGCGACAAGGTAGAGCTTGACTTCACCAACTGCGCCACCTTCGCCCACAACTTCACCGCTCCGGGGCTCAACACGCCCGTGGTCGACATTCCGGGGGCGGCGCCGAACGTGCCGGTGACGTTCACCGCGCCAACGACGCCGGGACGCTACATGTTCTGGTGCAGCATTGCGCCGGCGGGCAGCCCGTCACACGCCGAGCGAGGCATGACCGGCGAGATCATCGTCCAGTAGCCGGACCGTTCGGTCAGCGCTGTCCGTAGCCTTCGGGATGGCCCCGGTGCCAGGACAGCGCCGTCCGGACCATCGACTCCAGATCGTGCTGCGGCGACCAGCCGAGCTCGGCCTGGATGCGCTCGTTGGAAGCGAATTTCTCGGCCGGCTCGCCTTCGCGCGGCTGGCCCTGACTCGTAGCGAAGCGGACGCCGGTCACCTGCTGCACGGTTTCGACCACCTGCTTAGTGGAATAGCCGCGGCCTAATCCGACGTTGTAGGCGGCGCTGCTGTGCCCCGCATTCAAGGCGTCGAGCGCCAGGACGTGGGCCGCCGCCAGGTCCAGCACGTGAATGTAGTCCCTGATCGTCGTCCCGTCGGGCGTCGGCACCGGCGAGCAGGTGAACTGGAACGGCTTGCGGCCGAGCGCGCCCAGGATGGCGTTGGGAATCAGGTGGCTTTCCGGTCGGTGATCCTCACCCAGGGTTCCATCCTCGGCTGCCCCGGCGGCGTTGAAGTAACGTAGGGCGATCGAGCGCAGCCCGTACGCCGAGTAGCGGTTCAGCACCTGTTCGACCATCCATTTGCTCTCACCGTAGGGATTGGTCGGCAGCTTGGGATGGTCCTCCGGAACAGGCAGGGCCTGCGCCTCGCCATACACCTCCGACGTCGACGAGAACACCAGCATCCGCACACCGGCCGCCAGCATGGCGTTCAGCAGGTTGATGGAACCGCCAACGTTGTTGGTGAAGTACTTACGCGGATCCGTTACCGATTCGCCCACCACGGCGTAGCCGGCGAAGTGCAGAACCGCCTCGAAATGGCCGTCCGCCAGCGTTCGCTCGATCAGCGCTCCATCCGTCAGCTCGCCCTCGACGAGGGGAACGGAGATTGCCTCCCGATGTCCCAGTCGCAAGTTGTCGAACACCACCACCTCGTGCCCGCGTCGGACCAGCTCGCGCACCGTGTGCGAGCCGATGTAGCCAGTTCCGCCCGTTACCAGCAGCCGCATGACCGGCAAAGTCTAGAACCCGGCCGCATCCCCCGCTTGGGTACCTGGCGACATGCGGCGTCAGGGCGTACGTTACAGTGGCCTGGCAATGCGCGGAGCCCGCGGCGTGGTGGCTGTTCTGATACTGCTGATCGGCCTGCTCGTCCTGCCCGCTGTTGCCGGGGCAGACACGGCCAGCACAGCCGACGGACTCCCGCCGGCGGCGGGCGCCGCGACGCTGAATGTGGCCGTGCCCGCCTTCGACCACATCGTCGTGGTGCTGATGGAGAATCACGGCTTTGGCCGCGTGATCGGCAATCCCGACGCTTCTTATGTCAACCAGTTGGCGGCCAGCTACACGCTGCTCGACCACTACTACGCCGTGGCCCACCCGAGCCTGCCGAACTACCTGGCGCTGATTGGCGGCGACACCTACGGGATCACCACCGACTGCGAACGCTGCTTCGTGGACGCCCCAAACCTGGCCGACTCACTGGCCACCGCCGGCCTGAGCGGCAAGGCCTACATGGAAGACATGCCCGCGCCCTGCTTCGTGGGGAGCAGAGGACGCTACGCCCAGAAGCACGACCCGTTCGTCTATTTCAACGACGTTCGCAACGACCCGGGCCGCTGCGCCAGCATCGTGCCCTTCAGCCAGTTCACTACCGACGTGGCCGGCGGCCAGCTGCCGGCGTTCGCTTGGGTGTCGCCCAACCTGTGCAACGACATGCACGATTGCTCCGTGGCAGCTGGCGACGCCTGGCTGCGGCGCAACCTGGACCCGCTGCTGTCGTCACCGGCGTTCACTCAGCAGCACTCGCTGCTGGCCCTGACCTGGGATGAGGACGAAGGTCTGGACAACCGTGTGCCGCTGATCCTGGCGGGATGGTCGGTCAAGCGCGGCAGCGTCGAGCACGCCAGCGCCAGCCACTATTCGCTGCTGCGGACGATAGAGGCGGCCTGGAATCTGCCGCCTCTGACCACCAATGACGGGTCAGCGCTGCCCGTTTCCGCTTTCGAGCCCAGCTGAAGCGGCCCCGCTCTTCCTCCTTACCGCGCCCCCCAAGCCCTGGCATCGGAAATGCGTTTGAAGCAGGCAAAGCCTGCGGGGAGCAGGCAAGAAAGGAGGAGGACAACCATGGCTGCATTGGTAGCGCTAATCCTTATTCTCGCTATCTTCGGAGGCCTGGGCTTCGCCGTGCACGTATTGTGGTACGTGCTCATCGCGGCGGTGATCCTGTGGCTCATCGGCTTCTTCGTGGGCGGCGTGGAAGGCGCCGGCCGCCGCACCTGGTACGGCTGGTAAAGGCCAACAGCTGCGAAAAGCCCTGGGGCGTGCGCCCCAGGGCTTTTCGTTTTTCGTATCGCTCCGCGTCGCCTAATCGGTCCGGCCGCCGGGCATGCAGCTGCCGTTGGGCGGCGGCGGGCCGCTGGGGCCAACGTCGGACGACGGCACGAAGGCCACACCTCCTGTGGAGGGCACGCGGACCTGCAGCCGCGGTCCCGCCTGGGGCACCAGGACCAGGAAGTACTGCCAGCTGTCCACCGGACCGAACTGGACGGCCCTGTCGTCCTGCCCCGACCATACGGCCGACGGCTTGAAGGTTTCTACCCAGAAGGGCAGGAAACCGCTGCTCGGGTGGTCAACGTCGAGGTTGCACCGGCGGAAGGACGAGGCTGGGATCGATGGCAGCATTGCCTGAAGCCACACGATCTCCATCACTGGGTACGCCGTTCCCGGGCACGTCGGCGAAGGCCACCGGCAGCGACTGCGCATACCAGTCGAAGCTGCTGCTCTGCATGACCATGAAGTGGGTGTGGGGCCCGCCGCTCCAGCCGGTGTTGCCGCTGTAGGCCAGCAGCTGGCCGGCCTGCACCTGCTGCCCAAGCTGAACTCTGACCCCGTTGTGCATCAGGTGCATGTACATGGCGGACGTGCCGTCGCCGTGATCGACCACCACGTAGTTGGCCTTGTCGCCCCAGGCCGGACCCTGCCCGGCTTCGCTGAAATCCTGCCGCAGCCACTTCACCGTTCCTCCACGCGAAGCGGTGACCGGCGTTCCGATTGGCATGCAGAAGTCCCAGGCGTAAAGGCCATGCCCGACGTGCGTGCCCTCCCCATTCCCCTGGCACATGCGGAAGCTCATGCCGGCAGGGAACGGCAGCTTGTAGATGCGAGGGCCGCGGGGCACATCCGGCAGCGCGGGGGCGGCGGGACCGCCGAGGACGTTGAACGAAGCGGCGGGCGCCGGACTGGACAGCGTGACGAGGAGCGAGAGAGCGAGCGGCAGAGCCGCGACGGCAGAGCGTAAGCGCATAGTCGAGGGCTCCGAACGCCGGCCGTCGGGCGGACGAGTACATACCTAGCCCGATCGGTTCAGTGGCGTCTGGTAGAACATATGTTCTATTATGGAGCGGTCAGGCGAAACGGCGACTCGCTCAGTGGAGGTGTTGTGGTGGTGTGGATGTCCGGCTGCGAAACGGTGGGCGAGCGCCGTTTCCCCTGCCTCGATGGGCACCGGTACGAAGGCTGCGTGGGGCTGGAGCTGTGCAGCGCCGAACGCTGTTGGAACGGCCGCAGGCTGCGGTCGTCAGGCCTCGTTCGGGCCGACGCCTTCGACAAGCCGCCGCGCGTGCAAGGCTATGTGGGCAGCGGCTGCGGCAACTGCCGCCACGCCGTCGATTTGCAGGTGGATGGCGAGCTGCGATCGGCCGGAGGCCGGCGCATCGGCCGCTGGACGATCTGCGACCTCGACCTGTGGGAAGGGCCTGCCTCGCTCTATAACCTGATCAACCACCGCGCCCCGATGAAGGTGCCCGGCCCCTGCCCGAGCTTCGTGGACACACCGTCCGAGCTGATGCGCCCCGAAATCGTCCGCCATCGCCAGGTGGACCGCGAGCGCTCCCAGGCCCGGCGCCTACGCCGGCGCCGGACGCCCAGCCCGGAACAGCCGCGTGGCGGCTCGCTCCAAGACACCCAGGATCGACTGCGACTGCGGCAGCGTATCGATCGCGACGAAGAGACGCAACGTGACACGCGCTCATCCGCCGCCGGCGCCGACCGGGCGGCCTGAGCGAGCGTTCTCCAAGCGGTAGAGTCTCACCCATGGCCGATTTGCCGGAAGATCCCCGCCGCTTCGTCGAGGACTGGCTCGATGCGTTCAATCGCCGCGACTGGGATGCCTACGCTGCCTTCTTCGCCGAGGACGTGACCTACCTGACGCCCGGTCGTGCCGAGCCACTGCTTTCCCGGGAAGCGCACCTGGAGCAGGACCGCGCAAATGCGGGCTCGGCCAGGCTGGAGGCCAGCCTGGTCATTGCCGCGGACAACGGCCGGCTGCTGGCGGTCGAAGGCACGTTCCGGGACGGCGCCCGCACGTCTCGCTGGGTCACCATCCTAGAACGGCGCGACGGCCTCATCGCCGCCGAGCGCCTCTACTTCGACCGGGCCGGTTAGCGCTGCGCGAGTGCTCATCGCCCCCATCCGGCGATCTATTTGGAGATAGCGCCGGCTAGAGGGTAGAATCTCACCTAAGTGTGAAATGTCTATAGATTCAATCTCACAGCAGCCGCCCGAGACCGGCAAGCCGGAATCGATTCGCTTCGGCCGCTTCGGAGAGTCCTTCATTCTGCTCATCCTGGCGCACGGGCGATCCTACGGCTATGAGATCCGCAGCCGTCTGCGGGAGGACTTCGGCTACCAGCGAGCCGCAGCCGACCCGGGGGCGCTGTACCGGCTCCTGCGTGAGATGGAAGCCAACGGCTACATCCGCTCCCAATGGGATACATCTGAGAGCGGCCCGGCGCGCCGTTACTACGAGCTCACCGCGGCCGGCAAGGACCAGCTGCGGCTGGGCGCCGAGCGGCTGCGCCGCCAGGCACGCCGCATCGAGCAGTTCTTCGAGAGCTACGGCGGGCTGGACCTGTCGGCCGAACCCGCCCCAACGTCTCGGCTCGCGGCCAGCCCAACGGCCCGCGCCAGGGCCGGCAGGTAGCCTGTGCGCGCGCTGCTGCGGCTTCGCCGCTACTACGGCTACTACTGGATAGGAGCGGTCGGCGCTTACGTCTGCGTTTTGGCCAGCTCCGTGACCACCCTCATCGTGCCGCGGTTGATCGGCGCCGCGGTGGACGGAGGCATCGTCAAGCGCGACGTCCAGGCCCTGGTGTACTACGCCGTGCTCATCCTCATCGTCAGCGCGCTGCGCGGACTGGCCGCCTTTGGACAGGGCTATCTGGGGGAATCGTCAGCCCAGGGCGTCAGCTTCCAGCTGCGCAAGGCGCTGTACGCGCACCTACAGAACCTGTCCTTCAGCTTCCATGACCAGGCGCAAACGGGCGAGCTCATGGCCCGGGCCACGGCCGACGTTGAGGCTCTGCGCAACTTCACCGGCCGCGGCGTGCAGCAGATCGTCAATCTGGCCATTCTGCTGATCGGCGTAACCGTCGCGTTGCTGCGCGTCAACTGGATCCTGGCCCTGCTGTCGCTGGGTCTCGTGCCGGCGCTGACCTGGCGAACGTGGCTCTTCAGCAAACGCATCCGGCCGATGTACCGCGCCCTCCAGGGCCAGATTGCGGCTGTCGCCACCCTCATCCAGGAAAACATCTCCGGCGTTCGGGTGGTGAAGGCCTTTGGGCGCGAGCGCGAGGAGATCGAGCGCTTCGAAGCCGCCAACGACCGGCTGCATCACGACTATCTCAGCGCCGCCAAAGAGCAGGCCATCAACGCGCCCTTCCTGGACATGCTGTCGAACTCCAGCACCGTGGTCATGCTGTGGGTCGGCGGCGTCCTGGTCATGACCAACCACATCACCATCGGCGAGCTGGTGGCCTTCTACACCTACATCCTGCAGCTGGTTCAGCCCATACGTCGAGGCGGATGGCTGATGGCCATGCAATCGCGAGCCCAGGCGGCCTGCGAGCGCGTCCTGGAGATCCTGGACACGCCCATCAGCGTGGCCAACAAGGAGGGCGCGCTCCAGCTGCCACAGGTAGCGGGCCACGTCGAATTCCGCAACGTCTCGTGCGCCTACCATCCCGGCCGCCCGGTGATCGAGGGAGTGACCTTCAGCGTCGAGCCGGGGCAGATGATCGCCCTCGTCGGAGCTACCGGGTCGGGCAAGACCACCGTGGCCAACCTGATTCCGCGCTTCTACGACGTGAGCGAGGGCGCGGTGCTGGTCGATGGCTATGACGTGCGCGACGTAACCCTCCATTCGCTTCGCCGCCAGGTCGGCATCGTGATGCAGGAGACGATGCTGTTCTCGGGCACGATTCGCGAGAACATCGCCTTCGGCCGGCCCGATGCCAGCGAGGACGAGATTCGCGCCGCGGCCCGCTCCGCACGGGCCGACGAGTTCATCGAGCGCCTGCCGCAAGGCTACGACACCGTCGTCGGCGAGCGCGGGGTTTCCCTGTCGGGCGGCCAGAAGCAGCGCGTGGCCATCGCCCGCGCGCTGATCCTCAACCCGCGCCTGCTCATCCTGGACGAGTTCACCTCGAGCGTCGACGTGGCAACGGAGCGCATCATCCGCGCCGCGCTGAACCGGCTCATGCGCAACCGCACCACCTTCGTCATCGCCCACCGGCTGTCGACGGTGCGCGCCGCCGACATGATCCTGGTGCTCGAACGCGGGCGGCTGGTCGCCGCCGGACGCCACGAGGAGCTGCTGCTCTCCAGTCCGACCTACCGCGAGATCAACGCCAGCCAGCTGGCCGAAAGCCCGGCCGCTCTGGCCCCCGCGGCGCTGGGGACCGACGATGGCCACGCCGAGGTACCCGATGAGCCCGAGCTGGCCGACGAGGTGCTGGCATGATGGATCTGCCGGGAGGCTGGCGCAGCGGGCCTGGCCTGCGCGACGTCGAGGACATTCGCGGCGCGGCCTACAATCCGAAGATTGCCCGACGGGCGCTCAGCTATGTGGCGCCCTACAAGAAGCTGGCCATCCTGGCGCTGCTGCTCACCTTTCTCGGCGCCGGCCTGAACATGCTCGGACCGTACCTGGTCAAGATCGCCATCGATTCATACATCACCAAGGGCGACTTCCAGGGATTAACGGTCATCGTCGCCGCCACGCTGGTCGTCTACGTGGCCTACTTCTGGGCCACCTCCCGCCAGACGCTGATCATCTCGGACGTCGGCCAGAAGATCCTGCGAACGATGCGCTCACAGATGTTCGAGCACCTCCAGCGGATGCCGCTGCGCTACTATGACGAGCATGCCACCGGGGCCATCGTGTCCCGACTGATCAACGACGTCTCAGTGATGAACGACCTCCTGACCAACGGCCTGCTGGTGCTGTTCGGGGACGCCTTCACCCTGGTCGGCACCATCGTCATCATGCTGGTGATGAGCCCGCGGCTGGCGCTCACCACCTTCGCCGTGCTGCCGGTCATGGTGGTTGCCATCCTCATCTTCACCCATCGCGCCAAGACGGCCTTTCGCATTACCCGCGAGAAGATCGGGGCCGTCGCGGCCGGGTTCCAGGAAACCATCGACGGGATGAAGGTCGTGCAGGCCTTCGTGCGCGAGCAGACCAGCCAGAGCGAGTTCAACCAGATCAACGAAGAGAACCGCGTAGCCAACATCCACTCCAACACCCTTTCCTCCGGCCTCATGCCTGTGGTCGAATTCGACAACGCCCTGGCCACGATTGCCGTCATCGCCTACGGCGGCACGCTGGTGCTCAGCGGCCAGGTCACGGTCGGCATCCTGGTGGCCTTCCTGGCGTACATCACCCGCTTCTTCGGGCCCATCCGGACGCTGTCGCAGTTCTACAACCAGCTGCAATCCGCCACGGCCGGCGCCGAGAAGGTGTTCGACCTGCTGGACCAGCCGGTCACCCTGGTCGAAGCCGAGAATCCCCTCTCGCTGGCCTCGGTTCGCGGCGACGTCGAGTTCCGAGACGTCTCCTTTTCGTACGGACGCGAGCCGGTGTTGCGGGACGTCAGCTTCCATGCCGCCCCCGGCCAGATGGTGGCCATGGTCGGACACACCGGCGCCGGTAAGACCACCGTGGCCAGCCTGCTGTCGCGCTTCTACGATCCGGTCGAAGGGGCCGTGCTGCTGGACGGCCACGACCTGCGCGAGCTGTCGTTCGAGACGCTCCGCGGGAACATCGCCCTGGTCCTGCAGGACAATTTCCTGTTTGCCGGCAGCATTCGGGAGAACATTCGCTACGGTAAGCCCACCGCGACCGACGAGGAGGTCGAGAAGGCCGCGAGGGCGGCTAACGCTGAGGAGTTCATCCTCCGTCAGCCGCTCGGCTACGACACTCCGGTGATGGAGCGCGCCGCCAATCTGTCCCTGGGGCAGCGGCAGCTGATCGCCATCGCTCGCGCCGCCCTGGCCGATCCGCGAGTCCTGATCCTGGATGAAGCGACCTCGAACATCGACTCGCGCACCGAGCTGCTGGTGCAAAAGGCGCTGCAGAAGCTCCTGGCAGGCCGCACAAGCCTGGTTATCGCCCACCGGCTGTCGACCATTCGCTCGGCCGACCTGGTGCTGGTTCTGGACAAGGGCCAGATCGTCGAGCGCGGCCGGCACGAAGAGCTGCTGAGCCGGGGAGGCTTTTACTACCAGCTGCACCAGCAGCAGTTCGCCGAGCCGGCGGCGCTGCCGGAAGCGGAGCCGATCAGCGCATAGCCAGCGTCACGATCGTGACGCCATCGCCACCCTCCGCGGCTGAGGCTGGCTCAAATCCGCTGACGTACGGCTGCTGCGCCAGGTAGTCGCGCACCAGCCGGCGGACGATGCCACTGCCATGCCCATGAATGATCTTCAGGAAGCCGACCCCGGCGCTGAAGGCTTCGTTCAGCTCCCGGTCCAGCAGCGGCTCGACTTCATCGGCCCGCACGCCACGCAGGTCCAGCGGCGTGCCCAGCGAATGCACCGGGCCGGAGATCGAGGCAGGCTGAAAGGTCGCGCCCTCCTCGCGCCGTCGGGGCCTCTGCGCCCGCACCAGGCCCGAGGCGGGCGTGCGCACCCTGAATGGCCCGGCTTGGACCTCCACCTCGCCCTTGGCGTTGGCTGTGGACAGCACTTGAGCGGGTCCCGAGAAGCCCGGAACGTGCACGAAATCACCCACCTTCACCGGCTGGGCAGTGGCAGTCGCCGGGCGCGCCGGACGCCGCTGCTCCAGCTTCGCCGCGGACTGCGCCACCTCCTCCCGCAGCTGCCGCAGCTCGGCCGGAGCCTGGCGCGCGCGTGCCAGCCGCTGGGCCACACGGGCTACCTCCCGGCGCACGTCGGCCAGCTCCGCTTCGGCCTGGGCCAGCGCCGTCTCGCGCGCCTCTTCGCGCAGCCGCTCAGCCTCGACCAGCGCCTCCTCGGCCTCCAACCGCAGGCGGCGCAGCTGCTGCTGCTCGCGGCTGGCCCGGTTGCGCTCGCGCGCCGCCAGCCGCTCCTTGCGCTGGATGTCGTCGAGCAGGCTCTCGGCGCGCAGGTGTTCGGTCGATAAGCCGCCGCGGGCGCGCTCGATGATCTCTTCGGGCAGCCCCAGCCGCGAGGCAATGGCGAAGGCATTGCTGCGGCCTGGGGTGCCGATGCGCAGCCGGTACGTCGGCGACAGCGTGCGCAGGTCGAACTCGACCGAAGCGTTCTCCACGGCCTCACGCTGCTGGGCGAACGTCTTAAGCGCGGAATAGTGGGTCGTGGCTACGGTAGAAACGCCGCGCGCCAGCAGGTAATCCAGGACCGCTTCCGCCAGGGCCGACCCTTCGTCCGGGTCCGTTCCGGCGCCTAGCTCGTCCAGCAGCAGCAGCGCCTTGGATCCCGCCTGCCGCAGCATGGCGACGATAGTTTTCAGGTGCCCTGAAAAGGTGCTCAGGCTCTGCTCGATGCTCTGCTCGTCTCCGATGTCGGCCAGCACCTGCTCGAATACGCACACCTTTGACCCCGACGCCGCGGGGATGCGCAGTCCGCACTGCGCCATCAACGTCAGCAAGCCCACCGTCTTGAGGGCCACGGTCTTGCCGCCGGTATTCGGCCCGGTGATCACCAGCACCCGGTACCCTTCGCCCAGCCGTATGGTTTGCGGCACGGCGCTTTCACCCAGCAGCGGGTGCCGCGCCTCGATCAAATCGACCACGCCCTGGGCGTTGAGCTCGGGCTCCGTTGCTTGCAGGCGGTCGGCCAGCCGCGCCTTGGCGAACGTGGCGTCGAGCGCCGCCAGCGCCTGCACCAGCTCGTCCAGCTCCTTCGCCTCGAGTGCGACCCGGCCCGACAGCACCCGCAGGATGCGCTCCACTTCGCGCTGCTCCTCCAGCTGGCTCTGCCGCCAATCGTTGGTCATATCCACCGTGACCAGCGGCTCCAGGAAGAGCGTGGCTCCGCTCTCCGACTGGTCGTGGATGACACCCCGTATGTGGTGGCGGTAGCCCGCCTTGACGGCCAGAACGTAGCGCCCATTGCGCTCAGTAACGATCGGCTCCTGGATGGCCTCGGCATTGTTCGGATCGTTGATGATGCCTTCGAGCCGGCGCATGATGCGGTCTCGCCCGCTTCGCACCTCGACGCGCAGCCGCGCCAGCGCCGGCGAGGCGCTGTCGACCACTTCGGCCCGATCGTTGATCGTCTCGGCGATCTCCTGGCGCAGGGCGGGCAGCGCATGCAGGCGGCCCGCAAACGTGGCCAGCTGCGGATAGACCAGCTGCCCGCGATGCAGCAGCTCGTGCAGCGCCCTGCCGGCCTCGATGGTGCCCAGGACCTCCAGCAGCTCCGCCGGCTGCAGGATTGCGCCGAGGCCGGCCCGGCTCACGATCGGCCGGACGTCTTTGGCGGCGCCGATCGACACGCTGGGCCGGCTCGCCAGCAGTCGTGACGCCTCGGCTGTGGCCGCCTGCAGCGCCTGGACCCTGGCCAGCGACGTCTCCGGCTGCAGGCTCAGCAGCAGCTCGCGGCTCGCCGAAAACGACGCCAACCCCGCAAGCTGGTCCAGGATCTTATCCAGCTCCAGGGTCTTGAGATGCTTGGGGTCCACCAGTGCAGCCGCCGGACGGCTATCCGTTTCCGGCCACGCTCCTACCTAGCGCTGCACCGCGCCGAGCCGCTCGCGCAGCGCCGCCATGATGGCGTCCCGAACGTCGTTCGCTTCTTCGTCGGTCAGCGTGCGTTCATCCGATTGCAGGGTGAACGAGTATGACAGGCTGCGCCGGCCGTCCGGCAGCTGGAAGACGTCGGCCAGCGCGACCTCGGTCAGCAGCTCGCCGCCGCTCGACGCGATCGCCTGCTGCACCTGCTCGGCGGCCACCTCCGGCCCAACAGCCACTGTCAGCTGACGGGACACCGCCGGGAAGCGTCGAATGCCCTGATAACGGCGCTGCCGGGCAGCTCGGTCGGCCAGCGCCTGGAGGTCGAGCTCGGCGACCAGCACGGGATCGGGCGGGAGGTCCAGACGCTCTCGAATCAGCGGATGGAGCTCGCCGACGTAGCCCAGCAGGTCGTCGCCGGCGCGCACCGCCGCGACCCGTCCGGGGTGCAGCGACGGGTGCTCCGCCACGGAGAACGAGGCCTCGACGTCCGCCTCACCGAGAATCGCCTCGACCGCGCCGCGCATGTCGGAGAAGTCCGCGTTGCGGCCATCCGGCAGCCATGAGGGCGGCAGCCAGGGGCCGGCCGCGAGCAGCGCCAGGATCTTCCGCTCGTCGGGCAGATCCCCCAGGCGCTGCCAGTAGGCGCGCCCGATCTCGAAGAACTTGAGGCCGCCGCCGGCGTGGCGCCGGTTGGAGGCGTACACGTGCAGGATGCTGGGCAGCAACGACGTTCGCAGGAACGCTTGCTCCTCGCTCATGGCGTTGGCCAGGCGCAGCGGCTCGATGAACAGCGCCGTGAGGAGGCTGGGCGGCTCGAACAGCTCTTCCTGGTCGACGATGAGCTCGCGGTTAGCCGCCTCCGACACCAGCGAATAGGTGATGGCCTCGCTGAAACCCGCTCCGCGCAGCAGCTGCCGCAGCCGGTCCTCCAGGGCCATGCGGGCCGTCCACTCCAGCGGCTGGGCGGGAACGAGCGGGATGTCACCGCTGGGCATCGTCACCGGGAGGTCGTCGTAGCCGGTGATGCGCGCCACCTCCTCGACCAGATCGGCCTCCTGCTTCAGGTCCAGCCGCCAGGAGGGCACCGTCACGGCCAGGCGCCGGCGGCCGTCACCATCGGCCGGCTGGCTCACCTCGCAGCCGAGGCTCCCCAGGACGCGGCTGACGTGCTCATCGGAATACTGCTTGCCCAGCAGGCGCCCGGTCTCGGCCACGTCGAAGTCGATGACTAGGGGCGTGTGATCGATGTAGTCGACGTCCAGGGCCCCCGGCGCGGCCACGCCGCCCGCCAGCTCGCCGAACCAGTAGCAGGCATGGTCGGCCGCCGTTCGCGTAATGGCGGGATCCACGCCGCGCTCGAAGCGCCGCACCGCTTCGCTGTGCATGCCCAGCCTGCGAGCGGTCCGGCGCATGGTCACGGCGTCGAAGTTGGCCGACTCCAGCAGCACGTTGTGGGTTGTGTCCTTCACCTCGGACTCGGCTCCGCCCATGATGCCGCCCAGGCCGATGCTGCCTTCGGCGTCGGCAATGACCACCATGTCCGCCGTCAGGATGCGCTCCACCCCGTCCAGCGTGGTCAAGCGCTCCCCTTCGGCTGCCCGGCGGACGATGATCCGCTGCCCGCGCAGGTAGTCGTAGTCGTAGGCGTGCAGCGGCTTGCCCCACTCCAGCATGATGAAGTTGGTCACGTCCACCACGTTGTTGATGGAGCGCACGTCGGCCGCGTGCAGCAGGCTCTGCAGCCACCAGGGCGACTGTCCAATCGTCACGTCGCGCACCAGCCGAGCCACGAAGCGAGGACACAGCTCGGGCGCCTCGATGCGCACCTGGAAGCCCTGGGCAATTGGCTCGCCCCGCTCGGTTACCGTCGCCGGCGGAATGCGAACAGATCGGCCCGTCAGCGCGGCCACTTCGCGAGCGATGCCGATGACTGCCAGGCAGTCGCCGCGCCCCGGCTTGATGGCGAGCTCCAGGACGTCGTCGCCCAGCACGCCCGCCAGCGACCGGCCCGGAGTCTCCGACGGATCCAGCACCAGGATGCCGCTGTGATCCGGTGACAGGCCAAGCTCATCTGCGGCGCACAACATGCCCTCGGACACCACACCTCGGATGGGCCGCGCCTCCAGCGCCTGGCCCTGAATGACCGCGCCGATCGGGGCGAAGGGCACCTTCTGGCCAACGGCGATGTTCGGAGCGCCGCACACCACGCGCAGGGTGTGGGCGCCGAGGTTGACGGTCGCCAGCTGCAGCCGGTCGGCGTTCGGATGCCGTTCGATCTCCAGGATCTCGGCCACCTGCAGGCGCTCCCACTCTGAGCCGATGCGCTCGATGCGATCGACCTCGGTGCCGGCCGCCGTAAGCAGCTTGGCCAGCGCCTCAGCGTCGCGGTCGAGCTCGACGTAGCGCGCGAGCCACTTCAGCGGCACCTTCATGCGCGGACCGCCGAATAGATTAGGCCGGCGAAAACACCGCCGGGATAGGCGGGCGGCGTCATCCGACCTGCCTCAGGAAGCGCAAGTCGTTGCCCTGGAACAGGCGGATGTCGTCGATCCCGTGCTTGAGCATCGCTATGCGCTCCACGCCCAGGCCGAAAGCCCAGCCGGTGTACCTGTCGGGATCGATGTTGACGCCTCGCAGGACGTCGGGGTGGACCATACCGCAGCCGAGGATCTCCAGCCAGCCGCTGTAGCTGCACACCCGGCAGCCGGCGCCCTGGCACACGCCGCAGTCGATCGACATCTGCGCGCCCGGCTCCACGAAGGGGAAGCCCTGGTCGCAGCCGAAGCGCGTCTTGCGTTCCTGCCCGAACACGCCCCGCGCCATGTAGCTGAGCATGCCCATCATGTCGCTCATGGTGGTGCGATCGTCCACCATCAGGCCCTCCATCTGGAAGAACACCGCTTCATGGCTGGCGTCGGTGGCCTCATTGCGATACACCCGCCCCGGCACGAGGACCCGGATTGGCGGCTGGCCCACGTGCAGGAGGGAGCGCACCTGCACCGGCGAGGTATGGGTCCGCAGCAGCATCTTGTCCGTGAGCCAGAACGTATCGGTCTCGTCGCGGGCCGGGTGATCCGCTGGAATGCCCAGCATTGTGAAGTTGTAGTGCTCCCATTCCACCTCCGGCCCCTCGATGATCTGGAAGCCCATCGAGCGAAAGAGGTCGGAGATCTGCTGGATGACCTGAGTGATGGGATGCGCATGGCCGCGCGGCAGGGGACGGCCGGGCAGGGTCACGTCGACGCGCTCGCGCTCCAGCTGCGCGGTCAGGGCCGCGCGGCTCATCGCATCTTTGCGAGCCTCGTAGGCCTGCTCCAGCTGGCGCTTGGCCTCGTTGAGGAGCTGGCCGGTCTCCCGGCGCTTGTCCGCAGCAACCTGCCCCAGCGCGCCGAAGGCCTGCATCAGCTCGCTCTTGCGCCCGAGGTAGGCTACCCGCCAATCCTCCAGCGCCGCGAGGTCCTCGACGTGCGCCAGCGCCTGCAGTCCGAGCGAAGGGTCGTATAGCTGATCCGTCATCGTCAACCTGTCTATTGTCCGGCCTCGCGGCTCACTGCGTGTATGTAGCACATGATCACTGCGCCTCGACGGCGCGGCGAGCGGCGAACAGCAGGATCGCCGCCGAGGCCGCGGCGTTGAGCGATTCCGTGCCCGGCGCCATGGGGATGGTCACCCGATCTGCAGCCGGCAGGTCGGTCGCCGGGCCGCGCGCTTCGCTGCCGATGACCAGCGCCGCGGCGCGCGTCCAGTCCACCGACCAGTACGGATCGCCCTCTCGGGCATCAGCCACCAGCAGGCGCCGCTGGCCGATCGCCAGCGGCATCTCGCGCCAGGGCACGTCGAGCAGCAGGTTCAGGTGGAAGTGCGCGCCCATCCCCGCCCGCACGGCCTTCGGGCTCCAGAGGTCGGTAGTTGCCTGCGTGGCCACCACCGTGCCGACCCCCGCCGCTCTGGCTGTGCGCAGCATGCTGCCCGCGTTGCCGGGATCGGCGATCCCATCGAGGACCAGCGCCAGACCCTCCTCCGCGACGGGCCGCGCTGCCGGCAGCGCGGCAGCCGCGACCACACCCTGCGAGAACACAGTGTCGGTCAACGACTTGAGCAAAGGCTCGGCGATCTCTTCAGCCTCGGCGCTGTGCTCCAGCCGCCGCCGCAGCGCACGGCCTTGGGCCGTGGACGCCAGCCGTTCAGGCGCGTACAGAATGGGGCTCACCGGCAGGCCGGACGAGAGCGCTTCCTCCAGCAGCCGCACGCCCTCCACCAGGCACAGACCGTGGACGCGGCGCTGCTTGCGCTGCGACAGCGAGCGCAGGAGCTTGATTTTGGGGTTGTGGGCGCTGGTAATCAGAGGTCAGGATCCCGAACGGAGACTTCCTGACTACTCGCTGGCGGCCGTCTCCCGAATCAGCTGCGCGAAGGCCTCGGGGTCCCGCACCGCCAGGTCCGCCAGGATCTTGCGATCCACGGCGATGTTGGCCTGCTTGAACTTGTTCATCAGCACGCTGTAGGACAGCCCGTTGAGGCGCGCAGCGGCGTTGATGCGCACGATCCACAGCCGCCGGAAATCCCGCTTGCGGGTCCGGCGATCGCGGTAGGCGTAGTGCAGCGACTTCATCAGGGACTCGTGAGCGGGCCTGAACAGCCGGCTCTTGGCGCCCTTGTGACCTTTGACGGCGTCGAGTACCTTCTTGTGCTTCTTGTGAGCGGGAACGCCCCTCTTCACGCGTGGCATCTGGGCGGCCTCCTACTTCTTCTTCAGCCCGGGCAGCAGCTTCCTGGCCAGGGCGGCATCGGCGCCGGTCAGCAGCAGATCCTGCTTCATCATGCGCTGCGTCGCTTTGGACTTATGGAGGCGGTGGTTCGTCCCAACCTTGGCCCGCATGACCTTGCCGGTGCCGGTGATCTTGAACCGCTTCGCCGTACCCTTGTGGGTCTTGACTTTAGGCAACAGAGTATTTCCTACGACAAACTCGTCTGGGGAACAGCTAGACAGTATAGCAGCGAGTCTTTCGGGCTCGCCCTGAAGGCTAGCCCGACGACTTCTTGCTTGCCTGCTTCTCCTGCTTGGCCTTGCGTTTCTCTTTCAGGCTGCTGGCGGCCTTCTTCTTGGCCTCCCCCTTGAAGCGATCCTGATTCGCCACGGCTCCCTCCCAGCGATTCGTACTACCTCAATGCTAAAGAGATCGCCGCGCCCTCGCAAACTTGCATCGGCCCCGTCCGCCGCCGAATGTCAGCCCCCGCTGATACGATTGCCCGCGCACATGGACAGGCACCGGCCCACCATCATGGGCAGCAACGGCGCCATCGCCAGCGGACATCCGCTCGCCTCGGCCGCCGGGCTGCGCGTCATGCAGGAAGGAGGCAACGCCTTCGACGCCGCCATCGCCGCCGCGGCGGTCCTGGCCGTATGCAAAGTGGCCATGACCGGCATTGGCGGACACAACCTGGCCGTGCTCTGGAACGCCCGAACCGAAGAGCTGTGGGCCATGGATGCCAACGGCCCGGCGCCGGCAGCGGCAACCCTCGACCGTTACGCCGGGGGGATTCCCCGGCATGGGCCGCCGGCGGTGTCCGTACCGGGCACCGTGGCCGGCTGGGAGTCCGTGCTGTCCCGCTTCGGCACACGCCGGCTCGGCGACCTGCTGCAGCCCGCGATCGGCTATGCCAGGCAGGGCTTTCCCGTCAACCATCTTCTGTCGGCTGACATCGCACAGATGCAGGACCAGCTGCGCCGCTGGCCAACCACGGCCGCTGCCCTGCTGCCCGGAGACCGCGTACCGGCAGCTACGGATCTGCTGCGGCAGCCGCAGCTCGCGGGCTCGCTGGCGCTTATCGCCCAGCGGGGAGCGAGCGTCTTCTACGAAGGTGAGCTGGCGCAGCGAATCGGCGAGGCCGTTACCGCCGCCGGTGGGCTCATCCAGGCCCGGGACCTGAACGGCTTTCAGCCACGCTGGAGCGCGCCGCTGCACACCACCTACCGCGGCCTCGACTGGTACGGCCAGCCACCGCCGTCGCAGGGCTTCATCATCGGCCAGGAGCTCAACGTCTTCGAGGGCTTCGACCCCCACTCGATGAGCGAGGTCGAGCGGATCCACGCCATGGTGGAAGCCAAGAAGCTGGCCTTTGCCGACCGAGCGCGCTACCTGTGCGATCCCGACTTCCATCCAGTCCCGCTCGAGCAGCTGCTGGCCAAGGATCACGCCGAGCGGCAGCGCCGGCGCATCGGCAGCAGCGCCGCCGGTAACGTGCTGGCCCCGGACCTGCTCCCTACGGGCGGTGAGACGACCTACCTATGCGCCATGGACGCCCAGGGCAACGCCGTCTCCTTCATCCAGAGCCTGTTCCAGCCCTTCGGCTCATACTTCATGGCCGGCGACACAGGCATCCTGCTGAACAACCGCATGACCGGCTTCTCGGTCGAGCCGGGCCACCCGAACGTGGTCGAGCCGCGAAAGCGGCCGGCCATGACCCTCAACACCTGCATGCTGTTCCGCGACGGGCGCCCCTGGACCGTCTACGGCACGCCGGGCGCCGACGCCCAGGTCCAGACCAACTTCCAGCACACCGTCGCCTTTGTGGACCTGGAACTCGACGTCCAAGCCGCTATCGAACGACCGCGCTGGCGGCACCTGCCCGACGGCAGCCTGCTGCTGGAAGGCCGGTTCGCGCCCGACGTCGTCGAAGGCCTGCGCGCCAAGGGCCATCGCGTGACAGTGGGCGAGCCGTGGGAATCCGAAACGGGCGGCGCCCAGGCCATCATGATTGACCAGCGCACCTCGGTCCTCCAAGCCGGCGCCGACCCGCGCCGCGAAGGCTACGCCCTGGCGTTCTAGGAGCCTCAGCCTTGGTCCAGCTTGCCCCAGCGCTCGTAGGCCGCCTGGTAATGGTCGGGTGAATTGAGATTGGCTCGCACGATCTCGTCCTCCACCTCCACGTAGTGGATGTCCGCGGCGTGGCGTTCCATCACCTCGCGGAGGCCGAAGCGCTCCTCGCTGATAGCCAGCAGGTCGGGGAAGAGGGAGCGGTCGAACAGCGTCGGGTGGCCGCGCCGGTGGTGGATCGACGGCAGCACGATCCCGGCTTTCGCGGCGTCATGGGCGCGTATCAGAGCGGTTAGCACGTCTGCCCGGCAGGGCTGATCGACAGCTACGATCAAGGCCGCCTCCGCGTCGTTCGGCACGGCGGCCACGCCGGCCACGATCGACGTGGACTTGCCCTCACGGTAGCGTCGGTTCAGCACGATCCGCGCGCCGCCGCCCTCGGCGATGCGGCGGAGATCGTCGGCCCGATGTCCCAGCACGGCCACAATCGGATCCAGCCCGGCGCTCCGCAGCTCGGTCAGCTGCGAAGCCATCAGCGTCGTCCCGCGCCAGGGCAGCAGCGCCTTGAGTTGACCCATGCGGGTCGACTCGCCGGCGGCGATCAACACCCCGGCGCAAGCGCTCACGCCGGCTCGGACCCGGCCCCAGCCGCCTGCGTACGCTCCACCAGCTCGGCAAAGGCCGTCATGGGAAAGACGCTGAGCACGTCCGCCTCGGCCAAACGGTAAGCCCGGCTGCGATGGATGCCGTTCACGACCACCGCCACCGGCAGGTCCTCGGGCACCTTGAGGTAGTCCAGCACGTCGTTGACGGCCATGCCGGCCGGCACACGCAGCTCGAAGGTGGGCTTGCGACCGGGCGTCAGGTACTTGCGCACCTCGCCGTAAACGTTCACGGTCACCTCCATGGGAGCAGCCCGAAGAGGCGTCAGGCCTCGCGCATCATGTCGCGCAGGACGGCCGGCAGGATACCTCCGTTCTGGTAGTACTTGATCTCCACCGGCGTGTCGATGCGCACCCGCACCTGGAAGCGCTTCTCGGTACCGTCCTCGGAGCGCGCCCGCACCTCGAGCTGCTGCCGCGGCTTCAGCCCGGCGGCGATGCCCTCGATACTGTAGACCTCCCGGCCGGTAAGGCCCAGGCTTGCGGCGCTGTCGCCGGGGTTGAACTGCAGGGGCAAGACGCCCATGCCCACCAGGTTGCTGCGGTGAATGCGCTCGAAGCTCTCGACGATCACCGCCCTGACTCCGAGCAGCATGGTGCCTTTGGCCGCCCAGTCGCGCGAACTGCCGCTGCCGTACTCCTTGCCGGCGATCACGATCAGCGGCGTGCCGTCGGCAATGTAGCGGGCCGAGGCGTCGAAGATGCGTTGCACCTCGCCGTCGGGCTGATGGATGGTCCAATCCCCTTCCCGATCGGGCGTGAGCTTGTTGCGCAGACGAACGTTGCCGAACGTTCCGCGAATCATCACCTCGTGGTTGCCTCGGCGCGCGCCAAAGTTGTTGAAGTCGCGCGGCTCGACCCCATGCTCGATCAGGAACTTGCCCGCCGGGCTGTCCTTGGGGATGGATCCGGCCGGTGAGATGTGGTCGGTGGTCACCGAATCACCCAGGAAGACCAGCACCCGAGCACCGTTGATGTCGCCCGGTGCGACCGGCTCCGGCCCCAGACCTTCGAAATACGGCGGGATCTGGATGTACGTCGAGGCGGCGTCGCCCTGCCACAGCTTGCCCTCGGGGATGCTCATCGAGCGCCAGTGCTCGTCGCCGTCGAACACGTGGCCGTACTCGTCGCGGAACATCTCGGCCGTCACCGCCCGATGCAGTGCGTCGCGCACCTCCTCGTTGCTGGGCCAGATGTCGCGCAGGTACACCGGCTGCCCGTCACGATCTTTGCCGATGGGCTCATGCTGCAGGTCCACGTCCACCGTGCCGGACAGGGCGTAGGCCACGACCAGCGGCGGCGACGCGAGGTAGGACGCGCGCACGTTGGGATGGATGCGCCCTTCGAAGTTGCGGTTCCCGCTCAGCACAGCCGCAACTACCAGATCCTTGCTCTGAATGGCGTTCACCACCGCGTCGGCCAGCGGCCCGCTGTTGCCGATACAGGTCGTGCAGCCGAAGCCGACGAGGTTGAAGCCGAGCTTCTCCAGGTACGGCAGCAGCTCGGCGCGCTTCAGGTAGTCGATGACCACCTTCGAGCCAGGGGCCAGGCTGGTCTTGACCGTTGGCTGAACCTGCAAGCCGCGCTCGACGGCGTGCTTGGCCAGCAGGCCGGCGCCCAGCATGACCGACGGATTCGAGGTGTTGGTGCAGCTAGTGATGGCGGCGATGGCCACCGAGCCGTTCTTGAGCTCGGCCGCGCCGGCCTCGAGCTGCACCGGCACGGCTTTGCTGCCATTGCTGAAGCGATCCGGGAAGGCGGTGCGAATGTTCTTTCCAACGCCGGCCAGCGCCACGCGGTCCTGCGGCCGGCTGGGGCCGGCCAGGCTGGGCTCCACACTGCCCAGGTCCAGCTCCACCGTCTCGCTGAAGCGCGGCTCCGGGGCGCCATCCGTGCGGAACAGGCCCTGCTCCTTGGTATAGCGCTCCACCAGGTCGACCTGCTCTTCCGAGCGCCCGCTCAGACGCAGGTAGCGCAGCGTCTCGTCGTCCACCGGGAACAGCGCCGCCGTGGCTCCGTACTCCGGGCACATGTTGGAGATAGTGGCTCGATCGGCCAGGCTCAGCTGGCTCACGCCCGGCCCGAAGAACTCCACGAACTGGCCCACCACGCCCTTCTTGCGCAGCGTCTGGGTGACCGTCAGGACAAGGTCCGTGGCGGTGGCGCCCTCGGGCAGCGAGCCGCTGAAGCGCAGGCCAATCACATCCGGGGTCACCAGCTCGAGCGGCTGGTCGAGCAGCACCGCCTCGGCTTCGATGCCGCCCACGCCCCAGCCCAGCACGCCCAGGCCGTTGATCATGGTGGTATGCGAATCCGTGCCCACCAGCGTGTCCGGGAAGGCCAGGCGCTCGCCTTCGACCAGCCTGGTCAGGACCACCGGCGCAAGGTATTCCAGGTTCACCTGGTGCACGATGCCGGTACCGGGCGGCACCACCCTGAAGTTGTCGAACGCCTGCTGCGCCCAGCGGAGGAGCTGGAAGCGCTCGCCGTTGCGCTCGAACTCCCTCTGCACGTTGAAGGCGAAGGCCACGTCCGAGCCGTAGCGATCCACCTGCACGGAATGATCGATGACCAGGTCTGTGGGCGCCAGCGGGTTGATCCGGCCGGGGTCGCCACCCCATTTGGCCACGGCCTCGCGCATGGCCGCCAGGTCCACTACCGCCGGAACGCCGGTGAGGTCCTGCATGAGCACCCGTCCCGGCAGGAAGGCCAGCACGCGCTCCTCCTTCTGCGCCGGATTCCAGCGCGCCAGCGCCACTACCTCGCCTTCCACAACGATGTACTCGTCCAGGCGGCGCAGCAGGTTCTCCAGCAGCACCTTGATGGTGAACGGCAAGCGGTCTAGCTCAGCCCCCGTTTCTTTGGCGAGCTGCGGCAGGCGGTAATAGACCACCTCCCCGGATCGAGTCGAGAGACGAGCGCGCGATCCGAATCTGTCGATCGGCGGGTGCTCAGCGGGCATCGTTGTCCTCCGGCCGCTGGCCGCGGTCCTTACCGGAACGGCGGCCAATCTGGAAAATCAGCTGGGCTCTATCCGGGCGTGCGCCTCGCGGAGCACGCGGTTAGGGCACTTGCATGATATCGCCTCGGGCTAGCTTCTCGGCCAGGTCGGGCCCCGTACAATGCGAATCCATGGCACAAGAGATGGACACCAACGAAGAGATCTGGAAGTCCGAGGAGCGGATCAAGCGCTGGGCCAGCGAAGCCGGCGTGCGCGAAAAGAAGCGCGCGGCGCAGCTGGAGCTCATCGCGGCGCTGCTGCCCTTCGATCAGCAGGAGGCTTTCACCTTGGTCGACTTCGGGGCCGGGACGGGCATGGCCGCCCGGGCGATACTGGATTTCTACCCGAACGCCTCGGCGGTGCTGGTCGACTTCTCGCCCGCCATGATGGGTGAAGGCGCCAAGGCCATGGCTCCCTACGAAGGGCGCTACCGCTACGTCGAGTTCGACATGCGCACCTCCAGCTGGCCTGAAGGCATTCCGGCGCCCATCGACGCTGCCGTCACCTCGCAGTGCGTTCATCATCTGCCCGACGATCGCAAGCAGGGGTTGTTCCGGGAGATTTTCGAGCGGCTGAAGCCGGGCGGCTGGTACGTCAACTTCGATCCGGTCACCGCCTCAGACCCTGCCGTGGAGCACGTGTGGCAGCGCGTCAACGACCGCTTCGATCCGCAGGCCGCCTATCGCCGGCTCAATCCCAGCCCGCACGAACGGACCCAGCGCGAGAATCACGTGCGCTACATGGTCGACATCGAGCGGCAGCTGGCCTTCTTCCGCGCCGCAGGCTACGAGGCCGTGGACGTCTACTGGAAGCAGCTCGACTACGTTATCTACGGCGGGCGTAAGCCCCAGGCATAGCTACCTATCTGGCTGCCGGGCCGCGTTGGCGGTTAAGATCAGCGCATTATGGCTGAAACATTGACGCTGGAAGCCGCCCCCCGGAGCGCAACCGGCAAAGCAAACAAGGCCCTGCGCCGTTCCGGCAGGGTGCCGCTTCACGTCTACGGGCATGGCATCCCGTCGCTGGCTCTCGAGGCGGACGAGAAGGCCGTCAGGCACAGTCTGCACCAGGCGGGCGCCACGGGCATCATCAAGCTATCCGCCGGCGGCAGGGCGCACAACGTGATGGTCCGCAAAGTCCAGCGGCATCCCGTGACAGGCAGCCTCATCCACGTGGACCTCTACCAGGTGCGTATGGACGAGAAGACGCGGGTGCGCGTGCCGTTGACCTTCGTGGGCGAAGCGCCGGGCGTGAAGATCCACGACGGCATCCTGCTGCACCAGATCGAAGCCGTGCAGGTCGAAGCGCTGCCCGGCGACATCCCGCACAGCATCGAGGTGGACATCTCGATCCTCGCCGAGCTCGACCAGGCGCTGCACGTCCGCGACCTCGTGACTCCGGCCGCGGTGCGCATCATCGACGAGGCTGAGGAGATCGTGGTCAAGGTCCAGCCACCCAGGAAGACCGAAGAGGTAGCAGCCGTCGAGGTCGCCGAAGCAGCCGTGCCCGCGGCCGCGGAAGCTCCAGCTGCCGAAACTCCCGCCGAGCCTATGGAGGAAGCTCCCGCCGAATAGCGCGTTTCCCGGGGCCTCGACAGGCACCTCTGCGGGGCCGCAGCCCGCTGCACGATAGCCGGCTGCGGCCGACACATCATCTCGCTCATGCAGTGCGCGGCCTCGCGCACCGCCATTCCGGCTCGCCTTTCGCTGGGCAGTCGGACGCTCAATCCGGCAGCCGAAACAAGGCGCGGGCGTTGGCCGCGGCCTGGGCCGCGAACGCCTCCGGGTCCTCCTTCCTGATGCGCGCCACCTCCTCCGCTACCAGGCGCACCAGTGCGGGCTCGTTGCGCTTGCCTCTGAATGGGTGCGGCGTGAGGAAGGGGCAGTCGGTCTCGACCACCAGGCGGTCCGCCGGCGCTCGCGCGGCCACGTCGCGCAGCGCCTCCGCGTTGCGGTAGGTCACCGGCCCGGCAATGGACAGGTAGAAGCCGAGGTCGAGGCAGCGCCGAGCGAATTCCCAGTCGCCGGAGAAGCAGTGCATCACGCCACTGCGGGCGCCGTGCCGCTCGAGCAGCTCCGCCACGGACTCGTGCGCCTCGCGGTCGTGGACGACGAGCGGCAGGTCCAGCTCCGCGGCGAGCTCGATCTGGGCGGCGAAAGCCAGCCGCTGCTGCTCCGGCGTGCTGAGATTGCGGTAGAAGTCGAGGCCGCATTCCCCCACCGCGACGATCCGGCCGGCCGCCGCCAGCGCGCGGACGCCGTCGAGGAAGGCGGGCGAGAAATCCTTGGCGTCGTGCGGATGGAGGCCTGCCGTGGCGTACAGCCGCGGCCTCCCCGGCCCATTGACTCGATCCCCGGTCAGCCGTTGGGCGCGCTGGTTCGAGGACGCGTCGTAGCCGACGCAGATGAGCGTATCGACGCCGGACTCCAGGGCGCGCCGCAGCACCTCGTCGCGGTCCCGGTCGTACTCGCGCAGCTGCACGTGGCAGTGCGTATCAGTCAGCACGGCCCAGCCCGTTCAGGTTCCCCCGGCTTAGACCGGCGCCGTTTCGATGCGCGGGAACAGCGGCTCCACGGCGCCAATGGTGCTGCCGGCGGGCAGGCTGCCCCAGCGGCTCCAGTCCGCCTCGGTCCGCAGCTCGAAGCCCAGCTGCGAGGCGATGCGGGCGGCAGTGGCCGGCATGAACGGCAGCACCAGGTAGGCGATGAGGCGCACCGCCTCGGCGGTGGTGCCCAGCACGGTCTCCAGCCTCGGACGGTTGGCGGGGTCACGCGCCAGGAGCCACGGCGAGGCTCGCTCCAGGTACTGGTTGGCCCGCCCCACGAAGGCCCAGATGGCCACCAGGGCGTTGCTGAAGTCCAGCGCCTCCATCAGCGGATCGATCGCCGCCACCGTGGCCTCGGCGGCAGCCAGGAGATCGCGGTCCAGCTCTTCGAGGTCGCCCGCCGCCGGCACCGCTCCGCCGAAGTAGCGCTTGATCATGTTCGCCGTACGGTTCACCAGGTTGCCCAGGTCGTTGGCCAGGTCGGCGTTGTAGCGGTTCTGAAACGCCTCCATCGAGAAGTCGCCGTCGCGATCGAAGGGCACCTCGCGCAGCAGCGTGTAGCGCACGGCGTCAGCGCCGAACTGATCCGCCAGATCCAGCGGATCGACCAGCACGCCCGCGCTCTTGCTCATCTTCTCACCCTTCAGGTTGATGAAGCCGTGGGCGAAAACGCGCTTGGGCAGCTCCTCCCCGGCGGCCATCAGCATGGCCGGCCAGTAGATGGCGTGAAAGCGGGTGATGTCCTTGCCGATGACGTGCACGTCGCACGGCCAGAACGTCTCCCAGCGCTCTCGGTTGTCGGCAAAGCCCACCCCGGAGACATAGTCCAGCAGGGCATCGAACCACACGTAGATCACCTGCGACGGATCGAACGGCACGGGGATGCCCCACTTGACCGTCGACCTGGACACCGAGAAGTCGTCCAGTCCGCCCTTGATGACGTTGATCATCTCGTTGCGCCGGCTTTCCGGCTGGATGAATTCCGGGTGCCGCTCGTAATGCTCCAGCAGCCGGTCCTGGAACTGCGACAGCTTGAAGAAGTAGTTGGGCTCGTCCAGCTCATCGATGGGCCGCTTGTGCTCAGGACACACGTTGCCCGGCAGCAGCTCTTCCTGCTTGTAGAAACGGTTGCACGAAGGACAGTACCAACCGTGATAGACGCCTGAGTAGATGTAGCCGTTGTCGTAGCACTTCTGCAGGAAGTGCTGCGCGGTCTTGACGTTGGCCTCGCTGCTGGTACGCGCATAGATGGAGTAACCGATGCTCAGCCGGTCGAACGCGTCCTGGAACACGCGCGCCATCTCGTCGCAGAAGTCCTGCGGATCCCGTCCCAGCGACTCCGCCTTGGTCAGGATGTTGATCGAGTGCTCGTCGCTGCCGACCACGAACCAGGTCTGGTAGCCGGTCAGCTGCTTGTAGCGAACCAGCGCGTCGGCACCGATTTTCTCGTAGGCGTGACCCAGGTGAGGAGCGCCGTTGATGTAATCGATAGCGGCGGTGAGGTAGAAGTGCTTTGTCACGGAGTTACGTCGATCATAGAGGCTCTCCTAGAGCTTCAGCGCCAGACGATAAACCTGGCGGTGGGGCAGACTGAGCTCAGCTGAGACGAGATCGACGGCGTCCTTGTGGCTCATGCCCCCGGCCAGAAGCTGGCGCAGGCGCTCCTCCGCCGACGACAGCTCGGCCGGCAGAGGAGGAGGCGCTCCCTCTATTACCAGGGTGAATTCGCCCCGTTCGGGGACGGTTTCGGCGGCCGCGCTCAGGCGGGTCCGGATGATCTGCTCGTGCAGCTTGGTGAGCTCGCGGCAGACAGCCACCCGGCGGTCGCCAAAGGCCTCGAACAGCTCGGCCAGGGTCTGGCGGACGCGATGCGGAGCTTCGAACAGCACCAGCGTGGCCCGCGCTTGGGCTAGCTCCGCCAGGCGCTCGCGGCGATCCCTGCCCGAGGGAGGCAGAAAGCCGGCAAACAGGAAGGGCTCGGCATCGAGACCGGACACCGTAAGCGCATGGGTGATGGCCGACGCCCCCGGGACCGCCACGACCTCGATGTCGCTCTCGATGGCTGCGCGAATCAGCTCCTGCCCCGGATCGGACAGCACGGGCGTGCCGGCGTCCGACACCAGCGCCACGTCGCCGGCCTCGAGCGCCCGCAGCAGATTGGCGGTTTGAAAGGCCTTATTGTGCTCGTGATACGGCACCAGCCGGGTGTGGACGTCGTAGCGGCTCAGCAGCTTGCGCGTCACCCGCGTGTCCTCGGCGGCGATGAGGCTGACCTCCTTCAACACCCGCAGCGCCCGCAGCGACACGTCCTCCAGATTGCCGATCGGAGTCGACACCACGAACAGACGCCCCACGCCAGCCCCCTCAGCAGACGTTGAGCCGCGAGCGAGCCACCCTAGGCTCCGATGAGCTGTCGCTCGTCGGTTCGCTCGCGCTTCAATCGGCGAAGAGCCCGCATGTACGCCGGCAGGCCTCTCGTCCACAGCAGGTGCAGGCCGGGACGAAGCACGCGGTCGTGCGCCCCGGCCCAGCGCACGAAGTTGGCGCCGAACCCCTGCTTGAACAGGTACACGCCCCACAGCGGCTGGTCCTCGGCTAGCGTGTCCGGTGCGCCCCACATGTCGTACTCAGTGCAGCCCTGTGCGCGGGCCCATTGGATCACCCGCCACTGCAGCAGGTGATTGGGCATCACGTTGCGGTGCTCGTTGCCGGAGGCTCCGAACATGTACCAGGCGCGTTTGCCAAGCGCGAAGGGCATGATCCCGGCCAGTGTCTGGCCTTCGTAGCGCGCCAGCCAGAAGGAGGCCATGCCCGCCTCCAGGAACAGCTGCCACTCCAGGCGGCAGTAGTCGTAGGGCCGAATGATGAAGAAATCACGCTCGCCGGTCGCCCTGTAGACCTGGTAGAAGTCGGCGAAGTCATCCGGACCGGCCGGGACGACCTCCACGCCGCGCTTCTCCGCCAGGCGGATGTTGTAGCGCCACTTGGGCTTCATGCGGTTGAGGACGTCGTCCTCCGATCCGCTGATGTCCAGCATCATGGTGTTGGGCCGCTGGATCTGCTCGTTCGAGCGGACGAAGCCCTGCTTGCCCAGGACCGCCAGCGCAGCTTCGTCCTCCGCCGAGATGTCCGGGTCGATCTTGACGTAGATGGCGCCCAGCCTGCGGGCCCGGTCCACCACGGCCGACAGGACGTGGGCGGCCAGGCCGGCACGCCCGTAGTCCAGCACCGGCCCCTTGGGCACATAGCACATCGAAACCGGTCCGACCTTTCGTACCAGCATCGACGCCGCGGCCACTGTCTCGGCACCTTCCGAGAACAACAGCCGGACCGGCCGCCAGCCATAGGCCGACTTGAACTCACCCCATTCCCACGTCTGGAGGACGTGTCCATTGCCCGCCCCGGCCACAAAGTCGTTCCAAGCAGCCCTGTCGGCCGCCGTCGCCAGCCGCATCCCGAAGTCAGTCAGCTCGGCCGTCCTTCAGTGCCTTCGAGTAGCACAGGTCGGTGTGGTCGAGCGTGAAGCCCAGCGCGTAGTACATCGCCAGCGCGCCGCTGTTGAGCGCGTCGACGTAGGCCGTGGCCTGGGTCATGCCGCGACGGCGCATGTGCTCCAGACCAAGGATCGTCAGCGCCCGCCCGAAATGCCGCCGGCGCTCGCTCGGGTGCACACCGATGACGTAGATCTCACCGACTCGGGAGGCATGGTCGAGCTTGAGCCAGTTGAAGCCAACCAGGCGCCCCTGCTTGGCGGCGACCAGGAAATCGCGCCCATCGAACCACGGCTGCTTGAGCCGCAGGGCCAGGTCTTCTTCGTCCCAGCTGCCCTGCTCGGGATGATGCTCGAAGACCAGGTTGTTCAACTCCAGCCACTCGGCCTCGTCGCGGCCGGGGACGAAGCTGCGCAGCTCGACGTCCTCCGGCAAGAAGGCCTCCGGAAGCGTTTCGGGCAGGGGCATGCGAATCTCCAGCAGCGTGCGGCTCGGTTGAAGGCCGAACTTGGCCGCCAGCTCGCGGGTCCCCGACAGCTGGCGGTAGGCCCACACGTCCAGCCGATCGACCTCGCGCCGCCGGCCCTCGTTGATGATCGCTTCCAGCATCCGGCTGGCCGTGCCACGCCTCCGGGCGTCGGGATGGACCACCATCTCGGCCGACAGCCGGCTGCCGCCCTTGACCGGGAAGCGCTCGACGTTGGCATAGCCCACCAGCCGGTTTCCCTCGGTCGCCAGGATGGCCTGCACGCCGGTGGCGCTGCCAGAAGTTACCCGCAGGAACTTGTGTTCCCCGATTGCGGCTGCCCCGTCATGCTGCCGCGCTACGTCGATCAGCGTACGCACCTGGGGTACCTCTTCGGCTGACAGCTGCGGCGCCAGACGGACGGACACGCTCACGCGGCCTGGTGGCTCATGGCTCGAGATCGCATCCAGCCTTCGATTGTAGAGACTGACCCGGCTGGGCCAAGCCCGCGGAGCGCGCCTACAATCCCAAAGGACATGCAGGCGCTGCCGCTCAGGCATACGGTGGCCGTCGCCGTGGGGCGGGCCGCCGGACTGGCCTCGCGCCGTCTGCGCCTTGGCGGTGGAACGACCATACCGGGAGCGGTTGCTCGCCGCATCGATGCGCGGGTCACGCGGCATCTGGCGGCTCGGCTGGCGGGGGGATGCGTGCTCGTCAGCGGCACTAACGGCAAGACCACCACCAGCCGGCTGCTGGCCGCGATGCTGCGCGGCGCTGGGTACAGGGTCGTGCACAACCGGGCCGGCGCGAACCTCATGGCCGGCGTCACCACCGCTCTGCTGTCCCAGCATGGGGACTCGGGCCTGTTCGAGGTCGACGAGGCAGTGCTGCCCGCCGCCATCCGGGAGCTGAAACCGCGGCTGGTGCTCTGCCTGAACCTCTTTCGAGATCAGTTGGACCGTTACGGTGAGCTCAACACGCTGGCCTCACGCTGGCAGCAGGCGTTGGCTACCCTGCCGGCCAGCGCCACAGCGGTGCTGAACGCGGACGATCCGCTGGTAGCCTCGATTGGAGCGTCGCTGGCGTGCCGAACGGTGTTCTTCGGGCTGGAGACCGTGGATCACCGTCAGACGGACATGCAGCACGCGGCTGACTCGCTCTATTGTCCGCGCTGCTCCGGCCAGCTCGACTTCGAGGCCGTGTATCTCGGCCACCTGGGCCACTACTGCTGTCCCATTTGCGGCTGGAGGCGACCCGACCCCAGCTTTGCGCTGACCGGCATCAGGCTGGACCCGGCCGGGCCCACACAGCTGCGCCTGCGGGCGGAAAGCCACGAGCTGGCTATCGAGGCCAACCTGCCCGGCCTGTATAACGCCTATAACGTCCTAGCCGCCGCGGCTGCCGCTCTGACCCTGGGGGCAGCCGGCGAGCAGGTCTCGGCGGCGGTGGGCGGCTTCACCGCCGCCTTCGGGCGAACCGAGACCATGCGCCTCGACGGGCGGCAGCTGCGGCTGATGCTGGCCAAAAACCCGGTTGGCTGCAATGAGGTCATCCGCACGCTGCTGCTGGACCCGGATCCCCTCAACCTTTACCTGGTGCTGAACGACCGCGTCGCCGACGGCGAGGACGTGTCCTGGATCTGGGACGTGGACTTCGAGCTGCTGGCCGGCCGCTGCCGCACGGTGATCCTCGGCGGCACTCGTGCGGAGGACCTGGCCGTGCGCCTGAAGTACGCCGGCTTCCCCACGAGCGAGCTGCCGCTGGAAGGCAACCAGGAGGCCGCTATCCGTGCGCTCCTGGCCCGCACACCTGATGGCGGACGGGCATACGCTGTCCCCACCTACACCGCCATGCTCGACCTGCGCCGGACGCTCACGGACATGGGCGCCGCCGGCCAGTTCTGGGAAGATTGATGTGGCCACAATCCGCCCCATGAACCTGGTCCTGGCCTGGCTGTACCCCGACAGCATGAGCATCTACGGTGACCGCGGCAACGTCATCGCGCTGACCCGGCGGGCGGAGTGGCGCGGCATCGCGCTGGAGGTCTGGCGCCTGCCCAAGGGCGCGCGCCTGGACCAGCTGCCGGACCTGGTCATGTTCGGCGGCGGGCAAGATCGCGAGCAGCGCCTGATCGAGCGCGACTTCCTGGAGCTGAAGGGGGAGACGCTGGTGAGGGCGGTGGAGGAGGACGTGCCGGTGCTGGCCGTGTGCGGCGGCTTCCAGCAGCTCGGCCACGGCTATCGAGACGCGGACGGTTCGAGCATCCAGGGCCTGGGCATCCTGGACGCCAGCACGGTCGCTCCGTCCGACAAGGCTCGGCGCTGCATTGGCAACATCGTGGTGGAAGCGCACCTCCCCGACGGCGACGCAACGAGCGGGGGCGTGCTGGTGGGCTTCGAAAACCACGGCGGAAGGACGCGCTTGGGCAAATGCGAGCCCCTTGGCCGCGTGCTGAAGGGCTTCGGTAACAACGGCGAGGATGGGCAGGAAGGCGCCCGCTATCGCTACTGTTTCGGCACCTACATGCACGGTTCGCTGCTGCCCAAGAACCCGTGGTTCACGGATTACCTGCTGCTGCAAGCCCTGCGGCGCAAGTACGGCCCAGAGATCACGCTGGAACCGCTGGACGACGCGCTCGAGCTCCGCGCCCAGTCGGCGGCCATCGCCCGCGCCCGATGACGGAGCAACGATCCAGCCTTCTGAGCTGATGGCCATCTACTACGCAGGCATCGATCTGGGCGGCACCCGCATGCGAGCGGCCCTGGCAGATAGCGAAGGCAAGATGGTTCGCCGCTCGGATGCGTTGACCGAACGCGGCCTCGGATCCGAGCGCATCGTCGAGCGGATGATCGAAGTCGTGGGCGAAGCCATGGGCGGCGAACGCGCCGGCGTGGCCTGCCTGGGCGTAGGCGCGCCCGGGCCGCTCGACGCCCGGACCGGCGTGCTGTTCCACCCGGTGAACCTCACCACGGACGACGTGCCGCTCAAGGAGCTGCTCGAGGATCGCCTCGGCCTGCCGGTCCGCGTCCACAACGACGCCAATGCCGCCGCCCTGGGGGAATGGCTGTTCGGCGGGCACGGGCAGACACAGCATCTGATCTACGTGACGGTCAGCACGGGCGTCGGCGCTGGGATCATCTCCCACGGACGGTTGATCGACGGCTTCAACACCACCGCCGGCGAGATCGGCCACACCGTGGTGGACCCCAACGGCCCGCCCTGCGGCTGCGGCAATCGGGGCTGCGTGGAGGCCATCTGCTCCGGCAGCAGCATCGCCCGAGCGGCTACGGCCGCACTCGGCACTGTGACGGCCGGCCGCATGATGACGCTGGCCGGCGGAAAGCTGGACGGCGTTACCGCGGAAGTCGTGGCGCAGGCGGCGCGAGAAGGCGACGAGCTCGCCAGCCGGATCTTCTTCCACGCCGCCGACACGCTCGGGATCGCCGTGGTCAATCTCATCCACCTCTTCAGCCCGGAGATCGTGATCATTGGCGGAGGCGTGGCCGAGGCCGGCGATCTGCTGTTCGGGCCCGTCCGCGAGCGCGTGCTCCGAACCGCCATGTCGCTTCCTGCCTTGGGGGTGCGCATCCGCCCTCCCGGCCTCGGCCAGGACGCCGGCCTCGTCGGCGCCATCGCCCTGGCCATGGGCGCCGGCATCGATCGCTAGCTTGGGGGCCGGCGCACGAGGCGGGTGAAGATGCGCCGGGCGAAGTCGTCGGTCATGCCCGAGACGTAATCGCACACGATCCGCTCGCGGCTGGCAGCCGCCTCCTGGAGCTGTTCCCGCACGTCCCTGGGGAAGAGCGCATCTGAAGGCGATGAGACGAGCCGCTGGAAGAGCTGACCGACGATGCGGTTCGCCGCGGGCTGCACCGAGGCCACGCGGCGGTGGTTGAACACCAGCTCGCCGGCCAGCGCCTTGAGCACCTCGCTCTTGAGACGCACGCCGGGATCCACCTCCAGCGCCCAGCCGTAGCGCGGCCCCCGGCCCGCGTCGGCCACCTGCCTGGCCGAGGCCGCGTGCACCATCTCGTAAATGACCTTCGACGACCACATCTTGCGGACCGCCTTGCGCTCCCGCTCGCCGGACGCCAGCACGACCGGCCGCAGCTCGGCCATGACCGCTTCGATGCATCGAGCGTCTGCCCGCGGTACGGCCCGCGCGATCGCTTCCGCCAGCCCATCGCCGGCCAGGCGTCGACGCTGAATCAGGCCCGCCCACATCCCATCCTCGACATCGTGCACCGAATAGGCCACGTCGTCCGCCCAGTCCATGATCTGACACTCGAACGACGTCCGCTCCTCCCTCCGCCCGGCGCAGAGCCACTCGACCAGGCCGAGGTCGTCGTCGTAGAAGAACTTGGCCCGTCCGGAGGATCGCGCCTCCGCGTAGCTGCGCTTGTACTTGAGCAGCGCGTCGAGCGTGGCCCGGGTGAGGTTTAGCCCAGGGTACGCATCCGATTTCACCTCCAGGGTCGCCAGCACCCGCAGGTTCTGGGCGTTGCCCTCGAACCCGCCAAAGCCTTCCATGCACTCGTTCAGCACGCGTTCGCCGGCGTGACCAAAGGGCGGATGGCCGATGTCGTGGGCCAGGCTGGCGGCCTCGCACAGGGTCGGGTCGGCGCCGACGCGCAGCGCGATGCCTTTGGCGATTTGCGACACCTCGATGGAGTGCGTCAGGCGAGTGCGGAAGAAGTCACCCTCGGCCGGCGCGAACACCTGCGTCTTGCGCTGCAGCCGGCGGAAAGCGGCCGAGTGCAGGATTCGAGCGCGATCGATCTCCCACGGGCTGCGCTCGTCCCCTGGCTTGCCCGCTTCCGGGGTCCACCGCTCGCAATCTGCCGGGCTGTAGCCAACGGACGGCATCGCCGCGTTAGCGTAGCAGGAGGTCGCCTCGCGACCTCCTGCCTTACAATCGCCGTATCGTCACTCCGGCCGGTTTGCTGCAGCGCGTCGAGATTCCCATCTCCCACGGCAGGCTCGAAGGGCTCCTACAGACGGGTGAGCCCGACGCCAAGCTCGCCGCCATCGTGTGCCATCCGCATCCGCAGTTCGGTGGCACGATGCACACCAAGACCGTTTTCCACGCTGCCAAGGCGTTCGGCTCCCTGGGCTGGCCGGTGCTGCGCTTCAACTTCCGCGGCGTGGGCGCCAGCAGCGGCGCTTACGATGACGGCATCGGCGAGCAGGACGACGTGCGCGCCGCGCTCGACTTCATGGGACGCGATGGCATCGTGCTGGCCGGCTTTTCGTTCGGATCCGTGGTTGGGCTCACGGTCGGGGCAGCGGACCCGCGCGTGCCGGCGCTGTGCGCTGTCGGCCTGCCGGTGTCAACGACGCCGCTGTCGCTGGAAGCGATCCGCCAGTCGACGAAGCCCAAACTGTTCGTGCAGGGCGAGCTGGACGAATACGGCCCGCCGGCCGGCATGAGGCGCTGGTTCGCCGGCGTCGCGGAGCCGAAGACCCTCGAGATCGTCGAGGGCGCGGACCACTTCTTCAACCAACACGCCGAGCCGCTCAAGGCGGCCATCATCAACTATTTCGGAGCGCTCAGTGTCTAACAACCTTCCCCTGACCGTGGCCTGCCACGGATACGACCGCGTCCAGGCGTTGAGAGACGGAACAATCCGGGCTGAGGGTATCGATCTGCGCATGATCGACCTGCCGGTCGAGGAGATCTTCTGGCGACAGCTGCACCATTTCGAGTTCGACGTCTCCGAGGTCTCCCTCTCGTCCTACGTCATGGGCCGCTCGCGCGACCAGCTGCCGCTCATCGCCATCCCCGTCTTCCCCTCGCGCTACTTCCGGCACAACTGCATCTTCGTGAACCCGGCCAAGGGCATCAAGCGGCCCGAGGACCTGAAGGGCAAGCGCATGGCCGTGCCGGAATACCAGATGACGGCCGCGGTGTGGGCACGCGGTCTGCTGCAGGACGATTACGGCGTGCACCCGCGGGACGTCGAGTGGTTCACCGGCGGCGTGTCCGATCCCGGCCGCGAGGAGAAGCTGGCGCTGGAGCTGCCGCCGGACGTGCACGTGACCCCGATCCCGACCCATCGCACGCTCAACGAGATGCTCGAGTCAGGCGAGCTGGACGCCTACATGGGCGCGCGCATCCCGCCCGTGGCCAACAGAGGGGACGGCACGCTCGTCCGCCTGTTCCCCGACTTCGAGACGGTCGAGGCCGAATACTACCGGCGAACGCACATCTTCCCGATCATGCACGTGCTGGCCATCCGTCAGGACGTGTACGAGGCCAACCCGTGGATCGCCATGAACCTGTACAAAGCCTTCCTGGCGGCCAAGAACCACTGCCTGCGCGAGATGGATCACACCTCGGCCCTGCAATACGCCCTACCCTGGATGTGGCCGGGGCTGGAGCGAGCCAAGGCGCTGATCGGCCCCGACTTCTGGCCCTACGGCGTCGACCAGAGCCGTCCGACGCTGGAGAAGTTCGTCGAGTACTCCTACGAACAGGGCCTGTCCCGCCGCCGCATGACCGTTGAAGAGCTCTTCGCCCCCAACACCCTCGACGAATTCAAGATCTAGGGGTCAGGGGATAGGGCTCAGCGAAACTCCTTGAGGTGCGCGGTGGCGGCCGCGGTGCGCAGCTTGCGCAGGGCTTCGTTCTCGATCTGGCGCACGCGCTCGCGGGTTAGGCCCAGCTGCTCGCCGATCTTCTCCAGCGGGTACACCTGTCCGTCGCCCAGGCCGAAGCGCAGCTGCAGGACCAGCCGCTCGCGGTTGCTGAGCGTTTCCTGCAGAGCGTGGTTGGCCTCCTCCTTCAGCGTGCGCTCGAAGGCGCGCTCCTCAGGGGCGATCGCGTTCTCATCCGGCAGCAGGTCGCCCAGCACGTCCGTCTCGTCCTCGCCCACGGGCGTTTCCAGGGACACTGGGGCCGCGGCGCTGCGCAGCATCTCGTCAAGCTCGACCACGGTCACGCCCAACTCCTGGGCCACCTCTTCCTCGGTCGGATCGCGGCCCAGGGTCTGTGTCAGCCGCTCTGTCGCGTCGCGCACCTTGGTAATCGCCTGGCCCATCAAGATGGGCAGGCGGATCGTTCGGCTGCGCTCCGCCAAGGCGCGGGTGATCGCCTGGCGGATCCACCACGTGGCATAGGTCGAGAAGCGGTAGCCGCGGCGCCAGTCGAACTTCTGCACCGCCCGCATCAAGCCGATGTTGCCTTCCTGGATCAGGTCCAGCAGCGAGAAGCCGCGACCTTGATACTTCTTGGCGATATTGACCACCAGGCGCAGGTTGGCGAGGATGAAATGCTGCATGGCATCCATATCGCCGTCTTCAATGCGCTTGGCCAGGTCTACTTCCTGGGCGGCGGTGAGCAGCGGCACAGGCCGGATCTCACGCAGGTAGGTCGCCAGGGCGTCGTCCGCTCCCGGCTCTTCCTCAACCTCTTCGAGCTCGGCCTTCACCCGCGCATCGCGGAAGTCGATGTCCTCCACGATCCGCTCACCGTACGGCCCCTCAGCCTTCAAAGGGTCCTGCACGGCCATGTTTCGGTCCAAGTTGTTTTGTTTATCACTCATCAATAGATACGAACGAAGGCCCGCAAACGATGTGCCATCTCCCCCTATTCATCATCTTCCAAAAGCTCGCGAGAGGCAATAGGCCTTCTGGCTGATAGCAGGGGACCTGAATGGCCCAAACGCAGGCTCCATGCCCGCGCTTAGCCCCAGACGCTGCGCGCCGTCCGAACGACCAGTTCCAGCTTGCGGCGCTGGTCGTCCCAGTCGATCGGGTTGCCCGTCGCGATGGGAGCAAAGCCGCACCCTGGGCTCAGCGCCAGCCGATCGAGCGGCACCTGCCGGGCCGCTTCCTCAATCCGCCGCCGCAGCAGGCCCGCGGACTCGAGCTCGGCGCGTCCGGCATCGATCAGCCCCAGGACGACGGTCTTATCCGCTGGGACGAAGCGCAGCGGCTCGAATGCGCATCGTTCCGTGTCGCACCGCAGCAGAAAGCGATCGACGTCCAGTGCCCCAAACAGCGTTTCGGCTACCCGGTGCGCGCCAGCCTGAGCCAGCAAGCCGCCGCCGGCTTCACCACATACGTGCAGCCCGAGCGTGAGACCGGGGCGCCTCATGCCTGCCAGGCAGCTGTTGTCGGCTTCGACAGCCAGCTGCAGCCAGCGGTCCGCAGCGACACCTTCGGCCTGCATCTGCCGTAGCTCCGGGCCGGCGCAGCGGGCGTACCGCGGAGCGTCGAGCTGAAGGTAGGGCACGCCCAGCGCTGCCAGCGCCGAAAGCTCGTCCCGCACGATGCCCGCCAGATCGCGCAGCATGTCCTGCACGGCTGGATAGGCCGGGCCGCTGATCTCCGGCCGGAAGCAGGGCATGAACGTCGAGGGCGCGGGCAGCGTGACCTTGAAGGCGGCGCCGGCGTGGCGCTGCAGGAACTTGGCCTGCTCCAGGGCGAGCGGGCGGCGCCGCCGCAGCTTGCCGCACACGACGTACTCCTCGCTTGGCTCTGAGCTTCCGGCGCGTCCCGCCCATGGCGGCGAGACAGCGCGCCGCTCGAAACCTTCGATCCCTTCGGCCACGTCCGTCAGCCACCCCCCGCGGCGGAGCTCGCCATCCGTCAGGATGTCGATGCCCGTCTGGCGCTGAACCGCCAGGATCTCGAGGATGGCCCGATCCTCCTCGTAACGCAGGTCCGAGGGACCTATCTTGCCCTCGGCGAAGTCCGCCCGCGCCTTCAACAGGTCGGGAGGCCGGAGCAGGCTGCCAACCTGATCCGCCCGATAGGTGGCGCGGCTCACGCTAGACGGCGCCGGCCGAAGGAGGCCGGCCGGTGATCTCGGTCCGAACCATTTCCGCTCCCGCCACCATCGCCCGGAGCTTGCGGAATGCCGCCTCCTGCGGCACGTGGCGCAGCCCGCAATCGGGATTCACGTACACACGTTCGGCCGGGAGGTAGTCGAGGACCTGGCGGATGCGCTGCGCCACCAGCTCCGGGGACTCCACCTCGGCGCTCTTCACGTCGATGACGCCCACGCCCAGCTCGAACGGGAAGTCGTACTCGCGCAGCAGGTCGAGGTCGTCGGGCCCTTTGCGGGCGAACTCCAAGGTGAGCTGGTGCACGTGAGCATCCAAAATCGCCGGAAAGAGGTAGCGATAGCTGCCCTCGAAGTTGGGCTTGCCGTAGCGGTTGCCGTAGCAGATGTGCAGCCCTCGATGCGCCTCCACGCCGTCGAACAGGACGTTGATCGCCTGCACTCCCCAGCCAATGTCCTCGGGAAAGCCCGACAGGTACGGCTCGTCGGCCTGAACGTAGTCGGCGCCGGCAGCCACCAGCGTCTTGAGCTCGGCGTTCATGATCCGGGCGACGTCCATGGCCAGCTCACAGTCGCTGCCGTAGAACTCGTTGCGGACACGCCGCATCAGGGAAAACGGCCCGGTGACCGAATACTTGACACGCTTGGCAGTGTGCGTCCGTACGAAGCGGAACTCGTCGGTGAGCCGCAGCGTGCCCATCGGCAGGCGGTGCCGGACCACGCTGTCGTAGTAGTCGTAGAAGTACGGCTTGGCGCGCTGGTCGATCTCCACTCCCGGCATACGCGAGGTGAAGTAATCGATCATATTGTCGCGCCGGAGCTCACCGTCGGAGACGATGTCGATGCCCGCCAGTTCCTGGTCTTTCAGCGCCGCCTTGACCACCACGTCGTGGATCTGGTCCAGGTACTCGCCCGACATGCGGCGCTGGAAATAGTCCGTCTTAGCCCGCTCCAGCCATTCGGGAATAGAGTAGGAGCCCACAACGGTCGTCGGCAGCAGCGGCAGAGCCGGCGCGACCTTCCCGGCCTCGGATTGATCGCTGATTGCTACGTGCACCTGGCCGAGTATGACGGGAGCTGAGCGCTGTTCGGCGGTCGGCTCGAGCGGCGCCCTTACTTCAGGCCGGCCGCGGTGGCCAGCGCGTGGGCCTTGTCGGTCTCTTCCCAGGGCAGCTCCACGTCGGTGCGGCCGAAGTGGCCGTAGGCGGCGGTGGGCTGGTAGATAGGCCGGCGCAAGCGCAGGTCGCGGATGATCGCCGCCGGACGAAAATCGAAGTGCTCCAGCACCAGCTCGGTGATGCGCTCCTTGGCAACGTGCTCGGTGCCAAACGTCTCACAGAAGACCGAGAGGGGGCGGGCAACGCCGATGGCGTAGGCGATCTGCATCTCGAAGCGGTCGGCCAGGCCGGCGGCGACCACGTTCTTGGCTACGTAGCGGGCCATGTACGACGCCGAGCGATCGACCTTTGTCGGATCCTTCCCCGAGAAGGCGCCGCCGCCGTGCCGGGCCATGCCACCGTAGGTATCCACGATGATCTTTCGTCCCGTCAGCCCCGAATCGCCCTGGGGACCGCCGGTTACGAACCTGCCGGTGGGGTTGACGTAGTACTTCGTGCGGGCATCGGGGCCGACGCCGGAGCCGGCCTGCACCTTGGTCAGCACCGGCGTGATGACCAGCTCCTTCACGTCGTGGAAGATCTGGTCGTGGCTCGGCTGCGGGTCGTGCTGCGTCGAGATCACGAGCGTATCCAGGCGGATCGGCTTGCCGTGCGAGTACTCGACCGTCACCTGGCTCTTGCCGTCCGGCCGCAGGTAGGGCAGCTGCTTCTGCTTGCGGACGCGGGCCAGCTGGCGCACCAGCTCGTGAGCCACGGCAATGGTCATCGGCATGAGCTCCGGCGTCTCGTTGCAGGCGAAGCCAATCATCATGCCCTGGTCGCCGGCACCAATGGCATCGATCTCGTCCTCGGACATCTCGCCGGTCTTCGCCTCGAGCGCTCGATCCACGCCCATGGCGATGTCAGGCGACTGCTTGTCCAGCGCAACGCTCACGCCGCACGTATGCGCGTCGAAGCCATAGTCGGAATGGTCGTAGCCGATGTTGGCGATGGTGGAGCGCACGATGCCGGGAATGTCGGCGTAGCCGCTGGTCGTGATCTCGCCCATCACCAGCACCAGTCCGGTGGTGCAGGCCGTCTCGCAGGCCACGCGCGACATCGGATCCTGCGCCAGCAGCGCGTCGAGCACGCCGTCGGAGATCTGATCGCAGATCTTGTCGGGGTGGCCCTCGGTCACGCTCTCGCTGGTGAAAAAGCTCTGCTTGGCTTCGGTAAACGTCGTTCCGCTCATGTGTTCATGCCGAGTAGCGAGGGCCGAGCGAAGTGCCGGAACAGCCCGGGCAATGCGCTCATCGTCTCGCGACCGCGCTACTCGGTTCCTTCCTCCCACGAATTGAGATACTTCCGCTGGCGCGGAGTCAGGGTATCGATCTTCACGCCCATCGCCTTGAGCTTCAGCCGCGCGATCTCGTCGTCGATGTGCTTGGGCACCATGTAGACCTGCTTCTTCAGCTTGGCGTGGTTCTTTACCACGTATTCAGCCGACAACGCCTGGTTGGCAAAGCTCATGTCCATGACGACGGCGGGGTGGCCCTCCGCAGCCGCCAGGTTGATCAGCCGCCCTTCGCCCAGGACGTAGACTCGCTTGCCGCTCGGCAGCAGGTACTCATCCACGAACTCACGCACACGCCGGCCCTCACCCGCGACCTCCTGCAGCCCCTTCAGATTGATCTCCACGTTGAAATGGCCGGAGTTGGCGATCAGAGCGCCTTCGGGCATGGCCAGGATGTGCTTGACGTCGATGGCGTTGATGTTGCCCGTCACGGAGATGAAGATCTCGCCCTCCTTAGCGGCCTGAGCGATGGGCAGCACACGGAAGCCGTCCATGACCGCCTCCAGCCCGCGCAGCGGGTCGACCTCGCACACCACCACATTGGCTCCCATGCCCTTGGCCCGCATGGCCACGCCCTTTCCGCACCAGCCATACCCCAGCACTACCAGCGTCTTGCCCGCCAGCAGCACGTTGGTGGCGCGGATGACACCATCGAGCGTCGATTGGCCGGTGCCGTAGCGGTTGTCGAACATGTGCTTGGTGTTGGCCTCGTTCACCGCGATGACCGGGAACTTGAGGACCTTGGCCTTGGCCATGGCCGTGAGCCGGATGACGCCGGTCGTCGTTTCCTCGGTTGATCCGATGACCTGGTCCGCCAGGTCGTTGCGGTCTTTGTGCAGCGCCGAGACCAGGTCCGCGCCGTCGTCCATGGTCAGCTGCGGCCGCGTGTCCAGGACGGCGTTGAGGTGCTTGTAATAGGTGACGTTGTCTTCGCCGGTGATGGCAAAGGTCGAGATGCCGTGTTCGGTCGCCAGCGCCGCCGCCACGTCGTCCTGGGTGGACAGCGGATTGGAGGCGCACAGCGCCACCTCGGCACCGCCGGCCTTGAGCGCACGGACGAGATTGGCGGTCTCTGTGGTCACGTGCAGGCAGGCGCCCATGCGAATGCCGGTAAAGGGCTTTTCCCGCTCGAAGCGCTCGCGGATCAGCCGCAGCACCGGCATCTGGCGGTCAGCCCACTCGATGCGGCGCAGGCCTTCGGCGGCGAGAGCGGGGTCTTTGACGTCGTACTTCACATTCGTTTGAACGGACATTTAGGCTCCTCGTAAGCGCGGAATCAGCGCGCGGCGGTTCCAATCGAGCTTGGCGGGCATTAATTGCCCGCCAATGAGCTTACCTGCAATGCCTCGAATATCGGCTCGCCGTCGGCATCGGTAAAGTGCCGGAAGTGATCGGCGCGCTGTTCGATCTCGTCCATGGTCAGGGTCCGCAGCCGGTCAACCGAGTAGTCCTCGATAGTGAAGCTGGCCACGGTGCTGCCGTGGACGACAGCTCGTTTCATCGCCGACAAAGAATACTCTCCGGCTCGATCCAGGTAGCCTAAAAAGCCCGCCGCGAAGGTGTCGCCCGCCCCGGTTGGGTCCTTGACGACTTCCAACGGATAGGCTGGCGAGAAGAAGTAGGTGCGGTCGGCGAACAGCGCGGCGCCGTACTCGCCCTTCTTCGCCAGCACCACCTTGGGGCCGAGCGCCAGGATCGTCCGAGCAGCCGTTACGAGCGAGAACGTCTCGGCGTACTGCAGCGCCTCGCCTTCGTTCATCAGCACCACGTCGACCTTGCTGATGACCTCGGTCAGCTTCGGCTTATTGCTCGATATCCAGAAGTTCATGCTGTCCAGGACCTTGAGCTTCGGCCGGCGCACCTGCTCCAGCACCTTCAGTTGGAGCACCGGGTCGATGTTGGCCAGGAACAGACACTCGGCATCACGATAGTCTTCGGGCAGCACCGGGTCGAACTCCGCGAACAGGCCGAGCTGAGTGTCCAGCGTCTGGGCATTGTTCAGGTTGTCGTACTCGTAGCGCCCCGCCCAGTGGAACGTCTGCCCGTGACGCCGCTGCAGGCCCGTTAGGTCGACGCCGCGGCCCCGCAGGAACTCGACGTGCTCCTCGGGGAAGTCGTCGCCAACGACAGCCACCAGCTTGACGTTGGTGTACAGACTGGCCGCGGTGGAGAAGTAGGTGGCCGCCCCACCCAACGCGTTCTCCACCCGGCCAAAGGGCGTCTCGACCGTGTCGAGCGCCACCGATCCAACGACCAGGATGCTCATATGGCTGCCTCCGCACCGCGCATCTGGAATTGGGAGCCGGAATGCTGTTTGTTCACTGACCCTGCGCCTTATGCTGTCTTATCGTCGCTTCCACGACGTTGCGTACCAGGACCGCGGCGGTCACCGGACCAGTGCCGCCGGGCACCGGTGTGATGGCGCCGGCCACCGCGGCCACGGCATCGAAGTCTACGTCGCCACGCATGCCGTGCGGCGTCATGCTCACACCGAAGTCGATGACCACCGCGCCGGGCTGCACCATGCCGGCCGAGACCAACCCCGGCTGGCCGGCGGCGCTGACCAGGACGTCCGCCTGGCGGGTCATCGACGCCAGGTCACGCGTCTGGCGATGACAAATCGTCACCGTGGCGCCGGCCTGGGTCAGCAGCGTCGCCATCGGCCAGCCGACCACGGCGCTGCGGCCGATCACCACGGCTCGCTTGCCCTCGACCGAGATCCCATAGTGCCGCAGGATCTCCATGCCGCCCAGCGGCGTGGCCGGGATCGACTTTGGCTTGCCCAGAGCCAGGCGGCCGACGTTCGTGCTGGAAATCCCCTCGATGTCCTTATCCGGCGGCAGCGCGTCCTGCGCGGCGATGAGGCTAAGACTGTGCGGCAGGGGCGTCGGCAGCAGGATGCCCTGCACTTCGGGATCATGGGCCAGCCGCTGTATGGCCGCGATCAGGTCATCTGTCGTGGCGCCTTGCGTCAGCTGCACCCGGCGACTATCGATGCCTACATGGGCAAAGGCGCGCTCCACCGACCCGATGTACACGTGCGCCGCCGAGTCTTCGGCGGCCAGGATGATGGCCACGTGAGGCGGGTTGGCGCCCGCGCCGCACAACTCCTGGATCTGGTCCTTGACGGACGCCCTGATGGCCGCGGCAACGGCGTCGCCCTTCAACAAGGTGGTCAACCTTATAACTATCCGCTATCCGCGACGATTAGCGCCTCATAATCTTTTCCTCGCTCTTCCATTACACTCCACTTATGAATCTCGCCCGGCTGGAGATTTTCTGCGAGGTGGTCGACCGCGGTGGCTTCACCGCCGCTGCCGAACAGCTTTCGCTCACCCAGTCGGCCGTCAGCCAGTACGTCAAAGCCCTCGAGGACCAGGTGGGCAACGAGCTCCTGGTGCGTGAAGGCCGGCGCGTCTACCCCACCGAGGCCGGAACGGTCATCTACCAGGCCTCGCGGGAGATCTCGCGCATCTGGGAGGAGGCTCGGGTAACCCTGCAGGAGCTGCAAGGCGCCGAAGCGGGCGCCAGCCGCGTTGGCGCATCGACACCGGCCGACTACTTCCTGGCGCCGATGATTGCCCGCTTCCAGCGCGATCACCCCAAAGCCCGCGTCGTGCTCAGCGTGGACCGGCCGGAGCGCGTTATCGATCACGTGGCCCGTGGCGAGCTGGACTTCGGCTTCGTGGCGGCGACTACCCTGCCGCCGGAGCTGCTGGCGCAGCCCGTGCGCCAGGAGGAGCTCGTCGTCGTAGCGGCCCCCGACCATCCGCTGGCAGCCCGCCTCAGCGTCGAACGGATCGAGCTGCTGCGCCAGCCATTCATCTGCGCGCCAACCGGCGCCCAGCAGCGGGCCATCGTCGATGCGCAGCTGCAGGCGTTGGGCATGGACGGCAGGCTGGTCGGCCTGGAGCTCGACAGCCCCGAGGCGGCCAAGCTGGCCGTGCTCAACGGCGCCGGGATTGCCATCCTCTTTCGGTGCTGTGTGGAGCGCGAGCTGGCCAGTGGCGCCCTCAAGCAGGTGCACGTCGGGGGGCTGTCGATGCACCACAGCATCCAGCTCATCAACCGTCCCAAGCGCCGCTTCTCCCCGCTCATGCGCCAGCTGCTGGACTACCTCATGCTCCAGGCCGCGGCGTGACGTCGTGAAACGCCCACCCACCCGAGCGCAAGCGGCGCTGTTCGAGGAGGCCAGCCTGGCCCGTTCGGAGGCCGGGCTTACCGGCCAGCCCCTGGCCGCCCGGCTGAGGCCCAGGTCACTCGAAGAGTTCGTCGGACAGGAGCACGTCATCGGCCCGGGTCGCGTGCTGCGGCTGGCCATCGAGCGCGATCAGCTCAGCTCGATCATCTTCTGGGGCCCACCCGGGTCCGGCAAGACCACCCTGGCCGAGATCATCGCCCGCCTGACCAAGTCCAACTTCGCTGCGCTCAGCGCCGTGTCGGCCGGCGTAGCCGACCTGCGCAAGGTCATCGACCAGGCTGCCGAGCTGAGGCGGGGCGGCGTGCGCACGGTGCTGTTCATCGACGAGATTCACCGCTTCAGCAAATCGCAGCAGGATGCGGTGCTGCAGGCAGTCGAAAGCGGGATCATCACCCTGGTCGGAGCCACCACCGAGAACCCCAGCTTCGAGGTCAACTCGGCGCTGCTCTCCCGCTGCCGCGTGTTCACGCTGCGGCCGCTTACCGACGAGCAGGTAGACACGATTGTCGAGCGCGGGCTGCGGGAGCTGGGCGCAGGCATCGAGCCAGCAGCGCGCTCGTTCCTGGTGCGCATGGCCCATGGAGACGCGCGGGTGGCGCTGAACGCCCTCGAGCTGGCCTGGGCGGCAGTCAGCTCAGGCGGCGCGGCCGAGGGTTCCGGGGGCATTGCCCTGAGCGTGGTCGAAGACGCTATGCAGCATCGCGCCCTGCAGTACGACCGCCAGGGCGACCAGCACTACGACGTCATCTCGGCCTTCATCAAGAGCGTTCGAGGGTCCGACCCCGATGCCGCCGTCTACTGGCTGGCGCGCATGCTGGAAGCCGGCGAGGACCCACTGTTCGTGGTGCGGCGCATGGTGATCCTGGCGGCCGAAGACGTCGGCCTGGCCGATCCGCAGGCGCTCAGCGTAGCCGTAGCCGCGCAGCAAGCCGTGCATTTCATCGGCATGCCCGAAGGCTTTCTGCCGCTGGCCGAGTGCGCGCTGTACCTGGCCCTCGCGCCCAAGAGCAATTCCGCCCTACGTGCCTACCAGGCAGCCGCGCAAGACGTGGCCGTCACTGGCAGCCAGCCGGTCCCTCTGCATCTGCGCAACGCCGTCACCGGACTGATGGCCCGAGAAGGTTACGGCCACGGCTACATGTACGCTCACGAATACAATCCCTCGCTGCGGCGGGAGTCTGCCGACTTGCCGCCGGCGCAGCAGCTGCAGCACTACCTCCCTGCCGACCTGGCCGGCCACCACTACTACGCGCCCGGCGATCAGGGCTTCGAAACCAAGCTCAAGCGCTGGATCGAAGAGCGCCGCTCCCACGAATCCTCTCCTCGACCCACCGACGAGCCCTCCTCGGAAAGCTAATTTAGCTCCTTAGCGCACCCATCAGCCTGTCATGCCGAGCGTCGAGCGAAGCATCCCCTCTTAGCTCGCCTGAAAACGGATGCTCCGCGAGCAGCGGAGAACACCGCGACCCTATTCGCCGCTGGCTTCGGGCTCCGTATTCTTCGCCCGCGAACGCGTGGCTCGGGGCTTGGGCGCCGTGTCCTCATCGGGCGCTGCTTCACCGCTCGCCTTCGCCGACGCCCGCGTGCGCCGCGGCTTTGCGGCCGGCTCCTCAGCAACGGGGGCGGGAGGCGCGGGCAATGCCGGCGCGGCCGGCGCAGCGGTCTCGGCGGGTGAAGCCGGCGGAGCGCCCGTTAGCGGCGGACTCGCGCTTGTGGGAGCTGGGCCGTGCGTGCCAGACCCATTCGAGCCAACCGCCGGCGCGACTGCGCTGGGCGACGGACCTACCTCACGCACAGGCGCCGGTTCGGTGTCCTCTATCGTGCGCCGGAAATTGAAGATGCGGGGGTTGGCGATGTCACGCCAGGCATCCCACACCGTCCACGTTCCGCAGTTGTCGCAGATCGAGATAACGGTGCGAAGCGTTGGCAGCCTCAGCTGCGTGAAGCGCTGTGTCGTTTTGCCGCAATTCCAGCAGCGCCAGCGCTTGCCGCTCTCGCTCTGGCTGACCCAGTTCTCCAGCAGCTCCTCGCGTACGTCGCCCTCGTGCGTGTAGACGGAGTCGTACGCCAGGTGCAGTGGCATGGCGTCCGGATTCGGCTCACGGTCGAACTCCTCGGCCCAAGAGCCATGCTCCTCCGTCTCCTGGACGCCGACCTCAGGGAAGATGTCGTGAGGGCGGCCGCCACCTCGTCCACGCCGTCGCCGGCCACCGTAGCGGTTTCCACCGCCGCCTCCTTGGCGGCCACCGCCGCCACCTCTATATCGGTCCTGCACAGCCTCTCATGTTCCTGTACTGCGGTTGGGGTGTTGGGCTTGGCCCTTAGCAAAGGACTGCCCCCAACGTCTACACGGCCAGTCGCGTCGACGGCCCGGGGCACAAAGGGTACGCGCTCGAAAGAGCGCTACGTGCTTCATCATACCGCTGCTGTCCAGCATTCGCAACCGCACCTTCCGGCTGGGTGGTTATCGGTTGAGTCCGGGAGCTAGCCCTGGAACGTAGCCTCCGGCTGGCGCAGCATGGCCGAGATCGTCTCCATCATCTCCATTGCCGGCATGCCGTTCACTACACGATGGTCGTACGTCAGGCTGAACGGCAGCAGCCAGCGGGCCACGATCTGCCCCTCGCGGACGACAGGCTTTTGCTCCACCCGGCCGACGCCGAGGATGCCGCTCTGCGGCGGATTGATGATCGACGAGCCCCAGCGCACCGCCGTCAGCGTGCCGTAGCTGGACAGGGTGAAGGTGCCGTTGACCATGTCCGGCACGCCAAGCGCATTGTCGCGCGTCTTGGCCGCCAGCTCGTCCGCTCGCTGCGCGATCTGGTCCAGCGACAGCTCGCCGGCGCCATGGATGACCGGCACCAATAGAGCGCCGTCCGGCCGGTTGATGGCCATGCCCAGGTTCACCTCCGAGTACACGCGGATCTCCTCGTTCACCAAGGCGGCGTTCAGCAGGGGGTGTTTGGGCAGCGCCCGAGAGAGCAGGAACAGGACCAGGTGCGTCCAGCTGTAGCGGCGCTCGCGACCCGCGTTCACTGCATCGCGCCAGGCAGCCGTCTCGCTGGCGTCGATCTCCCCGAACGTGACCACCCAGGCCGACGTCTGCTGGCTCTCATGCAGCCGGGCTGCGATGACCTTCTGGATCCCCTTGAGGGGAATTACCTGGGAAGTGCCTATCTCTGCCAGGCCATTACCTTCTTGACGGCCGAGACGATGTCATCCACGTCCGGCAGGTAGACGTCGCGGATCGGCTTGGGGATGGGCACCGGCACGTGCGGCGCGCCTACGCGCACGATCGGCGCCTTGAGGTAGCCAAAGCCCTCTTCGGCGATCTGCGCCGCGATCTCGGCGCCGGCGCCGCCAATCTTCCATGCCTCGTGCGCCGTGACCATGCGACCGGTCTTCTTGACCGAATTCAGGATGGTCTCGATGTCAAGCGGCGCGAGCGTCCGGGGATCGACGATCTCGACGTCGATGCCGTCACTCGCCAGCTGTCGCGCCGCGGCCACGGCCTTGTGCACGAACCAGCCGGTAGCCACGATCGTCAGGTCCTTGCCCTCACGGACGACGCGCGCCTTACCGATGGGCGTTTCGTACAGCTCGTCCGGCACTTCGCCGCGAACGGCGTGATACAGGTACATGTCTTCGATGAACAGCACCGGGTTCGGCTCCCGGATGGCCGCCACCATGAGGCCCTTGCAGTCGTCCGGAAAGGCGGGCATGACCACCTTGAGGCCGGGCACGTGCATGAACCAGGACTCGTAGCACTGCGGATGGCCCCGATAGGGCCCGTCGCCCATCTTGGTGCGGAAGACCACCGGGCAGTGGGCACGCTGGCCGGTGTAGTAGTACACGCCGGGCGCCTGGGTCACGATCTCGTTCATGCACGAGGTCACGAACTCGCCGAAGGACACCTCCATCACCGGCTTGAGGCCCTGCATGGCCGCCCCCACGGCCAGGCCGGCCGTGCCCGCTTCGGAAATGGGCGTGTCGATGACCCGTTCGTAGCCGAATTCCTCCCACAGGCCCTTGGTGCTCTGCATCGTTCCGCCGAAGGGGCCAATGTCCTGGCCCAGCAAGAACACATCCGGATCCTGGCGCATGCACTGAGTCAGCGCGGCGATGACGCCTTCGACGTAGGTGAGCCTCGCCACCTCAGGCCTCCTGGGCGCGCGGCATGAAGACTTTGTCCAGCCCAATGCCCACGACTTCGGAGCTGGGCGCCGCCTGCGCCTTGGCAATTGCCTGCTCCGTTTGCTCCTGGGCCTGCTGCCAGTGCCGCTGCAGGTCGGCGCCCTTCAGTACCCCGCGGCGCTCGAGCTCTTCTTCGAGGCGCGGGATGGGGTCGGGCTGCGGCCGCATCACGTCCTTCAGGTGCTCCCGATACTCGACCTTGTCGCCCGCCCAGTGGCCCCGCACGCGCCAGGTTCGCGCCTCGAGCAGGCTGGGACGGCCTTCGCGGGCACGCTCGATGGCGGCGCTCACCGTCTGCTGCGTCGCAAACAGGTCGTTACCGTCGAACGACTCGCCGTGCATGTTGTACGCCCTGGCATGCTCGGCCACGTTCTGGTTCGCCAGGAAGCGCGTGGAGTGCGTCGAGATAGCCCACTGGTTGTTGTGCACGATGTAGACGATCGGCAGGTGATGAATGCCGGCCAGGTTGAGCGCCTCGTGGAAGTCCCCACGGGTGCTCATGCCGTCGCCGAAGGCGTTCACCACCACACGGCGCTCCTTCCTGTATTTGAAGGCCAGCGCGGCGCCGGTGGCCTGCGCGATCTGCGGACCGATGTCGCCACCCAGCCAGGGCAGCAGACCCATGTCCGCCGGACCGCCGTGCGCAAACCCGCGGCCTCCGGTGTAGCTGTCGGCCTTGGCCAGCGCCTGGCAAGCCAGGCGCCACAGCTCGGCGCCGCGCATGTGGTACACGATGTGCGTCCCGCGATAGTGGGGCGCGGCGTAGTCAGCGGGATCGAGCCCGTAGAAGGCGCCGACTACCGAAGCCTCCTCACCCTCAGCCGGGAACCAGTTGTTGGAAAGCTCGCAGCAGGCCTTGTCGAACACGCGGCTGAGCACCATGAGCCGGTGCATTTCCCGCAAGTCGTCGTCGGTCAGGGTTCTTGACACGTGCCGATTGTACCGGCGGATGGCCGGACCGCGGCCTGTACCTGGCGAGCACCGGCGCGGAGGCTGTGGCCTCCACCGTTGTTAGCATCCTTCTGTGATTTTTGGGCGGACCAAGCAACGAGCTGCCGCGGAGGCGCACGAGGACAGCGGCGCATGGCTCGTGGTTGGGCTCGGAAACCCCGGCCGAGAATACGAGCGCAACCGCCACAACATCGGCTTCCGCGTCGCTGACGAAATTGCCCGCCGCTGCGAGGTACGCTTCGACCAACGCCGCGCCGGCGGGCGGCTGGCCATCGCCCGGCGCGAAGGCATACCGGTCTATCTCCTGAAACCACAAACCTACGTCAACGCCAGCGGGCGCGCGGCCGGGCCCGTGGCGCACTACTATCGTGTGCCCGTCGAACGGATACTGGTGATTTGTGACGACATCGACCTGCCTTTCGGGCGGATGCGCATACGCGCAGGCGGCAGCTCGGGCGGGCACAATGGCCTGAAATCGATCATCGAAGCGCTCGGTAACCGGCAGGACTTTCCCCGCATTCGAATCGGCGTCGGCCGGCCGACGCACGTCCGCGAAGCCGTCGTTGGCCACGTGCTCGAGAACTTCTCTGCGGAGGAGGAAGCGGCGCTGCCGGCGCTCGTTACCGGCGCCGCCGACGCGGCGGACGTGATCCTCGCCGGAGACATCGACCGAGCGATGGATGCCTACAACCGCCGGCCCGAAGATGTCCCAAGCCGCGGCGCGGAGGGCTCCCTGCCGCCCATGGAAGCCCACTGATGGCGCTGTACGGGCTCCTTCCTCCGCTGCAGGAGTCGGCCGCCTTCAAGCGCCTGGTGCAGTCGCTGAAAGAACCCCCTGCCCAGTCGGGGGCCGAAGCCACGCTACGTGCCGGCGGCGTGCTCAGCGCCTCGACGGCGTACGTCCTGGCGGCCCTGCAGGTGGCGCTCAAGCGCACCATCGTCGCCGTGCTGCCCGAGCCGGAGCGCGCACGCCAGGTGTTCGACGAGATCCAGACATGGAGCCTGGAACCGGCCTCGTCGCTGTACTTCCCCGAGCTGGAGGGCCTGCCCTACGAAGAGGGCAAGGCGCGGCCGGAGACGGTGCGGCAGCGCGCGGCGGTGCTGGCCGAGCTGAAGACGCGTCCCGCGCATGAGGGCCGTTGGTTCAAGCCTCTGGTCATTGCGTCCGGCGCGGCGCTGTTCCCCCGTGTGACGCCGCCCGAGGACTTCGCCGCCCAGGTGTTCACCCTGGAGCAGGGCCGGAAGATTCGCCAGGACGCGCTGATCGAGGAGTGGGTCAGGATGGGCTTCGAGCCGGCGCCCATTGTCGAGGAGGCCGGCTTCTTCGCCCGCCGCGGCGGCATCGTGGACGTGTGGCCGCCGGCGCATTCCCGCCCGGTGCGCATCGAGTTCTTCGGCGACGAGATCGAGTCCATCCGCCTGTTCGACGTCGAAACCCAGCTCAGCGAAGCCTCGATCAAGACCATCACGTTCACCCCCGTCCGCGAAGTCTCCGGCGCCATGGCGGAGCGCGCCGGGCAGCTGCTGCAGACGCTCGATTTCGACGGCTGCCGAGAAGAGGAAGCGGGCCGCTGGCGTCAGGCGCTGGAGGCCATCGCCCTAGGCCACAGGGCCGACGACAGCGACTTCTACCTGCGCTTCCTGACCGACCGCCCGGCGTCTCTGCTGGATTACCTGCCGGAGGACGGATTGGTCCTCCTGTCGGAGCCATCTGCCGCGCTTCGCCAGATCAGCCAGCTCGCAACACAGGCGGACGAAACGCGGTCGAAGCTCACCCAGGAGGGCGAGCTGCCCGAGGGCCTCCCTGTGCCCTATCTGAAGCGCAAAGACATCTTTGATCGGCAGGATGGAGCAGGAAGGCAAACGCTGGAGCTGAGCGCCGGCCCTTCGCCGGAGCTGGACCTGGGGTTCCGGCCGGCGCCGTCCTTCGGCGGCAAGATCAAACCGCTGGCCGCGGACATCCAGCGCGCGATCACCTCCAAGCAGCGCGCCGTACTGGTGTCCCTGCAGTCTCAGCGGCTCTCGGAAACGCTCGCCCAGGCCGAGCCCGACCAACAGTCACCCAACGGCAAAGCTCCCGACGGGCCGCCGGCGGGCCTGCCTGCGGCAGCGCCCGTGGACGAGCTGACCGCGCTGCCGGACGCGGGCTCGCTGACCATCGTCAACGGCGCGCTCAAGGAGGGCTGGCGGAATCCTGACCTGGCGCTCACGCTGCTGAGCGACCTCGAGATCTTTGGCTGGTCGAAACCGCGCCGATCGCTCACTCACAAGCAGGCCGCGCCGCCCATCCTGCTCAGCGACATCAGCCCGAGCGATTTCGTGGTGCACGTGGAGCACGGCGTGGGGAAGTACGCCGGGCTCGTTCAGCGTGAGCTGGACGGCATGACGCGCGAATACCTGGTGCTGCAGTATGCCGGCACGGATCAGCTGTACGTGCCGGTGGAGCAGATCGACCGCATCAGCCGGTATATCGGCGTCGGCGAGCACAAGCCCACGCTGAACAAGCTGGGCACGCAAGATTGGGAGCGCGCCAAGACGCGGGTCAAGCAGTCGATTGTCCATCTGGCGGCGCAGCTGCTGGCCCTCTACTCGCAGCGCGAGCTGTCGTCGGGCTTCGCCTTCCCTCCGGATTCGCCCTGGCAAGACGAGCTGGAATCGAGCTTTCCCTACGTGGAGACGCCGGACCAGCTGCAGGCCGCGTCCGAGGTCAAGGCCGACATGGAACGCCCGGTGCCGATGGACCGGCTGCTGTGCGGCGACGTCGGCTTCGGCAAGACCGAGGTTGCCGTGCGTGCGGCCTTCAAGGCGGTGACCGTCGGCAAGCAGGTAGCCGTCCTGGTTCCGACCACGGTCCTGGCCGAGCAGCACCTGAATACGTTTCGAGATCGCATGAAGGCTTTCCCCGTGAAGGTCGACATGCTCAGCCGTTTCCGCTCGCCCAAGGAGCAGGAGGCCATTCTGGCGGCTGCCAGGACGGGCACGATCGACGTCGTCATCGGCACCCATCGCCTGCTGCAGCGCGACGTGCACTTCAAGAACCTCGGCCTGCTGGTGGTGGACGAAGAGCAGCGCTTCGGCGTGATGCACAAGGAGCGGCTGAAGGAGATCAGGAAGGACGTCGACGTGCTCACCATGACCGCCACGCCGATTCCGCGCACCCTCAACATGGCCATGGTGGGCGTGCGTGACATGAGCGTGATCGAGACGCCACCGGAGTACCGGCAGCCGATCAAGACCTACCTGGAGGAGTACCGCGACGAGGTCGTGCGCGACGCCATCCTGCGCGAGGTCCATCGCGGCGGCCAGGTGTACTTCGTCCACAACCGGGTGGAGACCATGGCGCCGGCCATCCAGAGGCTGCGCAAACTGGTCCCTGAAGCCACCTTCGTCGGAGCCCATGGCCAGATGGACGAGGGTCAGCTGGAGAAGGTGATGGACCAGTTTGCCCGCGGCGAGTACGACGTGCTGGTGTGCAGCACGATCATCGAGAGCGGCCTCGACATCCCCAATGTGAACACCATCATCATCAACGAGGCCGGCAAGCTGGGCCTGGCGCAGCTGTACCAGCTGCGGGGCCGCGTGGGCCGCAGCGCCGTCCACGCCTACGCCTACCTCCTGTTCAAGGGCGACGTGCCGCTGACGCCGCAAGCAGAAAAACGGCTCCGGACCATCTTCGAGACCACCGACCTGGGAGCCGGCTTCAAGATCGCCATGAAGGATCTCGAGATCCGCGGCGCCGGCAACCTGCTGGGCCCGGAGCAGCACGGGCAGATGAACTCCGTGGGTTTCGATCTGTACTGCAAGCTGCTGGCCGAATCGATCCAGGAGCTGAAGGGCGAGGACGTCCCGGATACGACCAAGAAGGACACCATCACCGTCGACCTGGGGCTGGACGCACTCATTCCGGAGGACTACGTCGCGGACCTAACCCAGAAGATGAACCTGTACCAGCGGCTGGCGCTGATCACCGATCTGGGCCAGTCCGAGGGGCTGAAGAAGGAGATCCGGGACCGCTTTGGCCCGCTGCCCGAGGCGGTCGAGAACCTGTTCTACCTGCTCGACCTCAAGCTCAAGGCGCTCGACGCCGGAGTCGAGTCGATCCGCAAACGGCCGCTGCAGGAAGACGTGGCCTTCACCGTACGGGAGGGCATCACCTTCGATCGCTACACCCTGGGCAAGCGCTTCGGCCCGCGCTTGACGATCGGGACGCAGCAGCTGCGACTGCACGTCACGGGCGACTCCTGGAAGGATGACGTCGCCCGCCTGATGGACGCTTTACTGTCCCGTTAACCTGCCGCCGGCACACCAGCACCTGCCGCTCTCTCTGCCGCCCGCCGCGCATCCTGATCCGCCTTGCGCCTTGCGCCTCGCGCATAGCGCCTGCGCCTTACGCCCCGCGCCTCGCGCCTTAGCGCCTCGCGCCTCGCGCCTCGCGCCTCGCGCCTCGCGCCTCGCGCCTTGCGCCTTGCGCCTCGCGCCTCGCGCCTTGCGCCTCGCGCCTCGCGCCTCGCGCCTTGCGCCTCGCGCCTCGCGCCTCGCGCCTTGCGCCTCGCGCCTTACGCCTCGCGCCTTAGCGCCTCGCGACTACCCTCGGCGCCTCGTACGGCTGCGGCTCAGGCGCATGACGGCCGTCCGACAGCAGCACCCGCGGGAGCTGCGCCAGGTTAATCGACCAGCCGATTCCAAACGCGGTCTCCGTGAACAGCCGTGGATCGTCGGGCGCCCACAGCGACCTCAGGATGCGCCGCGCCGTCGGCTTGCGGAAGTCATATGGAATGACTCCGGCGACACGTCCGTGCCAGGTGCGAAACTGCCGCGGCCGCATCAGCTCCTGCACAACCGCCGTCGCGGCCGTCGCCAGCGCCAGGCCGGTGACGACGCCCTGAAAGCGCCGGGCCTTGAATTCGACTGCCAATCCGCCCAGCTCGAGCTCCAACGAAAGGAGCTTGTCAGCCGGTTCCGGCTCCGTTGAAAAGTGCCGGCGCCGAGGGTGCCGAGACGCTTCGAGCAATCCGGGCAGCAAGCCCCCACTGCTTCGGCGGCGCCTCGACGCCGGAGCTGGCAGGCGAGTCAATGCCTTACCGATGTCGTTCTTGATGGCCATGGTCTTCACCTCGCGGCGAAATGCTCCACGAAGCGTAGCGCCGCGGGCCCGAGCATCGCCAGTCTTCGCTCACGAGCCTGCGGGCATGCGGAGCGGCCGCCCTGCGCTGTGCTATAAGCCAGCAAATGGGTGTATCGCTGCCGGCTGGCGCAATGGCAGACGGTCTTCCGAGATCCCGAGCGGTCCCCGCACCGGCGCTGATTGTTGCGCTGGCGCTGTTGGGGCTGCCCCTGGCCCTGCTCGGATGGCTGCTGCGGTACCCGCCCACGGTGCTCAATGCCGGCCTGTCCTTCGAGCACCTGGTAGTCGTGGCCAACGTCTCCCTGTTGGCGCTGCTGGTTGCCGTCCTGGTGGCTCGCTCGGCATTGCAGCAGAAAGCCTTCAGAGCCCTGTTCCTGGCCCTGGGGTTCCTGACCATGTCCGGCTTCTTCGCGGTCCATGCGCTGGCGACCCCCGGCGTCATCCTTCCGGCCTCGACCTTGACCATCAGCGGCGGCACCTACCACGAGGCTCACGGCGCAGCCTCTGTGCTCGGCATTTCCGCTTACCTGAGTCTGCTCGTGCCCGCCCTGTTCTTTGCCGTGCGCTACGTGCCCTTTCAATGGCAGGCATCGGCAGCGCTTCTGTCCCGCTCTCGTCCCATCGTGGCGCTTATCGCCATCGGGCTAGCGGTGTACGCCTTTGCCGGCTTGCGACTGCCCGACACGGTGGCCCTGCTGCCGCTGCTGCAGGCGCCGTTCATCTACATCGCCGCCGGCTTCACCGTGGCCCTGCTGCTGTTCTCGGCCTGGCGTCAGAGCCTCGAGTTCCTGAAGACCGGACTGCCCATGCAGGCGGCCCAGGTCGCCGCCTTCATCCTGCTGGCCGACGCGCAGGTGGCCATGATCAGCTCGCCTGTGTGGGGCCTGGCCTGGTGGGAGTATCACGTGCTCATGCTGGCCGCCGTGGTGGTGGCGTTGTGGGCGCTGTTCATCGAGCTCGACCGGCGCCGCGGCTTCGAGCGCTTCCTATCGCCGGCGGTCATCGAGCGCGTGATGTCCGGCCACGGCATCCAGATGGGCGGCGAGCGGCGCACGGTGACGGTCATGTTCACCGACCTGCGCGACTCCACGTCGCTGGCCGAGAAGCTGCCGGCCGAAGCGGTCGTGGATGTGTTGAACGCCTACGTAGGGGCCATGGCCGAATGCGTGTTCGAGCAGGGCGGCATCCTCGACAAGTTCCTCGGCGACGGCCTGATGGCCATCTTCGGCGTGCTGCCCGACGGATCCCACGGCGCGGCCGCCGCCCTGCGCACGGTCCAGGCAATCCGCGGCTCGGTAGCGTTCCTGAACGAGCAGCGGACGCGGCGGGGCGAGGCCAGCATTCGCTTTGGCGCCGGCATCCACAGCGGCGAGGTAGTGCTGGGAGCGGTCGGGCTCCCGCAGCGATCCGATTTCACGGCGATAGGCGATACGGTCAACACCGCCTCGCGGCTCGAAAGCCTGTGCAAGGAGCACCAGGTCGATTGCGTCCTTTCCGCCGACGTAGCCGAGCTGGCCGGCGCAGAGGTAGGACAGCTGAAGCCGCTCGGCACCACGGCGATTCGCGGCAAGGAACACGCGGTCCGCATCTTCACGCTCGTCTGACCGTCCATCCTGGGGCCTGTGGCTATACTCGCCCGGTGACCGACCTCGGCAGGCTCTGCGCCCAAGCCCCGGAATAGCTCGCCCTCCGGGCCTCAATGGATGTTGCCGAGCTCGACTACGAGCTGCCTCCTGAGCTCATCGCCCAAACTCCCGCTGAGCCTCGCGACGGCTCGCGCCTGCTGATCATTCATCGCGACTCGGGCCTGCTGGAGCATCGCACCTTTCGCGACGTGCGGGAATTCTTTCAACCGGGGGACGTGCTCGTGGCCAACGACAGCAGGGTCGTGCCGGCGCGCCTTCGCGGGCGAAAAGCCACCGGAGGCGCGGTCGAGGTCCTGCTGCTCCAGCCCGAGACACCTGAGGTTTGGCGCGCACTCATACGGCCCGGCCGGCGCGTCTATCCCGGCACCGGGATCGTGTTCGAACCGCCATCGCATGAAGGACACCGCGAAGGCAGAGCTGAGTGCCTGCAGGCGGAGGTTCTGGAACGAGACGACGGCGCGGCTGTGCGCGATGGAATCCGCCGGCTGCGGTTCAGCGTAGACGGCCCCCTCTCGGTCGAGCAGGCGCTCGAACGGTACGGCAACGTACCTCTGCCGCCCTACATCCACACCCGCCTGGGTGATCCCGAGCGCTACCAGACGGTGTACGCCCGGCCCAAAGGATCGGTCGCCGCTCCCACCGCCGGCCTGCATTTCACCCCGGAGCTCCTGACGGACCTGGAGGAGCGCGGAGTCGGCGTGCACTACGTTACCTGTCACATCGGCCTGCACACGTTCCGGCCCATTCAGGTAGACACGGTGGAGCAGCACGACATCCACGAGGAGCTGGCGATCGTGCCGGCCCACGTGGCCGCCGCCTGCAACGCTGCCCGTGAGGAGGGACGGCGAGTGTTCGCCGTGGGCACGTCGAGCGTGCGCTCCCTGGAATCCTGCTGGCGTGATGGCCGGTTTCAGCCACACGAAGGCTGGACCCGCCTGTACATCTACCCCAGCTACTGCTACCGGGCCGTGGACGCCATGATCACCAACTTCCATCTGCCGCGCACCACCCTCATGGCCCTGATCGCGGCCTTCGCCGGGAAAGAGCTGATCCTGCGCGCCTACCGCGAAGCCGTGGCGCGGCGCTACCGCTTCTACTCCTTCGGCGACGCCTGCCTGATTCTCTAGGCTTCGACCGCCGCCAGCGCCGCGCCCTCGGGCAGCTCCAGCTCCGGGCGGGCAGGAATGCGCGGACGGAGCACTGTCGCCAGGCTGAAGGCGATGATCGCAGCAAACGCGAACACCGCCATGAGCGAGGTGCGCAGGTGTGCCTGGTCGGCACCGAGACCGTTCAGCAAAGCCCCCATGATCGCTCCGGACGCGGCCGCGCCGACCAGCCTGAGCGTCTGCACCGCGCTGCTGGCCGTCCCGGCCAGAGCAGGCGAAGAAAAGACCACGGCCCAGTTGGTGACGTGCAGCAGCCCCATGCCGATGCCCGCGGCGGCAAGACCCCAGGTGAGGTACAGCAGCGCCAGGGGCGCGGTGCCGATGCCGATCTGAATCACGACCCCCAAGGCGCCCGCGGCCACGAACAGCGCTCCGCCGACCACCGTGCGCATCGGCCACGGTCCGCGGGCATGCCCGGTGGAAAAGACGCTACCCACCATCCAGCACAGTCCGCCTATGGTCAACACGATGCCCGCTTTCGTGGCCGACTCGTCGCGCAGCCGCTGCAGGTAGAGCGGCACGAAGACGGTAGCTCCGGAGAAAGCCGCGGCAAACAGCATGGCCGCCAGCAACGACGAGCCGACCGGGCCACTGCCCCGCCAGGTCCCGACTGGAATCACCGGCACCGCCGCCTTGCGCTCCTGCGAGAGATACATCCAGCCAACCCCAGCGCCGGCGATGAGCAGCAGCGTGGCCACAGGCAGCGGGGCCGAAGGGGCGGCGGTAAGGGCGCCGACAGTAACGGCCAGCAGCACCGACCGCACGACCGGCAGCGAGCGGCCGCGATCACCCGTCGATGCGCCGGCAAACCCTCGAATGGCCAGCGCAACCACACCGGCGCACAGAGGCGCGTTCAGGAGGAAGATCCAGCGCCAGCCAACCGTGTCGGTGAGAATCCCACCGAGGAGTGGGGCCACTAGGCTCACCACGCCCCAGGCTGTGGGAACCAGCGAATACATGCGCAGTCGCAGCGCCTCCGGATAGCGTGCCGCCCCGGCGAAGCACACGGCCAGGACGCCGCCACCGCCCAGGCCCTGGAATGCGCGGGCGGCCACCAGGGCGCTCATCGAGGGCACGAAGGCGCAGCAGAAGGAGCCCACGGCAAACACCGCGACCGAGATCATGAATGGGGTGCGCAGGCCGGAACGGTCCTGCCAGGCGCCGCCTATCGACAGGCCGACAATCTGGCTCAACAGGAATGCCGAGGTAACCCAGGAATAGAAGATCGGCTGCCCCAGCTCGGCCAGCACCTTGGGCATCCCGGTGTTCACGACGTACGTGTCCAGCGATCCTAGGACCACGCCCGAAAGAATGGTGACGCTCATCCAGAAATTCCCCGGGCCGAACACCATTCGGTAGGAGGCCTTCTGGGGGGTGGCTGCTGGGGCAGCCGGACCTACCGTTCTCGCCTGACTCATGTCGCCGTCGTCGGTTCGAAGGTTAGGCGTCTTCGCCTGGGCCCAGCCGCAGCGGCGACACGCCCTGGCCGAGCATCTGGACCTCGCTCTGCGTCTTCAGCGGCAGTCCGTACAGCTTGATGAAGCCGACCGCCGCCGTGTGGTCGAACTGATCCCCGCGGCCGTAGGTCGCCTGCGACTCGCTGTACAGGGACAGATCCGAGCGGCGGCCCACCACCTGGCAGCTGGCCGCGCTGAGACGCACCCTGATGGTGCCGCTCACACATTCCTGGGATGCCGCCACGAAGGCGGCCAGGAACTTGTGCAGCTCCGAGAACCACAGCCCGTTGTACACCAGCTTGGCGTATTCCGGCGCAACGTTGGCGGCCTTGAAGTGGGCGGCGTCACGGGTCATGGTAATGCCCTCCAGGGCCTGGTGGGCCTGGTGCAGCACGACGCCGGCCGGCGCTTCGTAGATCTCGCGCGACTTGATACCCACCAGCCGGTTCTCGACGTGATCGATGCGGCCGATGCCATAGCCCCCGGCCAGCTCATTCAGCCGCTCGATGAGCTCCGGTCCGTCGAGGCGTTGGCCGTCCAGGGCCACGGGCCGGCCCTTCTCGAACTCGATCTCGACGTAGCGCGGATCGGTCGGGGCCTTGGACGGATGGACCGTCCACTCATAGATCTCCTCGGGCGGCTCCTGCCAGGGGTCCTCCAGCACGCCGCCCTCGATGCTCCGGCCCCACAGGTTCACGTCCGTGCTGAAGGGGCTCTCCTTGGTGGCCGGAATGGGGATGTCGTGCTTGCCCGCATACTCGATCTCGTCCTCGCGGTTCATGCTCCATTCGCGCATTGGGGCGATCACCCGCAGTCGGGGATTCAGCGCCTGGACCGAGACGTCGAAGCGAACCTGGTCGTTGCCCTTGCCGGTACAGCCGTGGGCCACGGCCGTGGCCCCGTGCTTCTCCGCCTCCTTGACCAGCAGGTAGGCGATCAGCGGGCGGGCCAGCGCCGTAGCCAGCGGATAAACGCCTTCGTAGATGGCTCCGGCCTGCAGAGCCGGCCAGACGAAGTGATCCACGAACAGCTTGCGCGCGTCGACGACCACGGCGTCGACGGCCCCAATCTTCAGCGCGCGCTGCCGGATCGACTCGAAATCGCGCTCGTTGCCGATGTTGATGGTCAGCGCTACGACGTCGAGCCCGAACTCGTCGTGGATCCACTTGATGGCTACCGAGGTGTCCAGTCCGCCCGAGTAGGCGAGGATGACCTTATGGGCCACTCACGGCCTTCAACGAGTCAGCAATCATGCCAACACCTTTCTCCACCTGTCCCTCGTTCAGGATCAGCGGCGGGACGAGTCGAATCGTGCACGGCCCGGTGGCGTTGACCACCACCCCCCGACGCAGGCCTTCGCTGACCAGCTCGAAGGCCACGTCCTCGGTCGTATCGAAGGCCACCATCAAGCCCAGGCCGCGGACTTCGGCGATGCCGGGAACGGTTTCTTTAAGGTTGCGCAGCTCGGCTATGAGCGCCTCGCCTGTCGAAGCCGCGTTCTCGATCAGATGCTCCTCCTCGAGGCAGTGCATCGTAGCCACGGCCGCCGCGCAGCACACCGGGTTGCCGCCCATGGTCGAGCCGTGGTCGCCCGGCGTGAGGACGGCGCAGCGCTCCTTGGCCAGAAAGGCGCCAATCGGCAAGCCGCCGGCCAGACCCTTGGCCAGGGTGATCACGTCTGGTTCGATGCCAAACTGCTGGAAGCCGTAGAACGCGCCGGTCCGGCCCAGGCCGCATTGGATTTCATCACAGATCAGCAGCAGGCCCTGCTCGTCGCACAGCCGGCGAACCGCCTGCAGGTACTCGGCAGTGTGCGGATGCACGCCACTCTCACCCTGGATGCACTCCAGCATGATGGCCGCGGTCTTGTCGCTCACGGCCGCGCGCATGGCCTCGATGTCGTTGAAGGCCACGTACTTGAAGCCGTCGGGCATTGGCAGGAAGGGCTCGTGGTACTTGGGCTGGGCAGTCGCGGCCAACGTGGCCAGCGTGCGGCCGTGGAACGAGCCGCCGACGGTGATGACCTCATAGGCGCCGTTGCGATACGTCCGGCCGTGCTTGCGAGCCAGCTTGATGGCGCCCTCGTTGGCCTCGGCCCCGCTGTTGGCGAAAAAGATGCGGTCGGCGGGCGAGCGCTCGATGAGCCACTCGGCCAGCTGGAGCTGGGGCTCGGAGTAGTACAGGCTCGAGGTGTGCATCAAACGCGCCGCCTGCTGGGCGATCGCCTCGACGACTCTGGGATGCGCGTGCCCCACGATGTTGACGGCGATACCGCTCACGAGGTCGAGGTACGGTTTGCCCTCGTCGTCGTACAGGTAGCAGCCTTCGCCACGCTCGAAAACGACGGGCAGGCGCTTGAAGGTCCGCATGTAATAGCGCTCTTCGAGGGCAGCCCAATCCGTCTTCGTCGCTGGCATAGAAGGAAGTGTACGTGCATGCCATCGGCCGGAAGCCAGCCTGCGGCTCCGCGGGAGCGGGGTGCAGCGTCAGACCAGGTGGCTGTCCTCACATGGCTGGCCGACCGCTTCGGCCAGGTTGTTCAGGATCCTGGCGGTGGCGCCCCAAACGCGGTACGGCCCGTAGCCGTAGTATTCGATGAGCCGCCCACCGTCGTCGATGAACGAGCCGGTGGCCTGTCCGTCGAACAGCGTCGCGAACGGCAGCTCGATGATCGCCTGGACCTCGGGATCGTTCGGGCTCAGGCGCTCGGCCTGCAAGACCCTGCCCACGAAGGGCAGGACCAGGAAGTTGCTCGGCGGCACATACACGCCGTCCAGCCTGCCCCACACCTCGACGTCCTCAGGCGCCAGGCCAACCTCCTCCCACGTCTCTCGAAGCGCGGTGGCCTCCGGGGAACAGTCCTCCGGGCCGGAGCGGCCTCCCGGCAGCGAGATCTCGCCGGCATGCTGCCGCAGGCGGGCGTGCCGTTCGGTCAGCAGGATGTGCAGGCCATCCTCACGCTGAAGGAACAGCGCCAAGACCGCGCCCAGCCGTGGATTGCGCTTCTGCCAATCCGCATACAACGGGTTGTGGCCACCGCCGGGAAATCGCGGCGCGAACTTCATGCAGGCCACATGCTCCCTCCAGGCGTAACCGGAGAGGCGTTCTCGCAGCTCGTCGAGGTCGAGTTCAGCCAGCGAAGCTATGGCCGAACTTTAGCGCCGGCGAGCGGTTGCCTACGAAACGGCAGGACTCTGTCCCAGGTACTCGGCAGCCCTGCGGGCGGTGAGCACATGATCCTCGTACACCAGACCGGCACGGGCCACCGGGTAGATGATCGGATAGACGCCCGAGTCGACGATTCGCTGCAGCTCGGCCGCGGTCGTTACGCTGAACTTCTCCACCATGCGGTCGCTGACCAGCGCCGTAGCCTTGCCGAAGTCGCCTGTTTGCCAGGCTTCATACACCCGCCGGACCTCGGGCCCGAAGCCCGACAGCTGGGCAATGTGATGGTAGGTCTCCGAGGCGCAGTAGAAGGCGATGCCGCGGCGCATGGCGTTCACCGACGCCTCGTCGCCCGGATCGGCCACGGTCATCGTCAAGCTCAGGATGCGCACCTCGGACGGATCTCGCCCAGCTGCGCTGGCGGCCGCCTGGACTTCCCGCTTGTAGGCGTCGACGGCTTCAGCCGTGGGCCAGTTCATGATGAACCCGTCATATTCGCGCGCGGCTAGTCTGACCATGGCCGGCCTGAGAGCGGCCAGGTACACGGGCAGGTAGGCCGGCAGCGGCCCCTCTCGCAAACGGAAGTCTTTGAGATGGAACCATTCGCCGTCGTAGGAGAAGCGCTTCTCGGTCAGCAGCCCACGAACGATGCGGATGGTCTCGCGCGACCTCGCCACCGGCCGCTCCATAGCCAGGCCGTGGCCGCGCTCCACGAAGCCGGGTCCGCCGCTGCCTACACCCAGCATAAAGCGGCCGCTCGTGAGCTCCCACACTGTGCGCGCGGCCATGGCCAGCATCGTGGGCGTGCGCGAGTAGAAGCTGACGATCGACGTACCGAGCGCGATCGACGGTACCTCGCGGGCAAGCGCGCCGAGCAGCGCGAACGCTTCCTTGCCCGACTCCTCGGTCAGCCAGAAGCGCTCGTAGCCCAGGCCGGCCGACTCGGCGGCCAAGCGAATGATGTGCTCAACGTCGAGATCGGCGGTGTGAAGCATCACACCTATGTCCGCCAAAGCTCGCTCTCCTCAGCTCGATGTGCAGCTGGATTTTAGAGGCGGACGAGGACCTCCGATGCAGCGCGGGCGCTTGCTATGCGGCTGTGCTAACCATTGCAGGCGCCTTCGGCTTCGCGGGCGCCATGCCGGGTGGCGGCGAGCACACTCAGGGGGCCGGCCATGTTGAAGCGCTCGCGGCATAGCAGCAGCACGCCCCAGCCCAGAAGGGTGCCCAAGAGGAGGGTCATGACCCGGAAAATAAGCGTGGCGGCAGCAGCCGGGGCGGCGGCCAGGCCCAGGTGGCCCAGCACTGCCGTGCTGGCATCCTCGTTCGCGCCCAGGCCCCCGGGGAGCGCCGACAACGTCGCCACCGCATTGCCGAAGGCGTACGTGCCCATCGCCCCTATCCAGCCGATGTGCGCCTGGCCAAGGCCCATGAGCGCCAGGTAGAAGCCCGTGCCGGCGGCGCCGATGGCCAGCAGGTCGAACGCGGAGCCGAGAATGGCCTCGGGCGTATTCGCGACTGTCACGACGTGCTGCCGCAGCTCCCTCAGACTGGGGCAGTGATGGCCAATGAATGGCAGGTGATCGATGACGAAGAAGCAGCCGTTTGAAATGCCGTCATGCAGGATCAAGGCACCGGCGCCGGCTGAGATGAGGAAGGCCGCCAGGAGGAACCAGCCGCCGACCTGATAGCCCAAGATGCTGGGGAGCGCGGCCGGCAGCACGAGCAGACCGAACATGACCTCTTGCACCAGCACCGTGGCGGCCGATCGGCGAATCAATGTTCCGTGCTGGCTCTTCTGCAGGACGGGCAGCAGGAACTGGCCGGCCGGCACCAGCACAGCCGCCTGGGCGGCGCAAAACAGCAGCAGGGAATCCGTCCACGAGTTGGGAGCGTTGATGGGCCGCATCAGCAGATGCCAGCGCGCCGAGCGGAAGGCCAGGTAGAGGAAGTACGAGAGCGTCAGGGGCAGCAGGAAGCGCCAGTCAAAGCCTCGGACGGCGCCTGCCAGCTTCAGCGGATCCGCCGCCCACACCATCAGGCACATCAGCGCCAGGCCGACTATCAGCGGGAGCCAGCGGCGCGCCTGCCGCAGCGTGAGGGTCAAAGGAATTCGGGGGATTACCAACAGACCCTGAGAGTATAGAAAGCCATCCCCCGCTCCGCCGGTCATCGAATCGCCAACACCACCTGAAAGTCGTGCCCGAGAGCGGACTCAAAGCCCGAAGGCAGCCTCCGCTTCCAGCAGCTCGTTGCGCGCATAGCTCATGCCCCCCCGCTCCAGCACGTCCGAAGGTACGTCGACGCTCGACACCGTGCCCAGCAGCGACTCGCTCTGCGCGTAGTCCAAGAACGCGTCCAGCCGCCGGCGAAAGCTTGCCGCTGATTCCAGCCGGGGATCGAGCGCCAGGCCGGCAGAGCGGTAGCGCCCGGCATGGTGCAGCAGCCGTCGCTCGAAGTCTTCGCGGGAAATCGACGCCGGCAGCTCGATCTCTCGCAGCGCCGCGACGGCCAGGTGCGCGACGTTGATCGTCGTCTGACGCAGGATCGCCAGGCGAGCCTCCTGCTCGAACTCCGCCCGTCCCACCGACCGATCGATCCAGGACTCCGGCCCAATGCGGACGAAACAACGGGTTCGTCCGGTGGTCATGAAGTCATAGAACACGGCCATAGGCCGCAATTTGAGCGGCGCGCTGCTGTTCTCGACCAGGCGGTACAACCCCGCCCTGAAGCGGGCCAGCCGGCCGTCGAGCGAAAGCCCACCTTCCGGCGTCCAGTACACGTCGTAGCCTCTGTCGATCAGATTGGCGAAGGTTTGCAGCTGGCCGCGAATGCGCTCCAGCTGCCGACGGTCAGTGAGGTAACCGATCGGGAACGCCCTGAGCATGTGCAAATGACCCCGCAGGCTGGTAGCGCCAAGGATTCGGCCGGCGAGACCCGGCAGCCGCAAATAGGCTTGCAGGAAGCCGCGCCAGGACGCATCCTCACGCAGGGCGAAGGCGATCGGGTGGCTGTGCCCCTCGAAGCCGCCGTGCAGATAGCTGAGCGCCACGAGGATGAGCGAGTCCAGATCGCGCTTGTGGTTGGACACGATGAGCACCGGGTGCTGACCCGAGATGTGCTCCTGCCCCCTCACCTGCACCTCGTAGGCCAGACGTGGAGCCAAGTAGAATAGCCAGGCAATCAGCCCGCAAAAAGCGTTCTGGATCAGGACGGCGCTGTCGCTCTTGAGCTCATCATCCACGATCAATCCCCACCGGCGCTGATGGCTGGGCGCTCGGCGGTAAAGGCCCGCGTGCTGTTTGCCGTCGGATCGTGGGGCCTGGGGCACGCCACCCGTGACCTGCCACTGATTCGTGGTCTCATCGAGCGCGGCCATGCGGTGACGGTCCTGGGCAGCGGTTCCTCCCTCACCCTCCTCCGAGCCGAGCTGCGGGACAGCTGCGAGCTGATCGAGTTTCCCGGAATGCGCGTGCCCCTCGGCAGCTCTCCCTTCCGCTTCTACTTCAAGTACACGGTCATGCTGCCCATCATCTGCTGGGACACCTGGCGTCAGCATGTCCAGCTACAGCGACTGCTCGGCGCGCGGCGCTTCGATGCGCTCGTTTCCGACAACCGCTACGCCGCCTGGAGCCGGCAGGTTCCGTCCTATCTCGTCGCTCACGGCCTGCGCTTCATCGCCCCGGGCCGCGGACGGCTGCTCGAGCTCGGTCTGGAGCATTTCAATGCCTTTGCCTTCCGCCATTACCGCCGCATCCTGGTACCGGACTTCGAAACCAATGACCTCTCGGGCGATCTATCACACAACCTGCGCTTCTACGACCCCCATCAAGTGCGCTACCTGGGGCTCCTATCCAGCGTGCGCCGTCTCGATCTGCCGCGGGACCTGGACCTGTTCATCTCGATCTCCGGGCCGGAGCCGCAACGAACGATCCTGGAGCGAACGGTAACCGCGCAGCTGTCGCGCGTTCCGGCTCGGGGCCTGGTGGCGCTTGGGCGTGCCGGAAGCCACAACCGCTGGCGCAGCGGCGGATGGGAAATTGCGGCGTACCTGGATCGAGCCCAACAGGAAGCCGCCATCAACCGCTGCCGGATGGCAGTTATACGAGCCGGCTACAGCACCGTGATGGAGCTGGCCGAGGCTGGCCAGCCGGCGGTGCTGATCCCGACCCCGGGACAAACCGAGCAGGAGTACGTGGCCGAGTACCAGACCGGCCTCGGCCATGCCCACATGGCAGGGCAGATGAATCTGGACCTGGAAGCGGTGCTGCGCCGCGGGCATCCCCCACGGCCTTACGTGCCTCCGCACCGAACCCAGACCTCGGTGCAGCGCTTCCTGGACGAAGTGCTCGGCTGACGCTCCCGTGCCAGCGCCGAGGCTGTCCTCGCGAGCCATCACCGGGACCGACCCTCCCCGGCATCGCCGGCCACGGCCGCGGCGGCGGCATGACCACTGCGCACGGCGCTTTCCATGGTGTCGGGCCAGCCGGTGTCGGTCCATGAGCCGGCCAGGTACAGGTTGGTGAGGGGCGTCCGAGCAGCCAGCCTGCACGCCTGGCTGCCGGAAGCGGGCACGAACGTGGCGGCCCGAACCTTGGTGACCTCGGCATCCAAGAGCTGCGCCGCCGCTGCCGCCGGCAGCGCGCGCTCGACCTTGGCCGCCACCAGGCGTGCCAGGTCCTCGCGTGGCACCTCCATCAGATCGTCGGCGGCGCTGATCGACACGGCCACGTGGTGGCGTGACTCATCCTGGCCCAGGATCCGGGTCCGGTCGAAGAGCCAGAAGGTGCCGCCATCGACGATCGCCGCCAGTACCTCGCCGTCGAAGACTGGCCGGTCGTACCACAGATTCACACCGACGATAGGAGCCTGCGGCAGGCCGGCCGCGCGGCGCGTCCAGGGCTCGCCGACCAGCGCATGCAGCTCCCGTGGCGGAAGCGCGCTGACGTAACTATCGGCGCTCAGTCTCTGGCCCGCGGCGGTCACGGCCGCCCTGACACTCGTGGGACCCTTGTCGATGCATTCGACGCCATCGCCGAAGCGCAGCTCCGCGCCGCGCTGCTCCAGGTATGACAGCGCAGCCCGCGGCACGATGTCGCTCAGCCCGAGGCGCGCATACCCCATGTTGCCAGCGGCCCGCCGGCGCAGCAGACCCTCTCGGAACACGAAGCCGGCCTGCCGCGCGCTGACGCGATCGGCCGGGGCGTTGCACGTGGGGATGATGACCAGATTCCACAGCCGCTCGATGGCGTTGGCCGACTGCCCCCACCTCGAAAGCCACGCCGCGAACGATTGGTCTTCGGGCAAATGACCGAGCGCGAGGCGGATCAGCGCCAGCACTACCAGGCACTTCTCGCGTGGGCTGAGATAGGGAAAGGACAGCAGCGACGGCAGCAGGTGCAGCGGCGCCGGCAGCGGCGCGGAGGCCAACCTCGCCGAACCGCGATCGGCGTCGACAATGCGTACCTCCAGCCGCCGCTGAAGCGCTGCCTTATCCCACTGCCCGAGCCTGTGCAGCAACGCGACGTACGCGCTGCAGCATCCCAGGAAGACGTGCTGTCCGTTATCCAGCTCGTGTCCGCGTCGGGAGGTAAACGAAAACGTCCTGCCTCCCGCAAACGGTCGCCGCTCCACCAGCGTCACCCGCCAGCCCATGTCCGCGAGGTCCATAGCGGCCGTCAAGCCCGCCAGTCCAGCGCCGATCACGAGCGCGGCGCTCACTGCCGGGTTCCGGATCCCAGCAGACAGCGCAGCCAGACGCTCGCTGTTAGGCCAAGCTTGTCGCGGCCGCTCAAGCTGACACGGCCGTTGAAGACGGCATAGTCGGCGGCTTCGATGCGCTGCAGGATCTCACGATAGATGCCCTGCATCGTCGCGGTGCAGGCGCGAGCGCGGACGTCGAGCAGCGGCAGCAGCCTGGCGCCGCTGGCGTGGAACGACCAGGCGCGCTGCGCCTGGAAGGCCATGAGCTGCCGAAAGGGCTCGGTGTACGCCCCGGCCAGCAGCTCTTCCTCGGAGTAGCCGAAGCGTCGGATCTCGTCCTGCGGGATGTAGATCCGGCCCCGTTCCGCATCCTCCTTCACGTCGCGCATGATGTTCGTGAGCTGCAGCGCCAGGCCCAAGTCAACGGCGTATTGGACCGCCCGCTCGGCCGAGTAGCCGAAGATCTGCAAACAGATCAACCCGACCACCGATGCGACCCGATAGCAGTACAGCCGCAGGTCGTCGAAGCTGGCGTAGCGTGAGATGTCCAGATCCATTTCGACGCCCGCCAACAGCTCCTCGAAGTAGGCTCGCGGAACGTCATAGCGGCGGGCGGCGTCGCCCAGAGCTACCAGGACGGCATCATCGGTGCTGCCCTCATAGGCCTGCTCGAGCCGCCGCCGCGTGTGGGCGAGCGCCGAGCGCTTCGCCTCCGGCGAGCCCTGCGCATCGGCATCGTCATCACACTCACGGCTGAAGGCATAGGCAGCGTAGATGGCGCGGCGTTTCTCAGGCGGCAGCGAGATGAAGCCGTAGTACCAGTTCTTGGCTTCGCGCTTGGTGAGATCGCGGCAATAGTCGTAGGCTGCTAGCACAGCGCGGTCTTGCAGCTGGCTAGACATCCGCCGCCTGGCGGGCAGAGATGCGACGCCTCTCAGCCAGCACCGCGCGGACGAGCAAGCCAAGCTGACGCCAGGCGGCCACGGTTGGCCGCCTGGACAGGACGTCGTAGTCCTGCGCCTCGATTCGATTGAGGATCTCCCGGCCGCCCAGGCTGAACAGCCGCAGATCCACCCGCAGCCGCTCGTCCACCAGCGGAATGAGCCCCTCACCGGTGGCAAACAGATCGCGAGCGCGCCGGACCTCGAAGGCCATCAGCCGCCGGAAGCTGTCGGTGGCCGACCCGCTGGCGACGTCCTGCTCGCGGCAGCCGAACCGACGCATGTCTTCCAGCGGCAGGTAGATGCGGCCGAGTCGGTAGTCGACCGCCACGTCCTGCCAGAAGTTGGCCAGCTGCAGGGCCGTGCAGGTGGCGTCCGACAGCCGAAAGCGCCGCTCGTCGCGATAGCCGAAGAGCAGCAGCACCAGCCTGCCTACCGGGTTGGCGGAGCTGCGGCAGTACTCCTCCAGCTGTGCGTACGTCTCGTAACGCCGCACCGTCTGGTCCTGGCGATTGGCATCGATGAGCCGCAGGAAGGGCTCCAGCGGCAAGTCGTGGTCGCGAATAGTGCTGGCCAGCGCCACGAATACCGGATGCCGAGCGCTGCCGGCAAAGCATTCCCGCAGCTGGCGTTCCCAGCCATCCAGGAGGGCCGGCCGGTCCCCCTCCGCCTCATCGCCCAGGTCGTCTACCGATCGGCAATAGGCATACACGTCGAACATCGGTTGGCGCAGGCGTCGCGGCAGCAGCGCCGACACAACGAGGAAGTTCTCGTAATGAGAGCGGGCCAGCCCGCGCGTGTAGGCTCGCGCCTCCGACAGCGTAGGGGCAGGCGGCAAAATTCCGCCTGCAGCGGCCCGGGAATCAGCCGCGATCACTCCAGCACCGCCTGGACCGCCTCCACACTCGGCGCCTGCGCCATGGCCCGGACGAAGCGGCCCAAGGCCATGACCGGGAAGTACTGGCGATAGAGGTGGTAGTTGATCATGAACGCTCGCGGAAAGCCCGTGCCGGTGAACTCGGGCTCATGCCAGGTGCCCTCCGGCAAGCACCGGTCCAGCAGAAACTGCACGCCGCGTCGGGTGCAGGGGTCGTCCGCGAGATCGGCAGCCAGCAGGCCCAGCAGCGCCCAGGCGGTTTGCGACGGCGTCGCCGGGCCACTGGCCCGCCTGTCCGGGCGCTCATACGTCTGCGAGCTTTCCCCCCAACCTCCGTTCGGCAGCTGGTGCTCGCGCAGCCAGCGAACGGCCCGCTGAACCACATCGCTGTCGGCCGCAAAGCCCGCCGCCCGGAGTGCCGGCAGCACAGCCCCAATGCCGTAGATGTAATTCACCCCCCAGCGCCCCCACCACGAGCCGTCGGGCTCCTGGCGGCGACGCAGGTAGTCGACTGCCTGCTGCAACACGGGGTGGTCGGCGCTGTAGCCCAGCGTGGCCAGCGCTTCGAGCACGTGCGCGGTCACGTCCTCGGTGGGCGGATCGATCGTCTCGCCAAAGTCGGCGAAGGGGATTTTGGTGACCAGGTCACGGCAGTTGTCGACGTCGAAGGAGCCCCAGGCGCCGTTCCGGCTGCGCATGCCCTCCAGCCAGCGAACGCCTTTGCGGATCGCGGCCCAGACGGCCGATCGCTCCGCGGTTGGCTGACGCCCCTCAGGCGCCAGCGCTTTATACAGGGCCAGCAGCACCATGCTGGTGTCATCCGTGTCGGGATAGCCCTGGTTGTGGAACTCGAAGGCCCAGCCTCCGGGTGGTGTCCGCCGCGCTCGCACCTGCCAGTCGCCCGGCGCATCCAGCTGGTTTCGCAGGAGCCACTCCACGGCCTTCGCGATAGCCGGGTGATCGCAGGGCAGGCCCGCATCCAGCAGGGCCACGACCGCCAAGGCGGTATCCCACACCGGCGAGACACAGGGTTGGACACGCCAGCCCTCGCCGTCGTGCACGCCAAAGCGCTCCATGCCCGCCAGGGACCGAGCGATGACCGGATGCGAGGTCGGGTAGCCGAGCGCGTTGAGCGCCAGCAGCGAGTACACCCAGGGTGGCTGAATCCCACCCCAGCTGCCGTCGGGCTCCTGGTGCTCGAGCACCCATTGCTCGGCAACCTTGAGCGCGCGCCGGCGGATCGAGCGCGGCTCGGGCAGCGCCCGCATGAGCCGGTCGAGCAGCCAGAACGCCCCGCGCCAGCTCAGGAGATTTCCGGGGCGCGGCAGATCGAAGTCCTTCGCCGACAGTCCTTCTCGCAGCTCATCCAGCCGCGCCCACTCCGGAAACGGACGTACCGGCTTGAGCTCCATGACGATCAGCAGCGGGACAATGGTCCCGCGCGCCCAGCTGGAGAAGTCGTAGATGTTCAGCGGCAGCCAGTGAGGGAGGAACATCATCTCCGGCGGCATCACCGGCGCCCCATCCCACGGGTACTCTCCGAACAGCGCCAGCCACAGCTTGGTGAAGATCCGTGCCTTCGGCAGGCTGCCGTGGGCGAGGATGAGCTCTCGCGCACGCCGCATGCGCGGATCCTCGGGATCCCGCCCAGCCAGCTTGAGCGCGGCGTAGGCTTCGATGGTCGTGCTCAGATCGCTTGGCCCCTGGTAATAGATCGGCCAGCCACCATCCGGTTGCTGGCGCAGATCGACGTAGCGAACGATGTCCGCCCAGCGGGAGTCATCGCGCAAGCCCAGGAAGTGCATCAGCATGATGTACTCCGCCTGGATGGTGACGTTGGCCTCCAGCTCACCGCACCACCAGCCCTCGAGGCCCTGCCGCTCCAGCAGCCAGGCTACGGACGCGTCGAGCACGACTCGCGCTCGCTCGCGCAGGTCTTGCGCGGCAGGCTCGCCTGAGGCTGGCAGGGCCTCGACGTCGGCGCGATTAACAGTAGCCATGCCGCTCATACCAGCGCACCGCCTTACCCAGCGCAACGGCTATTGGCGTCTGCGGAAGACCCAGCTCCCGACGAGCGCGAGAGGGGTCGTAGAACATGGCCGTGCGCGCCATGCGCACGCCTTCCAGCGGAACGGCGGGGACGGTGCGCATCAGCCGTCCCTGGATAACTTCGCTGGCCGAGCCGATGGCCAGCGCCACGGCGAATGGGAGGCGCACTTTCGGGGCAGGCCGGCCGGTCTCCGACGCCAGCAGCGCCAGCAGCTCTTTCAAGGTGACGTCACGGTTGCCCAGAATGTACCGCTCGCCAGCCTTGCCATGCTCCAGCGCGAGCACGTGGCCCTGGGCAACGTCGTCGACGTCGACCACGTTCAGGCCCGTGTCCACGTACGCCGGCAGGCGGCCGCGGAGAAAATCGAGCACGATCTTGCCGGTGGGTGTCGGCCGGGCATCGCCACAGCCGACCGGCGTGGAAGGATTCACCACCACCACCGACCAGCCCTGCCGCGCCTTCTCCAGGGCGACCTGCTCGGCCAGGATCTTGGAGCGCTTGTAATGGCTGTGGACCGACTTGGGGTCGGCAAACCAGCGCTCGTCACCGCCACGCCGCCCGGCTTGAGCTTCGGCGGCAGCCGAATCAGGGATTGCCGCCGGCGGAATGGTCGAGACCGAGCTGGTGTACACCACGGCCTCAACCCCGGTCTCCCGCGCGGCCTGCAGCACGTTTTCGGTGCCTCGAACATTGACCGCGTAGAACTGATCCGGATCCGCCGCCCATAAGTCGTAGAACGCGGCGGCGTGGAAGACCACCTGACAGCCGGAGCAGGCGGTCGTGAGGCTGGCCGGATCCAGGACATCGCCCGGCGCTCGCTCGACTTCCTCCGGCAGGGACGAGCGGCGGCCGGCCGCCGCCGGCCGCACCAGGGCGCGAACGTCGAAGCCTCGCTGCAGGAGCGCGCGAGCCACGTGGCTGCCGATGAAGCCCGTGGCGCCGGTTACCAGGGCTTTCAACGGCCGGCCTTCCCCGGCCACAGCTCCAGGGCGCGGCACACGGCGCGGCGCAGCCGCAGCGCGGCCAGCGGGTAGTGCGCCGCCGCGGCCAGCCCAGCAGCCCGGTCTCCGAGCCCATCGATGACCACTCGGATGCCCAGGAAGGGAACCGGCCGGGACTCGGCGGCCTCCCTCAGCCAGCGGGTCTCCATGTCCACCGCGGCGATGCCGGTTCGGCCGAGATGGGCTTTCTCCGCCGGGCTGGCGATGTGGTCCACCGTCCGGATCTCTCCATCCGCAGCACGGAGCGCCGCCTTGAGGACAGGCTCGTAGCTGCCGGCCAAGACCACGTCTCCCGGCTCCAGCCACGACTGGCAAGCTCCGGCAAACCCGGCCGAAATCACGGCTTCGCAGTCTCCGAGGTCGTAGCGTTGCTGCCCCATACCGACAACTCTCGGGCGGCAACCCAGCAGCGGCAGGGCCTCGGCCATGGTGGCCACGGCCAAGAACGTCACAATGCCTCGGTGCGCTCGTGTCGAGGCGAGGAGGGAGAGCACGGCACCGCTGACGAGCGAATCCGCGCCCGCCAGGCGGGCCTGCCCACCACCATTCAGCGATCTCGCTCCAGGAGGAAGCTCGCCAGCGCCTCCAGGTCAGACCGTCCGCCGGGGGTGAAGGCAATTTCGCCCGCGAGCGCCATGGCCCGTTGGTAGGCTTCGTCGGCCATGACCTGCACGCGTTCCCGCACCGACAGGTCAGCGAAGAGCTGCAGCACTCGGACGATCTGAGCGTCTGCGACTTCCTGCCCTGCGTAGATGGTCAGCAGCTCCTCCCGGACCTCGGGTGAGCCGTACGACAGCGCCGCCACGATGGGCAGCGATTTCTTTCTGCGTCGGATGTCGGAGTCTGCCGGCTTGCCCGTGGTGTCGCTTTCGCCCCACACCCCGAGCATGTCGTCGCGGATCTGAAACAGCCGGCCGATGGCCTCCCCGAACTGCCGGCAGCGCTGTCGCACGGTGGCATCGGTGCCAGCCAGCAGGGCACCAATCTCGACCGATGCTCTGAGCAGGGCGCCTGTCTTTCGACCGATCATGTCGAAATACGCGTCCAGGCTGATCTCGGGCGTGTTCTCGTAGCTCACGTCCAGGTACTGGCCTTCGATCATCTCGCGCGTGGCCTCTTGTAGAACGTCCAAGACCTCGACCACCAACGCGTCGCCACACAGCGGGCGCAGGTCGTGCAGCGTCAGGTTGGCGAGGCAGAACATCGCGTCGCCCGCGTTGATGGCTTGAGGCACTCCCCACTTGGACCAGATCGTCGGCCGGTGCCGTCGCTCGCGGTCTTCGTCCTGGATGTCGTCGTGAATCAGTGAGAAGTTGTGCACCAGCTCGATCGAGGCCGCCGCCGGGAGCGCCTTGGTCCAGTCGCCGCCCAGCGCTTGACAGACTAGCAAGCAGAGCGTGGGGCGCAGCGCCTTGCCCTGGACCGGACTGCCGCCATCCAATCCCAGGTGGTACCGCAGCATCTCATACAGCGGCACGCCTCTATCGCTGAGCGCACGCTGCAAGCTTTCCTCGATGGGCTGGCGAAAACGCTCCAGGACCTGGGCGGCGCGGCCCGGATCAGTGATGGCCGCGGACGTCGTCTGTGGACTGATCAACAGCTCTGCTCCAATGCGTGATGGCGAAATGAGCCGGCGAATCTATCCGCGCTAGCACAACCTATACCAGCTTACAGGCGGTGACGCAACAACGCCAAAACTACCGGGCTTTGGCGCTGCCGGACTGGCTAAGATTCAGGCATGAGGCCAGCCCTAGGCTCTCGGGCCGGTAGTCCCGCCGCCGTGGCACGGGTGATCGTGGCTGCTCCTCGCGGCTTCTGCGCGGGGGTCACGCGGGCCGTGGACATCGTCGAGGCCGCGCTCGAACGCTGGGGCCCCCCGGTCTACGTCCGCAAAGAGATCGTCCACAACCGTCGGGTGGTTGGCGAGCTTGCTGCCAAAGGCGCCATCTTCGTGGATGAAGTCGACCAGGCGCCCGCGGACCGGCCACTCATCTTCAGCGCACACGGCATCGCTCCGACTGTCCGGGTAGACGCCGCGAGCCGGCAGCTGCGCACGATCGACGCCACCTGTCCGCTGGTCACCAAGGTGCACTCCGAAGCCAAGCGCTTTGCCCGACAGGGATACGAGCTGGTGTACATCGGCCACGAGGGCCACGATGAAGCGATCGGCACGATGGGCGAAGCCCCCGAGGCCATGCACCTGGTCCAGACCGTCGAGGACGTAGCCAAGCTGGATATTGCTGCGGACAAAAAGGTCGCTTATCTCACGCAGACAACGCTGGGTGTGGACGAGACGGCGGGCATCATCCAGGCGCTGAAGGAACGCTATCCGGCCCTCGCTTCACCTCCTAAAGAAGACATCTGCTATGCAGCCACGAACCGCCAGCTGGCGGTCAAACGGCTGGCGCCCAACTGCGATCTGCTGCTCGTCGTCGGCTCGCAGAACAGCTCGAACGCGCATCGCCTGGTGGAGGTGGCCAGCGAAGCGGGCACGGCCGCCCACCTCATCGACGGGCCGGCTGACATCCGCCCGGAGTGGCTGAAGGGCGCCTCGACGGTTGGAGTAACGGGCAGCGCCTCCACGGCGGAGGCGGCGGTTCAGGACGTGGTAGCCGCCCTCCGGCCGGGCAAGGTGGAGGAATTCCAGGCGGTCGAGGAAAACGTGTTCTTCAATCTTCCGCCCGAGCTCCGCTAGCAGAGCTCCCCGGCGAGGATTCGAACCTCGAACCTTGCGGTTAACAGCCGCCCGCTCTACCGTTGAGCTACCGAGGAATGGCCTTGGGATTATAGCTATCCATGGCCACCCGACGGGCCGCGAAAGCGCGTACTAGTAGCAGCGCGAAATGGAAAAGCCGGCGAGCTCGCACAGGGCGTCCTGTGCCGGCCCACGGTTGCCGGCAGCTTCGAGAGCCCGTAACGACGCTTGCCGGTAGCCTTCGGCCTGGGCAATGGCCCACTGGCGGGCCCCGGTAGCGTCGAGCAGCTCGTACACGGCCTGGCCACAATCCTCGTCCGAGGCAAGCGCACGCTTGACCCGGCTCGCCGCCTCCGGCGCCGAGCGCTCCAGGGCAAAGATAAGCGGCAGCGTCTTCTTGCGCTTCCGCACGTCGCCCACGGGCTTGCCGGTCAACGCCTGCTCCCCCCAGATCGCCAACAGGTCGTCCCTGATCTGAAACGCGATACCGATCTGCTCGCCGAACTCGCGATACCGCTGCCGCACCAGCTCATCCCGCGTTGCCATGGCCGCGCCGGCATAGGCAGCGCAGCCAATGAGCGCTCCCGATTTCGCGGCAATCATGGCCAGATACTGCCCGACGCTGACGTCCCAGCTGTCCTGGTAGACGAGGTCCAGGTGCTGCCCTTCGCACAGCCGCAGGCACACGGCGTCGATCTCGCGGCTCACCTGCACCAGCGCCGCCAGAGCCGTTTCGTCCGTAGGCTCATGAAAAAGCACGGCCTTGGCCAGGGAGTGCAGGCCGTCTCCCACGTTGAGGGCCTGTGGAATACCGCACAATCGCCACAGCGCGGGACGTCCCCGGCGCAGCGCATCACCGTCCTCGATGTCGTCGTGGATCAAGGTGAAGTTGTGGAGCAGCTCCAGCGCCATCGCGGGAATCATGGCCGGGCTGTAATCGCCACACACCGCCTCGCACGACAGCAAGCAGATAGCCGGGCGAAGCCGCTTCCCTCCCCACGCTCGTGTATCCCGCAGCGACTCGTCCTTCCAGCCGAGCTGATACCGCATCATGTCGTAAAAGCCGCACGCCGGCATACTTTCGAAGTACCCCTGCAGACGAGCGTCGAGGATACTGGCTAGCTGGCCCAGCATCGTTTCAGCGTCCATCTTCAGCGGCGGGCCGGGGCTTCGGCGGCGCCCCATCGCGAGACCATCCGCACGCGCAGGCGAAGTCAACTCACACTCACTGGACTACGCCCCACAGGGCAGGTCGGGACGCTGCATGGCACGAATGGGGCAGGCTCCCCCGGACACCGGGGGCAGCATGGCTATTCGAGGTAGTCCTTGAGCTTACGCGAGCGGGTCGGATGGCGAAGTTTGCGCAGCGCCTTGGCTTCGATTTGCCGTATGCGTTCGCGGGTGACCTTGAACTCTTTACCCACTTCCTCCAGGGTTCGGCTGCGGCCGTCCTCGAGGCCGAAGCGAAGCTGAAGCACCTTACGCTCTCGAACGCTCAGGGAATCCAGCACATCCTCAACCTGTTCCTTGAGGAGCTGATGCGAGGCCGCTTCGGCGGGAGCCAGCGCCCCGCGATCCTCGATGAAGTCGCCCAGGTGGCTGTCCTCTTCCTCACCAATGGGCGTCTCGAGCGATACCGGCTCCTGGGACAGCTTCTGGATCTCGCGCACTCGCTCGGCGGACAGCTCCATCTCCACCGCGATCTCCTCGGCCGTCGGATCCCGGCCGAGATCCTGCAGCAGGCGGCGCTGCACGCGCACCAGCTTGTTGATGGTCTCGACCATGTGCACGGGAATGCGAATCGTCCTGGCCTGGTCGGCAATGGCCCGAGTGATCGCCTGCCGGATCCACCATGTGGCGTAGGTGCTGAACTTGTAGCCCTTGTGGTAGTCGAATTTTTCCACCGCCCGGATGAGGCCGATGTTGCCCTCCTGCACCAGGTCGAGCAGGGACATGCCGCGGCCCAGATACTTCTTGGCCACGCTGACCACGAGCCGGAGATTCGCTTCGGTCAGCTGCCGGCGGGCCTCGATGCCGTCCTGAATGGTGAGGATGTCCTTCGTGCCGTTGCCGTTCTGCTCGGCCATCTCGCCCAGCTCCATCCTGGTCGCCAGGCTCACTTCCTCCTCGGCGCTCAGCAGCGAAACCTTGCCGATCTCGCGCAGATACATCCGAACAGGATCGTCCACGCTTTCGGCCTCGGCTTCGGCTAGGGCCTCCAGCGCTGCCAGCGGCTCGATCTCCACCTCTTCGAGCTTGGACTCGTCCCACGTCTCCGCGGCGCTGTCGAGGTCGCCGGGATCCAGCGGGATGACCTTGATGCTGGACGCTTTGAGCTCCGCCTGGAAATCGAGGAGCTCGGTGGCGTCACGCTCGGCGAAGACGAGATCGATCTCCTCCTCGGTGAGGACCTTGAGCTTTTTACCCTTTTCGAGCAGCGCCTCGGGCGTGAGCGGCGCTGCCTCTCCGGGCTCAGGCATCAGCTGACCATCCGTCGCCATCAGGAATGAGCAAGCACGGAACGACGAATGAGCTCGGATTTCGATTGATGAAGCACAGCCAGGTCTTCGACCGCGCCGGCCTCGACGTCTTTGGACCGGGCGCCCTCGGACTGCGCGAGCAGGGTCGCCCGCTCCGCCTGGCTGCGACTGGCCGCCTGCGCTCGCAGTTTCAACACCAGTCTTTCGAATTCGGCCTGGCGGGCGGCGGCTGGGATTTCTGGCTCCTGGTAGGCAAGATCATGCAGGAACTCGATGTGCCCGGCTACCGCTTCGGGCAAACGGGCTCTCGCATCAAGCTGCAGATCCGCCGACGTGAACTCACCATCCATGCGCGCCACGAGGAACTGAAGAACCTCTCGATTTTCGCTCTTCGCGACCTCGTCGGTTCGCAGATTTTGGCGCCATAGATGGGCATCGTCAAGGTAGCGCAGCGCTCTCATTACCAAAAAGTCCTCGACGTCCAGACCCAGTGGCGCAGGCCGCTTAGCCGCGGCAGCCAGCGGACGCGCGGGCTGCTCTCGGCTTTCTTCCGCGGCCCCGTCATCGGCCGCCGGCGGGACGTCCCGCCGCCTGGCCGGCGATCGCTTGGCCGGCAGCAGCCGGGCAACTGCCGAGTTGAGATCGTCCTCGGTAATGCTCGAAGGACCCGCCACTCGGGAGAGGTGCTGCGCCAGCCGGCCCAGATAATGATGCCGCTCGATGCGGTCGGGTATTTGCGCCAGCTCGCCGCCGAGCTCCTCAACCAGGGCGACCTTGTCGCGGGCGCTGGAGAGGGGGTGCCGGGCAACGATCTGCCGGAACTTGTATTCGAGCAGCGGCAGCGCTTGCTCGACCAGCTGCCGCCAGACCGCGACGTCTTCGTAGAGAACCTCATCCGGGTCCTTGCCTCGCGGCAGCTCCATCACACGAATATCGGCCTTCAGCTTGGCCTGCAATGGCACCAGACGGTAGATGCCTGCAGCCTGGCCGACCAGCTGCCCGGCGTCCGCGGCCAGAGCCGGCACGAGCTCCTGGTCGAACACCTGGGCCGCCACTTCCACGCCCCGCATGGTGCCGGCATCCCCCGCCGTATCGGGATCGAGGGCCAGCACGAGGTTCGTCGTCAGCCGCTTGATCTGCTCCAGCTGGCGCTCTGTCAGGCTGGTTCCCATCGAGCAAACGGCGTTCGCCTCGCCGTACTGGTGCGCCATGATGGCGTCCATGTAGCCCTCGACCACGATCACCAGGTCTCGGTCGCGGATAGCGTTCTTGGCCCGATCCAATCCGTACAGCGTGGCGCTCTTGTCGAACAGCTCAGTCTGTGGCGAGTTGATGAACTTTGCCGACTTCTTGTCAGTGCCGAGGTCACGTCCGCCGAAAGCGACGATGTGGCCGCCCGCATCTCGAATGGGAAAGATGAGCCGGTTGCGGAAGCGGTCGTACGGCTGTCCTCGTTCGCTCTCGTGCAGGATGCCGGCGGCCAGCTGCTCTTCGGGGTTGTAGCCCAGTCCACTCAAGTGGCTGCGCAGCGCATCCCAGCTATCCGGCGCATAGCCAAGCTGAAAGTCGAGCACGGTCTGGTGCGTCAAGTGACGCCCTTCGACAAAGTCGCGGGCATACTGACCGCTGGGATGTTCCAGCAGCATCTTCTGGAACCACACGCCGGCCGCCGCATTCACATCGAGCAACCGCCGCTTGCGGGCGTCGTCTTCCGGGCGACGCGGACGGTCGTCCAGCTCCACACCCGCTTTCTCGGCCAGCAGCTTGAGCGCGCCGGGAAAATCCAGGTTCTCCATGCGCATGGTGAAGGCGATGGCGTCGCCACTCAGGCCACAACCGAAGCACTTCCAGCGATCGTCCTCCGGCCAGATGCAGAAGGATGGGGTCTTCTCAGCGTGAAACGGGCAGCACGCCCACCAGTTGCGGCCTGACTTCTTGAGTCCGGGAAGGTACCCGGACACCAGCTGCACCAGGTCGATCTTGCTCTTGATGAGTTCGACTGGACTGGCCGAAACCATGGATGGCGGAATTATAGGCGGGCTAGCTGCTGCCTAGGACCCTCTTACAGACCGCCGAAACCCAGCTCGAGCTTGGCGTCCTCAGTCATCATGTGGGGACCCCAGGGTGGTGTCCAGACGATGTCCACGTCCACCTGCTTGATGCCGTCCAATGGGGCCAACGCGTCTTGCACCATCTCGCCAACCATGGGCCCGATAGGGCAGCCGGGAGATGTGAGCGTCATGGTGACCTTGACGTTGCCAGCCTCATCCAGGTCGGTGCCGTAGACCAAACCCAGATCGACGACGTTCACGCCAAGCTCGGGATCGTAGACCTGCTTCAGCGCCTCTTTGATCTCGTCGACGTTCGTCATGACACGTTAGTTATAACCAGCGCCGCCGGCAGCTCCGGCCGTGAGCGCGAGGGGCCAAACACCTTGCTGGTGATCAGTCCGAACAGGCCAAATAACACGCAGGCCAGCAGCAGGACGATTACCAGCGTGAGCATCAAGCGATTTCGCGGGTCCTGTGTGACCGAAGGGTGATTGCGCTCAACCACCAGCGCTCGGCCGCAGTGCTTACAGTAGCGGCTGTCGGCGCTGTTCTGCTCGCCGCAGGCGAAGCAGCTGAGCGCATCGCCACCGGCCATCGCTGGAGTATATGCGGCCGGGCGAGCCGTTCCGAGCTCGCTACTTGACGACTTCTACCTTGACGTCCGCAATGCCGCGGCTGAGCGGGAAGAGCGTCGCGAACGCGGCCTTGCTCAAATCGATGCGGGTGTTCCAGGCCGCCGGGCGATCGGTGTTGAGGACAACGACCGAGCGCGCGCCATCCATGGTCGAGAGGCGCAGCTTGGTTCCAAGCGGAAAGGAGTTTGTAGCCGCCGTCATGTCTTCCTGACGGAAGACAGGGCCCATGGAGGTGTGGGAGCCGACGAACGAGTCGGCATAGAAGCTGATCTGCGCAAACCCGGCCGGCACTGACTGGATGGCAGGCTCAGGTGGGGCCTGGGCCACGAACGGCAGCGGGCCAAGGAGTCCGCTTTCCTTCAAGATGTCGCCGCCGTTCACCATCTGCACCTGTCCCGCCGCGGCCCAGGGCAGCAGCTGCTTGGCCTGCTGGAACACCACGTTGTCGAACCGCAGCACCGACATGATCGGCGTCTCCAGCCAGCCGCCTTCGGGCAAACCGTACATGTTGACGGGGTCGTAGATGGCGAAGTATGCGGATTTGATGGCGGGATGGGCATCGAGCTGGCCGTAGCGCCTCTGCGAGATCTCCTGCCAGGTCTTGCCGGCTTCGTCGGCGCCGGCCAATTGCGGCGGAATGGTCTTCATCATCGTCAACCAGCCGTCCTTACCCGCGTCGTGGAGCATGTTGAAGATGTTGAGAAAGCGCGCCTGGCTCAGCTCGGGATACCACACCAAGCCGACCTTCTGGGTGAGCTGCACCACTCGACCGCCGAGCACGAAACGCCCGGAGATCGGATACCCGAGCACGTCGATCCCGCCCAGACGGCGAAACTCCGACCACAGCGGAATCCCGCCGTCGTCGGTAATGCTGAAGCCCCCCTTGCCACCCCCGGTCTGGGTGTAGAAGTGGCCGTTGTCAATGCCAAAATCCGCCGCGTTGTCCGCGGCCTGGACCGGGGTCAGCAGCGACACAATCAGTGCCGCGAGCGTGGCGACCAGTGCCACCAGCCGTCTTAACAAGCCTGTCCTTCCAATCTCCCGCGCGCTGTCATGGCGCGGTAGCAGCCCTTCTGATTTCCCCTGCGCCCGCGAAAAGCCCACACTCCGGGCGCCACAAAGGGCTTCGTCAGAGTACGGGAGTGGTTGAAAGGCTGTCAAATGTTTGTCGCAGGAATGACACAAACATCAACCAGCGTTTATGTGTCCGAGCATAAAGGAGGGGCGCCTGGTCAGGCGCCCCTCCTTTGCTTTGCCTTGCTAGTACTCAGGCATCGGAGGCATGGCCGCGGCCTCCTTTTTCTCCGGCTTATCCGTGATCAACGTCTCCGTGGTCAGCACCATAGAGGCGATGGACGCCGCGTTCTGCAGGGCCGAGCGCGTCACCTTGGCCGGGTCGATGATGCCCGCCTGGAACATGTCCACGAAACGGTCGTTCAGCGCGTCGTAGCCGTGGCCCAGCTCGGACTTCTTCACCTGCTCGACGATCACCGATCCCTCTTTCCCGGCGTTGTAGGCGATCTGCCGCAGCGGCTCTTCGAGCGCCCGCCGGACCAGGCGCACGCCAACCTGCTCGTCACCCTGAAGGGTGAGCTGATCGAGGGCCTTGGTGGCCTGGGCCAGGACGACGCCGCCGCCGGCGACGATGCCCTCCTCGACCGCCGCTCGGGTGGCCGACAGCGCGTCCTCGACGCGGTGCTTCTTCTCCTTCAGCTCCACCTCGGTGGCCGCGCCAACCTTGATGATGGCCACGCCACCCGACAGCTTGGCCAGCCGCTCCTGCAGCTTCTCCCGGTCGTAGTCCGACGTCGTCTCGTCGATCTGCGCCTTGATCTGCTTGATGCGCGCCTGGATGGTCTCGCTCTTGCCGGCGCCTTCGACGATGACCGTCTTGTCCTTGTTGCTGGTCACCCGGCGAGCTTTGCCA